>Ga0181535_10005600_pt1 | contig 13355 bp, 12 predicted proteins | sample PEATcosm2014_Bin_44_FD_119774 | JGI IMG/M metagenome (GOLD analysis project Ga0181535, IMG submission 119774) | Peatland microbial communities from MTU Mesocosm Facility, Houghton, MI, USA - PEATcosm2014_Bin17_30_metaG | ecosystem: Environmental > Terrestrial > Soil > Wetlands > Peat | place...
CCGACGCAGTGCCGTCCAATTGAGACAAATGAGACAAGAGCTGATTCGGCGAGGCATGCAAGTTATTGAAAAGATGGAGCGGGAGACGGGACTCGAACCCGCGACGTCCAGCTTGGTAAGCTGGAAGCCGATTGTCAATCGGCCAACTGCCGCGCAGGCTGCCAGCCTGCCCCACATGACGCCGGCTTCCACCTTTATGTCGCGCACCCGGCGCGCGGCTAATGTTGGGGCGCTATAATCGAAGCAACATCGGGAGGGTCCGGATGTCTGGAAAAGCGTTGCGACTGGCGGCCGCGGGCGCCTTGGCCGCCTGCCTGGCGATTCCTTCCCTGAGCCGCTCGCGGGTCGAGGAGCGCGGGGCCGTCGCGAACGGCCTCACCGTCCACGAATGGGGAACATTCACCTCTGTCGCCGGTCCCGATGGGCAGGCTGTCGAGTGGCTGCCGTTGACCGGGTCGACCGACTTGCCAAGCTTTGTCGAGCACTTCCGCGACGGGCAATTCAAATGCGGCCTGGGCGGAACGGTGCGCATGGAGACGCCGGTGCTGTATTTCTACAGCCCGCGCGAGACAACTGTTTCGGTGAAGGTGTCGTTCTCTAAGGGATTCATCACCGAGTGGTATCCGCACGCGAGCGCCGTGGAGCCGGCGGTGGATCGTCCCCGGAATAATTCCGACGGCAGCATTCGATGGGATGCAGTGCGCCTCATACCTGGATCTCGTGCGGCGTTCCCGTCTCCCAGCGGCGATAACCACTACTACGCCGCGCGGAACACCTCGGCCACTCCGGTGCGCGTGAAGGCGCGGGGCGGCGATCAGGACGAGAAATTCCTGTTCTATCGCGGCGTATCCTCGGCGGCGATGCCCATCGCGGCGCGGCTCACTGCGGAAGGCAAGATACTGGTGCAGAACCTCGGCACCGACGAGATTCCCGGCGTCATACTGATCGAGAGCCGCGGCGGGAACCTGGGCTTTCGCGTGGCTGGTTCGGTGCGCGACCAGGCGCTGGTGGACCCGCCGCCGCTCACGGCGGCCGCGGACTCGATGCTCAAGGAGTTGGAGAGCATCCTGATTGACCGCGGCCTGTACGTGGATGAGGCGCGCGCCATGATCGCCACCTGGCGGAATTCGTGGTTCGAGGAAGGCAGCCGGCTCTTGTATATCCTGCCTGCCCAAGCGGTGAGCGCCATTTTGCCGATGACGGTCACGCCCGCGCCGGGGAGCACGGTGAGGGTGTTTGTGGGGCGCCTGGAACTGGTCACGCCGGCGACCGAGAGGGCCGTCGGGCAGGCATTTGCGGCGCACGACAAACCGGCGCTCGACAAGTACAGGCGCTTCCTGGAGCCTATATTGCATGCCATGTTGGCGAATGCGCAAGCCGATCCGGCCCGGACGCAAGAGTTGCGGCGCTACCTGAATTCCGTTTATTCCTACGCTTGCCGGTCGCCGTGGCCTGCGGAACGGTAGAAAGGCGATATGCTGTCATGTTATGGCCGATGAAGACCTGAAAGCTGAACTGGAACGTTTGCGCGCCGAGAACGAGGCGCTGAAGAAGCCGGGACGCGGCCAGATTTCCGTCCGCGTCAGCGAGAAAGGCGGGGTTTCCGTTTATGGACTGGGTCGCTTCCCAGTGACGCTGTACAAGGAGCAGTGGGAAAGACTGCTGACGGCGGCGGAACAAATCAAGATTTTCATCAAGGACAACGATCATCTGCTGAAGAAGAAAGAGGCGTGAGGCTACTGCTGATCCGCCACGCCCACCACGATTACATCGGCAAGGCCATCGCGGCATGGCTGCCGGGTATTTCGCTGAGCGAGCTTGGGCGGAAGCAGGCTGCAGCGCTTCCCAAGCGCCTGGCCCGCTCGGGGGTTTCTGCGATCTACAGCAGCCCCTTGGAGCGTGCGCGGGAGACTGCGGCCCCGCTGGCCGCCGCCCTGGGAATGGAGGTCGGCGTTCGCGAAGGGCTGCGCGAGATGAACTTCGGCGAGTTCACCGGCCAGACGATTGCGGAGTTGGACCTCAATCCGCTCTGGCACCGGTTCAACCTGAGCCGCAGTAATACGCGCGCGCCCGGCGGCGAACTGATGCTGGAGACGCAGGCGCGCATGGTGGCGGAACTGGAGCGCATCCGCTACGCGGATCCGGATGGGGTGGTGGCGGTGTTCAGCCACGGCGAGGCAATCCGCTCGGCGGTGATGCATTATGCGGGCATTCCGCTCGACCTGTACCAGCGCATCGAAATCCATCCGGCTTCGGTGAGCACGATCGATCTGTTCGCTCACGGTCCTCGCATCGTTCGGCTGAATGAGGTGTGAGTGGGTGGTGCCGGGCGTACCGCGGCTGTTCTACAGCGAGAAACGTTCCCTGTCCCGATCGATCCGATCGTTCAGCGTCTTGATTTCCTCTCGGATCTGACTCTGGTCGCAAAGATCGAGCTCGGCCGCGAACCGAGCTTCCAAGCGGCTCGCCGCACGCGCGAGCGTTTGTAAATCCTGGGCCATTTGACGCCTGAGCCGGCGCCAAGAGAGCAGGTCGCGGCGGTTGAGACGAATGTGCCCGCCAGTGTAGCGACCGCAGTTGTTCAGAGGTTGCAACTGGCCGTCGGGCATCTCCTGGAAGTGCTCGACATACATGTCCTCATGGCACGGGTCGGCAAAATGGAAACCGCTTGAAATCTGATCATCCGAGGGCCAGGTCTTCCCTTTGTGCCGGTTGCATTTACCGCACGAGTAGTAAAGATTAGGGTAGTGCGTCACCTGCTCAAGGAATCTCCAGACCGGTCGAAAGTGATCGATCTCAAAGAACTCCTCCCCACCCAAGAAGGCTTCCGTACGTTCGCAGTATGCGCTAGCGAAAGTCCCGACGCAGAAATGGCAGATACATCCTGCACTCGTCGAATTGCGGCGGGGCCTCCTGCCTGACAAATCGGGACACGACAGTTCAACTCGTAGCCTTGAAACGAGCAAGCAAGTGCTCGATCGACTCCACCAGTTCGTTGCGCTCGCGACGCCAGTCGTCTTGGAGGATGGTCAAACGGGCGGCCTCGTCCTGGTCCTCGCAATCGAGACGGGCGTCGATGCGCTCCAGCTCAAACAATTCAGTGAAGCCCAGCATCCCTTGAAGTCGTTTATCGACCAATTCGTGGTAGCGGTCATGGAGTTGATCCGATTCGAGTGCTGTGACCTGGTCCACAATCGCCTGCGCATCTTGGCCCATCCCCGGTGTGTACACGCCAGGCGCGTTGCTGTTATTGCGGCCGCCTACGAAAGCCGCGTGTCGCACGGGCGATCGAGGCTCGCGGCGCTCGTCTTGCCAAGCGTGTCCGAGCCGGGTGGTTCTGTTGCGAAGAGAGTCGTCTCGGATGCCGGCCCGTTTCGTTGACCGGCCCTTGGGCGGCGCCGCTTCTCTACCGCTCTTGAGTCGAGATTGCACTGGTACTCGCCTTTAGTATATCCAGTTGTTCTCTGGCTCGCTGGAGCGCGGCTTGAAAATCCGCCAGGGTCGCTTCGTTCATCTGAAAGCCGAGCCGCTGAGTTCTTCCGCCGAAATCCTCGGTGAAGAGTTCCATCAGCACCAGGTAACTGTACCCGAGGAGCCTGGTGTGGCGTACCGGGCTCGCCTCTGGTATCGGGTACACCGTGTCCTCGAAAACCGGGCGGAGGTCGCAAACCACATTCACGTCCTCCAGCGTCGGGAGAACCGCATTCTCGTGGTCGAACCGCATGTAGTCGCGGTAGACACGATCACGCGCAGGGCGCAGACGTTCCAATAGAGATCCCAGCCGCTCAATGCGTTTCCGGGGGCAATTCAGAAGGAGAAGGTCGCGCTGGATCTCCGGCACTTGCAGACCGTACATGTACCAGGATTCGAGAATGTACTTAAGGATATCAACGCTTTCACTGAACTGCTCGGGCAGGAGCGCACTGGCCGCGATGGCCGGGGAGGAAGCGGCTTCCTCGCTGTCGAAGTCGGTGGATGTTAGAAACCATTTCGCAAGCACTTCCCACGCCTCATCGTCAAGATCGAACAGTATTCTCAGGCCTTTCTGAAAGTGGTTGCTTGGAGAGCCACCGGGACCGAAGAGCTTGAACTCCATTGAAATCCTCCTGCTTCGGAATCGCCGTCGCGCAGCTTGACGATCCCACTACAGATCATAGACTACAGCAAAGTGGTCCAGGCCGCTCGGTCCGGCCGTCGCGGGCCTTTGCATCCGGCCGCGCTTTGCGTGACAATCCGAGGATGCACTTCGCATATTCCCCAAAGGTCCAGGAACTGCAGCAAAAGCTGATCGCCTTCATGGACCAGCACGTCTACCCGAACGAGCCGCTCTACTACCGGCAGATCGCCGAAGGGGACCGCTGGCAGCCGGTCCCCATTATCGAGGAGCTGAAGCCCAAAGCCCGCGCCGCCGGGCTGTGGAACCTGTTCCTGCCGGACCACGAACAGGGCGCTGGCCTGACCAACCTGGAGTACGCACCCTTGTGCGAGATCATGGGACGCGTGGTCATGGCGGGCGAGATATTCAACTGTTCTGCGCCGGACACCGGCAACATGGAAGTGCTGGCGCGTTACGGCACCGCGGAGCAGAAACAGCAATGGCTGGTGCCGTTGCTGGAGGGCCGCATACGCTCGTGCTATTGCATGACGGAGCCGGCGGTGGCCTCGTCGGATGCGACCAATATCTGCGCCAGCATCGTACGCGAGGGCGACGAGTATGTGCTGAATGGGCGCAAGTGGTGGTCCTCCGGCGCGGGCGACCCGCGTTGCAAGATCGCCATCTTCATGGGTAAGACGGATCCGCAAGCGGCGCGCTACAAGCAGCAAGCCATGATCCTGGCGCCCATGGACGCGCCGGGCATCACCATCGAGCGCATGCTGCCGGTGTTCGGTTACGACGATGCCCCGCACGGCCACGGCGAAGTGGTCTTCGAGAACGTGCGCGTACCCGCTTCCAACATGCTGCTGGGCGAAGGGCGCGGCTTCGAGATTGCGCAGGGCCGCCTGGGACCGGGACGCATCCACCATTGCATGCGGCTGATCGGCCTCGCGGAGCGGGCGCTCGAAGCCATGTGCCGGCGGGCACAATCGCGCGTGGCGTTCGGACGGAAGCTGGCGGAGTTCGGCACGCTGCGCGCCGATATCGCCGAATCGCGCATGGAGATCGAGCAGGCGCGGCTGCTCACCTTGAAAGCCGCCTACATGATGGACGTGGCGGGCAACAAGGCGGCCAAAGCGGAGATCGCCATGATTAAGGTAGTGGCGCCCAACATGGCGTTGCGGGTCATCGATCGGGCCATACAGGCGCACGGCGGCGCGGGTGTGGCGGACGATTTCTTCCTGGCGCATGCCTGGGCGGGCGCGCGCACGCTGCGGCTGGCGGACGGGCCGGACGAAGTGCATCGCGAAGCCGTGGCCAAGATGGAGCTGCGAAAGTACGATGCGGGACCGGCATGAAGCTGGCGAATAAAGTCGCGGTGGTGACGGGCGGGGCCGGCGGTATTGGCCGTGCCCTGTGCCGGCGGTTCGCGGCGGAGGGCGCGCGCGGCGTAGCGGTGGCGGATGTGGACAGCGCCGGCGCCGAACGGGTGGCGCGCGAAATCGGCGGGCTGGCGGTCGGTGTGGACGTGCGCCGCGAGGCCGACGTCATCCAACTGGTGGAGCGCGCTACAGCGGCGTTTGGCGCGATCGATCTGTTTTGCTCTAACGCGGGCATCGCCATGGAAGGCGGAGTGGAGACGTCCGACAGCGAGTGGCAGCGCATCTGGAGCGTCAATTTCATGGCGCACGTGTATGCCGCGCGCGCAGTGCTGCCGGGTATGCTGGCGCGCGGCGAAGGTTATCTGTTGCAGACCGCCTCGGCGGCCGGATTGCTGACGCAGGTCGGCTCGGCGCCGTACGCGGTGACCAAGCACGCGGCCGTGTCGCTGGCCGAATGGCTGTCGGTCACTTACGGCGACCGGGGCATCCGCGTCTCCTGCCTGTGCCCACAGGGCGTGCGCACTAACATGCTCACGGAGGCCGTCGAGGGGCCGGGCCGCTTCCTATTGGAAGGCGCGCTGGAGCCTGAGCAGGTCGCCGAAGCGGTGGTGGTGGGCTTGGCCGACGAGCGCTTCCTGATCCTGCCGCACCCGGAGGTGGGCGAATACGTGCGCCGCAAGGCCAACGATTATGATCGCTGGCTGCGCGGCATGCGGCGGATGCAGGCGAAGCTCGACCGCGCCGATCAGCCAATGTGAGAAAATCGGATAAGTTCCGATCAACCTATTTTGCAAGGATATTCGATGCCAATGAGTTTTCGAACCGACCCCGTCTTGGTGCGTTTATGGTGTTGCGGCGCACTCATTGCCAGCTTGACTTCAGCCCTGGCGGCGCAGAGCGCGGGCACTCTGCACACGCTGGCCGGGAACACGCGCAGCGAAGCGAACGCACAGAACGACCGCGGGAAGGTGGCGGATACGTTCGCCATGGATCACATGCTCCTGCAATTGCAGCGCAGTCCGGAGCGCGAACAGGCGTTGCAGAGTTTTATCGATCGACAACAGGATTCCAGCTCGCCCGATTTTCACAAATGGCTGACCGCGGCTGAGCTCGGCCGGCTGTACGGACCGGCGCCGCGGGATATCGAGAGAGTGACCGAATGGCTGCGCGCCGGCGGCTTCACGGTGAACACGGTGTATCCGAGCGGCATGTCGATCGACTTTTCCGGCACGGCAGGCCAAGTGCTGGCGTCATTCCGTACGGAAATTCACAAGCTCTCCGTAGACGGGAAAGATCACATTGCCAATATGAGCGATCCCCGGATTCCGGAAGCGCTTGCGCCGGTAGTGGCGGGGATCGTGTCGTTGCACGATTTCCGGCCACACCCGATGACGAAGCCGCGGGCCCAATACACGGTCGGGTCGCGGGCCACTGGGTTTCAGCTCATTGCGCCAGCCGATCTGGCCACGATTTACGATTTGAATGCGGCATTTAAAGCGGGATACACAGGTCAAGGACAGACGATCGCGGTGCTGGAGGATAGCGATCTCTACAGCACATCGGATTGGAACACCTTCCGGAGCGTATTGGGATTATCCGGTTACTCCGGATCGTTAACCACAGTGAATCCGGCGCCGCCGAGCGGAACTTCGAATTGTTCCGATCCCGGAGCCGACGTAGCGTTCGGAGACGATGCCGAAACGACGGCTGATGCCGAATGGGCCAGTGCCGCCGCGCCGGGCGCCACCATCGAGGTGGCTGCTTGCACGGATGCAACTACAACTTTTGGAGGCCTCATTGCAGCGCAGAATTTGCTTAACGGCAGCAGTCCGCCACAGATCATGAGCGTGAGCTTCGGCGTCTGCGAAGCGGGGAACGGAGCGGCCGCGAATGCAGCCTACAACTCAGCCTATCAACAGGCGGCGACGGAAGGCGTGTCGGTGTTTGTGGCGGCGGGAGACGAAGGCGCGGCAAGTTGCGATGCGGGATTTGGCGTCGCGGTCCACGGCGTTGGCGTCAGCGGCTATGCCTCGACGCCTTACAACGTGGCCGTTGGGGGCACCGATTTCGCCGACACGTATCTGGGCGCGACCGACACATACTGGAGTGCGACCAACAGCGCAACCTACGGTTCGGCCGTGTCGTACATTCCGGAGATTCCGTGGAACGACTCGTGCGCGGGTTCCATCCTGGCGGTTTCCGAAGGCTTTTCGGTTGGTTATGGCACCGACGGGTATTGTGGGAGCAGCCTCGCGCAACAAAGCGGCAACATCACAGTGGCGGCGGGCAGCGGCGGACCCAGCGGGTGCGCAACCGGCGTGACGGCGGAGAATCTGGTGGTAGGCGGCAGTTGCCAAGGATACGCCAAACCAACGTGGCAAACGGGGGTGGCCGGCATCCCCAACGATGGCGTCCGCGACATTCCCGACGTATCGCTCTTCGCCAGTAATGGAATCTGGGCGCACTACTATGTGGTCTGCTTTACCGATGATGCGAATGGCGGCGGGCCGTGCACGGGCACACCGTTTGACTGGTCCGGTCCCGCGGGCGGCACTTCGTTCGCCTCCCCGATCCTGGCCGGGATTCAGGCGCTGGTTAACCAAAAGATGGGAGGCGCGCAGGGTAACCCGAATCCGGTTTACTACAAACTGGCAGCCAGTTCGGTGGCCGCATCGGTGTTCCATAGCGTCACCACGGGCGATATCGCCGTAAACTGCGCGGGCGAACTAAACTGCTTCGGCACCGCATTCGAGGCAAGAGGCCGCGCCACGCCGCCTACCGCGTTCTTGGGAAACGGCGCGCTGTCGACGAGCGTCCAAACTTATACGCCTGCCTTTGCGGCCGGCAGCGGTTGGAACTTCGCTACCGGGTTGGGCAGCGTGGATGCTTACAACCTGATCTTAAATTGGAGCAAAGGCCAGTGAGGATAACGCCCATGCACAAGACGGTCAAAACAATTCTTCTTTTGAGTAGCGCGCTGCTGATGGCGGTAGCGCCGGCGCGGGTCGCGGCTCAGAATTTCGATACCAGCGGAACAGCGGGTCTCAGCGGACCATACCTGTTCCGGTACGTCGATTTCCTCAACGACACGTCGGGCGACCTGACGGAGTCCTGCAGCCTGACCGGCGTCATCACGTTCGACGGCGCGGGAACCTACACCCTCTCGAGCACGCAACTGTTCGACTCGGCCGGTACGGCCGGCGCAGGAACCTGCGCCGCGCTGGTCGGCGGAACGTACGGCGTGCAATCCAACGGCATCGCCCAACTGGACAATCCTCTGTTTGGGGGGACCGGAGCGACTCTTTTCGGTGCCTTCAGCAAGCCCCTGGTCATTGCCAGTTCGACGGAGGACGACTACGACGATCTTTTTGTCGCGGTTCAAGCACCGTCGAGTTCGTTTTCAAACAGCAGCCTGTCGGGGGCCTTCACGGTAGGCACTCTGGACTTCCTCAATGCTCCCTCGGTTTCCACCCTCGGCTATCTAGTGGCGCGCCAGGGCTACTTCACTCTGAACGCCGACGGCAATGGAAATATCGCGGCATTCACGCTGACTGGCTCGGCGGCGAATTTGAACTCCGGCAACACCACCACCCAGAGCGTGGCGGCCTCGACCTATGCGCTCTCCGGCACGGCGGGCGGAACCTTGACCTTTCCCGGCACCGCGGGCGATCCGACGCTGATCGTCAGCGGCGCGAAGACTCTGTATGTCTCGGCCGATGGCAACTGGTTCGTGGGCGGATCGACAACCGGATCGGACATGATCTTCGGTTTTCGCGCGCCTCCTTCCGGGACGGGTTCCAATGCGCTGCTGAACGGGACCTATTTTACGGGGGGGATGGAAGACTTCGTGGGCGATTCAGTGCCGCTCGATGCCTTTTATGGTTCCATCAACACCGCTGGAGATGGGAATCTGATCTTTCATGAGCGCTTTGACGATATCGTCGATATAGTCACCTACGACTTCACGTCTAACAGTTCGGTAACGATCGGGGCTGACGGCTCGTATTACGACGGCAGCACTTACAATTATTTCGCCGGCGCCAATGGAACGGCGCTCATGGAGATAGGGTCCGGCCAGCAGTTCTCGCTGATCGTCGGCATTCGCGCCCCGTCGATTACGCCGACGTCTACGGTATGGATCGATCCAACCTATATTACTAATGCGGCCAACTATACGCCGATTACAAACGCTTACGCTCCCGGTGAGTTGGTAAGCCTTTTCGGAAACTTTGGCGTAGCATCGCAAACCGCCCAGACCCTGCCGATTTCTACGACGCTTGGCGGCGTTCAGGTTTTCGTCAACGGGCTGGCGGCTCCGGTCGATTACGTGAGCCAGAACCAGATCAGCGCCTGGATTCCTTACGAGATTTCGGGAGACTATTTTGCCACGTTCCAGGTGGTGGTGAACCAGTCGAAGTCCAATAGTGTAACGGTGTACGTGGATAATTCGGCGCCCGGGATTTACACGCTGTCGGAAAACGGATTGGGGGCCGGCGCGATCCTGCACGCCGATTACAGCCTGGTCACGGATAGCAGCCCCGCGGTACCTGGCGAGACAGTGCTCCTGTACATGGACGGTCTGGGAACCGTGACGCCGACGGTGGCCGATGGCGCGGCTGCCTCCGGTAACCCGTTGAGCTATAGCGACGAATTCAACGCTGGAAACATTTTGGTGAACCTGGACGACGGAACCGGTAATTTCCCGGAGGCCAGCGTTTCGTTCGGCGGTCTGGCGCCCGGACTAGCCTGGTTATACCAGGTCAATTTCGCTCTGCCGACGACCGGCCTGGCAAACGGCGATGTCTACATCTATTTTGAAACCCTCGAGGGAAGTAACGAGATGGCGACGATCGCCGTGTCGGGGTTCCCGCAAGCGGCCGCGAAGGTCAATCTCCGCCGACGAACTCCCAGGGGACGGAACCAGGCCGCGGTGGCTGGCGCGCTTCACGAGCGCGGTGTGAAGAGTCACCGGCGGGCGTTACCCGAGAGGGCGCAGAAAAAGCTGTAGGCAGCTACCGAATCCACTGATAGCTGACGAAGGCCAATCGGCGGCTGTCCGGCGACCAGGAAGGCGCATCCAGGGTGCCCTTCCCTCCGACGAGTTTCGCCAGCGTCCGCACCTTGCCGTCTTTGACGGACAGGACGCGCAGCATGACATCTTTGTCCTCGGGGATGCCGGACAGGTCTTTGCCGAAAGACAGAAAAGCGATTTGCTGGCCATCGGGCGAGAGGTGCGGTAGGCAGTTATAGAAGCCGTCGGACGGCAATCCCGCGAGCGACTGTTCTTCGTGGCCGGGCGGGGTTGCCTCTGCGGCTTCCGGCTTGCCCCCGGTGGCCGGTATCCGTTCCATGCGACCGTCGCGATGGAAGACCAGCGCGGCGCCGTCAGCCGTCCAGAAAGGCGCCGACAAGCGGCCCGGGGCGACGTAAGTCACGCGCCGGTCCCCGGAGAGGGGAACAGTCTCCAAGGTGCTGTACAATTTCGGCGCGGCTTCGCTTGGCGCGCCGACGGTCAGGTCGACGTTGGAGAATACGGCCTTCTCGACCGTGTCTTTATTGTGGGAGCAGACGCCGATCCCAACGTAGAACGGATCGTGCATGGGGACGCGCATCGATCCTCCCGAAAGCTGGAGTTCTTCACCCTCGCCCGCCACCCATATGTAGAAGTACTCGCCCCGCCGGGCGATACGCACGCGGGCCGGCGCCTTCACGGCGGACTGGATTTCACTGGTGTTGACGCCCTTTTCGTCGCGGGCCTGCAAGGAGGTCAGCCCGTCGCCATGGCGCGCTACGTCGGCGTAGGGCGAATCCGCATCCAGGCTCTGGCGGATCATCAGCACGGCTTTGCGGTGCGCTTCGCCGCCGGAACCGAGGAAGGAGATGTCCGCCGTCAGGGTGACATCGCCGGACACTTTTTTCCACACGAAGTGGAACGCGTCTGAGGCGAACCACATGTTCTCGCCGCTGCCGGCGATGGTGTAGGTTCGTTTGGATGCGTCATATTCTACGGAGCCGGCATGCAGCACGGAGCCGACGTCCGCATGATCATCGAAGATTCCGAGCAGCGCCGCGGCGGGCGCGGCATAGGCCGGCAACCAGAGACAGGCCAGAGCCGGGACGATGGCGATGCAGTTACTGCGCATGTTATACCTCCAAGTTATCGGGCCGCGGTCTCCTGACTGAAGATGCAGAGCCACTTACCTTTGCGGTCCACCCAAATAGACTAGACATATACGTTTGCCTTGAATTGTTTTCCGTGAGACGCACCGGATAGCGTTGCAGGAACTTCACGTCATCGATGGTGTAGTCGTCGAGCCGGAACTCCGACGTGTGCTTGACGACCTCCGCTTTGCTCGCGGGTCCGTGCGCATCGACGAAGACGGCGTCGTCAGCCGTCTTGCAGGATAGAATTTTTGCCATGATTGCCTCATTGCGGGGCTTAAGCCCCGCGCGGGCTAAAGCCCGCCCTCCATTTTACAGGCACGCCGGCTCGGTGTCGCGGGGGCGTTCCACACCCGCAACAGGTTGCGCGGCTGGGGGAAGATGGCGGCCTGCGAGGCCGCCGCAGGCTGAGAGCCTGCCCCACAATTACGAAACTGAGGGACAGTAGTACAGAAGAGCTACGGCAAGTCGACTTCGAGCGCGTAGATATCCGAATTGGCGTAGATCACGGTAGCGATGGGTGCGTCGTCGGGCGCCAGACCCGCCAGCGCGTAGCCGATGGAATTGGATTGCGGGATCTGTTTCGAAGTCATCATTCGCTCTTTCCTGGCGCTGCCAGTTGCAGCACGGAAGATGGGCTGCTCCGGGGCCAGCGTTTCCTGGTAATAAACATACTTGCCGTCTCTCGACCAGAAGGGAGCGCCCAGGCCGTCGCCGGAGGCCAGCGGGGTCCACTGGCGCGTATCGAGATGCAGCAGCAGGATCTGGGTTGCGGCCTGGTTTGTGGCGGCGATCAAGCGCCCATCAGGCGACCAGGCGGGCTGGGCGAGAATCTCCGATCCTGGCAGGAACGCGGCCCGCTTCGTCTGCCGGTCCATCAGATAGAGGCCGGGCTGGCCGGATACGCCGGGGGGCAGGCGGCGGGCAAACACGAAAGAGTTGCCGTCGGCGGACCAACTCGCGCCGGCGTCGATCGGCGGCGCATCGGTGACGGGTTCGGGGGCACCCCCGGCGGAGGCCACCACATATACGCGGCTGGCGTGGCCGATCGGTCCTCCGCTGAAGACGATGTGGGCGCCATCCGGAGACCAGCGGGGCCGGAACGCGCGCATGGGAGGGGACGTCAGTTGCAAGCGCTGGCTGCCATCCGGGCGGCTGCGCCAGAGGATATCGTCTGGCGCGGTCACGTAGACTATCCATTGACCGTCTTTCGAGAAACTCACCCAGCGTCCCTGCACCGCGGAAAGGAATTGCGCAAATTGCCCATGGCGGGCATCGTAGCGCAGCAACTCCAGGCGCTGCTGCCCGGCGGCGAAGAAGACTCGCTTGCCGTCGGGGTGCGGCGCTACTGAACTGAACTCCAGCGGCGTGGAGTAGATCAGCACCGGGGACCCTTCGAAGGCCCGTGGGAAGCGGCGAAACGCGCGCATGGCGTAGACGCTGGACACGCGGCCGCGCAGCGCGCGGAAGAGGTAGTACTTTCCATTGGCGGCCCAATTGCCGTTGTCGTCACCGTCCGGCTCGGCGGCGCCGGAGGTCCAGTCGGGCGGAAAGGGATGCAAGCCCGTGCCGTTGGTGGAGACTTCCCACAAGGCGCGCGGTCCCAGGCCGGGGCCTAACATGGAGAAGCGCAGCACGTCCGCCCGGGACGGCGGCGCCCAGCGGATGGAGTACGGTGTGCCGGGCGTGTCGAGAAGCTTGCGGAAATCCGTGCC
>Ga0181535_10005603_pt1 | contig 13351 bp, 13 predicted proteins | sample PEATcosm2014_Bin_44_FD_119774 | JGI IMG/M metagenome (GOLD analysis project Ga0181535, IMG submission 119774) | Peatland microbial communities from MTU Mesocosm Facility, Houghton, MI, USA - PEATcosm2014_Bin17_30_metaG | ecosystem: Environmental > Terrestrial > Soil > Wetlands > Peat | place...
AATCGCAGGTTGACGAAGCTCGCAGCCGGTCGGCCGAAATCCGCGAGCTCCTCCATGATTTCTTGTTCGGAGCCGCGGATCTTGATCGTGTACATGCGCTCGAAGTCGGACGACCCGCCAAGTCCCTGCTCGAAGCTCGATGCCAATTGCCCCTTGAGGACTTCTCGCTTGTCTCGCAACACGACGGTCGGATATCTGAGAGGGCGCGCCTCGTTGAGCCAATTCTCAAAAGGTGGCCAGCAATCGGCTGGCCGCAGTTGACAGTGTACATGAGGGCGCTCACTTGCCTGGCGGCGTAGGGCTGACAGATCCGCGTCGTCGTGTCGTCAAGCCGTCGAAGTGCCTCTCGCGTGCAAACTCCCGAGATACGGGTTTCAAGGAAACGGCAAATCCAGTTGGCCATGTAACGCCCTCTTGTCCAACAGTATTGTCGGCAGAGCGCTATCAGTGTTTCGCGAATCCCCAACCGACCACGAAGGAGCGACTCGCTCTGAGGGATGGACGGCGGCAGCCAGCCGATTTGCGGAACTCCATAATGGGTGTTCTGAATGAGCTGTGGCAAGTGGCCATGCGTTCCCTTGCAACTGCGGAGTAAGTTGCGCGGTCTCCAGACGTGACCCCCACCTGTCCTAAGTAGCCTCCCGGGTAACAGCAGCGAGCCCCTAATCATCTGGTTGCAGGAATAATTCATGGATGCCTGTAACCTCAATCGGCTTTAAGGGGGCCCTGTGCAGTGACTGCACACGCCGGGACCGGGAATTGAGTGCGGGTCCGGCGTGTCACTTGGACAGAGATGGATGTCATCCGAAGTGTAATCGTACCCATGCCCGCATACGTGGCATACGAGAACAAGAGAAGGTCTGCCCGTGGATTACACGTGGGGCGAATTTTCCGGAAGTACCCGCCCAATATCGAACGATTTCGAGCTGATCGTCGCAGCTTCCACGGCACATGTGGGGCTTGGTGTTGGGAGGAATACCACACGCCTATAGAATGCATACCAGACATGGACTTACTGAGGCAAAGTGGGCTTTCCGGACAAATGACGGTCAAAACCGCAGGATTTCAACGGGGGGACGGCCACCGGATTCGCCGTTCGCCCAAGACGGCCCGGCGTTGGCGGAAATCCTGGCAGCAGTGCCCGCATGTGGGGGAGTCGCTCCACTAAGACCTTTTGTGTCCAACCGAACTCAGACAGACCGGCTGAACTGTCGCAGCTGGCACCCGACTTCACGGTGGAGGAAGGGATCGTTGCATAACACAAGGCGCCTCTTGTTCGTTATGCCAAGAGCGCGCGGGAATATGGGCCGCTTTCAAAGTGCGGCGACCCCACTTTCCGGGAAGCGCGATTTTCGCCGCCGCTAAACGCGAAACTTACCTTCCTCCGCGCGTAGGGCCGCGGTCCATTGTCCGCTAAGATCCACAGAGCAGAGAGAACATTTGCGCTCGAAGTTACTCATCCAATGTCTCCCCCCAATCCAAGTGGAAAATGGACATTGTTAAGGCTTCACGCCAAGCTTCCTCAGGAAGGTCATCATCGGGCACCAGTTCGTAAAGGCTGACTGAAGCAGATTGAGGCCCACAAAAGCTGTAAAGAGATACCATTTCGGGCTCACCCAACAACCCAAGGCCAGGGAAGCCAGAACAAACGATCCCGCAACCATCCGAAGCCATCGATTCAAATCCATGATGTTTCCTCCTCAGTGTCATGTGAAAGCGGTAAGCCGTTGCTGCCGCTGATCACGGCGCCACACTTTCGCTGGCAGATTTTTTCTCCTCGTTCCGCGCGTTCAGGTAAAAGAGCACCGGCACCGCCAGGCGCGAAAGAAACGTCGATGCCACTTCACCGGCCATCAGCGAAATCGCGAGGCCCTGAAAGATGGGATCAAAGAGGATGACGAAGGCTCCGGCCACTACCGCCGCTGCCGTCAACAGCATGGGCCGGAAGCGGATGGCGCCGGCGTCCACCACGGCGTCTGCCAGCGGCATCCCCTGTTTGCGGCGCAGCTCGATGAAGTCCACCAGGATGATGGAATTGCGCACAATGATTCCTGCACCAGCGATGAAGCCGATGATCGTGGTCGCCGTCAAGAACGCGCCCATCATGGCGTGCGCAGGGATGATTCCAATAAGTGTGAGCGGGATCGGCGCCATGATCACCAGCGGTATGCGGAAGGATTGGAACCACGCGACCACGATGACGTAGATCAATACGAGAACGACGGCGAAGGCGAATCCCAGGTCGCGGAAAACTTCATAGGTGATTTGCCACTCTCCGTCCCACTTCATGCTCACCTGATCGGTGAGGAACGGCAGGTGCGTGGCGTAGCGCTCAATGGAGTAGCCACCCGGGCCGTGAATCTTTTCCAGCGATTTCGAAAGGCTGATGATCGCATACGCAGGGCTCTCCTCACGTCCCGCCACGTCGCCCGAGACGTACACGACGCGCTTAAGATTCTTGTGATAAATCGAAGTCTCGATGACACCGGTCTCAACATGGGTCAATTCGCTGATCGGCACGAGCGCTCCCGAGGCTGATGCCACACGAATTGCGCCCAGTCCGGCGAGGCTGCTGCGATCGGCCCGAGGGACTTCCAGCACGATGTCGACGTCTTCTTTCTCTTTCGGCTGATGCGCCAGGCCGACAATCGCGCCGCTCACCGCCAGGCGTAAGGTTTGCGCAATCTGGTCGGCGGCAACTCCCGCCAGCGCCGCTTTTTCTTTATCCACCACCAAACGATACTGCGGCTCGGGGGCCTCCACGGTCCAATCGACGTCCACCACGCCCGGAGTCTTCTTGAATTCGTCGCGAATCTGCCTGGCGACGTCGATCTGCTGGCTGTAATCAGGCCCATAGACTTCCGCCACAAGTGTCTGATACACCGGCGGGCCGGGGGGAATTTCCGCCACTTTCAGTTTGGCGCCGTACTTCTCCCCGATGGGCACAATGGCGTCGCGTACGCGCTTGGAGATATCGTGGCTTTGCGCGGAGCGATCGTCTTTGGGAAGCAGGTTCACCTGAATGTCGGCCTCGTTCGCGCCTTGCCGCAAAAAGTAGTGACGCACCAGTCCATTGAAGTTATAAGGACTGGCTGTGCCCGCGTACACCTGGTAATTGACCACCTCCGGTTCCTGGGCCACGCGGCGAGCCACCTCTCGTGCCACCCGCGTGGTCTGTTCGAGCGTCGTCCCTTCCGGCATGTCGATAATCACCTGGAATTCGCTCTTGTTGTCGAAGGGAAGCATCTTGACGCGCACAATCTTCAGCAGCGGAAGCGTGAAGACCAGCAGCAAGAGGAGCACCACGCCCACAAGGAACAGGGTGCGCTTGCGAGCATCAAGGAGAAGGGGCATCATCAGCCGCCTGTAAACGCGGGTTGTCCAGCCTTCCTGCCCGCCTTCGCTCTCTCCGTGACCGGCTTTGGCGTTCGCGAGCATCCGCAACGCTGCCCAGGGAGAAATCACGAAGGCAATGAAGAGAGAAAACACCATCGCGAGTGACGCCCCAATGGGAATGGGCCGCATGTAAGGACCCATCAGTCCGCCTACAAACGCCATGGGAAGGATGGCGGCAATGACGGTCCAGGTGGCGAGGGTGGTGGGGTTGCCAACTTCGTCCACCGCCTCCACAGCCACGTCCGCCAGAGGGCGACCCTTGTTCTCGGGGAGGTGAAAGTGTCGGGTAATGTTCTCCACCACCACAATGGCATCATCCACCAGGATGCCGATGGAGAAGATCAGGGCGAAGAGGGTGACACGATTGAGCGTGTAGCCATAGATGAAATAGATGAACAACGTCAGCGCCAGGGTGACGGGCACGGCAGCGAGCACCACCATCGACGACCGCCAGCCAAGCGCCAGGGCGATGAGCAGGGTTACGGAGAGAGTTGCAAGCAGCAAATGCTTCAACAATTCGTTCGATTTTTCCTGGGCCGTCGCGCCGTAATTTCGTGTTACCGTGACCTCCACTCCGGCCGGGATCAAGGTCCCTTTCAGGGTCTCCACTTTTTCCATAACGCGTTGTGCAACGGCCACCGCGTTCTGGCCTTTGCGCTTGGAAACGGTGAGCGTCACCGCCGGCGATTCTCCCATCGTGCTGGCTGACTTCACCTTTGCGCCGGAACCGTAGCCGAAAAGAACGTAGTTGGCGGGCTCCTCGGGACCGTCGCGAATCTCGGCCACATCGCGGAGATAGACCGGACGGCCGGACGAAACCCCCACCACCACGCGCCCCACGTCGTCAGCGTTGCGAAGAAAATCGCCGGTTTCAACGTTGTACTCTTGATTGGCCGCGGCGAACTCTCCGGCTTGCAGGCGCTGGTTGGCCCGGTTGATGGTGCCCATGACCATGGCGGGCGCAACACCGTATCCCGCCATGCGCCCGGAATCGAGCAGGACCCGAATTTGCCGACGCTCGCCGCCGATCACCTTCGTCTCGGAAACATCATCAATACTTTTGATCTCACGATCGACTTCACTGGCCACCCGTCGCAGCGTGTAGCTGTCGTAACGATTGCTCCAGAAAGTGAGCGCCAGGATGGGGACGTCGTCGATCGAGCGAGGCTTGATGATCGGCTTCGAGGCGCCGGGGGGGATCAGGTCGAAGTGCGAATAGAGTTTGTTGTAAAGCTTGATGATGGAGTCTTCCTCTTTTTCACCGACCTTGAAACGCACGATGGCCATTCCGAGGCCCGGCCGCGTGGTGGAGTAGATGTACTCGACGCCAGGGATTTCCCAGATGAGCTTTTCCATCGGGGTCGTGATGCGCTGCTCCAGTTCCTGTGCGGTTGAGCCCGGCATCTCGACGAAGACGTCCATCATGGGCACGACGATTTGCGGCTCTTCCTCGCGGGGCGTCTTGAGCACGGCAAACGCGCCCAGCAGGATCGAAAACACCATGATCAGTGGGGTGAGCTTGGAGTTGATGAAGTAGTGGGCGATGCGCCCGGCAAAGCCGAGTTGGCGCGTGCTCATAGGCCCTCCAGGCGCGCGCCGTCACGCAAGCGATCGATTTGGGAGACGGCGATCTTCTCCCCTGCGGCGAGGCCGGAGAGAATCTCCACTCGATTCCCGAAAGTCTTTCCCGTTTTCACCAGCCGGTATTCCACATTGCCACCCGCGCCTACGACGAAAATTCCCTGTAACTCGCCGTGGTCAACCACCGCTGCGCTGGGCACCGCCAAGCCTTTGGCTTCGCCAATGGGAAAGCTTGCCTGGCCATATTCACCGGAGCGGCAATGGCAACCACTGGGGAGGTCAATCTTCACCAGGAACGTGTGGCTCGCCACTTCCGCCGCCGGAACGACCTCGGCGACACGGCCCTCGAATTGACCTTGCCCGGTCGAGACCGAGACGCTGGCGCCGATTTTAGCGTTGGGGAGATACTCCTCCGGCAAGCTCGCTTCCAGGCGATAGCGTGTGGTGTCTTCCACTATTAGTACCGGTGCGCCAGGCATGACCACTGTTCCCACATCGACGGATTTTGTCGTAACGATTCCGTCAACGGGCGAAACAATGCGCGAGAAGCTGAGGTAGGTTCGCGCGGAATCCTGCTGCGAGCGTGCCTGTTGCTGGCGAGCCAGAGTCTGCTGCTTCTTGGCTTCGACGGCGCGTTCGTTCGCGAGCGCCGACTGATAGCGCGCCTCGGCTCCATCGAACTCCTGGCGGCTCAGGGAGTTCTTGGCAAGCAACGCCTTGTAGCGGTTAAATGTTGCTTCCGCAAACTGCCGGTCGGCGGTGGCGGCCTTGAGCGCTTGGTCGACTTCCGCCTCTCCCTGGACGGCTTCATTCACGCCCGCCTCGGCCCCCTGCACCTGCGCTTGGGCGCTGCGATCGTCGAGCGCTGCAAGTAATTGGCCGCGCTTAACGTGGTCGCCGGGCTGCACGCGGATCTCGATGACGGTGCCTGCCACCTGCGCCGCCAAATTGGCGGTCGAGGCGGAGCGGATCGAGCCGACGGCCTGGTAAAGCTGGGGCGTGGGTTCCAGATGCACGGTTTCGGTTTGGACTCCGGTGATCAGCGGTCCGGGCTGTGTCGGCCGCTTTTCATTGGAACTGCACGCGGAGAATATGTCCGCCGCGACGGCAAGGAGGAGCAAGGAACAGATTCTCTTTCCAAGCATGGTCATTTTGTCCTTTGGGACGGGGAAGATGTCGTCGAGCAACACTGGCTCATGTTGGGTATTGGCGGACTATCCACAATGCGCCCGTAAATGGCCCCCTTAACCGGCCCTGTCCCGCTAACGCGTGACCGCCGCTGAGTCAGGTGCAAGCTCGCCGGTAGCCAATTCCAAAGCCGCGTAGCTGAGGCGATAATCAAACAATGCATTCAAGTAATTCTTTTGGGCGCTTTCGTGCGCGGTTTCGACTTGCAACAGGTCGGTGATGGTTGCCAATCCTGCTTCATAGCGATTCTGGATGATGCGCAGACTTTCCTCGGCTTCCGATTGCGCCTGGCGTAAAACCTCCACGCGTTGCTGCGCGGTGGTCAGGTTCAGGTAGGCCTCGCGCACCTGAAGTTTGACGGCGGCAGCCATTTGCTCCGCCTGGGCCTTCGCCTGGCTCTGTCGATAGTGTGCGGCCGCCAGGCGAGCCCGGTTCGCTCCGCCATCGAAAACGTTGAAGTTCAAACTGACTCCGGCCGTCCAGTTGTTGCCACCCCGCGTGAGGAACGTCCGGTTATCCTCTTCCCACGAGCCGAAAGCGTTCACCTTTGGCAGGAACTCCGCGTGGGCCATCCGTGATTCGTTGGCTGTACGCTCGACTCCCAGCCCGGCTTCGACAAGATCGGGCCGGCTCTTGAGGGCATGTTCTTGGCGCTCGGCCAGCGCACCGGCCTCAAAATTGGGTTGCTTGAGCCCTGACTCGATGGTGGTAGCTGCGTCCTCGGATAACCCCATGGCCACGTTGAGTGCGGCGTGAGCAAGGTCCGCGGCATTCTGCGCTTGCAACAAGCCTTCCTGGGCCTCGGCCAGTTGCACCTGCGCACTCAGGAGGTCGGAAGGCACCCCCTGGCCTTCCTCCTGCCTTGACTGGGCGAGATGAAGATCTGACTGCGCTGACTTCACCCCCGCTTCTGCCAGGCGTACCTTCTCTCGTGCCAGGAGCTCATCTGTGTATGCTTTCACAACATTGAAAATAACCTCCTGCCGCGTGCGCTGGCCATTTTCGCCTGCCCCTTGTGCGCTCAGTTTTGCATCCTTGATTCGGTGGCCGGTCTGGCCGGCATCGTACAAGGAAAGTGTCGCGGCGAACTGCGTGCGGAAAATATCAAGTGGGGGAGGTGTATTCAGAAAATTCAACCCAAAATCGCCTGCCGTGAATTGCCTCTCGGTCAGCAATCCGCCGAAGACGTAAACGGGGTTGTCGCCACGCGTGAATCCCTCAGAGAAGTCCACCCGTGGCATTCGCGCTGCTCGGGCCTCGGCAATTCCCTCATGTACGGCTTGCGCATAGGCAACCGCGGCTTGCACGGTGGGGTTCTTCTCCAATCCCATGCGGACAGCCTCTGGGAGGGTCAGTTTCTGTGGCGTTGGTGCAAGTGATTGGGCGCTAGCCAGCAGGGAAGAGCAAATGATCGCCAGGAACGTTCGGGTCAAATTCGTGCGTACCATCACGCTGCCTCAATAAGGTTTCCCGAGCTTTCTTCCGGGAGGATTTCAAAGGTGGTTGTGAGTTTGGCAGTCTTGGCAATCATGGCGCCGACCGCGCAATACTTCGTTTCGGACAAGTGGATGGCCGCTTTCACTGCCTCGGGATCGATGTGACCGCGGAGCCTGTGCTTGATTTCGACGCGGGTGAAATAGGCGGGCGGTTCGGCATTCTGGTCCGCGCGTAACTCGATTTCGTAACCAGTTACCGTCTGCCGTTTCTTCCTGAGAATGCCAATCACGTCGAAGGCCGTGCAGCCTCCCAGAGCCAGCAGTGCAAGTTCGATCGGCTTTGGGCCACTGTGGCCGTCCGCGTCGTCCACGACAAGCGCATGGCCTGTGCCCGATTGCGCCACAAATTGGCGGCCGGTGCCTTCGATGGTAGTTAGTCGTAATTTTCCCTCAATCATGGGTCACCTTAAGATTCAGAATGCTCTGCTCGCAGCAAACCGTTGCGACGACTGGGAGCCAGTCCTTTTGCGGCGTGGCGAGCAGGGTTTCAAACTCCTTCATGGCTAACTCAAAGATCTCTGCCGCGTCGTGGGCATCGCAGTTGGATATCTGCCAATAATCCCAACCTGCGCCGAGATGTGAGCGATCCGGACAAACCGTAAAGTAGCGGTCGATGACGGCCTGCCGATATCGGGCAAAACGTTTCTCGAACCGTGCGAACAATTGGGCATCCCGCAAGAATCGCCCGGCAAATTGGGCTTTCAACGAGCGGGCGGCGTCCGCGAAGGTTGTACGGAAAAGAACCATTTGCACGATGACGCGGAGTAGGTTGGCATTCTCCGGAAATCGGCCGTCGCTAACCCGGAGCGCGTCCTCCACATGTTCTACGATCCACCCTGACGTGCGGAGGAAGGCTGAGACTTCATTGGCAAAAACGTCTGCGTCCACGATGGCAAAAGCATGCCGAGTTCCCCGCTCGACTTGCTCCCCGAGCTGGCCTGCCCAGACAACTAGACTTTCTGCTTTTGCCAGCCCGAACGCGCTTGCCTTATTCAGGTAAACGGCGCGGGTGCGGACGAGATGGGGAATGAAGGGCTTAACCGCCGGAAAATCCTCACGCTCGGGCGAAACAGGGCATTTCGCGCGTTTGGAGGCACCGCGAACCACCGCGTAGTAGCCCTCCTCAACTCTCTCGATTCGAGGCGTTTGGGAAGAATCGCCCGCACCTAGCAATCGCAACAAGACTTCTTGGACTCGCGAGTTCAAGTGCATTTCCCTTACCTCATACGGATAAATGCAATCGGCTGGAAGAGGTAACAAAACAATTTTGGCGGGCATGAAGGCGGGACCTGCCATTCCGCCTTTGGAGGAAATCTGGTCCAGCAGCGGAAAATCGACAAGGCCAAGCCAACATTGAAATCATTGGGGTTATAGTGATGATAGGTAGGGTCGTAACGCCGAATCGCATTCCTACGGGGGAAGTGCGATACTACAAATGAACAACGATTCCAGGCCGCTTCGTTGGATGGAACCACGGGTGAATACACAAATCGAACAAGCCCTCAAGAGTTTGCAATCCGGGAATCGCCAGGATGCCGAGCGTGCGCTCGAAACTCTGCAAGGGGTTGTCTACGGATTTGGGATGAAGGTTTGTGGAAGCCACGAAGATGCTCAAGATACAGCCCAGGAAACACTGATCCGCCTCGCGCGACAGCTCGGAGAGTTTCCTGACGCGCGGGCTTTGTCAGTGTGGCTTTACAAGGTGGCCAAAACCCAGTGCTTGATGAGCCGCCGGAAAAGCAAGTTCGCGCCTGCACAAATGCTGTCCCTGGATGCCTTGATGCCTAAGGATTCTGTCCTATCACCTGCAGGGACAGAATTATGGCAGATAACGCCGGAAGAGATTGTCCTAAACCAGGAAATGCGCGGAAGGCTGGAAGACGCCGTCCTGGCTCTTCCGAAGCATTACCGCCTGGTTTTGATCCTTCGCGATATGGAACAACTCGATACCCGCGAAGTGGCGGAGGTGATGGGCATATCCGAGGAGACCGCGAAGATGCGACTTCACCGGGCGCGGGTCTTTGTTCGCAATGCCCTGGCTGATTATGCCCGAAAGCTAAGAGAGAGGAAGAGGAAAAGCCATGCCTGACCGGCGTTGCAAACACATGTTCGCCATGCTCTCAGACTACCTGAACGCCGAGCTTCCGGTGAAGAATTGCCGTGAGCTGGAGCGCCACCTGAAAGGCTGCGAGCCCTGCATCGCCTACCTCGGAAGCCTGAGAAACACAGTGGAGGCGTGTCGCCGATATCAAGTGCGCAGCAAGATCCCTCCTCCCTCAAATAAGGTGAGGGAAGCTCTATTGTTGGCTTTTCTGTGAGCTTTCCTCACACTTACGTAACTGCGCGCCAGAACCCGACCGTACAGCTTGATTCGCTGCTGCGGGCACGCAAGTCGCAACTCCAGATTAGGATTTGGCCCGAGAAGTCGGCTCCCCCGCCCGTTAACTTCATCTGCGCTCGACAGCAGAGCTCGGTCTGACAGAGTGAGACAATCCGGGGTTTGCGGCACGGCCGGGAATGATTATGATAGTCAATATCGCGAGGACTGTACCACGTGTAGGGGGATGACGAATGGCTGCGGGAGATTCTCAACGGGTATGGTTTCCGGAGATGCTCGCAAGACTTCGCTGCGAGTGGAACTCCGGGATGTCATTCCCGGCGTTAATCGAATTGCGCGATAGGCTGGATGCGATGCTGCAGCAAATCCGGTCCGAGCGGCAAATTGTGTCACCTGTCTTTCGCTGCCCCAGGTGCGGGATAACCGGACCTTCCGCTGAACCTCATGTAAGCGTTCGGGCGCTCATCCTCACGCTCGGCAGATTCGGTATCATTTCGCAAAAGGACACAAAGAGAATTGAGAGAGATTGGGCGGAGTATCGGGTTCAGAACCGGTTTGATCTTTACGGGCAAGCTTCAGCCACGGTCGCCGAAAGTCATTCGGAACAATCCAGGATGGCCGGATGTGCCCACGCCAGCTCTACGCCGCGCCAGGGATACTGAGCCCGTTTCCGGAAAAAGCGATCTTTCGGCGCTCACCTTGCTGCGCCCCCGCTTGGCACAGTGCGCTTGGCGACGGGCGTCTTGAGCCATGCCAAGAAATCCGCCCATAATTGCCGCACAGCGACTGGTCGGTTTCTGGTGGTCTTCTTTAGGACGTAGTCGAAGAACCTTTTGGTAGTGCCATCGCTGGAGGTCCGTTCTGAGCGAAGCGCCGCCTTCCTCTGCACCTTTCTCAAAGCGGAAAGCAGCGTACGATTGAGGTCTCTTCCGCTGGCGCCCTCCAGCCTGGCTTCAATCACAAATCCTTCAGCCCCTTCCTTAACAGAGCCTTTCGCAGCCAACTGGTCGACAGACTGTTGGATGGTCCGGCTCCTGCTCAGCTCAATGTGGGGCGCCATCAGGCAGGCCGCGCTGTCACGAGCCCCGATACATCCCGCCCGCCTGCTGGTGAGCGAGGGTCCAACAATGCCGCCGCACGCTGCCGATGCGGGAGGTCTCCTCGCCGCCGGTCCTCGCATTCCGTCGTCGGGACCCGCCGGCCAGAGCAGCAGACGTATGCGATTGCCTGGATTGACGCGTGGGAATGCTATCACCGGGGTCGCGTTTCGAGCGTGTAAGGAGAAATCTCGCGCTTGTCAGAAGGTCCAAGTGGACTGTACTCCGGGCACACCGCGGCATGGGGTCGAAACACGATTATCCAGCTCAAATAGCTATTCTGATGAGTGCGGCGGCTGTAGCTAAACCCGAACGCGATGCCGTCTTCGCTATCCACCCAGTAGACCAAGGGGCGCCCCCCGCTGGCTTCGGAAAAACCTTCCGATAGAATGTAGGCACGCAGGTGCGGGTATCTTCTGCGCACCTCCGCCGGGGAACTGGACGTCGTGATGCCGTCTTCCGTGCGGAAACTGCTCGTTCCCGAATCGATTTGGAAAACCTGGTCATCTCTGTATCGGATGAACATGTTTCCTAGCATCTTGGAGTTCTTCCAGTCGAGCCAATTGAACGTCGTCCCGCAACCGTCGTCCTCCTGCCATTGCTGGTCCATGTTTGGCTTGAACGGAAACAATTCCCTCGCGCGGCCGGGCGGGTCGCCGAGCTTCAGCCGACCGACGCTGCGCCCAGGAACTATCAGGCTATCGCTGGATCTGTCCGGCGCGAGACTCTGACCGCCCAATGAATCAGGACAGAAACACAGGCACAACGCCAAGGCGCTTCGCAGGGCGAATCTCATTCGCTAACCGCCGAACAATGCAATCAGGAAGGGGAGGCAGCCAGGTTCTCCCGCAGCATCAGAAATCCCAGTCCTCTTTCTCCTGCTCTTTGGTGGGCACCTTCCCCATGCATGCCGCGCACCGGTAGTGGAGGTCGCGGATCACCGCCGTGCCTTTCGGCAATCCGAATTCGGCCATGATCTTCCTGACCATCGGCTTGCTCTTGAGGATGCAGCGGTCGGCGAGCAGGGTGGAGTAGCCCGTCGCATCGAAACGGTTCACCCGCCCGCGAGGGCAGTCCTCGTAGGGCATCCCCTGGGGAACAGCGCCGCCTTGCTGCAAGCGCGCCCAGAAATCAGGATGGCCGAGGAAAGATGTCCGGAAGCCCGCCAAGCTTGGGACTTCGGTCCACGGCAGGCCGTCAACGATTGGCTCCCCGTCGACCACAAAGAAGAGTCCGACCCGGGGCACATTTGCCTTCTTCGCATCGGCAGTGGGTTTCTTCCTCATGCTAACCCCTTTGGTTATCAGTTTTGGAGGTCGATTGCAACCGGCTTCCTGCTCAGGCCGCCGTCATCGCCCAGGATGTAGGCGTTCACGAAGAGGGTTTCGCTCGTCCGCAGCGTGCCGTCTCCGGCATAGATGTGCCCGGAAACAGGCACGCTCGGAACAACGAGATGTGGGGTTGCAGGCTACGGCAGCAGCTTGCCGCCGCTAACGTTCGTCACCGTTGTTTTGCCGGTCTTCAGGTCGATGGACTTGATGGACTGCGAGGTCACTTGGCCGCTGTCAGTGCGCCAGGTGCCGGTGATGATTTTCTTGCCGTCGTTCGTCACTAGGGTTTCGTGTTCGAGTTTCATATTCACTCCTCCTGTTGATTGGCTTGTTGGTGTTGCGAATTTCCGTTGCCGTTCCCGGCGCTTGCTCTTCCCGTCTTCCGCTCCGTCTTGCCCGGCATTTCCTGGGCAGAGACGGCGCTCTCGCAGAGGCTTGCCAGCCTTGCCCGATATTTCGCCGTGAGCGCCTGCGCCGTCCCTATGGCGGCTTCCGCCTTCTTGAGGTGCCCTTCAATCTCGTCGATGTCCGCAAGCGTCCTTCGGACCTCGTCGGCGAGGGCGGCGTTCCTCTGGAGGAAGCCGGACCCCTCTGTTCTCATCCGCTCGAAAACGGGGCGCAGCACCTCAAGGTCGCGGGGGAGCCATGCCCGAGTCGAGCGCAAGACCCATACCCCATCCTCCTGCGCCCACCGCCGCTGCCGGTCGGAGTGCCGCAATTGGGACTCGTCACGCGTGATGAGCAAGGCGACGGCAATGTTGCGTTGTTTGGCGTCCCTCACCAGCTTCCTGACATCGGACTGGGCAACGACAGCCTTGTCTTTGTTGTCCACGACCATCGAGGGCTCAAGGGCGTTGCCCTCCCCGTCGGCGAAGGCCATCAGGTAGTCGCCGTTTCTCGGCAGCTTCTCGCCAAGCCAGATTC
>Ga0181535_10005605_pt1 | contig 13350 bp, 8 predicted proteins | sample PEATcosm2014_Bin_44_FD_119774 | JGI IMG/M metagenome (GOLD analysis project Ga0181535, IMG submission 119774) | Peatland microbial communities from MTU Mesocosm Facility, Houghton, MI, USA - PEATcosm2014_Bin17_30_metaG | ecosystem: Environmental > Terrestrial > Soil > Wetlands > Peat | place...
CGAACCCGCAGAATTTTCTCATCCTGACGACCGGCATGATGACGCTGATTTTTTTGACGCTGACAATGGCCGTGACGCCCCTGCGCAAAATCACCGGCTGGAACTGGCTGATTCAATTCCGCCGGATGCTCGGCCTATGCGCCTTCTTTTATGGCTGCCTGCATTTTTTGTGTTTCTTCAGTCTCGACCGGGGATTCAGCATTTCCAGCACGTTGACGGAAATGCTGAAACGCAAATATCTCATTGTCGGCAGCACGGCATTGATTCTGATGTTGCCGCTGGCCATCACTTCCACCAACGCGATGATCAAACGTTTGGGCGGCAAACGCTGGCGTGCGCTTCACCGGCTCGCCTACGTGGCGGCGATCTGCGGCGTGATTCATTATTACATGCAAGTGAAGGCTGATGTGCGCCAGCCGCTGGTGTTCGCGGCGGTGCTGTCTGTCCTGCTCGCCTGGCGATTGGTGGTTTATTGGCAGCGCCCCAAACCCGCACCGGCGCCGGCTCCCGCAGTCAAACAAGGATAGAGACGGAAATCGGTGAATGGCAAAAGCATCGGAAAGATCGCCGGTGCCGGTAAACATTGTTTGCACAGATCGGCGGCATCCATGATCAGCGTGCAGAACTTTCAGCGCCTGCATTTCACTGATGCGGCAGGCGACCCGCGAACGAGGTTACATAGCATTCACGCATGGCAGGATTCACAACCAGTGCCGCCCGGCAGTGTCATGCTGTCATTGGATAGATGTGCGTGCGGGCTGGCGGGAAACGCGCGGGTGATTTGCGTGTGGCATTGGAAACAAGCCTGGTTGCCGACGAAATGCGCGTCGGGAATTTCCAGCGGCGCGACCACGGCACGATTCGCCGTCGTGGAACAGGAAATCAGAAACAGCGCCGCGCCAGCCGCCATGCCCGCAGCCATCGCCACGGCGAATGTCCGCTTCGATTTCACCGATTTTGCTGTTGCACGGCAGGCCGGTTCGTCGCCGCGGCGGCCGTGACGAGTTCCGCCACGATTTGATCCGACAAATCGCCGGTGGTCGGAAATATCATCTGCAAATGGCCGGCGGCGTCAATGATGAGCGTGCGGAAATCATGGTTGAAGGTGGTGCCATCGCGCTGAAAACTCATGCCGCACGCGCGGGCCAGTTCGCCAATTTTGTCCGGCGGCCCGGTCAAAAAACTCCAGCGGCTTGGATCGTAATGATAGCTTTCGCCATAAGCCTTCAGCATCTCTGGCGTGTCAAATTCCGTGTCAAAGGAAATGGAAAGGCAATGCCAGTTGGTCGGCGCACCCGCCATGGATTCGAGTTGTTGCGACGCCTCCTGAAAATTTTTCGACAACCGCGGGCAATAATCCGGCAGTGGACAGCGCGTGTAAAAAAACGTGATGGCCAGCGCCTGCCCGCGAAAATCGTCCAGGCTCACCGGGCGGCCAAGTTCGTTGGTAAATTTGTAAGACAGCAACGGGTGTGCCGGCAGCGCAGCCACGGCCGTCGCCGGCTCCACGTTGGCCGGTTGTTTGGCCGGCACCGCAGACGTCCCGGTTTTTACGATTTGATCCACCCAGCTTTCCGTTTCGGTGACGTGAAGCTGAAAGGAGATTTCATCGCCATCGTGCAAATCCACGAGCGCTCCGGAGGTTTTCACCTTGAACGGCATGGTCATGGCACCCATGTAATTGGAAATGGCCTCGTGCCGGACGACGAGTTGCTGTTCGTCGCGGTTGATGGAAACCACAACACCTTTGGCCGGTAAGATTCGCGGGCGGGAGGTTTCGCCGGCGGCTGGCGGTTGTGATTTGGCGGATGGGGCAGCAAACAGAAGCAACATCCACAAACCGAACGGCAATGCGCTGATGAATAATCGGCATACCCTCATATTGTTTGTCCATCATTTCCGCCATCCAGCGGTGAACTCATGTTCGTTGCCACAAATCACGGATTGGGCAGCCGCCCAACACGATAAAAGCCGGGCATGTTTGTCGTGTGGTTGTCCACGAAAACGACTGGATTGCTGGCGGCCACGTTGGTGACGAGCGTGATCCAATTGGTCAAGGCCAGGTTCGTTGAAAGCTGCACAATGTAACTCAACCCCACGTTCGCCGGATAGCTGAACTGGAAACTGGCGGACGACAGCTTCGCGGAGTTCGTCAGGAAGACCGTTATCGGCGTGACAACGCTGATTGAAACGGCGTTCGTGTTTTTCACGCCAAGATTGTCAAAGGCAATCGCGGACAAATTGTAACTGCCCGCCGCCAGATTGTTGGTTGCGGCGGAAAACGGAGCGGCGGTTTCGTTCGTCAAAACCGTCGAACCAACAAGAAATTGGACGTTCGTGACCGTGCCGCTGCCGTTCGTGGCCGAGGCTCGAATGGTCACACTGGCTGGCGCGGCGAAGACTGCGCCTGACAACGGATTAGTGATGGCGATGGCTGGCGGCAAACTGGCGGAGGCAACAAAGACTGCGCCGGTCATCCCCTTGTCATAATGCACCTGACAATAATATGAGAAACTGCCCGCTGAAGGGAACGTGTTGGTGAAAGTGTGCGGGAGCGTTGTGATAATACCCGAATCCCATAATCCGCTCGGCACGTCATTCGTGCCACTGGTCGTGGAATGGTGGGTGGCGGCCCATGTCCAGATCACCTGGTCGCCGACGTTGATCGTAACATTGGTGGGCGAGAAGCGGTCGGTCGGGTTTCCCACCGTCACGTTGGTGCTGGCGGCGAAACCGGAAAGTGGAAAACTAATACCCGACAAAACTGCCGCCGCAGCGGCAGCACCCGGAAAAAATCGGAACATAAATTTCATATCCTCTTGCAAATGAGAGGAACCTGAACACAATTTGTTCCCAACATTTGTTTCCTTCAAATCCGTCGGGAACATTTGAACCGCTGCGCACTCTTAATCTTGTCGTCGCGATATGGCTGAAAGTCTGGACTTTGAAAGTCTGGTGACTCGATATTACGAGCCGCTTTACAAATTCGCGTTCAGCCTCGCTCGCGACGAGTCCGACGCTTGTGATCTCACACAACAAACTTTTTGCACTTGGGCGGCCAAAGGCCACCAGTTGCGTGACCCATCCAAAGTGAAAACCTGGCTGTTCACCACGCTCCATCGCGAATTTCTCGGCATCCGGCGCAAGCAGACGCGCTTCCCGCACGTCGAACTGGATCAGGCCGAGCCTGAATTGCCCGTGGTGTCGCCGGCCACCATCAGCCGTCACGACACGGCACACGTGCTCGCGGCGCTGGCGCGGCTGGATGAAATTTATCAGGCGCCAGTCGCGCTGTTTTATTTGCAGGATTGCTCCTACAACGAGATTGCCGAAATTCTTCAAGTGCCGTTGGGCACTGTCAAATCGCGGCTCGCCCGCGGCATCAGCCGGTTGCAGGAATTGCTCGGCGGTGAAACTGCGGGGCCGCGCCCGGAACAAACCCGTTTATGACCGTCACCGAAGCCAAAGCCATCTTGCTGCTTTATCGGCCCGGAACGGCGGACGCGGAAGACCCGCAAATTGCCGGGGCGCTGACCCTGGCGAAACGCGAGCCGGAACTGGCGCGCTGGCTGGAGGACCATTGCGCGCGACAGGAGGCGTTGCGCGCCAAATTCCGCAAAATTACCGTGCCTGCCGGGCTGAAGGAACAAATCATTTCCGAACAGGCGGCACGGATTGTAACACTTTCCCGCCACCGGCGAAACACCGTCTTCGCCGCGCTGGCAGCGCTGGCGGCCGTTGTCATTTTATTGATCGTCATGTCGTCATCCTGGCTTCCGCGCCGCCAGATCGAAGACAACACGCTGGCCATTTACCGGAATCAAATGGTCGGCGTCGCGCTGCGCGGTTACGGAATGGATTTGACGACAAATGATCCGGCGCCAATCCGCGCCTACCTCGTGCAAAAACAGGCGCCGTCAGATTTTGTTCTGTCCGCGGCCCTGCAAAAAGCCGCCGTCACGGGCTGTGCCGTCGAAGGCTGGCAGAATGTGAAAGTTTCGATGATTTGTTTTCGCACCGGCCGGCCGCTGCCGCCGAACCAGTCGAGCGACCTGTGGTTGTTCGTGGTGGATCGCGCTTCGCTAAAGGACGCGCCGGAAAACGGCCAGCTCCGGATAGCCGCCAACAAAGGACTGATCATCGCTGTCTGGACGCAAGGTGACAAAGTCTATTTGCTGGGAACAGAAGGCGACGAATCAACAATCCGGAAATTTCTTTGATTTATCCGGCATTGGCTCCGTGCCGAAAATGCAATTTCTCGCGCGTGTTGCAGGCATTTGTCAGTCCGGCTTTTCCTATTTACCGGAATTCAACCGGATGTTCCACGCCACTTTGCCGGCCAGCGGATCGTTCTCGAGTTGGAAGCTGTTGCCGTTCTTGGTCAGCGTAAGTTCATGCTGCACGTTGTCGGATGGCAGGCAGACCATGCCTTTTGCCGTCGTTGCGTTCTTGGCGAACACGACCAGTTCCAGTTTCGACCAGTCCATTTGCATCGTGGATTGCGCGAGCGCGATGTGCGGCAAGACCGTGCCGTCGCGCACGAGAATCACTTCGGGAATTGCGCCGGCCTCGATGTGTTGCCAGCCGCCGGAATAATCTTTTCCGGTCTGATAATCAATCCACGTTCCCGGCGGCAGATAAACATCGCGGCTGGTTTCGCCTTGGTGAAACAGCGGCGCGACCAGGATGCTGGAGCCGTAAAGATATTCGTCATCCACGCTCCACGAGCCGGGGTCGTCGGGGAATTCGAGGAAAAGAGCGCGCACCATTGGCAGGCCGTGATCGGAGCAATCCTTGGCCTGCGCATAAACGTAGGGCATCAGCCGGTATTTGAGTTCGTCAATTGTGCGGAATTCGTCCATGAACGCCTGGCCGTAATTCCACGGTTCCTTCGGCGCGACACCATGGCAGCGGCTGTGCGAACTCAACATCCCGAACGCCAGCCAGCGCGCGTAAAGATTTTTGTCCATGTTCGTCACCGAGTCCGCCGTGAATCCGCCTACGTCGTGGCTCCAGAATGAAAAGCCGGAAAGCCCGAACGACAATCCGCCGCGCAATTCCGCCACCATGCCGTCGTCGGTGCTTTCCGCATCGCCGCCCCAGTGGATCGGATAACGCTGGCTGCCCGCCCACGCGCTGCGCGCCCAGATGATGTTGTCGCCGGTCGTCGCCTTTGTGATTTCGGCGACCGCCTTGTTGTAGCGCAACGGATACAAATTGTGTTCGTAAAAACCGGTGCGGCCATCGGCGTAGACGCCGTATTCCGGCGCGGCTTCGCCGAAATCCACCTTGATCGCGCCCACCCCCATTTTCAACAGGTTCGCCAGCTTGGCCTGATACCATTGGACCGTTTCCGGATTTGAAAAATCCAGCACGGCGTCTTCATAGGGCAAATTTCCCTTCGCGTCGCGGACGACGAGATTCTTCGCGATGAGTTCGGGGAAGAGCTTGTTCTTCGGCACAAAATACGGCAGTTGCCAGAGCGAAATGTGAAAGCCTTCATCCTTCAAATCCGAAATCATCTTCTTCGGATCGGTGAAACGGGTCGTGGAAAATTCATAGTCGCACTGCCAGTCGGTTTCGAACCAGCCGGTGTCCAGGTGCAGCACGTCGCAGGGGATTTTGTTCGTGCGCAGTTGAGCGGCGATGTCGCGGACCTGGGTCTCGGCATTGTAGGTGCAGCGGCTCATCCACAGGCCGAACGACCACAGCGGCGGCAACGGCGACTTGCCGGTGAGCTTGGTGTATTCGTCCAGAATTTCCTTCGGCGAACCGAGGAACACAAACAAATCAAGCTCGTCATCGCCGAACATCAACTCGTTGACGCCGGCAAAAGAATTTCCGAAATCGCAGGTAATGGTGGACGACGTGTGCATGAACATCCCGTAGCCGCGGCTGCTCATGAAAAATGGAATCGGCTTATACATTCCCTGATTCTGGATGCCGTTCGCGTCGTCCGTCCACAGCACCAGTTTCTGCCCGCGCTTGTCGAGCGAGGTGAAGGATTCGCCGCAGCCGAAAATTTTCTCGCCGGGCGACAGGGTGAACGCCGCGTTCATGCTGCGCGAATAATCCGCCGCGCGGCGGACGAACGCAAAGGGCATGATCGGCGTGAACGAAGACACGTTGTCCGATGCGTGATCCGTTTCCGTCAGCAGCTTGCCGTTCGCGTCGCGGATGATGATGCGCCATGGATTTTCCATGATTGAGACGGAGCCGAACTGGCTGGTGTAGCGGTGGCCGCCGTCAATTTTCGCATATTGCCAGGAACCATCCTTCGGCACCGTCCCGGCGAGCATCAATTCCTCCAGCGGCTTGTGGACTTGCGGGCCGCTGGTCGCGCGGATGCGCAGCGTGCGCGGCGAAACGAATTCGATGGAGAACGGCAGCGTCGGGTTGACCGCGTATTGGTCCTCCGGAAATTCATTCAGGCCGACGGGCTTGATGACCGCCAGCATGTTGTCGAAGGCCTGCCGCGTGAAATACTCCGCGCGCTGGTAGGTGATTTTGCCCGACGCCGTCGCCGGGTCAAAATCAGCGAGTTTGTCCGCCAGATAATACAGGTCGGAGAAATCCCGGAAATCCGGGCTGACATCCACCGGCTCGTTTTGAAGCGGCAAAGCCGGATTGGCAGCGGATGTGGAAATGATCGCGCACAGCGCGAGAAGGCTGGTGGATATTTTTTGGAATGTGTTCATGGTTTGAATACAAATGGTTCAAGGCATCACGTTGGCTGCGTAAATTTTATGCGACGGAATTTGTGAAGAAATTCTGCGCATTGATCCCGGCAAGTCAAGCCCGATGAGGCCGCGTCGTCAAAATCCCATGTCAATTTTGGCCGAAACTTTCCACCGCCGGGTCACTTTGGCGGGACGATTTTTTGATAATCCGGCAGGCTGCGCAGCGCGTCGAAGCGATGGTCAATGCGGTTGGTGGCGGCCAGGTCGCCGGCATTGGGATTGAGCTGGAGGCGCTTGCCGCTCAAATCCACGGCGATGCGCAAATTGGCGAGCGCGTCGCTGGTTTTGCCCGTCACGGCCTTGAGCGCGGCGAGGTCGTAATAGGCCTCGGGCCGGATTTGTTCGGGCGCGACGGTGACGACTTTTTGGAGCGCGGCCTCAAGCCGGTTAAGATAGTCGTTGCCCAACCGGCTGTAAAGCTGGGCGAGGCCGGCGGCTTCGTTGTAGCCAAGGGTGGAATTGGTGAGCGCCTGGTCGAACAGGGCGAGGGCGTCGTTGGTGCGCTGCATTTGAAAGTAGGCGCTGCCGAGCATGAGCAGGTTTTGAACGTTGCCGGGGTGCGCGCGCAACTCGGCTTCCATCTGCTGCAAGCCGGCGGTCGTTCCGGGGTTGTCGGCGCCCTGCTGGGCCATCTGCTTTTTGATTTCTTTGATTTGATTGACGATGTCCAAGATCTGCCCGTTGTAAGGGTCAAGTTTATGGCAGGTTTCGGCGACAATGAGCGCATCGTCGAACCGCCGGAACTGGTAGAGGAAGTTGACATACCGGACCACCGCTTCCGGGCTGTAGGGGCAGAACGCGAACGATTGTTTGAAGGCGAAGTCGCACTCCTTATACAACTGCTGGGTCTCCGCGTCGCTCTTCGGACGGTAGGGCAGGTATTGCGGATCCAGGGGCGGATAGGGCGGGCTGGGCAGCAGCAAATGCAGACGCCAGGCATACAGGCCGGCCTGCGAGCTGCGCAGTTTGGAGAACGCCTTTTGCGCGTCGTCATCGCGGATGAATTTCCGGTCGCCCGTGAACCCGGTAAAATCGTAGCGCAGATAAACTTTTTCCACCCAGTCGGCAATCTGCTGGACGCTGGTGTCGTAGTTCATCCAGTTGCCGATCAGGCGGTCGGAGTATTTGCTCCAGAATTCATGGTCCTGTTTATAGACGACATCCGGCAGGGTCACGATGGGGTCGCGGTTGATCTTCATGATGATGCCGAAGGGCGTCTCGTAGGGATACATCCATTCGAGCGGAAAACTTTCCTCGACGTAAAATTCATTGGTCGGGTTGTGGTCAAAAATCACCCGGCACAACAGCCCGTTGATCATCATCACCGCGACCTGCCCGGAAACGGAAACCCGGCCGCTGGCGGGATCCACCTGCACGTCCTCGCCTTGTAGGAGCCGGCCGGCTGCGGCGCGGCGTTGGACATCCACGGTGTAATTGCTGAAACAATTTTCCGAATCCAGCGGCGATGGGATGTAAATTTCTTTTGGCGGATAAACGCCTTCCGCGCGGCGGCGGTCTTCAACGCGTTTGCCGAATTTGGCCAGCGGCTGGTCCAGGGTTTCATCCAGCAGATTGGCGATGCCTTCGATCAGCGTGTTTCCGGTGTCTCCCTTGCCAACGTCTTCATTGTTGACATCGGTGATGACATTGCCGGAATTGCCGCTGCCCAGGGCCAGGGCGGCAAAGTATCGGAACAGCCGGCTGAAGAACGGCGGGTCATGCTGCGCGCTCCGGAAGTATTGCGAGCGGAGATAATCCAGATAAGTGCCGTCCGCCAGCGCGTTTTGCGTGATGAGATAAACGTCGCGGCGGTCGTAATTCGGATCCATCGGCTTGTCCTTCGCCGGGACAAAACTTTCGCAGAAAATCATGTAGGTCGGGCAGAACCGGCCGGGGTCGGTGCCGCCGAAGAGGATGGTGTCGCGCGCCATTTCGGGATACACAAGATTGCCCTTCACCGGGTCTTTCATCATCTGTGCGCGTAGCTTGGAGTCGTAGCTGAACTTGCCGTCCGGTCCTTCAAACGGCGGCGTGAACATGTCATGCCCGAACCAGTAGCCGAACCAGTGGTTGTGCTGCTCGCACTTTGCCCAGTGCGAAAAGCCCGAATAGACCGGCAGGACGGCAAACAGGCACAAGGTAATCAGCATCGGAGCGCGATTGCGATAAATCACCAGGCCGCCGATGAAAGCGATGACAATGCCCGGAACCAACAGCGCCCCCCAGACCGGAAGGCTGTATTGGTTCGGCGCAAAAATGCGCGGCAACGCGCTGAAAACCTGATCGAAGCCCAGCCGGTCATCCCCGGAAAAGGCCAGATACCCGGCAATTCCCAGAATAACCACCGCTGTGCCGCCGAACATCCAGCCCGGAAAATCATCATCCACCGGCGATTGGGGTTTCTTTATGAACCAATGCGCGGCCATCGCCGCCAAAATAAAAACCGCAACCATGCAGAAAAACAGGAAGAAGGCTTTTTGATAGGTCAGCGCGCCGACGCCGCCGTAAAAAGTGGTGCCGACTCCATCAAAAAGCACGACGAGGGCGGGCAGCAGCGTGATGGCTCCCAGCATGAGGCCGACGCTTCGGAAACTGCGGTAATGCGTGGCCATGTAGGCCGATAGCAATGCCAGTCCGTAACCGATCATGATGGCCACCACCGCGTGCGACGCCGTGAAAAACACCTTGTTTTCCTCCGCCGACTGCCGGTCGGGCGTCGTGTTCATCAAAACGGTCAGCAGAATGCCGACGCACAGATAAATCGCCGTGAGGCAGATGATCCACGCCCGCTCGCGCTTTTGCATTTTGAGCAGGAAAAAGAACGGCACCAGCGCCACAAACAGAAAAACCCAGCTGAACGAGCCGGCCAGACCGCTGATGAGCAGTCCCAGTTGCTGGAGGAAGTGCATCGGGTCGTGAACGACATCCGTTGGATTGGCCTTTTCATACTGGCCGCGGGACAACGCGTGGAAGAAACCTTCCACCGTGCGCGGATAACCCCATTGCATCGGCGGGACGGTCATGCCCGAAATGGGTTCGTAAAAATAAAACGAAACGCCGAGAATCCAGAGCAATCCGCACGCAATGACGATCAGCCAGCCGAGATCCTGTTTCCAAGTGAGATACGCCAGCACAATGAAGGCGATGCCGGAAAAAAAGCCGAGCCACGCGCAGGCCGAACCATTGCCGGGAACGGCGCACAAAAGCAAAAAACTTCCGGCCAGCGCGCCATCACGACAGAGGTGCGTAAAATCTTCCTTGGTGAGAATGGCGAGAAAAACGTAGCCCACGACGGAGAGAATGCCGACGGCATAAAAGATGAAGAGCAGCGTCGGGCTCAAGCCGTTCAGCGCGGGGATGGTTTGGGACTGCATCAAAACCAGCCCGCCGAGGAACGCGATGCTGTTGCCCAGGAAAAAGCTGCGGCCATATCTGGGATGCGTGGCGGCCACGGCGATTTCAATTCCCATGGCGGCGCACAGCATCGTCTGGTGGATGGTCGCGCACACGCCAAAGAAAAACATCGCGATGTAGAGGTAACGGCGCTGGTGCGGCGCGTAAATCCACCGCATCAAACACGCCGCCACCACCATCAGCCACGGCACGTCGAACACCGAAATGCGGTTGATGACGACCGATTCCTTCCACATGAAATTATCGAAACCCAGCATCAACCCCGCCGTGATGCCGCAGACGATGCAGATGACGGTTTCCCATTTGCGGTTCATTTCCTTCAACTCCGCGATGCCCTCGATGAGCATGCTGCTTCCGCGCGAAACCATCAGCCCAACCAGACCGCACGCCATCGCCGCCGCGAACGATTCGCCCACCTCCACCCGCCAGGCGACGCTGCCAAACGGCACGATCACCGTCCACAGCCACGAGTAGATTGCCCAGAACGGATAGCCCGGCGGATGCGGGATGCCCGCGTAAAACGACGCCGTGCACAGCTCGCCGGAATCCTCCAGCGTCAAGTCCGGCGCCAGCGTGAGCAGATAAGCCGTCCACACCGCCGCGAAACAGACAATCAACACCAGCCAGTCAATTTTGCGGAAGAGCGGCGGAATTTTTACGGGTGGAGGAGGCGGTGTGGTCGCCGGTTTCTGCGGCTGCCCCTGCTTTGGTTGCCCCTTGACAGGTGGTGGCACCGTTTTTTTTGCGTTCGTCGGTTGTTGGATTTTCATCGTGTTCGCCAGTCCATTACTTTCTGAACTGCGGAAAGCCATTAATAAAACCCGAACCGCTGTGGTTTGTCCAATCAAAAGTAAAGACCGACAAATTGTTTTGCTCGGATTGGCGGCTGGTCATGGACACGGCGTAACTTTGGTTGCTCAACATCGCCATGATGGATGGCAGCCGGTGGTCGCGGGCGGGAACGGCGTTTTCAGAATTCAGCACCAGCACGGTCAGCAGCGCGCAGGCCGTGGTCGGCGTCAGCCAGCCCGCGACCCGGAGCATTCGCGGCACATTTACGGCGCGCGCCAGAAACAGCCGCCACCTAAGCGTCGCCGACGGTCGGCGCGGACGCCAGGAACGCAACCGGCTCTCCAGTGATTTCATTTCGTTCTCGTCCATAAACAACTCCTTTCCGCGGCACGCCGGAGCGCGCCTGCGCGACGGCGGCCAGTTGGCGTTTGATTTTCTGCAAACCGTAGCGGTAACGGCCCGCCGCCGTGTTCGGCGAAATTCCCAGCAGCCCGCCGATTTCGTCGAACGTGAACCGGTGCCAGATTTTCAGCACAATCGCCTCGCGCTGCTCCACCGGCAATGCGGCCAGACAATCCATCGCCGCGCGTTCGGCCTCGCTTTCGCCCGGCGATTTCTCGAACCAGCGCAACGATTCCAATTCCCGCGTCAGCCGCCGCCACAGCGAGCGGCGATGATTCAGCGCGCGATTCCGGAAACTGCGCACGCAATAATGCTCCGGCTCCAGCGGCAACTTGCCAGGTGCACCTTGGCAGGTGGTGCCACCACCCGCCATTTTCAACAGAGCCAGAAACGTTTCCTGCAAAACGTCCTCCGCCTCGCCGTGGGTCAGGCCCAGCGCGCGGCCATAAAGGATCAATTCCGCCGCCTTCGCCTCATACAGCGATTCGCACCAGGCAGATTGTTCAGGGCCAGTCACGGTTTCATGGGATAGACACCGCAACCGGGAAATTTGTATAAATTATTTTTGAAACGCAGCGGGGAACGGGCGCAGCCAGACTGGTGGCGGGATGATCTGTGCGGCGGGCGAAGGGCCGGGGTGCCACCATCGTGGAGGGCTCAACGGATCCCGCCGTTGACGCGGAGATTTTAGCCGCTCACCCAGCCCGCTTTGTCCGAGGCCAGAGAGCCGGGCGCGGGTCATTGGCGGCAGCACCGGGGCTAGCAACTGGAGCAATCCGGCCTCCGTCATGGCCACTTGACAAGGTTCATGGTTCATGGTTGAGGGTCAAAATCCCCCAGCCATCAATACGGGATTCCCTTGATCACTCCGCAGTCAACTCCCATTCATTTAGATTTTTCCGGGCGTTTCGGGCAAACGGGCGGCTGGCAACTGTTTGGATTCTTCATTGCTGGCTGCCCGATTCTATTTTTGGGCGGCGACAACGCCCGCACCCGCAATCTACCGCCAGCATGGATTGTAGCAGCCGGCGTGAGCCGGCTCAAACTCCGTCGGTGGCATTATGAGCGGACTTGCATCCGCTGCCGCCATTTTCCCTTTCACCTTGTGTCCTGGCTTCTTTATGGAATCGCTATTGTAGCAGCGGGCGTCAGCCCGCTCCAACTTTTCGAAAAATAATCGAATGTAATTTTTAATGAGGAACCCCGGAAACCAGGAACCATCAATAGCATTTCGTGGTTTCCTGGCTTCCTTATGGAATTGCTTTTGGTTGCGGCTTGGCCGCGTTGCGCCTTTGCGTCAAGCCCGAGACTAAACAATCTGCGGCTGGATTTTATCGGGGTTGACGCACCTTGCGGTGGGCCACCATTTAGCAACACCCTGCTTTCAGCTCAATCAAACCAATTGCGGTTGGATCTTTTCAGGATCAACCCCAAAATCCTTGATGGCCTTTTCGACGAGTTGCGGCTCGACAAGCCCCTTGGCCGCCAGCGCGTAAAGCGTGCCGATGACGGTGGATTCGGCGTCCACTTCAAAGAAGCGCCGGAGCCGCCCCCGGGTGTCACTGCGGCCAAAACCGTCCGTCCCCAGCGTGAACAATCCGCCCGGAACCCACGGCGCAATCTGGTCGGGCACGGTGCGGATATTGTCCGAAACGGCCACAAATACCCCTTGCTCTTTCGCCAGCAATTCTTCGATGTAGGATTTCTTCGCCGGCCCGGTCGGATGCAGCATGTTCCAGCGTTGGCAGCGAATGGCGTCGGTGCGGAGCAGTTTGTAGCTGGTCGCGCTCCAAACATCGGCGGAGATGCCGTAGCGTTCAGCCAGGATTTCCTGCGCCTTCAACGCGGATTGAATGATCGGCCCGCTGCCAAGGATGTGGGCTTTTACTGGGAGCGCTGGCGTCCCGCCGGCGCTCCCAGGCTTGAATTTATACAGCCCCTTCAGGATGCCGTCCTCGACGCCCGCAGGCATCGGCGGCATGGAATAGTTTTCGTTGTAGAG
>Ga0181535_10005607_pt1 | contig 13347 bp, 8 predicted proteins | sample PEATcosm2014_Bin_44_FD_119774 | JGI IMG/M metagenome (GOLD analysis project Ga0181535, IMG submission 119774) | Peatland microbial communities from MTU Mesocosm Facility, Houghton, MI, USA - PEATcosm2014_Bin17_30_metaG | ecosystem: Environmental > Terrestrial > Soil > Wetlands > Peat | place...
CAGCCGGAGAACCACGCCCTCTTTGAACTCGGTCGAAAATACGCGCATCGCCGGTTGTGACATGAAGCCTCCTAACGGCCTCTGTCACTCAAATCGCCTGTCTCACTTCAGGGGCGCAGCACAATAATCAGTTCGCCTCGATGCGGAAATTCTTGGATTCGGTCAACCTTAGCGGCGGCTCTTCAAATAGAGGAGATCGCAGTTCATAATTATCTCGATGCTCCCACCGAGTTGCCAGAGAAGTGTATTTTACAGATTCATTGGTATAGAGAGCCGAACTTTCAGGCGTGGCTTAAGGCACACAATTTCAAGATCATAACCATAGCGAGGCATCCGCTTGATATTCTTGTTTCCGCTCTGTATTTTATACGGCACGAACCGCAAACGGCGCGCTGGTTGGAGGGGAATGCCGGTTTGCTTGGCAATCTGATCGGCCATGCTCCTTGTTCCCAACAGTTTCTTGATTACGCACTGAGTTATCCCGCAGAAAATCTTCTCTCGATTAGTTATCAATGGTGGCATGAACCGCAAGCGTTGAAGCTTCGTTACGAGGACGGTGTTCACGATCCTGCGCGCGTACTATCCGAACTCGTAAAGAGTCTGGATATGAATTTGGGTTCCATGGATCCTTGGCTTGGGCATGCCAGTCTGGATAAAATGAGATCGACACCAAACCGTCACGGTTGGCAGGCGCGACCCGGTCTGTGGCGAAGTCTCATAACGCCACAAGATGCGGTTCGTATTTTCTGGCGGCATCGAGTAATCTTTCACAAGCTGGGCTATTCCGTTGGCCCCTATCTATTGTCCCGTAGTGCTGCATTACGGAATTGGAATGAACTGACCACACCTGTTTCAGGTCTCCCAAAGCTATCGGATGCTGTCCGATAGAGAAATGAGCGCCTAGCAGCGGAATGCCGGGACGCATCACCGCAATGAACCTAATGCCAGTCGCCGCTTGAAGGCGCGCAAGGGGGCCGTGACGCGCCACGACGCCGAGCGGTAAACAGCGTCCAATTCCCGCTGGAGGGCCTCAAGCTGAGCGACAGCTAGACGTAGCTGGGCTGGCTCGGGATTAGCCTGACTCACAGGCGCCGACGGACGGCTGGCAGGTCGAACTATGGCTTCCGAAGTTGGCGCAACATTGACCGTCGCGCGGCGAGCCTCCCACACCGCGGCCCACCCTATATCCGAAAATACGTGCTTCTCCGCGCTCCAGCCCGCCCGAGCAAGAGCCTCGCGAAAGTAATTCTCGTTAAAACCAAGCTCCAGCCATCCGTTTTGGCGGATTGCCCAGAGCGACTCGCCATCCATCCGCAAACCCCAGGGCAGCGGAAAATCTGGAACGATGGGCTCTGCGGCAAAATATACACGACCGCCTGGCTTCACGGCTGAATCGAGCGCCGCCAACAGGCGGCGATGATCTGAGCAATGATGGAAACACTCGAAGAACAAGACGGCGTCATATGGCTCCGTCACGGTCTCCGCCCACATGAAATCCGCATTCACAACCTTGATGTCGAGCTCCTGCCGCTTCGCGCGCAGCCGCAACAGGTCGCAAAAGTCCGGCTCGATATCGACCGCCGTAACATCCAGGCCGATCATCGCCATGGCCAGCGTGGTGTTGCCCCACCCCGCGCCGAACTCCAGCACCCGCGCCCCGGGAGCCAAATCCATCGAGTACAACAAGAAGCCCACCCCCATTGTAAAGAAGCCGCTGGTTCGGCAACTTCCTGTATAATAAGGAAAGGGGCGCCTGTCGGCTGCCGCAACGTCGAATTTGGTCTTCTCGTTTTCTGGTACGTAGCTCTTTCCTGATAGGCGCCGGTACAACGCCATCTGGAACTCCATGTACTCTGCACTGAACGGATCAGTCGGAATCTGCGTAGAGAAGTCCATCCGAAACGATGCGAACACGTCCCGCATCGCCGCGTCCGACTTCTTTAGAGCCTCATCGCATTCAAGAAGTTTGTCGTCCAGTGCGTCAAGAGTCGTAATTACCTGCATAACGGCTCCCAATGTCCGGAATCGCCTGCGGTGATTTGCCAGTTCTGACTCATTGGTCATGCAGGCAGGCGCGTTCCCTTATGCACAATGAATCCGATCGACGTACAGTCGAAACTCGCAATTCGTAGACGGAGGTGCAGAGGCGTACTGAAATAGGGCGGAAGGTCGATGAACCCGTCGGCAAAGCCATGGCCATGGTCCCAATCGAAGGGTTCAACAAAATGGCCGCTTTCCTCCAGCCGTTTCACCAGCCCCTCAAGGTCACGCCGACGGTATAGCGACAATTCCGGCAACTCCAGCGTCTCAGCGTTGGAACTCATATTGTACTCTGTTGTGTGGACCGCGATGCCGCCGGGCTTCAGGGTTTGCATCGACGCTTCGACGAAGCGCAGGCCGCGCTCCAGCGACCCCAGATGCTCCAAGGCGCAGGATGACCAGCAAAAGTCGAAGGCGCCTGCTACGTCAGGCGGAATGTCGTTCATGTCCATCACGCGGAACCGGACACGTTCGCTGAAGGCTGCCTCGTCGCAGACGCCACGCGCGTTGAGCGCCGCCAACTCGCTCGCATGCTGCCCCGTCTTGGCCCATCCTGCACTGCCGGTGGCCTCAAGAGACATGTCCGTGGCCAGAACGTTGCAACCAAGCGAGGCGAACAGCGCCGACAAGGGCTCCTGACCAACCCCAAAGCCAATGCCGCTGCTGGCTTGCCGCAGCACGCCGCGCTGATACAGTGCGTCCGCCAGAAAGAACCACTCCCAAATCTTCCGCTGCATCGCCACCGGCTGCTTCATTTGCGCCATCCAATAGCGAAAGGCGTCGGTGGAGAAATCGCTCTGCCGGCACATTCGGGAACTTCCCTTGATACCCTGTGGGGGCGATACAGGAACGGGCGGATTGCCGGTCAGGGTGGTGTAATCCAGTGAGGTGGCCGGCGGCACGACTGCGGTCGCCTGCTCCGGCCGGGCCGGCAACCCGGACGCTCCTTGCACATGGCCCGGGGCTGGCGTTGTCTCTCGTTCGGCCTTGCCTCCATCGATTTCGGCCAACTCCCGGCCTAGCCCACCCGTCCCGCGCAACGTCGCATCTGCCTTTGGTCCGGAGGAGGCACGCAGACCCAGCAGCATCCCCGCCATACGACGCCCGAGTGGGCCCCAATCATTTTCCTCAAGCCAGCGTGCACCGGCGGCCTTCAGCCGCACCCGCGCCGGATGGTCGCGCAACAATCCATCAACACCGTCGACAATTGAGGCAACGTCCACCCCCGTCAATCGATGAACGGCGCCGCCAACATCATCAAACTGAGCGATCGGTGTGACGGCGAGCGGGACGCCGCTCGCCATGGCTCCGCGCAGCGCGGCGCTCGACGACTCTCGGGAATGGTCATACGGCATGACCAGAAGGTCGCAGCCACTGAGTTCGCGCATCGAGACGTCGTTCGGGGTGAACTCCGTTCGCCATTCAATGCTCTCGCTCACACCAAGGGACTGCGCAAGCGCGCGGCATTTGGCGATCTCCTCGGCCGACGCCAAAGCCGGATACTCGGCATTCACCAGCCGCAACCGCAGCTTCGGCCAGCTTTGGCGCAAACAGGCGAAGGCCTCCACCAACTTGGGAATGCCCTTGCCAGGCAGGAAGAATCCATAGCACCCTATGATCGGCGTGGATTCCGCGGACAATTCGCGTACCGGCAATGGCGACGGCAGGGCCAGGCCCGGCGCCCCTTGCGGAAACAGCGTGACGTTCGACGTGAGCCCGAATCCGCGGAGCATGTCCAGATCTGAAATCCGATGCACGAGCACACGCGTCGCGCTGCCCAGCGCGGCGAGCACGCGCGATCGTTCTGTTTCTGCTACATCGAGCAGATGCGCCGCCGCATGCAGAGTCACGACCGTCAAACGATCGGAGAGCCTTCGGTCCTCGAGCAGATTGGCCAGGGCGCGCCATGGGATCAAGCCGGGCTGGTGCTGAATGACGACGGCGTCGGGATCCTCGTTTGCCACGGTACGAGCCAGTTGAGCCATGCTTTCTGCCACGCCGACCCGCCACGCCGGCAGAATGCGAACCGCTTCCTCATGGCCTGACACGGCCGTGCGCTCGTCGGTCAGGACGATCGGCGGCGCCATCCGTGAATCGCGGCGCTCCAGCATCGCAGCGACCAGATAACGTGAGTATTCGGCGACGCCGCAAGCGACGCCCCAGCTCGATACCCAGGCCACCCGCAGCGGCGGCGGCGGTGCGGCGAGCAGTCCATCGATCGCGCTGCGTGTGACGCGGTCGGCCCAGTTGTCCGGATCGAGTTGGGTGCGGATTCTCTCCCTGGCGGCAAGTGCCCGCGCCATGGAGACGCCCCCACCGGAGGTGATGTCGGCGAACACATCCTTCAGCGCCGCGGTGAGCTCGTCCACATCGGGCTCCACCCATACCGAACCCGCAGTGGCCAAATGGCTGCCCGACGGTGCGAAACGGAAATCCAGCAGTCGGGCGTGCTGCGCCCCACAGAAGTCGAGGTGTCCACCGAACCCCGTCACTATCAGAGGGACCCCGGCTGCCATAGCTTCCGCTGCCGGAATGTTGAAGCCCTCACCACGCGTCGGAAGAACCATCGCGTCGGCCTGTCTGTAGAGATCGAGCATGGCCGTGTCGTCCAGCTCCCGATCGATCATGACGATCTCCGCCACACCGGGATCGCGCGCCCGCAACCGTTCGATTTGCTCAGCGACATCGTTGTGCGGGTTTGGGAAGCCCTTGATGATCAACCGGACCGCGTCATCCTTTCGAAAGGCTCGTGCATAAGCTGCCAGCAGGAGATCGACGCCTTTGCGCGGGAAGCACGAGGAGACATGCAGGAAGCTGAAGGCGTCGGCGGGACGCTGGCGCGGCCGCTCGTCGGCAAGTTTGAAGAAGCGGCACAAATCCGGCACAAATCCGACCGTCTCGACGTTGATCGGCACGCCTGAGTCAATGAGTGCTTTTGCGACGAAACGGCTTGGCGCCAGCACCTTCCCAAAGCCTTTGCCTAGGGTGGTCACCATTTCTTCGGGCAGCAGGGACTCCTCCCAGAAGGTGAAGGCAAGGGCCAGGTCAACGGGCGGTTCCGGAACCAGCAAAGGGTAGTTCTGGCTGATGACGACTTCGGGTCCAGTCGGTGGTCTGTCTCTAGAAGCCATCGCGACGACCTCGCCCAACCGCGCGGCGGGCGGATCGTTCTGCGGCGAGGGCTCTGCGGTGATGATGCGCGTTCGGCCTGGCCGGCGACGTTCCAGCGCGAGCGCCATGGTGCGATTGACGGTAGCGAGGCTATAGCTGCCATAAGTATGGCCCGTCACGGCCATGTGCATATTGGCGTTGATGATCCGGCGCGCTTCGATGTGTTCCGGCGGCCTGGCGCCGGCCATGATGAGGGCCTCGATCAAACGCGGCGCCTGGCGGCTCAGTCGAAACCTCTCCAGCACTTTCAGCTGCCGCTCGACCATTGCGGAAGCCAACGTCGGGTTCTTTGCCACCTGGATTATGGACGCGGCAACGGTTGCCGGGGAACGGTCCGCGAGCAGCACCGCTTCATTGCCATCCTCATGCCCGAGCGTATAGGGCACGGCACCCGCGGGCCAGGCAATGACAGGCAGATGATGCGCCATGGCCTCGACCAACGGAACACCAAAGCCCTCGTGTCGGCTCAGCGAGACATAAACGTGGGCTTCACGATAAGCGGCATGCAGCTCCGCGTCCGTAACAAGCCCCGTAATTGTCACTTGTTCGTTGAGCCCGAGCTGTTTGATGCGTCGGCGGACCTCTCTTGGGTAAAGCGCGTCGGCAGAGCCGGTGTGGCCAACCAGCAGCAGCCGACAGGGTTTATTCCACATCCGGCTAAACAGCCCAAACGCTTCCACCAGATCCGCTTGGCCCTTGGACTGCACCATCCGGCCGACGAATAGCACTGTGAAAGGTCCATCGTCCGTAGACTTCCTGCGCCCAGCGGCACGGCTCATTAGGTCATCGACATCGAACAGGAACGTGCACGCGGCTGGTGACGCGTACCCCGCAGTTCGAAGCTCCATTGCGTTATATTCGCTGTCAGCTAAGGCTGCCTGCGTATGCGGGCGCATTTGTTCAAGTTGCCGGCGTCCAAGCTCGGCATAAGGTCTGGCCCAAGCGACGTCGCCCAATAACGCAGGTGGAGTGATGTTGTGGTAAAGTAGAATTTTGCGTGCGGGGAGCGTCAGGATACGCTCCATGGCGTTATGGCCCATGGAGTGGTGAACGATCAGAATCATTTCAGAGGTGACGGGCAGGTCGTCTATCAGCAGGACGCGACCGCTGAGGGCGGGATCTCGGTGCTCCACGAAGATTTCGCTATGGTAGCCTAGGCTGCGAAGATAGGTGCGCAGTAGCAACATCCCATTAGTGATGGCATCTCCTACGGCGGAGCCCGAATGGAACTGGTGCACGGTCTGGATTCGCTGCCCACTGAGAGGCGGCAGGTGTGCGATCCGCGCCTGCATCTCACTTGGCGCGCGAACAAAGTCCGACGACGCGGGCGCCTTCGATGCCGCAATTGCCTGGTTGTGGGCGCGAGCCAGCGCGCTTTCCTCATCGAACGTTCCTGGGGGGGCATACTTCTGAGCGCGGTGAATCAGGCGATCAACGCGACTCGAAGACAAAAGCGGCGACAAGCGAAGCCAAAACAGGGCCGCCTTCCAACGGATGTACATGCGATAGTTATGGACAGGCCGAGCGCGAGCGCTTCCGAGCGCGTCTTCCATCTTGGCCAGTGCGGCGAGGGCGGACGAGTATTGGTTGTTGGCGACGGCAAGCCGCTCGCTGACGGAAGTCGCCTCGGCGCGCGACCTCGTGAGGTCGCTCTCCGCGCGCGCCCTCCGCTCGTTGGCGGCGGCAAGCCGCTCGGTCGCGGATGTCAGTTCAGCGCGCGTTTCGGCCAGGACGTCCTCGGCGAGCGCCCTCCGCTCGTCGGCGGCGACAAGCCGCTCGGTCGCGGACGTCAGTTGGGCGCGCGCCTCGGCCAGATCACCGTCCGCGAGCGCTCTCCGCTCGTCAGCGGCGGCAAGCTGCTCGGTCGCGAACGTCAGCTCGGCGCGCGCCTCGGCCAGATCACCGTCCGCGAGCGCCTTTCGCTCATTGACGACGGCGAGCTGTTCGGCGGCGGCGGCCAACTCGACGCGCACTTGCTCCAGGCTTGCCTGCGCTGTCTTCAATTCCGATTTGAAAGCGCTGGCAAAGATGGACGTTGCATAAGGGCCGACGGCGAATTCGTCAAAAACGTTCGGCGGCGCCTGAAACGCCGCCATCAGCTCGTCGTGCGCGAGGGATACGTAGAACCTGTTCAGGCCGTCGAAATACGCAAATCTGTAGCCGAGCGTGAGCAGATCGCTTTCCCAGTCGAGAAACGACGGCTCCAACGATAAGGGTTGCGTGCTCTCGATAACTACGATCCACGGCCGGACAAGAGACTGCCCCCACCCGGCGATGACGTCCTTCTCCATCCCTTCGACGTCGATCTTGAGCCAGTGAATGTCCGAATCTTTGAAGCGATCGAGCAGGCGCTCGAGCCGGATCGACGCAACCAGCCGTCTTTCGACGGCGAATCCTGCGGCGCGATGGCGCTCGGCGATGTCCGCTTTTCCGGTGCTGAGACCGGTGTCCTTGATTTCGTAGATCTCGAGCAGGCCGCCCTCGGCGCCGACCGCGGCTTCGACGACGTCTTCGTCAGGCCGCGCGCTGCGAAGCTTCGCCGCGTATTGCGACGCCGGCTCGACGTGGAGCCCTCTCCAGCCCAGGTTGTAGAAGGCCAAACTTACGGAATCGACGATCGGATCCTGGGCGCCGATGTCGATGTAAACGCCTTTGTCGACGTGCTTGAGCGCGCGGTGAAGCATGACGTCTTCGAAATTCTGCGCGTATGAAATGAACATCATTGCCGCCCTGCGCAGAATGTACGTTTGTCGCAGGACTCCGAAGTTCGTCGAGGAGTCAGAAGCGCCGCCCAGACGGCCCAGCTCCGAGGCGGAGAATTGAAGCTCATCGCGTCGTTCATTGCGTTACCCGGCGACTTCCGTTTGGTCCGCATGCAGAGTCGGCCAGCCGGCCAAAGCGCGCAGGGTATCAGGATCGATATCCGCCCACTCGAACCCACCCTGCCCATAATGCCCCGTCCAGTCGCGATACCGTATCATTCGGCAGGGGACGCCGGTGTAATTGGCGAAGCGTGGCCCGTACTCCGCGTTCGCCGACCAGTGTGTGGCGACGACGCGCTTGCCGAGCAGCAGCGCCTCGTAGATGTTGAGGCCGAACCCCTCGGCGCGATGCAGCGACAAATAGAGGTCGGCCGCATGATGCAGGGCGGCGATCTCGTCGTCGGTCATCTCGTCCGCCACCAACTGGATGTTGGTCGCCCGCCCGATCAACTCGCGCAACTCGGCGAGCACGATGCGTGTGCGTTTGCCCACGCGCAGCTTCATCACCAATATTGCGCTGGGATCGTCGCCGAAGGCCGCCTTCCACGCGCGAACATGCGCCCACGGGTTTTTGCGCTCCGGGCAGGAGCGGATGTCCATGATCGCGAGGCCCATGAAGGCGTCGGGGGCGACGCCGAGACGCGCGCGCATGTCGATGCCGGGATCGAGGGGCGCTGTAACGGCGTAAGGGACGACCCGAACGGGCAGGTCGAGCGCGGCGCGAAAGGTCGCGGCGCAATATTCCGAAGGCGTCCAGACCTCGTGGACCAGTCGCTCGGCGAAGCGCCAGGCTTCGGGAAATCGCGGCGTCTCCCAAACCCAGCCGCCGACGCGATAGGCGCTTGCGACGTCGCTCGGCCGCAGCAGGCGACAGACCGTCCCGTAGGTGTCGGGTTGGCAGAGAAAATAGACGTTCTCGATCGGCCCGCCGAGGTCGAGCGGCTCGGGAGCGGCGCCCGCGAGATAGGGGCCAATGTCGATGGCCGTGACGGAAGTGTGCCGCGCGCGCAACGCCTGCAAGTCGTACGCCGCCGCGCGCCCGAGCCCGTGCGCGCCCGAAAACTCGCCGAAGGCGATCGCCGGCCCCGCCGTCGGCCGGGCGGCGGGACCCTTGGCGAACGCCTTCGTTCGTTCGATGTTCTCCCGCGTCCAGCGACGCCGGCGAATTGGCAAGCGCGAGCGATACCAAATGTGCTTGGCCGTCCAGCGCCGCAGCGTCCACCGCGCCGCGCGCAACGCTCCGCCGATGCGGGATTCGCCATCGGCGGCGAGGCGCTGCGCGCCAGCGTCGCGGCCAAACGTCGTTGTCCGCCCCTCCGCCTCGGCAGTCTCGCGGCCAGCGTAAGAATTCATGCCGTCCTCGCGCCGTCGCCGAAGAGCCCTCCACTCCGCGCATGCCTCTCCATCCTACCATCCCGTCAAAATGAAAATCCGCGACCGGCGCCCCATCGCCAAGGCGGCGGCGTAGGCCAAGCCGTCGGCGCGCCGCCGAAGATGTGGCGGCGGAGGCAGTCGTACTTGAAGAACTGGAAAGGGAACTCGAACCCCATGCGAAGGAAGGCGACGCGGTTCGGCTCGAACTCCCTCCCCGCGTCGCAATTGCCGGCAGCCGATCGTCTTCGTGAGGATATGGGCGAAGTCGCGATAGCTCCTGTGCAGAATGTCGCCCTTAAGCTGCACGACGTCGGCCGTCGGCGCAACCACATCGTGGGCGAGCGAATCGCGCAACCGCGCCGTCGTCCGATCGTCCAGCCTGACGTAGTTGCGGAAGTGGGTCAACGGCGACGGAGCGGCGAGGATCGCCCCCGGCTCGGCGCGCAAGTCGTCGCTGAGCGCTCGTCGGCGTCGAGGTCGAGGATCCAGCCGCGGCTCGCCACGTCCTCGGCGAAGCGCTTCTGCGGCCCGAAGCCGTCCCGCGGATGATGGACCACGCGCGCGCCGAGCCGCCCGCACTACGCCACCGTTTCGTCGGCCGAGCCGGAATCGACGACCAATGTTTCGTCGACGAGGCCGGAGACCGAACGGTTGGCGCGCTCGACGCGGTCCGCTTCGTTGTAGGCGACGATCGAGCAAGCGACCGGACTGAGCCTGCCCGCCGGCGTTGGCGCGCCGGCTGCGCGGAACAATGACGACGGGCTCAACACGGCTTAACCCGCTGCGAAGCGCCGCGGCGCAGAGGCGGCGCAACTCGCCGAAGCGCGGAGTCACGCGCCGATGCGGGCGCCTGCCGCGTCGCCGCCGAAAAACTGCCCGACTTGAGATGCGGCCTCACTCCGCTGACCAAGAGTTTCGCCCCCGTATCCTAAGCCGCTATTGGCAGGCGCAGCGCCAGGCGCCCGCGGCGCGGCAGGATTGCGCGCTTGTGAAGCAGGCGTTGCAAGGCATCCTGCGACGCCCTTTGCGACAGCCAACCGGCGACGCCCGGCGCGCTTGTATTTCAACGCCCCTCCTTAGGCAAGTTCTCGTCATTGTCGCCGCGCGCCGGATTGAACGGCACCATGGCGAAGGTGATCATCATCGTCACCGCCAATCGAATCGCGGCAAAAGTCGACGACGACGTCTTCCCTGCGGATGATGACGGAACGAGCGAATTTTGGGTCGACGGTTCATCTTTCGGCTAGCGCCTGCCTAACCTGACTGTGTCGCAAACTGTTTCGAGGCGTCTTGTCGATTCAAGCCTGGTTCGGAGAGGCCTGCGGATCAAAGCGCCAGGGGAGCCGAGAGCGACTCTCGGTTCGCGTCCCGCCGGGTCTCACGGCATTCCCGGACCGAACGCCGCCCCGATGTCATGTCGGGCTTAGCGGCGCTTCGGCGAGCGCCGGCGCGGGCTTTGCGCTCCCGCAGACAGCTTACGCCCGCGAAACGTTGGTCGCGGTCACAGGAGCGACGGATAGCCGAGCATCGGAAGCAAGCGGCTTACGATCGAGCCCAAGCAAACCAGCGCGACGAGGAGTTTGAGAAGCTGTGCGAGTCGCCGATCGGGACAGAATCTGTCGATGACCCAGAACAGAATCGCCCCGATGACGATGGTGATGAGAATGCCAATTGCGAGCGAAATCATCGCGGCCTCGCGCTTCCCGATCGACGATTGCAGGAGGTTAGAGCGTGCGCTCGATCGTCGTCAGAATCGGAAAATACCTACTCGCCGCGCCGGTCGACCTTGACGGCGGCGCCAGAGCGGGTCTCGGCGCCAAGCCGTCATGAGTGATTTCCGATTCTCCCGCGCGGCCAGGGCAGGGCTGCGGTCAGCCTCGGGCCCGGCGGCGCCGGACGGCTTCAGCACGCCGGCCTCAAAAGGAGCCTCTCCCGGATCCCGACGCAAGAGCGTCGGTGAAGTTGAACGTCCGGCGCGGTGTGGCGGTCGAATATTTCGCATGATCGACCGTCATGAGGTTAGTGCGCGAGGCGCTTTCCCCCGTCGGCGCAGGAATTGTTTCGGCAGGCGTTTCGGCGGGCAAGCGGCGGGCGGCCCGAAAACCGACCGACAATGCGCCACCTGTCTCAAATGGCCCCAAGCAACTCGACCGTCCGAAAGTCGCGCGAACGCCGAAGAAGAATCGAAACTCGCCGCCGCTTGGGCGCCTCTCAGCGGACAAATTCCACATCGAGAATCAAGGCGAACTCGTCGAGCCATGTTCCCTCGGAGCGCGGCCGGAAGACGAAAAATCGCCAGCATCCTCCCAACGCCGCGGGAGTTTCCAGGACACAGGCCGGTTTGCGCCGACCGCGTCCCCCGCCACCCTATTTTCCCACCATTGACTTGATTTATGTTTCGGCCGCCGCGGCGTCGTCCTGCCGCGGAGGTGGGGGCGCTCTTTGTCGCCTTCCGAGCGAGGCCGTGCGAACACGCGCCGCCATCCGCCTGGCAAAAGAATTCCGCGGAGCTTTGACGCGACCGCGACCCGAGACGGTCGTGGCTCGCCGCACAGTGAGACGGCGCAGATGAGCTGTTGGCGGGCCTGGCGTTCGCTCACGAGCGAGGACCGGCTGGCGACCAGCCAACCGTTCAGCCGATTGTCGCTGCGCCCGGGAAGCGGGCGGTGCGGAGACGGGTCCGTTCGGCTGCATCGGGCGGAATTCGGACCTCCAGGGCCTTGCTCGATCTCGACCGCGGAAGAGCCGCCAACGCCGACCGCGCGGCCGGGGCGGAGGCGAAATCGTCACTCCATCCGCCGGCGAAACAGCCACGCCGCCGCCGTCAGCGTCGCCAACGCGATCAGAACCAGCGGCAGCGTCTGGGAGAGGATTTCGCCGATTGACATGTCGCGCAGGAACACCCCCCGCACGATGACGAGGAAATAGCGCAGCGGATTGATCGCGGTCGCCGGCTGCAGCCACGTCGGCATGTTCTCGATCGGGGTGGCGAAGCCGGACAGCAGCGTCGCCGGCACCAGGAACAGGAAGGCGCCGAGGATCGCCTGCTGCTGGGTCATCGACAGCGACGATATGAACAGCCCGACGCCGGCGACCGCCGCCAGATAGATGATTCCGGCGACGTAGAGCATCGGCAACGGCCCACGTAGCGGCACGTGGAACATGAAGACCGCAGCGAGCACGTAGAGCGTGATGTGAAAGAGGCCGATCAGGATCGGCGGCAGAACCTTGCCAATCAGCACTTCGTGCACCCGCAGCGGCGACACCATCAACTGGTCGAAGGTGCCGAGTTCGCGTTCCCGGGCGACCGACAGCGCCGTCACCAGCAGGCCGATCAGCAGCGCGATCAGCGCAATCAGGTTCGGCACCAGGAACCACTGGTAGGTGAGGTTGGGGTTGAACCAATTGCGCGCCGCGATCGTCACCTGCGGCGGCGTCCGCACGCCGCTGGCGGCGGCGGCGTCCTGCGCCACGCCCAGAGCGATTGCGCTGAGATAGCCGCCGACGATCTGCGCCGCGTTCGATCGCCGCCCGTCGAGAACGACCTGAAGGTCGGCGCCGGCGCCCGACGCGATGTCGCGCGAGAAGGTCGGCCCGATGACGATCGCGCCGATCGCCTGATGCATGTCGATCGTCCGGCGCACCTGCGCCTCGGATTCGGCGATCGTCACATGGCGGAAGGTCGGCGCGCCCTCGATGCGCTCGATCAGTTCCTGGCTCCAGTGACCGCTGTCGTGGTTGAGCGCCAGAAGGTCGACATTCTTGACCTCCAGCGTCGCCGCATAGGAAAACACCAGCAATTGAACCAGCGGCGGGACGATGATGATGGTGCGCGATTTCGGGTCGCGCAGCACCGCCAGCAGTTCCTTGACGATCAGCGCCTTGAGCCGCGTCCACATCTCAGGCGATCCGCTTTCTGGTCGTGCGCGCCGCGCCGAGGAAGAACACCGCGCCGATCGCCAGCATCGCGGCGATGTCCTGCAGAAACAGCGGCCAGATG
>Ga0181535_10005609_pt1 | contig 13344 bp, 11 predicted proteins | sample PEATcosm2014_Bin_44_FD_119774 | JGI IMG/M metagenome (GOLD analysis project Ga0181535, IMG submission 119774) | Peatland microbial communities from MTU Mesocosm Facility, Houghton, MI, USA - PEATcosm2014_Bin17_30_metaG | ecosystem: Environmental > Terrestrial > Soil > Wetlands > Peat | place...
CACCATCATCGAGCAGCCGCACGACCTCAGAAAAGCCAGCCTCGGCCAAAAGGGCCGGCTGTTCGTCTGGCCAAAGAAAAAGTTCACTGTTCTTTGTGCTTCCGGTTTCCGCATAGTGATCACAGAACAAGAATAGCCCGCCAGGGCGCACAACATCGCGTATCTGCCCGAACAATGCTGGTAGGCGGCTTTTGTGCCGAACCTCATGAGCCGCCTGCATGGTGATGACGGCATCGACCGAGGCCATAGGGCCGGCCCAATTTGATTCGCGGAAGTCGGCAAGCACAAAACTGACCGCACTGGCAGCTTGTCCCAAATGTTCGCGGGCAATTGTATGCATTGCATCGGAAAAATCCACGGCTGCATAGGCTGCCACCTTACACCGAGCGAGCACCACCTTGGCGAGGTGTCCTGGACCCGAACCCAATTCAACAACAGAGAAAGGTTGCTCGAAGTAGGTGCTCAGTGCGGCCGAAAAGGCTTCAAGAAAACGCGGCCGGCACGGTCGTCGCGTAACAGTCTCGTCCACCCACGAGCGTGCCTGAGCAAGGTCGTGGAAGTCGATCGGGCTCGGCACTCCAGCCCTTTGTTGAACCGATGCCACCGTCATGTCTCCATATGGGGCGGACGATGAGCATCTTGCGAAACCTATCGATCCGGCGGGCTCGCGCTCAATTCCTTTCGGACAATGGCGCTTTCCCACGCACCGCGGAAATTCAAAATGAGACACGGTCCACGTTCGCGCAGGGCACTGGCACGCAGATGCCTAGCTGCCGCCGCATCCCGCCATCGCGGTGGCCTCGTTTCGGAACAAAATCATAAATGACTCATTTCTACATCATCGCAGGATCTGTCAAAGAGCGATAGAGCTTCCTCGAGGTAATCGGGGAGAAGAGGAATGCCAAGCAGATAGGCGGCCGTGCGTTTATTGTGAGCCCGCGCGGCTTCGGCGCGTAATTCATCCCAGTCCTCGATCGTGCCGTCGCCGCGTCCGAGCCATGTCAAGGCGACGAGATCGATTTGCTCATCCTCGTTCATGGCGCCAATAAAGCCGCGGATCTCACCGGCGACCGGGTCGTCGCGATGATCCTCCAAGACGGAGATCATACCGTCGTCCGTCGCATTGGAGGCATCGTCCGGATCGGTCACCGCGTCCTTCGCATCGAATTCGCGTGCCTTGATGATAATAAAGCACACCTTTTCGGTCCCGATCGTCAAGCTTGGAGGATTTTGTGGCATGGTTCCCCTCGCGATGCGAGCCGGAATTGGTTTTTGCCTCTCACGGGGAACTCCCCTGCGCGGCGGACGCAGGCCTTAATAGGACAAAAATGGTACGAGTGAAACATGCTGGCAGAGCGTGATCCCGGAAAGTTGCAGACTTTTCGGGCAAGATCATGCGATATATAAGACTACGTCAAAACCCGATGAACCAATCGGCCCTTTCATAATGCACGCCAGCCGATGGCTTCATTTCTTGCCGGCAATGCCGGTTTCGGTGCTCAATCGACGCATAAGAGCGGGCGTGAGCTCGCCTCGAACGGGAAGTCCATGATCGCGTTCGTAGCTTTCTATCGCGCGCCGCGTCGTTTCCCCGGCGATGCCGTTGGGGTTTAGAACAAATCCCAATTTGACAAGCGCGCGCTGCGCCGTCAGCACCGCTTTGCTGGGCGTTGCAAGTCCTCTGGCCGCTGGTGTGGACCCGGCGCGTGGAGCGGCTGGCGTCTTGAGCAATTGTGAAATTTTATCCTGTGGCTTTTCCGGCGAAGCGGTGACGCGGGTCTGGCGCGGGTGCTCGCCCGCTGGCATCTCCGGCGGCGGCTTTTCGAACTGGGATTTTGGCGCGGGTGGCTTTTCCATTGGCTTGTCGTGGGCCTGGGCCGGTGTAACGGCGGCCTGCGGCCGAGGCGCTGGAACCATGATCATCTCGGCGATCCTTGGCTCCCTTGACTGGGCAGAAGGAGCGGCGCGCGCGAAGAGCGGCGCTGGATGGCGGGTCCTTTGCCAGGCGAGTGCATTGAGGAGAATGATGGCCGCCGTCACGACGAAAAAGCCGGCGGCAACGGCGTTCAAATAACGGCGGCCTCGCCGTGCTGCCCGGCGTAATCCGCGCCTTCGCACGGACTGCAGCGTATCGCGCAAGAATTTCAGTTTCGGCATAGCTTCGCGCAAAACGAAATCATGATCAGTGGCGGCCAAGGCTTCACGCAATTTTCTGCACCGTCATTTGCTTGTTAAGGTCATGGTGATCGTGGACAGGCAAGCGCGTCAGTATCTCTATCTTGGCCGGGGTTCCCGCCTTAGCGGCCAAACCACGGCAATCGAGCGGCAGACGCACATGGACGCAGGTCCCCCTGTCGGGCTCACTCGCCACGGTGATTGTGCCTCCTTGCAGACCGACGAGACCGCGCACGATCGAAAGGCCAAGGCCAGTTCCTTTGTCTTGCCGGTCCGGTAACGCTTTGGCCTGAAAGAATGGATCGCCGAGATGGGAGAGATCGGGTTCGGCTATTCCTATCCCCGTATCGGCCACCAGGATCAAAAGGAAATCCGGTTCCGTTGTCGCGCTGATTGCCACGCTCCCATTGGGAGGTGTGAACTTGATCGCATTTGATAGCAGATTAATGAGAATCTGGGCGCAGGCGCGTTTATCGCCAGTGATCTCGTCAAGATTTTCTGGATAGGCACGCAGAAGCTCGACCCCACTGTTCTTGGCACGCAGTTTCACCATATCGCAACAAAGATTGATCAGCGGCGCCACGGCAAACGGCTCAAGCTCTATCGCCAATGCGCCGGACTGGATCTTTGACATGTTCAGGAGCGAATTGACGACGGCGAGAAGATGCAGTCCCGATTGATGGATGATCCTCGCGTATTCACGTTGTTTGTCGACAGCGAGAGGGGCCAAACGCGGGTTGCCGAGCAGCTCCGAAAAGCCAACAATCGCATTGAGTGGCGTGCGCAATTCGTGGCCCGCATGGGCTAGAAAATATTCCTTCCCGAGGGTCGCTTCCTCGGCGGCGGCGCGCGCGGCATCGAGCGCCTCCTCCCGGCGCTTGGCCTCCGTCACGTCGCGAAGCACGGCGATAGCATCATCGTTATGGTATCCCGCTCCGGGCGCGTAAAATTCCCTGCCTCGGTGCGCCCGCATTTCGAACCAAAGATAAACCGGTTCGGCGTAATCGCCACGGGGAACCTGGGGGGAGCTGCGCCAGCGCAGGGCCGCGCCGATCGTGACGGGGCCGGCGCGGGCATCTGAAATCGCCTTCAGAAAAGCTGGTCTGTCGGCGACCTGGACACGTTCGAAAAACCTGCGTCCCATCAAGTCGCTTGGCGGCAGGCCGAACAAGGCCATGCAATTCGAACTGACGGATGTGACCGACCCCGACCCATTGCAGCGGAGGATGAGGCAGCCGATAGTCTCGGCGAGTTTGTCGTCATGCCCAGCCAGCGCTTTCGCCGCTTTGTTGCGCATGGTCCGAAAACGGACAAAACCGGCTCCCGCGGCACTCGCGAAGATCATCGCCGCTATCAGACTCGGCAGCAAGCTCAAGACTGCACTCCGTTTCGTGCCGCTTCGATCCGGGCTTAAGGATTCGACGGCCACTCGGACCTTGCCAGAGGCTTCTTAACCAAATCCCTTTAACTTTGGCCAAGCCTAGCCTGCGCGGCGTTAACGGCCGGAAAATTGTCCTATGGTATAAAAGCCGTTGCCAAGTCATCCCTGAAACCGATCTTGCCGCAAACAAGTCGAGCCAGATGCAGGAGCAATGAGGGGAACACGCGGGCCGGACACCGCCACCGTCCCATCCGAATCGGAAGCAATTCTTTACCAACTCCAGCCCAGCCGAGGAGGTTCTCGCCAAGCTCTTGCCGGAGAGGGGCTTATTCCTGTATAGTTTAAGGTGTTTGGCGGTACAAGACTTGCTTCATTAAGGTGCTGCGCCGGTTGATGAAGGGACCGCGACAAACTAAGTATGGAGGGTAGACCCGAGGCGCATCCCGGTCGCGTAGGATTGATACGGAATCCCTCAAATTTTCTCCATTTCTTTAGAAGTTAAGAATTGGGGCAGGCAGGTTTATTGGCTAAGATTATGCAATAAACAACAGTGGAAGACCGGGAGCGGTTCAATTTGCAGCGATCGCGGTCTAAGGGATACAGCCGCCGGCACCGGTGCGTGAAAGCAAACCAGTGTAAAGGCAAGACTTTTCTGGCGCTATGCGCGCCGCGCCAGCATGGGGTGAGAGATTGATGCCGGAGGTTCAGACCGCCGCTAAGATCGACGAGATTGTTGAGAACTTTAATTTCCTCGATGAGTGGGAGGACCGCTATCGTTATTTGATCGAACTCGGCCGCGGTCTCGAACCGTTGGACGACGCCGCTCATAACGAAAACAATAAAGTGCGTGGCTGCGTCAGCCAGGTGTGGCTCGAGACCCGCGTCGAAACGGATTTGTCTGGATGCCCGGTCCTCTACCTCAAGGGTGATAGCGATGCGCATATCGTGCGCGGGCTAGTGGCTCTAATCTTGACCCTTTATTCCGGCCAGACGGCTTCGCGTATCCTTGCCACTGATGCCGAGGGATTGTTCGATAGCCTCGATCTTGCGGCACATCTGACGCCACAGCGCTCGAATGGCGTACGTTCGATGGTCGAGCGTATCAAGAACGACGCACGCTCCGCCATCTAGAGGATGATCCCGAAAAGTTGCAGGCTTTTTGGATAAGATCGTGCGTCAAATCAAAGAAATAGAGCCGCCGGCGCGGCGTACAATCAGACAGCTCTAATGATGAGGAGCGATGCTGGCAACAAGAGGCGTTTCCTTCATCGTACGTTCTCCCCATGCAGCCAGACGCCGGGGTCGCTGAAATTCCGTAGCGACTGAGAGCCACGAAAAGAAAAGCCGTAACAGGCGCAAGACTAGGCCCATTCCCGCGCCTGTCTAATTACCGCTTACGCCGGCGTTGTTGGCCAAGACCCATTTGTTTGGCAAGGTTTGAACGCGCTTTGGCGTAATCTGGCGCCACCATCGGATAATCTGGCGGGAGACCCCATTTCTCCCGGTATTCGTCGGGAGACATATTGTATTGTGTACGCAGATGCCGCTTCAACGACTTGAATTTTCGCCCATCTTCCAAGCAGACGAGAAACTCTCGTGTGATTGATTTCTTGGCTGGCACGGCTGGCTTTGGCGTTTCAGCCACCACGACCGCTGTACCCGAGGTGACACGCAACAATGCCGAATGCACGTCATTGATCAAGGTCGGCAGATCATTGGCTGGCACAGAATTGTTGCTGACATAGGCGGAAACAATATCCGCGGCTAGCTCGAGAAAACTGTTGGAACTTGCGACTTCGCTCATGGCGCTCGATATCCTCGAATAGTAAAATGTCGCCGGTAGTATACGGGTTAAATAGCGAGGGCCTATATCTACCCATCGCGGGAAGACCGGCTAGACAAAAGCTCTTTTAAGCGATTTTTGCGAATCAACTATCAAGAACTTCTAGCCTTTCTAAAGGCAACACGGAACTTCCGCAAGTAGCAATGCCTACACTTTATTGCTTGAAATAAAAAAAACTCTGAAAGATGTGGATTGCGCCTGAATAACGCTACGGCTATGGCATCAAGCTTTGCCAGACCAGTATGGTGGGCGGCAGGGTGGCTTCCAAGCCGCCCAAATGGAAGAGTAATGAATGCGCAAGCTTCAACGGTCTGATATTGTTCCACAAAAGGCGCCGCCGGCGGTCGAGAAGCGCCGCGCGGACACAAGTTTGCATGGGGTCATCTTTAGCGACGACTATACATGGCTCAAAGCCGAGAACTGGCAGGACGTTTTGCGTGATCCTGCCGCCTTGCCCGGCGATATCCGTGCTGTGCTTGAGGCTGAGAACGACTATGCGCGGGCCAAGCTCGCGCCGGCTGAGAAATTGCGGGAAACGCTCTTTAAGGAGATGCGCGGACGGATCAAGGAAGATGATACCGAAGTACCCCGCCCGGACGGTCCGTGGCTCTATTTCACGAGCCACAAGACGGGCGGGCAGCACCCGGTCTTTTGCCGCGTCCAGCGCTCCGGCGGGGCGGCCGAAATTCTTCTCGATGGCGATGCGGAAGCGCGCGGCAAGAGCTTCTTCGACATCGAGGCTGCCAGTCACTCCCCGGATCACGCCAGGCTGGCCTGGAGCGCCGACGCGACGGGCTCGGAGCTTTATGCGATCCATATCCGCGACCTCGGCCCGCTTCAAGCGGGCGCCGAGGGCATGGCAGCGGCCAGCAAGGAGGTGATCACCGATACCGACGGCAGTCTCGTGTGGATGGCGGATTCCAGTGGATTTTATTATGTGCGGACCGATGAGAATCACCGGCCCGCAGAGGTGTTCAGGCACGTGATTGGAGCCGATCCCTCAGACGACGTGCGGGTGTTCGAGGAGCGCGATCCTGGCTTGTTCATTCATATCAGACGCAGCGCTTCGGGGCGCTTTGCATTCATCAGCGTGGACGATCACGATTCGTCCGAAATCCAATTGATCGATCTCGCTGACGCTCATGCAACGCCCTGGCTCGTCGAGCCGCGCGCGCCGGGTCAGCATTATGATGTCGAGCATCATGGCGACCGGCTTATTGTCCGCACCAACGCCGGCGGTGCCGAAGATTTCAAAATCGTGAGCGCGCCTCTGGCGAGTCTCGGAAAACTATCCTGGACCGATGAAGTCCCGCACCAGCGCGGCCGCCTGATCATCAAGATGACGGTGTTTCCTGATTATCTCGTGCGCATCGAGCGCGCCGCCGGCTTGCCGCGCATCGTCATCCGGGATTTCGCAAGCGGCGAGGAACATAACATCGCTTTCGCAGAAGAAGCCTATTCGCTCGGTCTCGATGAACGTCTTGAATATGAGACGGACACATTGAGATTTACCTATTCGTCGATGACGACGCCATGGGAAACCTATGATTATAATCTTACTAACCGCGAACGGGTTCTCCGCAAGCGTCAGATTATTCCCTCGGGTCACGATCCTTCCCGCTATGTGACGCGGCGGCTCTACGCGACGGCTCAAGACGGCGAACAAATTCCAATCTCGCTCCTTTATCGCGCGGGTCTAGTATTGGACCAATCCGCTCCCGTGTTGCTCTATGGCTATGGCGCTTATGGCACGCATGTCCCCGCTTCATTTTCCGCGGCCCGGCTGAGCCTCGTCGATCGCGGGTTCGTTTATGCGATCGCGCATGTTCGCGGCGGCACCGACAAGGGCTGGCACTGGTACACGGATGGAAAACTGACCAAGAAGCGCAACACCTTCACCGATTTCATCAGTGCGGCGCGCCATCTCATTGAGAGCGGCTACACGCGCGCCGGGCGGATCGTGGCGGAGGGGGGCAGCGCCGGCGGCATGCTCGTGGGCGCCGCCGTCAATCTCGCTCCCGAATTATTCGCCGGCATTATTGCGGACGTGCCATTTGTCGATGTCTTAAACACAATGCTCGATGCGAACTTGCCTTTGACGCCGCCGGAATGGCTTGAATGGGGCAATCCGATCGTTGACAAGGCGGCCTTTGATGTCATGCGTTCCTATTCGCCCTACGACAATATCGAAGCCAAACCTTACCCGCCAATTCTGGCGTTCGGCGGCCTGACCGATCCGCGCGTCACCTATTGGGAGCCGCTGAAATGGGTGACAAAGCTTCGCGCCATGACAACCGGGGATAGTCCAATTCTGCTCAAGACTAACATGGGCGCCGGACATGGCGGCGCGCCGGGACGGCTTGACCATCTGAAGGAAGTCGCACTGCAACACGCCTTTGCCCTCATTTGCGTCGAGGGCGGGTTTCAGAGCGTCAAAATATCTAGTCTTGCGAAGTCGGGGCTTCGGATTCCAAGAAAGTCTTAAGTTCGGCCATGGATTTAAAGTGAAACACCGCATGTGCGGCCCGCGCTTCGATGGAACCGTCCGAATACATTATGTAAGACGTTCCCGCTGACTCATATTGTCCAACGATGGCGAGTTCCTCTTGGCCAGTGCTGGAAGCAGGCTCCGGCGGTTCCGACGAAGGTTCCGGAACAGCGGCGGTTATGGCTTCCGCGACGATTGGCGGCTCAGGGGATGGGCTTGCTGGTTCGCTCGTTTCAGGTGCAAGCTCCGCGTCTTCGTTTCGCGAAACCAGCGAGGGATTCAGCGAGAGGAGAAACTCTTCCTCGAAGATTCGATCAATCGAAACGGGTTCGGCCGGCCAAGTAACGTCTGCTCTGGATTGCGCCTCGGACGTTCGGGGGTTGTAGGATGAGTCTGGAAAGGGCTGTTCTATGGGCAGCCTTTCTATTTTATCGGCTGTTCCAGCCTCGTCCTCATCGAAGAGACCGGGTTCGCTCTCTGCGTGCCAGACGAATTCCGCGGGCTCCTCTTCTGCTGGAACGGAAGCGGGCCGCGTTTCCGTCTTATCCTGCTTATCCTGCGCCTTTGCCACCGTAACCTCGGCGGGTATGACGAAGTCCGGTTCAGGCGGCAGCTCCACCGTTGTTTGGGCCGATTTCCAAGTCTCTCGCGATATCTGCGGACCTTTCTGCGAGGAATAATCAGCCTCCGATGATCCCCTTGCGGCGGGCAACACTGTCGTGCGAGACTTCAAGAAGTTGCGCGCGGCCGCGAGGTTGGAGCGCATCGGGCGCATCGGCGGCGCCAAGCCTTTCTCGGTCAAGCTTTTCTCGGTTAAGCCTTTCTCGGATTTTATCAGGGCATGCAGACTGATGAGTCTGCCTAAGATGAGCCCGAGGGCCAGCGTCACAATGCCGCAAGAGAATGCCGTGGATCCGGCGATGAAAGTGGCCCAGCCACGTTCAACCTGAATGATTCCATAGCCCGCGACGATCGCCATGGCTCCGCACAGCGAGAGAAAAAATCCCAGAGCAAGGACCAGATAGCTCATTTTTCTTCCACGCCTCAACCAGCGAGCATAAACAGCCTATTATATCCTGACGCTAGCCCATGAACGGCACAATGGGCGAAGTCCGATCTCGCGCGGCCGTTCATTCACTCTCGCACTCTCGCACTCTCGTTCCAGCGTGCCGCCTGCCGGACATCCCGCCGCCGAAATGGTTGCCGCGCTGGTCAAGGCCGTCTACTTATGGGGCTTCCCATGGCGGCGGCCCAGAGCATCCCCCTATTGGCTAAAACTGACGAGGAGTCCCAGATGGCGTTTACATTGCCCGACCTTACCTATCCTTACGATTCGCTGCAGCCGTATCTCTCCAAGGAGACGCTCGAATTTCATCACGACAAGCATCATGCGACCTACGTGACCACCGCCAATAATCTTTTGAAGGACAGCGGTCTCGAAGGCAAGTCCTTGGAAGAAATCGTTAAAGAAACCCACGGGAAGAATGTACCGCTGTTCAATAATGCGGCGCAGCATTATAACCATTCCGAATATTGGAAATCAATCAAGCCAAATGGCGGTAGCAAAGTTCCAGGCAGCCTCGAAAAGGCGCTCATTGAATCATTTGGATCCATAGAAAAGGTCAAGCAAGAATTGGTGCAGGCCGGCACCACGCAGTTCGGCTCTGGCTGGGCATGGCTAGTCGTCAAGGATGGCAAGATCGCCGTCGCGAAGACAGGGAATGCCGAAAATCCGCTGATTCAGGGGGCCGTTCCGATTTTGACCGTCGATGTATGGGAACATACTTATTACATAGACTATCGCAACCGGCGGCCCGATTATCTCAAGGCTTTCGTCGATAATCTCGTGAATTGGGATTATGTCGCGGAACGCTACGAAGCGGCCATAAAATAAGGTTTCGCCCGATTGCGCGGCTGTGAGTGATTCCTCGGGCGCCCCGTCATTTCGCCGGCGGTCGCCCGGGGCTGGCTGGCGCAACCCCCGGTCCTGGTTTTCCCCGCAAGCCGCGGAAAAACTCCCTTGCATCGCGAGGTTTCTGGAAAAACCTCGATTGCCGGGGTTGGATAAGGACGCCTTCCTTATTGGCCGCGGGAAAGTCTTGGTGCTCGACAGAGCACCCTGGCAGCCCGTATATTTTCGAACACCGGTGAGGATTCTTGACTGAAATGAGCATAGCGGCGGATGTCATTGAAGCGATCGGGAAAACCCCTCTCATTAAGCTGCGCCACGCGTCGGAACTGACCGGCTGCGCGATTTTGGGCAAAGCGGAGTTCATGAATCCCGGCGGATCGGTGAAAGACCGCGCCGCGCTCGCCATTGTGAATGACGCGATCGCACGGGGGAGCTTGCGGCCTGGCGGTTTGATCGTCGAAGGCACCGCGGGCAATACTGGGATCGGCCTCGCATTGGTCGCCAATGCCTTGGGCTATAAGACGGTAATCGTTATTCCCGACACCCAGAGCCAGGAAAAGAAAGATCTGCTGCGGCTGCAAGGCGCCGAACTGATCGAGGTTCCGGCGGTCGCCTATTCCGACCCCAATAATTACGTGAAACTCTCCGGCCGCCTCGCCACACGGCTTGCCAAGGAGTATGAGGCGGGCGCGATCTGGGCCAATCAATTCGATAATATTGCCAACCGCCAAGGCCATTTCGAGACGACGGGCCCCGAAATTTGGGATCAGACGGAAGGCAAGATCGACGGTTTCACTTGCGCCGTTGGGACCGGCGGAACGCTGGCCGGCGTCGCCTTGGCGCTGAAGGTCAAGAACCCTCGCATAAAGATCGCCATTTCCGATCCTTTGGGCGCCGCCCTCTATTCCTATTACACGAGCGGCGAGCTGAAATCGTCCGGCTCCTCGATCACCGAAGGGATCGGCCAAGGCCGGATCACCGCCAATCTCGTCGATGCGCCCATCGATCTTGCCTATCAAATCCCGGATGAGGAAGCCTTGCCCATTGTGTTCGATCTTGCCGAGAATGAAGGCCTGCTGCTTGGCGGCTCGTCAGGCATCAATATCGCGGGCGCGATCCGGCTCGCGAAGGATCTCGGGCCTGGCCACACGATTGTGACCATCCTTGCCGATTCCGGCGCGCGCTATCAATCGAAACTCTTTAACCCGGAATTTCTGCACGCGAAAAACTTGCCGGTTCCTGGCTGGATGGAACGCAAGCCGGCGATCAAACCGGACTTCGTTTGAATGGCCGCTCCAACGCTTTGCATTTGAGCCTATTCCAGATGAGCATGTCCCGGTAAAGCTGCCCGGCTTTTTCGACAGGCGGAGGCTTTAAGTCTGACATTTTGAGTCCGTCCAGATCAGTGGGACTGAGGTGACGGGACGTGCATTGAATGGCAATCTCAGCCGTAATAAATAACGATGCAGCAGATTGAAACAGCCCAGATCACGAAGGCCGCCGCCGGATAAATTTCCTGGTTGCGGAACACGAGAGAGCCTCATCTTCGGCGCGCTCGCGATGATTTTGGACTGACTCAAGCCAAATTCATCATGATCAATTCTTAAAGTTTAGAACGAGATTCGGGCGGAATATCGATTTCCAGTTATCCTCAACAGACCCTAGTCCGTTGAAGTATAATGAACCCTGACAGGATTCAGTTTACATTTAATGAAGCGAGATTCCGCCGCGAAACGCCGCGTGAAATATGAGGCAGGTGCATGACAGCCGTCCCGCAAGACTCTTTCTTCGTCTCGACCACATGGCTTGCCGAAAATCTGGAGGCGCCCGATGTCGCAGTGATCGACGCCACATTTTTGCTGCCCACCGACAAACGCAACGCCAAGGCGGAGTATCTCGATTGGCATATTCCAGGCGCGGTTTTCTTCGACATCGATGCGATCGCCGATCATACGACGGACTTGCCGCATATGCTGCCGCAACCCGCTGCGTTCGCCAGCGCGATGGAGAAGCTCGGCCTCGGCGACGGGATGCGCTTTGTCGTCTATGATTCCTCCAACTTGCAAGGAGGAGCCCGCGTCTGGTGGACCTTGCGGGTGTTCGGCGCGCGGGACGTCAAAATCCTCGCGGGCGGTCTGCCGCGATGGCAGGCCGAGGGGCGTCCTCTTGAACAAGGTGAAGTTCGGCGCGTGCCCCGGCAATTCACCGTGAATTTCGATAGCGCCGCCGTTGCCGATTCCAATGATGTTCTACGGGCAAGCGAAACCGGTTCAGCGCAGATCCTCGATGCGCGCGCGGCCGCAAGGTTTCGCGGCGAGGCCGCCGAGCCGCGCCCCGGATTGCGCTCGGGTCATATTCCGAGCAGCCTCAATCTGCCTTGGGGCGAGGTGGCCGCGGCGGGTGAAATCAAACCGGCGGCCGCAATCAAGCCTCTCTTCGCGCAAGCTGGAATTGACTTCGAACGCCCCGTGATCACGACCTGCGGCTCTGGTGTGACCGCCGCGATTCTTTTGCTGGCCTTGAAGACCATCGGCAAAAGCGATGTGATTCTTTACGATGGCTCGTGGGCCGAATGGGGCGCACGCCCGGATCTGCCTGTGACGGGGAGTAAATGATAAACGTTTATCGTCATCGCCAGGAAAATTTAGGAAATTCTCGCGCTGCCAACAGTAATGTTCTTCACCATAGCAAAAAGGCTTGACGCGGCATAAGGTTGCGGTAGCATACGTAAAAGCACGAATGCTTGGAAACCTAAATTTGTTTTAAGCGTTCGAGCCTAAGTGGAGCATCCGGCAGCCGCCGGATGCGGCCCGGTCCAACACGCTCATGCTAGCGTTTTCTCATGGATCGAGCCTACTGGCCCTGAGAGGCTTCCACGCTTCCCCTCCCTTCATGGGGGGCTATCGATCTCCCTAGCTCCGAAGCCGGCCGCGGCTATCAATTTGCTATTGCAACGGGCCGTCTATGCACGGAAGGGGATGCAACCGTCTCGAGACATTAGGAGTGACACAAATGTGTGACTATTCGCTTGAAATGTATGCCTCTCGGCCTGCACGCGAGTCCGAGAAATATGTGACCACCCGCTTTCCGTCGGGAAGCATCGGCCTCGCCGCCCCCGGCGATTGCACGACCGCTGTCTGCGTTCAATATGATACGCACCTCAAGCTCGAAGGGATATCGAGCGATCTGCAGACGCGCCTCGGCATCAAGGACGAGGAAAGCGTCATCTTCGCGCGGCTCGAACATGGGGCCTATCGCGATGGTGTCAAATTCGGCAACGGTAAGGAAATCTCCTTGCAGCTGCTTGGCTCCGGCGTCGGCGTGACACTTGTGGAAGTGGCAAAGCCAGAGATCGTCCGCGAACGCCGGGACGTTCTCGAAACAGTCGACTAGAACGCTTCCCCCTCACGCGGATATGCGGGATCGAAAAGCGTTCATTCAGAGTCTAAGACTTGGAGCATGTTCTTAGCGGAAAAGGTGATCAACTTTTTCGGGACATGCTCCAAGACATTTATCTGACCCGCCGCGTGTTATTGAAGCGCGAC
>Ga0181535_10005610_pt1 | contig 13342 bp, 12 predicted proteins | sample PEATcosm2014_Bin_44_FD_119774 | JGI IMG/M metagenome (GOLD analysis project Ga0181535, IMG submission 119774) | Peatland microbial communities from MTU Mesocosm Facility, Houghton, MI, USA - PEATcosm2014_Bin17_30_metaG | ecosystem: Environmental > Terrestrial > Soil > Wetlands > Peat | place...
GACAAGCTGGAGCTTGAGCCGGGTTTCTTTCTTGGTGATCGCTGGCATATAAACCAGACAAAACACCCGAAAAATAATTCACCACTTTTTGCAAGATCAAAGCAGATCGTAATGTTTGGGGAGCTCCATTTTTGATCGGGCGTTCGGGTCCGAAGGAACTGGCGAAAACAGGCCGGAGTTACACACGAACAGCCCCGGCTTTCAAGTGAAATAGCCGCCAATTGTCCTTGCATGAATTAATTTCGAGTGATATTTCGAGCAACATGAGCAAGCCGAATCCGACCGAAGACCGAATGTCGCTGATGGTGGAGGCGTCCCCCAATGCCATTATACTCGCGGATGCGGAGGGGAAAATTCTCTCGGTGAACGCGCAAGCCGAGGAGTTGTTCGGCTATGCGCGCGCAGAGTTGCAGGGGCAAAAGGTGGAGATGCTCGTGCCGGAGCGGTTTCGGGGACATCATTTGAGCGTGCGCCAGAATTACTCCCACGATTCCGTCGCTCGACCGATGGGCGTGGGCCGTGATTTGTGCGGCCTGCGCCGGGACGGAACGGAAGTGCCCATCGAGATTGGCTTGAATCCGGTCAGGACCCGAGAAGGCGTGTTCGTGCTGGCCTCGATCATTGACATCACCAAGCGCAAACTCGCCGAGGAAGCGCTGATGCGTGAACGCAACCTGCTGCGCACGCTGATTGACAACCTGCCGGATTATATTTTTGTGAAGGATCTCAACCGGCGTTTCGTGACGGCCAACAACGCCGTGGCCCGGCTCATGGGCCGGAAATCACCGGACGAATTGATCGGAAAGCGGGACGAGGATTTTTATCCGGAACAGGCCGCCAAAGGGTTCCGCGCCGATGAGGAAAAGGTCTTGCGTGGCGAGCCGGTCATCAACAAAAACGAGCCGAACACCGACCAGCAGGGCCGGCAGACGGAGATTCTCACCACCAAAGTGCCGCTGCGCGAGAATTCCGGAAAAATCATCGGCCTCGTCGGCATCGGCCGGGACGTCACGGAGCTTAAACAAAAGGAGCTTGCCCTCCAGGTGATGGTGGCCGACCAGGAAAAACTCGTCGCCGATTTGCAGAACGCTTTGAACCAGGTGAAGGCCCTGCACGGGCTGCTGCCCATCTGCTCCTTCTGCCACAAGATCCGCAATGCCGATGGGAAATGGGAGCGGCTGGAATCCTATGTCAGCAGCCGCACGGATGCGAGCTTCACCCACGGCTTTTGCCCCGAATGCGCCGAGAAACATTACGGGATGAAGCCGTCATCCAAACCGCCGTCGGCGGGATAGCGCGCTGCGCGGAAAGCGCCGGATTTTGCCGGCGGCATTGCATTGAACGGCGGAAACCTTGCGGCGGTCAATGATTTGACCAACAAATGGAAATCCGCCCGGTAAAAATTTTTGGAGTCTCGCTTTTGCTTGCCGGGCTTGCGTTGTGCGGCGTTGGGCTGTGGCTGCTGGTGAGCCCGGCGCAGTATCGGGCGACGGCGAGGATTGAGATCAATTCGGACCCGATGGATGTCCAAGCACACGGGCAGAACTTTTCGTATGACCCTTACTTCATCCAAACCGAATTTGAAATCCTCCAGTCGCAGGTGGTTCTGGGCAGGGTCGTCAATTCGCTGAACCTGAACGTCGAGTGGGGCAAAAAATACGCCGGTGGCGTGATGCTGACGACGAACGAATCCGTTGCCATTCTCAAACAGCATTTGAATCTCGCGATTGTGCGCAACCCCAAGCTCATCGAAATTTCTTTCACCAGCGACGACCCGAATGAAGCCGCCAGAATTGCCAATGCAATTGCCGAGGCTTACCAGGATTACCGGTTGGAAAAACGGAATCAGGAGACGTTAAAAGGCATTCAAGTGCTCACGGACGATTATCGAGCGGAGGAGCAACTCATCAAAACCAAGCAGGAAAAACTAGACCAGTTGCGAAAAGAGCTAAATGTGCCAAATCCTGAACCGATTGACGAATTGCTGGAAACAAATTTCCCGTCCTATTTCCAAGCCAAGCAGGAGCTTCAAAAAATGATTGAGCTCCACAAATTTCACCAAGCCATAATCGCGGAAGAAAAAATAGACCTGGAGATTCCCAGGACAACAATGCTTCAAATAATGGTTCGAATTATTGAAGCCGACCAACCACCGCAATCACCCGCCAGCCCGAATCGTTTCCTCGGAGCGGTGTCGCTCGCCGTCGGTTTTGCCACATCGTTCAGCGGATGGCGGCTCCTCAAATTTTCCCGCCGGCCTTCCGTCTGACGCCGGGTTACGCGGCTGCGCTTTCTGTGACGAAATTTTTTGCTGGTTTTATAATGGAAGGCTGCTAGTCTGGACACAGTCAACCCAAATCGCGCTTATGGAAATCATTTTTAATTGCCCCCACTGCAACCAGGAATTGTCCGTGGAAGCCGCCGGCGCCGGGTCGGAAATCCCGTGTCCGACGTGCGGTGAAACCATCACCATTCCTGAAAAATCCGCGCAGGCCGGCGCCGCTTCCGCCGATGAACACCATGCGCCGAGCCTCGCGCCCAGCGCCATGGCGTCGTCCGCCGGCGCCAAGGTGGAATTCCATCTCAAGGTGCCGGTGCGGGCCACGTCCGGCGAGAGCCTCATCAAAAAAGCGGCCGTGCCGCTCGAAGCTATCGCCCGGGGCGCGGACAAACAGATTTGCGTCCACACGATCCGCCACGACAAGTGCATTGATGCCGGCGCGGACAAGTTTGACGAGGTGGTCACGAAATTTCTGGTGGGCGTGGGCGAGATCAATCTCATCGGCGTCCATTCCGTCAATTTCGAACACTTCGACGTGAAGACGCAAAAGGTGATGACGGATTACGGGCTGGTGATTATTTATCGCGGTTGATTCCCATTTGCCCGTCTTGACTTGCCAAATGCACCCCGTTACTTTCGCGGCATGAACCGCCGGTTTGTATTTCTGCTGTTGCTGGTCGGGGGCGCGATGTTGCTGCCGTTCCGCGCGCCCGCGCCGTTGTATTACACGCCGGGCGAGGGCTGGTATTACGAGCCTTATGGCGAGAAGGCCGACTGGCAGCGTCCCCGCGCCAAGGAACAACTGGACGTGGCGGAGCAGGCGTTCACCAACAAGAATTACGACGTGACGCTCCACGCGGCGCACCGCGTCATCCGCGTGTGGCCGTTGTCCGATTACGCGCCGCGCGCCGAATATCTCATCGGCCGCAGCCTCGAAATGAAGGGCAAGGACGAGGCGGCGTTCAACGCCTATCAGGCCATCATCAAAAAATATCCGCACAGCGACAGCTACGACGACGTGGCGTGGCGCCAATTCGAAATCGCCAACCGTTTTCTGGGCGGCGAATGGTTCCGATTGTGGGGCACCATCCCGCTTTACCCTTCCATGGATGAAACGGCCAAACTGTTCAGCACCATCGTCACCAACGGGCCTTTCAGCGGCGTGGCGCCGCACGCGCAATTGAGCATCGGCACGGCGCGGGAAAAGCAGAAGAATTATCCGGACGCGGTGACGGCTTACGCCACCGCCGCCGACCGTTATTACAACCAGCCGGCCATCGCGTCGGACGCGCTTTACCGCGAAGGCATCGCGTATCAAAAGCAGGCGGCCACCGCCGAATACGATCAAGGCACCGCCGCGCAGGCCATCGCGGCTTACACGGATTTCAAAACTCTTTATCCAAACGACCCGCGCGTGCCGGACGCGGACAAAGCCATCGTCGCGCTCAAGGCGCAGCAGGTGGAGGGGAATTTCAAGGTCGCGCAGTTTTACGAACAAAACAAGGTTTTGAACACGGAGCAAAGACGGGACGGCGCGCTGGTTTATTACAACCAGGTGTTGCAGCTCAATCCCAACTCGCCGTTCGCCGCGCAGGCCCGCCAGCGCATCGAACAGCTCCAATCGCGCGCCCCGGCCACCCCCGCCCATTGAAATGCGCCCGCTGACTTTTTTTTCGCTTTTCGTGACGGCGATTTTGTCCGCCGGCTGCGCCGGCTACCACCTCGGACCGGTCAGCCCCGGCGTGGCCGCCGGCGAAAAATCCATTGAGATCGTTCCCTTCAACAACCGGACGCTGCAACCGCGGTTGGGCGACGCGGTGACGCAGGCATTGCGCGAGCAAATGCAGACCGACGGCACCTACCGCCTCGCCACCCGCAACCCCGGCGATGTCGTCGTCACCGGCGTCATCACGTTCTACCAACGCGCGGGCGTGAACTATTTGCGGACGGATATCGCGACTGCGGAAGATTACCGCGTGGAAATCACCGCGCACGTCACGGCGCGCGACCACACCACGGGCAAGGTGCTGCTCGACAAAAACGTGAACGGCTTCACGCTCGTCCAGGTCGGGACGGATTTGACGGACGCCGAGCGCCAGGCGTTGCCGCTGCTGGCGGAGGACCTGGCGCGCAACATCACGGCATTGCTGACGGAGGGCGCGTGGTAAAAATCGTTAAAACCGGCTTGCAGCTTTGATTGTCTCTTCCATAAACTGAAACCCTCAACCTCAACCAATATGAAAAAGCATATTTCCAAATTCTCGATGCCAATTTTGTGCGCCGCGGCCATCCTCGCCGCGCCCGCGTCATCCCGCGCGCAAGCCGCCACCAATGTCCAAGCCGCCGCGCAAACTGCGCCGGCCAAAAAACACAGCGCCACGTCGTCCGCCCCGCTGCCGTTCCACGGCACTTTGACTGCGGTGGACACAAACGCGATGACCCTGACGGTCGAAAAACTCACGTTTGACATGACATCCGAAACAATTGTCACCAAGGATGAAAAGCCGGCGGTGCTGGCCGACGGCGTGGTGGGCGAATCGGTGCGCGGCGATTACAAGAAAAATGCGGATGGCAAACTGGACGCGGTCACGGTGCGTTTCGGCGGCAAAACGGATGGAAAGACAAAAAAGGAATCGGCGGCCAACTGATCGTTCGCGATTTGATCGTTCGCGATTTTTTTTATGTGTCAACGGCTGGCGGCGGCACCGGCCGTTTTTTTATTGCCGTTTCCACCAACTGGTTAGTCCCTTTGATTTTTCCTGGGTCTTCGGAAACTGGGATTGCTGCCGCAGCAGCAGGCTGCGCGCCGCCTCAAGGGTCATGATGAATTCATCATAGCTCAAAAAACGGTCCCGCGGATTTTTGGCCAGCACTTTCACCAGCGCGTCGCTCGTTGGCTGCGAGATTTCCGGCACGACCAGGTTCGGCGGCGTCAGCGGCGTGTTGACCTGGGCCACGATGACTTCCTCGATGGTTGGCGCGTCGAACGGCACATGGCCGGTCATCGCGTGATACAACGTCGCGCCGAGGCTATACATGTCCGACAAAAAGGTTTCCGGCTCGCGTTTGATTTTTTCCGGCGCGACATAATACGGCGTGCCCCAGGTCACGTCCTCGACCTCGTGCTCCACGTCGGCTTTGCGCGCGAGGCCGAAGTCAATGAGCTTCGGTTCGTGGTCGGCGTTGAAGAGGATGTTGCCCGGCTTGATGTCGCGGTGGAGCAGGTCGTATTTGAGCGCCATGTCGAGGGCGGAGGCGATTTTGATGCCGATGTCGAGCACGTCGAGTTCGGCCAGCAGGCGCAATTTTTCGATGCGCGCGTCGAGGCTGCCGCGGTCGGCCAGCTCCATCACGAGATACTGCTGCCCCTCCCATTCGTCGAACGTGTAAAGATGGACGATGTTCGTGTGGTTCAGCCGGGCGCACGCGCGGGCCTCGCGATAAAATCCTTCCAGCGCTTTCGTGTCCTGGAGCAGTTCCTTCTTCATCAACTTCACCGCCACCATGCGTTCCAGCGTCGTGTCCCAGGCGCGATACACCGTGCCCATGCCGCCCGCCCCGACGACGCTTCGCAGCTCAAACTGCCGCAGCATCATCGGCATCATGATCGGATGCCCGCATTTGGTGCAGGGCACCGTGCCCAGCGGCGGCAAATCTCCGGGAATGAAGACCTTCGTCTCACACCAGCCGCACGTGACCATTCGTAATTGCTCGCTCATGCTTCAAGTCAATTTAGCACCAAGCCGCCATCCCACAACGCATTTTTTTCCGGCAGAAAAACTTTGACAAATGAATGGAAATGGTGTTTCTTATCGCCGGCAAGAGATGAAAACCACGGTCAAAACAAAGATGCTGAAGCACGCGCCGGTCATTGGCTGCATGGCCAGTTGGCAGCGCGACTCCCGGCTTTTGGGCATCGTGGGATTGAAATTCTAAACGAACAAACGATTTTCAGGAACCCGCGATTGCCAGTCAATCGCGGGTTTTCTGCTTTTTGAACCAGAACCAAAATGAAAGGAAAGACATGAACAAACACACAACCAGAGTGCCGACGGAGTTCGGTCCTGAAACGCGCTTCGAGCTGCGGCCCGCGCCGTCCGCTCCGTTCCGCGCGACGAGGGAAACCGATTTTGAGCGGCTCAAAACCAGACTGCTCGCGGAGCAACTGGCCGGGACGACGCCGGAGTTGAACGCCCCGCTGCGGCGCGCGGCCAACGAGGCGGCGGCGCTGGCGTGGGTGACGTTTTACCCGCTGCTGGTGTTTCCGGTCCTGTTCGAGGAAAAAACCGCGGTCGCCGTGCGCCAGGCCAAACGGCAGGCCCGCATTTACGCGAACAGCCGCGAACTGCTTGCTGTATGAAAACGCGACGCTCTTGCGAAGTGGCGGCCGAAACGCGCCATCAGATGACGTGACGGGTGACAAGTGGCAAGTGACGCCGCTCATGTCACCCGCCACTTTTCACCCGCCACAAATTCTGTTTCCGGGCTAAAATGAAAACAGCCGGAACGATGCGCCGCTCCGGTTGCGTCTGGCGGTTGAACTTTGTGCGTTCAACCGCCACCCTCAATTCTTTTCACTTACACCACCATCTGGGAAATGGGGCTGGTCCAGTCGCCGGGGCCGGCGCTGCCGGCCGCGTTGGCCTGGACGCAAACGGCCACCAATCTGACGTCGCCGGTCGTCTGGCAATGCGTCTTCACCAATTGTGCGGATACGAACGGCAACTGCAATTTTGCCGTCACAATTTAACGATTATGCCGGAGGGCTTTTATCGCGCCGTGGGCCGGTGAACAGCGGCGCGGGGAACGGCAGGATTTCAGTCTCGTGCCACACGCGCAGGGAGTGCCGCATTCGCATTTTGTCTTTACTCGCACCGCATCGCGTGATTTGATTTCGACACAACCACCAATCAACCAATTGAGTCATTTATGAACTTGAAAAACTTCCTTGCCGCCGGCGCGCTGCTCGCCGGGATTCTGTTTTATTCTGGCTGCGCCACCAACACCCAGATGGCTGGCAGCCCGGTTCAGCGTCTTGTGTTCACCGGGGTCAAGTCGGAGAAAAAATTCTCGTTGAAGGATTTGAATCCCGACCTGCCATCCGACTGGTCGGGTTACAAGTATCTGGTGATCGAGATGCGCACCAGCACGCCGCAGCGGTTTTCCATCTGGGCGAACACCGCCAACGGCAACCGGCGCATCATGTTTCAGCCGTTCGGGCAGGGCGTCTGGCTGCGCGCCTCCGTGCCGCTGCAATACTTTGAAGGGCGCGACCAGTCCGGCTTTGATCTGGCGTCCACCATCAACCGCCGCACTGATTCCTTCTGGATGTCCGTTTGGGGTCCGTTCGGCGACCTGACTTCGGTTCAATCGGTGTCATTCATCATGGATTACCCGATCAACAAACCGGCCGTCGAGATTCGCTCCGTCCATCTTTCAAAGACGGACGAAGGCTCGGTGTTCCTCGGAACGACCAACGTGTTAACTCAATTCAAGCAATGGGCCTACGCCGACTGGCCGCGCAAAATCAAGAGCCAGGCTCAACTGGACAAGGAAATGGCTGACGAAAGCAAGGCGCTCAAGCCCGGCAATTTCGGCTACGACGAATTTGGCGGCTACAAAGACACCCAAGCCAAGGCGACCGGCTTTTTCCACGTTGAACAAATTGACGGCAAATGGTGGTTTGTGGACCCGGCCGGCCACTGGTTCCTGTCCACAAGCGTCAATGGCATCGGCGGCCGCGGTGGTCGCGGCGGTGGCGGTGGTGGCGCGGGCGGAGGCGGTGCTGGGCGCGGTGGTGGCGCGGGCGCGCAACCCAATGCCGCCTCCACTCTCCTGTCCCGGCGCATGGACGATTGGGGATTCAACACCGGCGGGGCGGGAATGAACCGGCCTTACATCATCATGGCCTCCATGCCCCGGGGAACGAACACCTTCCTCGGCATGCCCGATGTTTATTCCGACGAATTCGCAAAGTCGGCGGAGCAAACCGCCGTCACCACATGCGCGCCGAAAAAGAACGACCCCTTGGTGATCGGCTATTTCATCGGCAACGAACCGCCGTGGGCGGGTCGCGAAACTGAAGTGGTGGACATGATTCTCAAAGGCCCCGACACGGCCACGCAACTCAAGCTCAAGGAATACTTGCAGGCGGGCGACACGGTTGAACGCCGCACGAATTTCGTTTTCACCGCGTTTGCGAAGCAGCTTGAAATCGTCTGCGGCGCCATTCGCCAGCAGGACCCCAACCACATGATCCTCGGCACGCGCTTCGGCGGTGATGTTCCCGACCCCATGTTTAAGGCCGCCAGCATCTTCGACGTGTGCAGCATCAACGTCTATGAATACGAGCCGACCAAACAGCTTGCGAATGCCTGCCGCATTTCGGGCCGCCCGGTGCTGATTGGCGAATTTCATTTCGGAGTGCCGGCGGATGGTCTGGGGGCCGGGTTGGTGCAGACGATGAACCAGGTGGAGCGCGCCAAGGGCTATCGCTACTACATCGAGCAGGCGGCGGCGCTGCCGGGATTTCTGGGCGCGCACTGGTTCGCCTGGGGCGATGAGCCGGTGCTTGGCCGCATGGACGGCGAGAATTACAACATCGGCTTCGTGGATGCGATGGATCGTCCCTATCCGGAACTGGTCGCGGGCGCAAAGGCCACCCACGCGCGGCTGCTGGACGTGCATTCGGGCAAGGTCGCCCCGTTCAGCGAACGGCCTAAGGCCTCCAACGCCGGAACCCCAGCCTCGCCGTGGGGTTTGTAAGTTGAAAGTCTGGCTTTGTGTTACTTTGAAAAACGCGCTCCTTAACATACGTCCTATGAAATGCAAACTACCGATCCTTTTTCTCGCTTTGGCCGTCGTGCCCGGAATTTTTGCGGCGGACGGTCCGGCAACAGGAACCAATTCAATTCCATCGTCGGCTCCGATTGTCAGCGGCGGGGCCGAATACGCGGCGGTGGTGCGCAATTCCAACGGAATCTATTTGCGTGAAGGCGGAGCTCAATTGCCACCTTATCCGTTGATAGCCCGCAATGAATCGCCGTCCGCCCGCGAGGCCCGCATGAAATGGTTTCACGAGGCGCGCTTCGGCATTTTCATCCACTGGGGCGTCTATTCGGTTCCGGCGCGCGGCGAGTGGTATATGAACAACGCCAAGGTTCCCGTGGCAACTTACAAGGCTTACGCCAAGGATTTCACCGCCGACAAGTATGATCCGGAGGCATGGGCGCAACTGTTTGCCGACGCGGGCGCGAAATACATGGTCATCACCGCCAAGCACCACGACGGTTTCACCATGTATGATTCCAAGTTTTCCGATTGGAACGTCGTGAAAGCCACCCCCGCCGCCCGCGATTTGCTGCAACCGCTGGCCGATGCCGTCCGCGCCAAGGGCATCAAGTTCGGCCTCTATTATTCGCAATCGCAGGACTGGGTGAACCTCGGCGGCGGCACGGGCAACAAGCCGACGTGGGACGACGAGCAAAAGAAGGGCGACTTCGACACGTATTTCAAAACCATCTCACAGCCGCAGGTTCACGAAATCCTGGACAAATACCATCCGGCGTATCTCTTCTTCGACACCGAGTATTCGATGACGCCCGAACGTGCCAAACCCTTCTTCGATTTGGTCACAAATTATCCCGGCCTGATCATGAACAACCGCCTCGGCGGCGGCGTGCTCGGCGACACCGCGACGCCGGAGCAACGCATCGCCACCGACCCGTTGGGCCGCGGATTTGAAGTCTGCATGACCATCAACAATTCCTGGGGCTACAACGCCGGCGACACCCGGTTCAAATCCGCCCAGCAGCTCATCCACAATCTTTCGGACATTTCCAGCAAGGGCGGCAATTATCTCCTGAACATCGGGCCAACGTCCGAAGGAATCATTCCCCAGCCGGAAGTTGACTGTCTTAAGGCGATTGGAAAATGGCTGAAAATCAACGGCGAGGCAATCTACGCCACTGAAGCCGGCCCTTACGTTGATGGACTCCCGTGGGGACGCGTCACACAAAAAGCCCAGCCCAACGGCGGCATGACCCTTTACCTTCACGTTTGGAACTGGCCCGCCGATGGTAAAATTCTTTTGCCGGGCGTCAAACAATCCGCGCGCTCCGGCCGGTTGCTGGCCAACGGCGCAGCCGTCACCACGGCGATGACCGATGCCGGCCTGGTCGTGACGCTGCCCGGCTCCGCGCCCGACCCGGACGCCTCGGTCGCCGCGCTGGAATTCGACCAATCCGTCCTGCTCGCCGCGCCATCAGCCGCCCCGGCACGCTAAACACAGCGTCCTAAATCATTGCGCATCTGGTTATCCTGTGCTTTAGCAGTGGCATGAAGCCACTGGCTACGGTGCTGCGGGTTGGAACGGCGAGGTCATGGATGCATTCCGCAAAAATGCGCGCCCGTCGCGGCGGCCATGCAAACTGGGACGGCCGGTTTTTTCTTGCAAGAAAATCTAATTAGCAGTATAAATACACTTCAGACAGGGGTTGCCGGTGTTCCGTTCCAGGAAGAATGCCGCGCAGAGGGGGAATTCATTCGTATCAACCAACAGCATTAGGAGACAATTATGAAAAGCCGCGTTCAAAACCTGTTTCTCGCGCTGACATTGCTCGCAGCGCTCAACCTTCAACCCGCAGCCGCCTTTGCCCAGGGCACGGCCTTCACGTATCAAGGCCGGCTTAATAATAATGGCAGCCCGGCTGCCGGCACCTTCAACCTGACGTTCGCGCTGTTCAACACCAATACCAGCGGTGTCGCCATTGCCGGACCGATTACCAACAACGCCGTCTTCGTCACCAACGGCCTGTTCACCGTGCTCATTGATTTTGGTTCCGGCGCGTTCACCGGCGCAACCAACTGGCTGCAAATCGGCGTGGCGACCAATGGCGTCACCAGCTTTTCGACGCTGACACCGCGCCAGCAATTGACGCCGGCGCCCTATGCCATTTACGCGGAGAATGCAAACGCCGCCGGACTCAACGGCACCATCCCGATGGCAAGCTTGAGCGGCACCTATGGCAACATGCTCACGTTGAGCAACGCGGGCAACAGTTTCAGCGGCAACGGCGGCGGATTGGCCGGCGTCAATGCGGCGGCTTTGAACGGGCTGAATGCGTCGAATTTCTGGAAAACCGCTGGCAATGCCGGCACCAGCCCGACGAACGGGAATTTCGTTGGCACGACGGACAATCAGCCGCTGGAGTTGCGGGTGGCCGGCGAGCGGGCCTTGCGGCTGGAGCCGACGGCCACCATCGGTTCGATCAATATCATTGGCGGCTTGGAGAATCTTGTCGTGACCGGCGCGGTGGGTTCAGTCATCGCCGGCGGCGGCAGGCTGGACAACGGCGGCATCAGCGAAACCAACAGCATCGCCGCCAACTATGCATTCATCGGCGGCGGCAGCGGCAACACCATTAATGCCGGCGCCGATTACTCGGCGATTGTTGCCGGCCAGGACAGCCAGGTTGACGTGAACAGCTCTTTTTCGGTGATTGGCGGGGGCGAACTGAATGATATTGGTGAAGATACCGGCTACTCGCTCATCGGTGGCGGGGTGGACAATGGCATTCTCCTCTCCAACGGTTCCGCCGACGTCATTGGCGGCGGCGAAAACAACTCCATCACCGCGTCGTCCATTTCCGACTCGGTCATCTCCGGCGGCAATGGGAATCAAGTTCAAGGCAATTCGGACACGATTGGCGGCGGCAACCAAAATTATACCACCAACAGCTACAGCACGGTTGGCGGCGGTGTTGACAACATTGCATCCGGGCGGTCCGCCACGGTGGCCGGAGGCGGACAGCCGCCGGCACCTGCAATTGCCGGGGCCAAGCCGGCAGCAGGCGGCGGCGGGGCTGGGAACACGGCTTCCGGAGATTACAGCTTCGTTGGCGGCGGCCGCGGCAATGTCGCCAGCGGCTTCGTCACGACCATCGCCGGAGGGGACGGCAACACGGCTTCACTCGACGACGCCTTCATCGGCGGCGGCTGGGGAAACGTCGCCCAAGATAAAGATGCGACGATCAGCGGCGGCGACAACAACAACGCCAGTGGTTATGCCTCGGTGATTTCCGGTGGCGAACAAAACTCGGCCAGTCTCGACTATACGACCGTGGCTGGCGGCAGTGGCAACTACGCGGGCGGCAGCTATGGCACCGTGGGTGGTGGTGAAGGAAACAACGCCGGCGGCGCGGGCGATGTGCTCGCGGGTGGATTCTTTAACTCCTCCGGCGGCGGTGACAATTCGACCATCAGCGGCGGGAATAACAATAATTCTTCCGGCAGCGATGCGGTGATTGGCGGTGGACAGTTCAACTCCGTCAGTGCTTTCTTCGCCACGATCGGCGGCGGGGTGAACAATACCGCCACCAATGACGCGACAGTGGTCGCCGGCGGCACGAACAATGTGAGCGGCGGTTTTGCCGCCACTGTGGGCGGCGGACAGGGCAACAGCGCGCCCGGCAATTGGTCCACCGTGGGCGGCGGCTGGCTGAATCAAGCCAACGGCGACAGCGCGACCGTCGGCGGCGGCTACAACAATTACGCGGTGGATTCGGACACCGTTGCCGGCGGACGCGACAACGCCGCGTCAGATTATGTGACAACCGTCGGCGGCGGCTTGGGGAATCAATCGCTCGTTTATGGCTCAACGGTGGGCGGCGGACTCAATAACAACGCTGACGGTTACATGGCAACGATTCCTGGCGGCGCGAGCAATGTGGTCAGCGGCAGTTATGCCTTCGCCGCCGGTTTCCAGGCGCAGGCCACCAACAACAATTCCTTTGTCTGGAGCGACGGCAGCGCCGGCACGGCCACCACCACCGCCAATCAATTCGTGGCGCGGGCCAGCGGCGGTTACGTCCTTTTCAGCGGCGCCGCCGGCACGGGCGTTTCGCTGGCAGCCGGCAGCGGTTCGTGGTCCTCGATGAGCGACCGCAATGCCAAGAACGATTTCTCGCCGGTCAATTCGCAGGCGGTGCTGGCGGAAGTGGCGTCATTGCCGCTGACGACCTGGAGTTACAAGACCGAGCCGGGCGTGCGGCACGTCGGCCC
>Ga0181535_10005611_pt1 | contig 13342 bp, 14 predicted proteins | sample PEATcosm2014_Bin_44_FD_119774 | JGI IMG/M metagenome (GOLD analysis project Ga0181535, IMG submission 119774) | Peatland microbial communities from MTU Mesocosm Facility, Houghton, MI, USA - PEATcosm2014_Bin17_30_metaG | ecosystem: Environmental > Terrestrial > Soil > Wetlands > Peat | place...
CAGGGCTTCTTCAACATTCCCGTCGATCATCTCTTCGCCAGCCCGGTGCTGGTTAGCTACTTCCGTGAACTCAACCTGCCCAACCTCACTGTGGTTTCGCCCGACGCCGGCGGCGTGGAGCGGGCCCGCTTTTTCGCGCAGAAGATGGGAGCGCCGCTGGCCATTGTGGACAAGCGCCGCACGGATATCAATGTCGCCGAGGTGATGAACGTAGTCGGTGATGTGAAGGGTAAAAGCTGCCTCATCCTCGACGACATTATCGATACCGCCGGCACGCTGGTAAAAACCGCCGACGCGCTCTACGAGGCTGGAGCGGCCGCCGTTTATGCCGCCGCCAGCCACGCCGTGCTTTCCGGCCCGGCCATCGACCGCATCGCCAACTCGCGCCTGGAACAGGTGGTAGTCACCAACACCATTCCCTTGCGCGAAGCGGCCCAGAAGTTGCTCAAGATCAAAGTGCTTTCTATTGCCGGCTTGCTCGGAGCGGCCATCGAGAGCATTCACATGGAGACCAGCGTAAGTACGCTGTTCAATTGAGGGATTCGGGGTTAGGGATTAGGGATTAGGGAGCGGCCAATACTGCTTCGACTAACCCCTAACCCCTAATCCCTAACCCATGGCTTTTCACAAAAGGGAGCGGACCTCAAGAGCCGTGCCCGAAACCAGGAAACGAGAGAGCGAATGCCAGAAGTAGTCGTAACCAAGCCCCGTGAGGGCAAGTTCAACAAGAACGCCGCGCGCCGCGTGCGCGCAGCGGGAATGATTCCCGCGGTGCTGTATGGTCCGGGGCACGATCCGGTGGCCATTGAAGTGGACCCCAAGCAAATTGCCCGGATAATTTTCTCCGAAACCGGCCACAACACCATCTTCGATGTCGAAGTCGCCGGACAAAAACCAGCCAAGGCTATGGTTGTCGATTGGCAGCGTGAGCCGATAAAAGACAAGTTGATTCACATCGATATGAAGCGCATCGCCATGGACAAGGCACTGCGCGTCAAGGTGCGCGTCAAGCTGCTGGGGATTCCGGAGGGCGTCAAGACTGGTGGCATCCTCGACCAGGTTATGCGCGAGGTGGAAATCGAGTGCCTGCCGGCCGACATTCCCAGCCACTTCAGTGTGGATGTCAGCCATTTGGAATTGCATCAGGTGTTGCGCGTCAGCGGGTTGCCTCACTCGGACAAGATCAAGTATCTCAACTCCGAAGATGCGACCGTGGCCCACGTTGTCACCATTCGCGAAGAAGCGCCGACGCCTACAGAGGTCGAGGCAGCGGAGGCAGCAGCGGCAGCCGCAGCAACAGCAGAGGGCGCTCCAGCCGAGCCGGAAGTTGCCAAGAAGGGCGGCAAGCCAGGGGAAGATGCGGCCAAAAAGCCCGATGCAGCTGCGGCAAAGAAGCCCGAGGGGAAGAAGTAACCCTTGGCCGAGGAAAGTCAATCCGGCGAACGCCGCGGCCCCTTTCTTGTGGTGGGGCTGGGCAATCCCGGCGAGGAATATCTGTGGACCCCGCACAACGCGGGGTTCATGGCCATCGATCGCATCGCCCAGCAAGAGGGCGTTGTGGTCGGAAACCGGCGATGCAAGGCCCAAACTGCAACCTGCCGCATGGCAGGGCGCGTGGTGGTTCTGGCCAAGCCGGAGACGTTTATGAACCTGAGCGGGCTGGCTGTGGCCGCGCTGGTTCAGGAGTTTGAGGCGGACTCAGCGTAGGATCTGCTCGTGATTCAAGACGAGCTCGACCTGCCGCTGGGCAGCTTCAAGATCAGGGAGCGCGGATCGCCGGCCGGGCACAACGGAGCCCGCAGCGTGACTGGCGCTCTGGGTTCTCAGGAGTGGTTGCGTATTCGCATTGGCGTGGGGCTTGATCTTCCGCCCGAAGCCATTGAGGCGAGCGGCGGTAGGCGTCCCGGCAGGGATTATCTGCTCTCGCCCATGCGCAAGGCGGATTTGGCGGTGCTCGACGAGGTGCTGGACCGGGTGGCAACGGCTACGCGGCGCATCCTCTCCGACGGCCCGGCAGCCGCGATGAACGAATTTAACCGCCGAGAAAAAAACGCTCCCGGCGAAGAGTAACAAAAGCTTGAAGCCGCCGGGTATTGCCGGCGGGCAAGTCTGCAATGCAAGGCTGGAAATCAGGGATGAACCCTGACGTGTTCAGCGGAAAAGGAAACCGGATGTCCCGTGTGTATGAGGTAATGTTCATTGTTCGGCCCGACGCGGCCGAAGAAGATGTTGATAAGCTGATCGCCGGCTTCTCCGAAAACGTCACCAAGGGTGGCGGGGCGGTCAAGACGGTCGAAAAGATGGGCAAGCGCAAGCTCGCCTACATGGTGCGCAAGTTCAACGACGGCAACTACGTTCTGCTGACCATCGAGGCTAACGGCGCGGTGGTGCTGGAGCTGGAGCGCCGCCTGCGCGTTACCGAGCCGGTGATCAAGTTCATCACCGTGCGCGTTGACGAGGAAGAGAAGCGCCTGGCCAAGGTCAAGGCCTTGCGCGGAGTTCGCCGCAGCGCAACTCCAACCGCTGCGCCAGCGCGTGTAGCCGAGCCTGTTCTGGAAACGGAAGATGCCGCTGAGGCGGTTTAGCTTTAACCCGTGGCCGGCGGATCAGTTGATGGCAATTGGCGGGAATGTATTTTCTGACCACTATCCACTGATCACTGTCCACTGTTCACAAGAGAGTAACGAGGAAACAGCATGTCTGAAGAGATTGAAGCAAACGCGCCCGAGACGAGCGCGCCTGAAGCACCCCAAGCAGCGCACGGCCCGGCTTCGGGCTCTGCCCATGCCCGCCCCGGCGGACGTCCCGGCGGACGCCCCTCCAGCGGCGGCGGACCCGGCGGCCGCGGAAAATTCTTCCGCCGCAAGAAGGTCTGCAAGTTCTGCACCGAGAAGATCGATGCCATTCCTTACCGCGATGTAAGGCTGCTGCAAGGTTTTGTGGCCGAGCGCGGCAAGATCGTGCCTCGGCGGCTCACCGGCGTCTGCACCACGCACCAGCGCCGCCTCACCCGCGCCATCAAGCAGGCTCGGAATATCGCCCTGCTGCCTTTTGCCACGCGGCACTAACCATCGGCTGCCTTCTGCCGGCTCATGCACTGTCTCGCAATGTTGAGAAGCATGGCGTGAAGTGATTTTGGCGGAAGGCAATATTGTGGATGCCGAATAATACCGAGTGCGGCCTGTCGTAGTTCTTGTCGAAAAAACAAGAGCGTCCACGGCGCTGGAAGCCCGCACACTGGAGAATTAATCATGGAAGTCATTCTGAAGGAAGATGTATTGCATTTGGGCAACCGCGGCGATCTGGTCAAAGTGGCCGACGGCTACGCCCGCAACTTTCTGCTGCCTCGCAAGCTGGCGATGCAGGCCACGCAGGCCAACAAGGCCGTCATCGAACAGATGAAAGCCTCCGCCGCTCGCCGCTACGCCACGGAGAAGGCTCTGGCAGAGGAGCTGGCCGTCAAGCTAGAGCCCGTCGAGCTCGAGTTCACCCGCAAATCGAGTGAAGCCGGTCACTTGTTCGGCTCCGTCACCTCGTCCGACATCGCAGCCGCGCTCGACACCAAGGGATTCGAGATCGATCGCCGCAAGATTCACCTCGACGAGCCGCTCAAGTCCGTGGGCGATTTCAATGTGGCTATCCGGCTCTACCGCGAAGTCACCGCCCACGTAAAGGTCAAGGTCCTGGCCGAGGCCACAGAAGAAGCTGCTGCCGCCGAAGCGCCCGCAGCGGAAGCGAAAGTCGCCGAGTAGTTCTTCTCAATCAGCGTGCATCCCGCCCTTCGCTTCGCCGAGGGGCGGCAGTGCGTTGCAGCTTGTGTTGTTTTTTTAATCTTCCATAGTTAGCTGTAACATCGCCGCACTCATGCCTCAACTGCATGAAATCCCAGTTGCCGCGCTGCATCCAGCAGTTGGCTATCGCCTGAAATGAATACCCGGCCTATGGGTCTGCCTAGACACCATGTCATGGCAGCGGCAAGCTGCTGTGCATCAGCGGCCTTCAATGGAAAGCGATCCACGAGCCGTTCGGCCTGTTCGCGCAACTTCTCACTCGGATCCACTTCCCGCCAATCAGAACGTATACTGTCCAACCGGACCTGAGCCTGTACGTGTTCATTGGGCGTCATCTGGCCCATCCTGACCAAGCGCGCAAAGGCGCCTCGCATCTCGACGGGCGCCGACCACCATACCGCCACTCGGTACTGAGCATTCAACGCTTGCACGACCGGGGTTGCCTGCCGTTGGACACAAAGGCGAACCAGCGTACTCGAATCCCAAAAGGCATAGTCCATAGATCAATCGCCCTTTGCCCATTCGATGGCTTCTTTCACGGCTTCATCGGGGACAGATGGCGCAGGCAGCGCCCAGAAAGCCTCCCAGTCTATCTTTTGCTTGGCCTCCTTCATCTGCCCGGTGGCAATCAGGTACGCAGCCTCTGCTTCATGGTCGCCTTCCGGGGGCAGAGGCAGGGTGAAGGGCAATATGCGCGCAATAGGTTTGTTCCGGTCGCTGACCACCACCTCTTCGCCATTGCGGACAAATTGCAGGTAGGCGGAGAGCTGGTTCTTCAGGACGCCGATATTCACGGTTCTCATGAATCCATTCTACGCCAACTTAGCTAACTTAGCCAAATAAGCCATCTAGGCTAAGTTAGCCAAGTTTACGCCATTCCTACACCATCGCTCGTTCCTTCACCGTAAGGTACTGATTCAGCACCGACGAAGTGAGCGCTTCTGGATTCAGGTCGAGTGTGAGTGCGCCCTGCTCGTGCAGCCGCGCCAGCAGCAGTTCGCGGCGACCGGCCATCTCCTGAGCGGCGGAGGCGCGAAACATCTGTTCTAAATCTATCGGCCTTGCCTGGGCGATTTGCTCAACCTCCGGCTGGGCCATGGCGACGAAAAGAAGCACGTGGCGACGCAGCAGTTGCAGCGCGCCGTCGATCACCTCCGGCCTCATGGCAGTCTCAGCCAAATCCGTCACCCACAAAATCAGTGACCGGCGAGGTTGCAGGCGGTTCAGCGTGGCCGTGGCTCTCAGGTGGTCGGCCTCGCCTGACTCCGTATGCACCTGTGCCAGCAACTCGATCAGTTGCCGCTGGTGGGCTGCGCCGCGACCGGGCAAAAGCCTCTGCTGAATATTCTGCCCATAGGCCAGCAGGCCCACGCGATCGCCGGAGTAAAGTGCCAACTGTGCCAGCGCAACTGCGGTAGTGCAAGCGTGGTCGAGCTTACTACTTGGCGCAGGACCGGAATTATTGGGCGATTGTTCCATGGCCACTCGTGCTCTCATCAGTCGCCCGCAATCCAGTACAATCCACACCGGCTGGCTGCGCTCGGTCTGGTACTGGCGTGTGATGAGGCTTCCGCGGCGCGCCGTAGCTGTCCAGCAGATGTCGCGCAGGTCGTCGCCCTCGCGGTACTCGCGCAGGCTCTCGAAATCACGGCCCAGTCCTCTCTGCTGCGCGCGGCGCAGTTGCAGTTCAATCTGGCGGCTGCGGGCAAGAAAGATCTGCTGTTCCTCGCTGGTGCGCAACGCAGGGTAGACGCGCACTATTTGTGTTAGCCGCGCTCTGGCCCAATGTTCGGCCAGGCCCAGGCCAGAGCGGTAGCGCACATAGAGCCAGCCCGTCTCCCAATCGCCGCGCTCCTTGGGCTCGATGCGGTAACGCAGCTTGGCCGGCACGTGCGGAAACGCGGTCAGCCGCAGCGTTTCCGGCTCAGCAACCAGCGCCGGTGGCAGATCATCCACCAGCCGGCAATCGACAATCATCCGCCCCTGGTTTTCAATCGTCAGCTCGATTTCGGTCTCGCCGCCGAGTGCCGGAGCATTCAACCAGCTCCTGCTCGTAGTCAGATCAGCCGCATCAGGCAACCGCAGGCCATCGAGCAGCGCGAACAGCAGCACCAGCCCGTCCCAGGCCGGCATCGCGTAGGTCAGACGTTTATCCCAGAATCCCGGAACCAGCCAGATAAATCCGGCGATCAGCAAACCGATGCTTCGCGGCGTCAATCCGAAGCTCCAGCGGCGTCGCCGCTCGCAAACGGCGCTCAACGGAGCAGGATGGAGAGACGGAGAGATCATTGTCTCGGCACCTGCACAGCGGCAATCACATCGGCCAGCACGCGGTCGGCGTCAAAGCCCTCCAACTCGGCCTCCGGTTTCAGCATCACGCGATGTCGCAGCACCGGCTGCACGGCGCGCTTCACGTCGTCGGGTAGCAAGTAGTCGCGTCCATCGAAGGCGGCAGCCGCCTGGGCCACGCGCATCAGGCTCACGGCGGCGCGCGGACTAGCGCCTAACAGCAGCGTAGGCCACTCCCGCGTGCGCCGCGCCAGCGCCAAAATGTAGTTTGTCAGCTCCGGCTCAATGCGAATGGCGCGCACCTCGGCGCAGGCCGCGGCCAGCAGTCCTTTTGGAATAGGCGCAATCTTTGCGTCATCCAGCAGCCCCGCGCCCGTACCGCCATGGTGCCGCTCCAGAATCTGCAACTCTTCCTGCTCGCTGGGATAAGCCACGTGAATCTTGAGCAGAAATCTGTCAAGTTGCGCCTCGGGCAGCGGGTACGTGCCCTCGAAGTCAATCGGGTTCTGCGTGGCGAAGACGGTGAACCACGCGGGCAGCGGGCGGCGCGTCCCGTCGCTCGTCACCTGCCGCTCTTCCATGCACTCCAGCAGCGCGGCCTGTGTGCGCGGAGGCATGCGGTTGATTTCGTCCACCAGCAGCAGGTCGGTAAAGACCGGCCCGGCGTGGAAGACGAAATTGTCCTTATCAGACTTGGAGCCGGGGCGCAGAATCGTCGTTCCCAGAATGTCGGCCGGCATCAAGTCGGGCGTGGCCTGCACGCGCTGAAAGCCCAGGCCCAGCAGACGCCCCAGCGCTTTCACGATCAGCGTTTTCGCAATGCCCGGCACGCCTTCCAACAGCGCATGGCCCTGGCACAAGACGGCGATCAGCACCTCCTCGATCACCTCGCCTTGGCCGGAGATCACGCGACCCAACTCCGCGCGCGAGTGAACGATGAGTTGACTGGTCGCGCGCAAGCCCTCCGGGCCTTTGGCGTTTTGCTTTTTATCCTGCGTCTGCTCTTGCTTTTTTCCCTGGCTCATAAAACCCTTTCCTGCGGATTAAATTGAATCTTCTCAGATTGCGCGGCCCGATTGCTTCCTTGTATTTCAGGCCTGGCCGCTTCTTTCAGTTTTTCGTAGTGCCCATGTAGCGATTGAATCAGCTTGAGCGCCTGTCGTGGGTCAACGGTTTCTCCCCATACAGCCTCTTCGCAAGCGGCCAGATCGGCTTCCAGCGTGGCGTCGGCGCGCGGAAAGCGCCGGCGAATCACCGCTGCCAACTCCTCCGCGCCCATCTTGCTCGCCCCATGCCCGCAGAGCCGCAAGCTATGCCGCCGAAAGCGCTCCCATGCAATCGCGACTGCCGTCGATGCGGCTCCCGCCTTGCGATAGAGCGATCCCAGCGCCTCTATAAATTCAATCGGAGTAGCGCGCGCCGGCGGAGGCAGGTCGCGCACCGGCCCGCTGCGACGGCTGAAGCTGAGCACCACCAACAGCCCCAGCACCGGCAGGCCGATCCACAGCATCGTCCACGACGGCCCGGAGGCGTAGCTGAAGCTGGTGCGAATCTCCCCATGCAGCGACTCGTCCCAATAGAAGCGATGCCCCGCGCGCGGCCCCAGCGAAGCCAGCAGCAGGTCAAGATTGTGTGCGCGGCTCAACGAGCCATTTTCCAGCGGTGTCGAACTGGCCCACCAAACAATGTGCCCCTTGCCCCAGTCGTACTCCACCACCGCCGGATGATTGGCGCAACTATACTCGACGCGCTGCGCCGGGTTGCCCTCATCCCATGTGGCCTGCGGAACCATCCATACCTCGCCCGAATTAGCCAGCGCGTCTGCACTTGTATCTAGCCCCTCAGGCTCCAGTTTGCAGGCGGCAAAGTGAAACTCGTTGGGCTCGTCGCTGGCTTCGCCGGGCAAAAGGTTTCCACCCTCGTAGCCGGTGGAGAGCACGCGCCCACCGCGCTCCACAATCTGTCGCACCGCTTTGAAGTCTGTCGAGTCGTGTGCAAGCGGCTGGGCAAAAATCACCACTGTCTCCGGGCCAGCCGTCTCAGCCAATTCGCTCAGCGGCCGCTCCCAGCGTTCAATCTGATAATTGGAGCGAAGCAGCGTCTCATAGGCGGCACGCGCCCCATGCTGGCCGGCCAGGTAAGTCGACGGAAGCGGATTGTTGTTGTCGTTTCCTTTGGGCATCAGGAAGCCGGTGGCCACGGCCAGCGCAAGCGCAATTCCCACGCACCACAGCAGCAATTTGCGATCCTGGGCGTCGAGCGAAGAGAGAAACTTCATCGCGCACCGCCTTCTACAGTTCCGCTGCTGCTAATCAGCCCATCCGCCAACTTTTCCGCTAACAAATAATCGCTCTCGCCCGCCGTTCGGCCGCCATACCAGGTCCGCTCAAAGCTGCCGGTGAGCGTGGCCAGTCCTGTGCGGCGCGGGTCATCCGCAGCCACCAGCGCAAGATACTCGCGCGGAGTGCGCGCCCTGTCCGCCGGCCACAGCCGTCTCGATTCCAGTCGTGAAATCGCCGCCCAATAGACAAAATGAATCGCCTCGCGCCACTCACCGGAGGCGGCAGCGCGTCGTGCATCGTCGAGCCACAGTTGCCAGTCGCGAGCCGACGCGGCTCCGGCGGCAGGTCCATCACTCTCCGGCACCAGCCGCAGGCGCCAGTTGCGCTCCAGTTGCAGCAACCCCCAGGCCAGCCCCACGCACGCCGCCACTATGAAGCCCCACACAATCACTTGCCCCACCCAGGCCGTATTTGCGTGCAGATTATCCATACCCTTAAAGAACCGGTTCAGCCATTCACTCAGCTTTTCTAGAAACGTATCGCGCCGTGTCGGCGGTTCCAGGTTGCGAAAGTCGCGGCCAGCCAGCACCTGCTTCATCGTCGCGCGTTCCTGCGTGTAATCCGGCGCCGCTGCGGGCGTTCCTGTTGCAGCGCTGTCTGCCTGAGCCAGATCTTGTGTCAAGCGAAGCTGCGCAGCCTGCAACAACTCGCTTGTGGTCGGCGTGGGCGGCAGTGCGGGTTCTTCATCTGGAGCCTTTCCAGAAGCCGGCTCGCCTTGCGTCGGTATCATTTTGACGGGAGGACGATCCCGCATTTCATCGGGACTTTCGTCAGGTTTGCTCTTGGCCCTGTCCACAGGGCTTGCTTCTGGCTTGATCGGAGAATTGTTTTCGTCCTTCCCTTGCGCTCCCTCCGGGGTCTTATCTTTCGTTTGAGCTGTGGTGAACAGCGCGCGAAGCCAGCCGTAGCGCACCAGCCGCCGCTCCGCATTGGGAGTATTGCCCAGCGGCACATGGTCGTCCTGGCCCACGAGCGCCGGATCGCAGCTCTTGGTGTCCCGTGCCTTGGCGCAAGCAGTGACGACTGTATTCAACTCAACCAGGTGCTGGCGGTACTCGGCCAGCGAAACCTCGTGCAGATTTTTCGTGGGTGGAGCGGGCTCATCGGCGCGAGCCGGCAACGAGACAAAGACCGCAGCTAAAGCCGCAGTCAGCGCCATGCCGGCAAGTTGGAAGCGAAGAGTCAAGTCTTACCCTCCCCAACTTTGGCAAGCTTAGTTACAGGCGCATTCAGCCCAGCGGCTTCCATCATTCTCTCGATGTCATACCCTTCTTTGCGTATGCGCTGATCATAGTAGAAGAGGGTGAGAGCGATGGGATAAATTGGACTTAATAATGCGTATATCGAGGAATATAGAAAATATACTAGAGGTGCATATAGTAGATATAGTCGTTGCAATGTTGGCTTGGATAAATGTGCCTGGCCGAAATAGATAAATATCCATCTGACAATGAAAGCAAAACAGTACATCAATATCCATGAAAGAACCACTAATGTCAAGTAGGTGAAAAAGATGCGGAGGCGGCTGCCTTTGCTCAAAACCCAACTGCGTCGCAAAGCTATAAATCCAGCAGTCCCTTCAAGGGCGACGGCCGGAACAGCCAACGAGAAGCTAATGCCTAACCAGAAGAAAAGGCCGCAAACAGGAATAAATAAAATTGCAAGTAGGAGCAGGGAAGCAAACATACTTAAATGGCCATTACTGTTAAGTACACCAGTATAAATTGAAGACAGAACCACCCCTGCAAACAGCATGAAGGCTAGAATTTCAGGGATCACCAATTTCGCAAATAACTTGAGAATTGTTATCCAAAGATAACTTCGCCAACGCATTGCAACATAACGGAGAGCCTGCAACATCGAGCATTCTTTGTACTGAGATGTGGTAGAGGTTACATATACAAGCGCGGGAGAAATTAAAGTACCCAGGAAGCCTGAAATATGAAAATATCCTAGCCATAGAGCAAAATTCCATAAAATGGCTGTCTGACGGGGCGAATGCATGATTGAACTTGTCTGCAACCACGAGGAGCCGGCGAGTTGTAAGCCAAGCATCGCGAGCGCCGGAATCGCCGCGATCCCTACGAAGACCAAAAACTTAGCGCGGTAAATCTGAATGGTCCGGTCGAGTATCTCGCCCAGATTCATGGGCCGTAGATCAGTCTTCATGCGTGCTCTCCGGCCTGCGAAACCACAGGCGCGAAGACCTCCTTACGCACCCGCTGGTCGTGATAGAGCACGGCGAGAGCGGTCGTGAAGGCCGCATAGGAAAACAGGCAGGTAGCAATCATAACCAGCAGATAACCCATAACGGCGAAGCCGATCAGAACATAGAATGCCGTAGTGCCTGCGGTTACATGAGCCAGCATCGCTCCGAAGGCAATCAGCGCGCCCACAAGGCAGAAGACGGCCACGCACACCATACTCACCAGGTAGGTGAACGCGTAGACCACCAGCATCACCAAAAATATCCGCCCCATGGCGTCTTTCGTAAGCCGGAAACTTCGCACGAGCGAGTTCCACGCAGTCAGCTCTTCCACTACGCAGGCAGGGTAAGCCAGCGACACGCGCAGCATCATCAGGATGGAGATCACCAGGGCAACAACATATAGCAATATACTCAGCGGGATCAGCACCATCGCCATGGCGTCGCCTGAACCCGCGCCCATCGCAAAGTACAGGAGGAGCGCTACCATGCCGATGATCACCGCGCACACCAGAACCGGCAATAGCATATACAAGGTGCCGAGAATCATCAGCCAGAGATAGCGTCCGAAGCGGCGCCAGGCCACGGCATACGACTCGCGAAAGGTGGTCGCGACGTCAAGATCGGCTTGCGTGGCGGCGTAGCTGGCCGCCGGCATGTAGAGCGCATAAATCAGAGGCAAGATCAGATAGACGCAAAAAAAGATCGCCGTAAAATAGAGAGGAAACATCGGCGGTGTTGCGGTTTCATGACCAATTTGCGGGCCGATCTCTATGAGCATGAAACCAAATACCGCGGCGATGACCACGAATATCGCAACGGAGGGAACTGCCGCAATGCCCAAAAACAACCGCAGGTTGGCCCGCATCAGCCGGAAGATCCGGTCGAAGATTTGGCCGAAGGTCATAGGAAGCTGGTGAGCGGGTCCAAAGGTTGGGCGAGGCGCCGATTCGTTCATTGGGATTCTCCGAATGATGGCGAAGTTGGTTTACTGGCCTGCGGAAATTCTACGTCGTGCGGCGCTTCTAGGGCTGGCGCGGAGATTGTTCCCGGTGCAGCCACCATCCCTGCCTGCTGCATCATCCACTCAATGTCGAATCCCTCCTGGCGAATGCGCTGATCGTAGTAGAAGAGCACCAGCGAGATGCCATAAATCGGCCGGATGAGCGCCTGAATCACAAACCCCGCGCCGTAGACGATGATGAGCATTACCACTGATGCGGTTTGCGCGTGTTGAGGATCATTCATGCCGGGAATTAGAGCGAGGACGATCAACATTGGTATCGTCACCCCCATCGAAAGCAGCCAACCGAGCACGGCGCCCAGCAGGTAAAGCACTAAGATGCGCCCCTTTGTTCCATTGCTAAGATTCCAGGAGCGCTTGATCGCCGTCCACGCTCCAATCTGCTCGACTACGCATGAGGGGAAGGCCAGCGAGAGCTGGATCATCATCCAGTAAACGTAGACAACCATGGCAATGATAATCAGAATCAGAAATATAACGAACAGCACGCCTCTGGTGGCGTCTCCCGCGCCCGCACTCCCCGATAAAGCCGCCGCTCCAATAAAAAGAAATAAAAACATAATATATACAGCAAAGGGAACGGCTCCAATAAAGAGGCCTTCAAGAAATAATAGCCCGATGTAGCGCCATCCCTTATGCCACACGCTCTTATATGCATCGCGGATGGTCGTCGTTTGGCCCAGGTGAATGCGAGATGCGGCATGGCTCATGGCCGCCATGGCCAGCGCCGTCGCCGCCAGAAGAACCGGCAGCGCCACCAGCAAGACGCCCATGACGAAGATCGCCACAAGAACGTATCCCGCCGCTTCAGAAACGGAATCCGCGCCAGCCGTGCTCCACCACGCCACAACCAGGCCGACCAAACAGGCCAGCACCACGATCACGCCGATGGGGATGATCGTGATTCCCAGAAACAAAAGAAAATGCGTGCGATAAAGCTGCGCGGTGCGGTCCAGAATCTCGCCCAGACTCATCGGCCGCAGGTTGCTTTCCATGTTAGGCTCCTCGGAAATGCATTGTGTGCGTTTGCCGGGATACTAACACAGCAGGCCCGTTATTCCAGCTTCTGAATCGGGGTTCCCTCGGTGGGTTTCAACTCGAACTGCTTGTGCCATTCGTCGTCCGTCAGCTTTTGGTTCTCCACCACTTTATCTATTGTGAGAACGACCTCGACCTCCTCCAGTGGGCGCTTGATCACCACCGTAGTCGGATACTTGCTCGTTCCGAAATCCTGGTACCCGGTATAGACAACATGTGTCTCCAGATTGCCCTCGCTGTCATATATATCTTGCTGATAAGGCAGCAGGTCGTCGCGGCGGAAGGTGATCACGCGCACCGGCGTCAATTGCCGGCTCCCCGGCTTGCTGCGGCTGATGGTGAGTACGTATTCCGGAATGTTGTATAAATGCTTGCGGGCCGCGTCCTCCACTGTTTCCATGTCCGTCACCACCGCGTACAGGTCGTCCGGCTCCAGCCCGCGCACAATCAGCGCGTCCAGAAAAAACCCCGGCCGCAGGTTTTCCAACTGGTTGACCGATTTCTTCCTCAGAAATTTGTTGCCTCTATATACAACGTTCTTCGATGGAATCCATAGCGTGAATTCCTTGCCGTCGCTCACCATATCGAAGGCGCGCGTGCCAATCACCGGAAGTCGCCCATAAACCCGCAGCATCTCCGGCTTGCGCATCAG
>Ga0181535_10005613_pt1 | contig 13342 bp, 10 predicted proteins | sample PEATcosm2014_Bin_44_FD_119774 | JGI IMG/M metagenome (GOLD analysis project Ga0181535, IMG submission 119774) | Peatland microbial communities from MTU Mesocosm Facility, Houghton, MI, USA - PEATcosm2014_Bin17_30_metaG | ecosystem: Environmental > Terrestrial > Soil > Wetlands > Peat | place...
CAAGTGCCGGAAAAAGCTGTTATAATTTTAAAGAATAAAGGCAAGTGTTTTTCCGAATTGGATAATATTAAATTGTTGAATAAGAAAAGCACTGAACACATGCTTGTACCAATTGGATGCCCAGGGTCTTTAGTTCATATATATAATGATTTGCAGCAGGTAAGTATTCAACCGTTTTGTTTTTATACATATTTTAAAAAAGATAAAGGTCAAAATCTGCAAAAAAATCAATTGCTGCTAAATTATTCTACAGACGGATGGAAAAACGCTTATGACGAAGATGTTGAACAAGTGAATATTAGAGGAATGAGCGGATGCCCTATAATTGAATGTGACATAATACGGGAACCTATTTTGCTTTACAATTTTAGTATAATTGCATTTGGCGTTGAATGGGATGAAGAAGCTTATTCAATAAAAGGGATATGTGCTGGATCAGTTTTTAGATCTTTTATAAATAAATTCGCATACCTTAAAGAAGCTGTAGATGAGGGATTAAAATTCAGGTTAAGAAATTCTTTATAGCGTTAAAAATAGTCAAAAGTTTTAGATTATAAACAAAAAGATAAGAAGAATTATTTTAAATATAGTTTAAAAATTTTTATTTGACATTCTTTATGTAATTTGCTATATTTTAACCACAAAGGAGGACGTACAAATGGCAAAGAATTACCGTAACTCGTTCAAAAACACCAGCGCCACAGTTACGTCCGTCCTTACACTTCCGGTAGTACTTCTACTTACCGGGCTTCTTGTAGTCGTACTCGCCTAAGGGCGGGCAGCGGCGCAGGAACCCGGGAATCCAAGAAACAAACCCCAAACAAAGGTTTCGAGCGCCGAGATAGGTCTAACCATATTTACATATGGAAGTTAAAAGGTAAAAGGCAAAACCAATAAGCAAAGAAGGAGGTGGAGGCTATGGACAAATGGAACGCTTCGGATTACAACAGGAACTCGCAAAATCAGTACAGGTGGGGAATGGAGCTTATTAAGCAGGCCCGCGTCAGGGCCGGTGAAAAAGTGCTGGACCTGGGCTGCGGTGACGGAAAGATCACCGCTGTGATCGCCTCCATCGCCGGGAAAGGCAACGTAACGGGCATTGACGCCTCAAAGAAGATGATAAAATTCGCGAAAACCAACTTTCCCGGGGGGATAAAATTTATCGCGGAAAAAGGTGAGGATATGGATTTTTCAGGGGAATTTGACCTGATATTTTCAAACGCCTGCCTCCACTGGATTGCCGACCAGGAAAAGGTGGTCAAAGGCGTGTACCGCGCCCTGAAACCCGGCGGGAGGATATTTTTCCAGATGGGAGGCAAAGGCAACGCCGGAGTGATGAATACAATAGTGGACAATATGATAAAAGAAAGGGAATGGTCAAAGTATTTCAGGGATTTTGAGATGCCCTATCATTTTCACTCGGCAGCAGGTTACAGGAAATTTTTAAAGACCGCGGGGTTGAAACCGGTCAAAATCGGGTTGATCCCAAAAATAGCAAAACATGACGCCGGGTCGGGTTTGGCGGCATGGATGAGGACTACCTGGTTCCCTTATACAAATAAAATACCTTTAAAATTAAGGGATAAATTTATTTCACAGGCCGTTGCTTCTTTTATAATGGCCACAAAACAAGGCAAAAAGAAAGAGATAGACATGAAGATGATAAGACTGCAGGTTGAAGCTGTAAAACCCTTTAATAATAAGGGTGATTAAGGGCCGGCAAAGGGTTTTTGTTGTTGCTGGCCATATTGGATTTTGTTATAATTTTAAAGTTTGTCCGTATGAAAAAGGCTTTGTATTACCCAATTTTAAATTGAGGTGAAAAAATGAGAAGCGACGCGATGAAAAAAGGCATTGAAAGGGAGCCGCACAGGGCACTTTTCAAGGCCATAGGCTACACCGACGAACAGCTGAAAAGGCCCATTATAGGGATAGTGAATTCTTTTAACGAGGTCATACCGGGCCACGTCCATCTTAATACAATAGCGAGGGCTGCAAAAGACGGAGTGCTTATGGCCGGCGGCACGCCCATGGAATTTCCGACCATCGGGGTATGCGACGGCATAGCAATGGGCCACACCGGCATGAAATATTCCCTGGCATCGCGCGAGCTCATCGCGGATTCCATCGAGATAATGGCCAACGCCTACCTTTTTGACGGGCTTGTTTTCATACCGAACTGCGACAAAATAATCCCCGGGATGCTCATGGCTGCCGCCAGGATAAACATACCTTCGATATTCATCAGCGGCGGGCCCATGCTCAAGGGAAAATACAAGGACAAGACTTATGACCTCATATCCGGGGGCTTCGAGGCCGTCGGGGAATTCACGAACGGCAAGATGGGCAAAGAGGACCTTGAAGGCATTGAGAACTCATGCTGTCCCACATGCGGGTCATGCTCGGGCATGTACACCGCCAACACCATGAACTGCATGACCGAAGTGCTGGGGCTGGGATTGCCGGGCAACGGCACCATACCTGCGGTTTATTCCGAGAGGATAAGGCTGGCAAAGACCGCGGGAATGAGGATACTCGAGCTGATAGAAAAGGACATCAAGCCGCGCGACCTTATGACGGACAGGGCATTTGAGAACACCTTCACCGTGGACGTCGCGCTCGGCGGCTCGACCAATACCGTGCTCCATTTGCCGGCGGTCGCGCATGAAGCGGGTTTGAAATTCGACCTTAAAAAGATAAACGAGATATCGGCGAAGACGCCGAACCTTTGCAAGCTTTCTCCTGCAAGGCGCCCGGACGGGAGCCAGCATTATATCGAGGACCTCAATGAGGCCGGCGGCATACCGGCCGTGATGAAAGAGCTCTCCAAAAAAGGGCTGCTCCACCTTGAATGCAATACGGTCGCGGGTCCGATAAAGGACATCATAAAAAACGCCGTGAACAAGAACGCGGACGTGATAAGGACGCCCGAGACGGCTTATTCTCAGCAGGGCGGGCTCGCAATACTTTTCGGCAACATCGCTCCGGACGGGGCCGTGGTAAAACAATCGGCGGTCGCGCCCGAGATGATGAAAAGGGAGGGCAGGGCAAGGGTTTTTAATTCCGAAGAAGATGCGCAAAAAGCCATTCTCGGAAAAAAGATCAAGCCCGGTGATGTAGTCGTCATACTTTACGAGGGTCCCAAAGGCGGGCCGGGTATGAGGGAAATGCTCGCTCCCACGGCCGCAATCGCGGGCATGGCGCTGGACAAGGACGTGGCCCTTATAACCGACGGAAGGTTTTCCGGAGGCACGAGAGGCGCGGCCATCGGACACATCTCGCCGGAGGCCATGGAAGGCGGGCCCATAGCGGTAGTAAAAGAGGACGATGTCATCGAGATAGACATACCGGCAAAGAAACTTAACCTGAAGATACCGGATGAAGAACTGAAAAAACGCATGGAAATGTGGAAAGCGCCCGAGCCGAAGATAACGACCGGAATACTCGGCCGCTACGCACAGTTTGTGACATCCGCGAGCACCGGGGCGGTATTTAAAAAATGACCAAAGGAGACAGACCATGAACGGAGCCAAAATATTGCTTGAGTCCCTCAAAAAAGAGGGTGTGGACGTGATATTCGGATATCCGGGCGGGCAGGCTTTGCCGCTCTTCGACGAAATATACCAGCAGAAAGATATCAAGCTCGTGCTTGTCAGGCACGAACAGGGCGCCGCGCACATGGCGGACGGTTACGCGCGCGCTACCGGAAAAGTCGGCGTGTGCCTCGCGACTTCGGGGCCCGGGGCCACGAACCTTGTGACCGGCATAGCAACGGCTTACATGGATTCCATCCCGATGATAGCCATTACCGGGCAGGTAGCCACGTCGCTCATCGGTAACGACGCGTTCCAGGAAGCGGACATTACCGGCATCACACGGCCCGTATCAAAGCACAACTACATAGTAAAAAGCGTGGGTGACGTAGCGCAGACCGTAAAGAACGCCTTCCATATAGCCGCGACCGGAAGGCCGGGGCCGGTGGTGATAGACATGCCGCGAGACGTCCAGGTCAAAGAGGGTGAATTCAAATATCCCGAGAACCCGGATTTGCGCGGTTACAAACCGAATTATGAAGGCCATAAAATGCAGATTAAAAAGGCCGCGGAGCTCATAGAAAAAGCCGAGAGGCCGCTGCTTTACGTGGGCGGCGGCGTGGTGCTTTCGGCGGCATCGGCGGAGCTCATCGAGTTTGCGGAAAAGATAAACACGCCCATCACCACGACATTGATGGCAATGGACTCGGTCCCTTCGGACCATCCGCTTAACCTGAGCATGCTGGGCATGCACGGCACGAGATACGCGAATTACGCGGTGCAGGAATCCGACCTTTTGATCGCGGTCGGCGCGCGCTTTGACGACAGGGTGACGGGCAAGGTCGCCGAATTCGCACCGCACGCCAAGATAATTCACATAGACATAGACCCTTCGTCGATATCGAAGATCGTGAGGGTTGACATCCCGATCGTGGGCTCGGCAAAGACCGTGCTGAAAGAACTTTCGGGAATGGTGAAAAAGCTGGAGCATAAGGCGTGGATGGACCAGGTGAACAAATGGAAGGGCGATTATCCGCTGACATACAGCGACAGCGGCAAGGAACTGAAACCGCAGTTCATACTCCAGAAGATAAACGAACTCACGAAGGGCGAGGCTATAATAACAACGGAAGTCGGGCAGAACCAGATGTGGGCCGCGCAGTTCCTGAAATTCAAAAAGCCAAGGACTTTTTTGACGTCGGGCGGGCTGGGCACCATGGGATACGGTTTTCCCGCGGCCATCGGCGCGCAGGAGGCTTTCCCTGACAAACTGGTAATTGACATAGCGGGCGACGGTTCCATACAGATGAACATACAGGAGCTGGCCACGGCGGTGCAGTACGGTTACCCGGTAAAAATAGTGATATTGAACAACGGATATCTCGGAATGGTCAGGCAGTGGCAGGAGCTTTTTTTCGGAAGGCGTTACTCGTCGTCCGACATTGAAACAAGCGTGAATTTTGTTAAGATAGCCGAGGCTTACGGCGCTAAGGGCATCCGCATCGAGAAAAAAGAGGATGTCGAGAAGGCGCTGAAAGAGGCCTTTTCATACAAGGGGCCGGTAATGATGGATTTCAGGGTGTGCAGGGAAGAGAACGTCTGGCCCATGGTGCCTGCGGGATCCTCGATAAGCAATATGATGGACGGCGGGCTGGCATAAGATACGGACAGACTGAACGAAGCGAAATATCAAAATGGCGGCAAAAGGAGAGAAGATATGGAACAGCGTAAAACCATAAGCGTGACCGTGGAAAACCAGCCGGGCGTGCTGGCGCGCGTGGCCGGGCTTTTCGCGGGCAGGGGATTCAATATTGAGTCGCTTGCGGTCGGCGAGACCGAGGACGACTCCACTTCGCGCATGACCATAGTGGCGCGCGGCGAGGAAATAGTGCTTGAGCAGATATTAAAACAGCTCAACAAGCTCATCGACGTCATAAAGGTAATCGACATGCACGACGAGCCTTTCCTTGAGCGCGAACTGGCCCTTGTGAAGGTCAACACGGTGGGGAAGTCCATGGAAGAGATAATGAACATAGTGAATATTTTCAGGGCGAAAGTCCTCGACGTGTCGCAGGATTTTTTCATAGTCGAGCTTTCCGGGACCGACGAGAAGGTGAATTCGTTCATCGACATGATGAGGGTCTACGGCATAAAGGAAATGACGCGCACCGGCACCATAGCGATGACGAGATCAAAAAAAAATAAAGACACAATTCGAAAGGAGAAATAAAAAATGGTAAAAGTGTATTACGACAAGGATGCAAATCTCGCGGTTTTAAAGAACAAAAAAGTGGCCATCATCGGCTACGGCTCGCAGGGCCACGCGCACGCCCAGAACCTGCAGGACTCGGGGGTCAACGTTATCGTGGGCTTGAGGCAGGATTCAAGGCACTGGGCCGAAGCCGTCGAGGCGGGGCTCAAGGTAATGAGCCCGAAGGAAGCGGCAAACGAAGGCGATGTCATCATGATGCTTGTTCCCGACCAGATACAGGCGAAAATATACAAGGAGTCGGTCGAGCCCGTGCTCAAGCCGGGCAAGGCTCTGGCTTTCGCGCACGGTTTCTCGATACATTTCGGCCAGATAGTCCCGCCGAAGAACGTGGATATCATCATGATAGCGCCGAAAGGCCCGGGACACATGGTGAGAAGGCAGTACCAGGAAGGCAAGGGAGTCCCTTCGCTTATCGCGGTACATCAGGATGCCACGGGCAAGGCCAAGGACATAGCGCTTGCATACGCCAGCGCGAACGGCGGCGGAAGGGCCGGCATCATCGAGACCGATTTCAAGGAAGAGACCGAAACCGACCTTTTCGGTGAGCAGGCAGTTCTTTGCGGCGGAACATCGGCTTTGATAAAAGCCGGGTTCGAAACCCTTGTCGAGGCCGGATACCAGCCCGAGATGGCTTATTTCGAATGCTGCCACGAGCTCAAGCTCATCGTGGACCTTATATATGAAAAAGGCATAACGGGCATGAGGTACTGGATATCGGACACCGCGAAATACGGCGACATCACCAGGGGACCCAGGCTCATAACTCTTGAGACAAAAAAGGAAATGAAAAGGATACTTACAGAGATACAGACTGGGATATTCGCCCGCGAGTGGCTCACGGAGAACCAGGTCAACAAGCCTGTTTTTAACGCCCTGCTCAGGAAGGACGAAAATCACCAGATAGAGACGGTAGGAAAGAATCTCCGTAAGATGATGCCGTGGATCCACGAGAAAAAAGAGGCGACGCCGGCGGTAAAGGCCGCGAAGAAAACGAAAAAATCCAGGAAGAAGTAGGAAATATAAGGGCCCCGGGCTCACAGGCCCGGGGCCGTAATACCGGAAAATAATATTCCAGCGAAAGGACGGCGGCATTTATGGCAAACGACAAAGTACTGATATTCGACACGACCTTAAGGGACGGGGAACAGGTCCCGGGAGCTTCTCTGACCAAGGCTGAAAAGCTGGAGATCGCAAAACAGCTTGAACGCCTCAACGTCGACGTTATCGAAGCCGGATTCCCGATATCATCTCCCGGCGACATGGAATCCGTCAGGGAGATATCAAAGACCCTTAAGAAACCGGTCATTGCCGGATTATGCAGGGCCGTCAAAAAGGACATAGATGCCTGCGCCGTGGCGCTCAAGCAGGCAAAGCGCCCCAGGATACACACTTTTATCGGGACATCGCCGCAGCACGTGGTATACATCACCAGGACCACCAACGAAGAAGTCCTGAAAAGGTCGGTGGACGCCGTCAAATACGCGAGGAATTTCTGCGACGACGTGGAATATTCCGCCATGGACGCGACGCGCACAGGGTTTGATTACCTGCGAAGCGTAGTCGAGGAAGTCATAAAGGCCGGCGCCACGACCGTGGACCTGCCGGATTCGGTGGGTTACACCACGCCCGAGGAATACGGCGAACTAATAAAAAAAATAATGAACACAGTGCCCAACATAAACAAGGCCGTGATAGCGGTGCACTGCCATAATGACCTGGGAATGGCGACCGCAAATTCGCTTTCCGCGGTGATGAACGGCGCAAGGCAGATAGAATGCACGATAAACGGCCTGGGTGAACGCGCGGGCAACGCGTCGCTCGAGGAAGTTGTGATGGCATTGAAGACCAGGAAGGATTTTTACGGCCTCGACACATCGATAAGGACCGAGGAGATTTACAAGGCCTCAAAGATGGTCTCCAGGCTCACCGGAATGATGGTGCAGCCGAACAAGGCCATTGTGGGGGCAAATGCTTTTGCGCACGCCTCGGGCATCCACCAGGACGCCATACTTAAGAACGAATCGACCTTCGGGATAATGACCCCGACGTCGATAGGGATACCGGGACACGAGCTTATCCTTACGAGCCGCTCGGGCAGGCACGCGCTGGCCCACAGGCTCAAGGACCTGGGCTATAAGGTCTCGGAAGCGGAGATAACGTCCGTGATATATCCGAAGTTCCTCGAGATAGCAGACAAGAAAAAAGAGGTTTTCGACGACGACCTTACCACGATGATGGACGGTCAGGGCAAAAAAGGCAAGGACACTTTCCATCTTGAATCGATATATTCGGCCACCGGAAGCGGCATAATCCCGACGACGACCGTAGAGATAAGCAAAGCGGGGAAAAAATTCGTGGCAGCCTCCACCGGCGACGGCCCGGTTGACGCGACTTACAAGGCCATAAACGAGATAGTAAAAGCGGACCTGAAGCTCATCGACTACCAGATAAAGTCCGTGACCAAGGGCGAGGGAGCGCAGGGCGAAGTGACCATAAGGGCGAAAAAAGGCGAGGTCGAGGTGACGGCGCGCGGCGTTTCCACGGACATAATAGAAGCCAGCGCCAAGGCTTACCTTAACGCACTGGCCAAGATCGACAATATGAAGGGCAAGAAATAACCGGAGGTGTTGTATGTCAATGAACATAGCTGAAAAGATACTTGCCGCAAAGTCGGGCAAAAAACATGTGGAGCCGGGAGAGCTGATAATAGCGGACATCGACCTGGTGCTGGCAAATGACATAACGGCGCCAATTGCCATAAAGGAATTCAGGGCATCCGGCGCGACGAAAGTCTGGGACAGGACCAAGATAGCCCTGGTTCCCGACCATTTTACGCCGAACAAGGACATCAAATCCGCGGAGCAGGCGAAAATGCTGCGTGAATTCGCCCGCGAACAGAAGCTTACCCATTACTACGACCAGGGTGAAGTGGGCATCGAGCACGCGCTTTTGCCGGAGCAGGGAGTGGTTGTGCCAGGAGACCTGGTAATAGGCGCGGACTCGCATACCTGTACCTACGGCGCGCTGGGGGCATTTGCCACCGGCGTCGGCTCGACGGACGCAGCCTTCGGCATGATGACGGGCAAGGCGTGGTTCAAGGTCCCGGAGACCATAAAGTTCGTATATAGGGGCAAGCTCAATAAATGGGTCTCGTCAAAGGACCTGATACTTTACACAATTGGCGACGTCGGTGTTGACGGCGCGCTTTATAAGGTCATGGAATTTACCGGGCCTGTCATAGACAAACTCTCCATGGACGCAAGGCTCACCATGTCCAATATGGCAATAGAGGCCGGCGGCAAGGCCGGGCTGATAAACCCGGACGAGACGACCCTTGAATACGTAAAGGGCCGCGCCGAACATAAGTGGAAAGTATTCACCTCGGATAAGGACGCAAAATACGAAAAGGTAATCGAGTACGACTGCACGAAGATCGAACCTATAGTGTCGTGTCCGAGCCTGCCGGAGAACACAAAGCCGGCGTCCAAACTCTCGAAGGTCGCGGTGGACCAGTCGGTTATAGGTTCCTGCACTAACGGCAGGATGGAAGACCTGCGCATCGCCGCGAAAATACTGAAGGGCAAAAAAGTGAACTCGAGGGTGCGCTGCCTGATATTCCCGGGCACAAAAGAGATATACCTGCAGGCATTGAAAGAAGGGCTCATCGAGACTTTTGTGAAATCAGGGGCAATATTTTCGATGCCGACGTGCGGCCCGTGCCTGGGCGGCCATATGGGGATACTGGCCAAAGGCGAGACCGCTATATCCACAACGAACAGGAATTTCGTGGGGAGAATGGGTTCCACGGAGAGCTCCGTATACCTGGCTTCCCCGGCTGTGGCAGCGGCAAGCGCGATACTCGGAAGGATAGGGACCCCGGAAGATCTTAAATAAAATCAGGAGGCATATAAAATGAAACTTACCGGAAAAGTGTGGAAATTCGGCAATGACATAGACACCGACCTAATAATACCCGCGAGGTATCTGAATACATCCGACCCTGCGGAGCTGGCCAGGCATTGCATGGAAGACGCTGACAAAACGTGGGCGGCAAAGGTCCAGAAAGGCGATATCATAGTGGCCGGGAAAAATTTCGGCTGTGGAAGTTCGCGCGAACACGCGCCCGTGGCGATAAAAGCCGCAGGCGTATCCTGCGTCATAGCGAAGGATTTTGCCAGGATATTTTACAGGAATTCCTTCAACATCGGCCTGCCGATATTCGAGTCCGAGGAAGCTTCGCTGAAAATAGCGCAGGGCGACATTGTGGAGATAGACGCGGATAACGGAGTCATCAGGAACACCACGAAGAACGAGTCATACGGCGTAAAGCCGATACCGCCTTTTATGCAGGAGCTGGTGGCCGCGGGCGGGCTTATAGCGTATGGAAAAACGAAATATAAAATAAAATAGGGCAAAGGAGAACTGAAATGAGCAAAACGTACAACATCGCGGTAATGGGCGGGGACGGTACCGGCCCGGAAGTCGTTGCGGAAGGAATCAAGGTACTGAAAGTCGCGGCTGAAAAGCACAATGTGGGGCTCCATTTTGTGGATTACGACCTCGGCGGCGAGAGGTATATGAAGACCGGGGACCTTCTGCCCGAGTCGTGCATCGAGGAATTCAAAAAGGTCGACGCCATATATCTTGGCGCCATAGGACATCCCGACGTAAAACCGGGCATACTGGAAACCGGGATACTCTTAAAACTGCGCTTCGCCCTGGACCAGTATATCAATTTAAGGCCCGTAAAGCTTTACCCGAACGTGGAGACCCCGCTTAAGGACAAGGGGCCCGAGGAAATAGAGTTCGTCGTTATAAGGGAAAATTCCGGCGGCATATACACCGGCATGGGCGGGGCCGTAAAAAAGGGCACGCCGAACGAGATAGCCACCCAGGTCATGGTATATTCGAGGTTCGAGGTGGACAGGTGCCTGAGATACGCGTATGAACTGACGCGCAAACGCAACAAAAAGAACATGCTCACCCTCGTGCACAAGAGCAACGTGCTCACGCACACGGGCGACCTGTGGGTAAGGGCGCACAAGGAAATGGGCGACAGGGATTTTAAGGACATAAAACAGGATTACGCCCACGTGGACGCGACAACGATGTGGTTCGTCAAGAACCCGGAATTTTTCGACGTCATAGTGACGGAGAACCTCTTCGGCGACATCATAACAGACCTGGGCGCCATGATACAGGGCGGCATGGGGATCGCCGCGGGCGGCAACATCAATCCCGAAGGCGTATCGATGTTCGAACCGATTGGCGGCTCGGCGCCGAAATACACCGGCAAGAACGTGATAAACCCGCTCGCGGCCATTAACGCGGCGGCAATGATGCTCGACACCCTCGGTGAGACAAAGGCGGCCAAGTCGATCGACAACGCCGTGACAGAGGCCTTGAAATCGGGGAAGATAAAGTCGATGTCGGCGGGAAAAATGGGAATGGGAACCACGGAGCTCGGCGACATGGTGGCGGGGCTTGTAAAATAAAAGGCGATTATTAACGGGACAAACATATAACCAAAAAGGAGATAGTGTTATGAAAGAGTACAATGTAGCCATAATGGGCGCCACCGGAGTGGTGGGCGAGGTGATGCTTGACATTCTCGAGGAGAGGAAATTCCCGGTCAAGGGGCTCAAGCTTCTTGCCTCGGAGAGGTCGGTCGGGAAGAAAATGAAATATCAGGGCAGGGACATCGCTGTCGAACTGCTCACAAAGGATTCTTTCAAGGGCGTGGACATTGTGCTGGCTTCGGCCGGCGCTTCCATATCCAAGCAGTTCGTAAAGGATATCCTTGCGGCGAACGCGCTGATAATAGACAATTCGTCCGCATTCAGGATGGACGACGGAGTGCCGCTTGTCGTGCCGGAAATAAATCCGGAAGACTGCAGGTCGCACAAGGGCATAATAGCCAATCCGAACTGCACGACAATTATCGCGCTTGTACCGTTAAAGCCTATACATGACGCGGCAAAGATTAAAAGGCTAATAGTCACCTCATACCAGGCGGCTTCGGGAGCCGGCGCCAAAGGTATGGCCGAGCTTGAACAGCAGGCCAGGGACTGGGCGGCGGGCAGGCCGTTAAAGGTGGAAAAGTTCGCCCACCAGCTCCTTTTTAACGTCATCCCGCACATAGACGTTTTTTACGACAATGGTTACACCAAGGAAGAGATGAAGGTCATACACGAGACGCACAAGATCATGCACGCCCCTGAAATGAGGATCACGGCAACGACGGTCAGGGTGCCCGTATTCAGGGCCCATTCCGAGGCCATAAACATCGAGACCGAAAAGAAGCTCACGGCTGATGAATGCAGGAAACTGCTTTCCAACGCGCCGGGTGTTACCCTTGATGACGACTTCCACAACAATAAATACCCCATGCCGATAAACGCAGCGGGCAAGGACAATGTTTTCGTTGGGAGGATCAGGGAAGATTTTTCCATAGAGAAAGGGCTGAATATCTGGGTGGCCGGCGACCAGATAAGGAAAGGCGCGGCGTTGAACGCGGTGCAGATAGCGGAGATAGTGGCGAAAGAAGGGCTAAAATAGGATAAATTTTCAGATAATACAAGGCCCGGACATCGAGTCCGGGCCTTGTTGTTTTTATGGTTTGGCTGTTTTCCTGTCTGTTTCCCTGTAGGGGCCGACCTATGTGTCGGCCCGGTGCTTTGCCCGGCAGGTGGAACTTTTTTTAAGGCCAATCGAGCAGCTTTTGGTCGCTGCCGGATGACATGGCGAAATTTGATATAGGGCTTCACGCAGCTATATTTACATACAAATGTATTATACGATTGGCCCTAAAAAAAGTCCCACCCGCCAGGCTGTTTTCCCGGCTGCTTCCCTGTAGGGGCCGACCTATGTGTCGGCCCGGTACTTTGCCCGGCAGGTGGAACTTTTTTAAGGCCAATCGAGCAGCTTTTGTTCGCTGCCGGATGACACAGCGAAATTTGATATAGGGCTTCACGCAGCTATATTCACTTACAAATGTATTATACGATTGGCCCTAAAAAAAGTTCCACCCGCCAGGCTGTTTTCCCGGCTGTTTCCTTGTAGGGGCCGACCTATGTGTCGGCCCGGTGCTTTGCCCGGCAGGTGGAACTTTTTTTAAGGCCAATCGAGCAGCTTTTGGTCGCTGCCGGATGACACAGCGAAATTTGATATAGGGCTTCACGCAGCTATATTTACTTACAAATGTATTATACGATTGGCTCTAAAAAAAGTCCCACCCGCCGGGCTCCCGCCTGTCTGCCCCTTCTTCGTTTTTTTATGTACAAATCACCCTTGATTTGCTGTATAATGTACCTCCGCTAACAAAACAGGAAAATATAATAATTAAAGGCTGGGAGGCTTAAAGATGATAAAACGATATACCCTGGAAAAAATGGGCGCGCTCTGGACGGAAGAGGCTAAATTCAATTCATGGCTCGATGTCGAGCTGGCCGTCTGCGAAGCCTGGACAAAAAAAGGCAAGATACCAAAAAAAGATATGGCGGTAATAAAGAAGAAAGCGGCGTTCAACGTCGATGAG
>Ga0181535_10005614_pt1 | contig 13341 bp, 11 predicted proteins | sample PEATcosm2014_Bin_44_FD_119774 | JGI IMG/M metagenome (GOLD analysis project Ga0181535, IMG submission 119774) | Peatland microbial communities from MTU Mesocosm Facility, Houghton, MI, USA - PEATcosm2014_Bin17_30_metaG | ecosystem: Environmental > Terrestrial > Soil > Wetlands > Peat | place...
AAATGACATTCGATGAGGGGATTTCCTCTTCGGTGTCGCTTAACAGTGCAGAGGAGTTCAAAACGTGATCCCCACAAAGCTCAAACTGCTGACCTTCGCACTGGCCTCCGCGTGCCTTTGCGTTCCTTCAAGTGCATCTACCGTGTTCAACTTCGACAGCGACGCCCCTGGAACGTCTACAACGTTCACTGACACTGTGGGCGGCCTCTCGGCAACTTTCTCAAGCGACGCCGATCCCGGCGGCTTCGTTGTATTCCCAAGCATCTTCGACTCTCTGACCGGTAATGTGCTCGGAGATCCGGGACCCGCGGAACAAAGCAATCAGTTTCTCGACGTGATTTTCAGCCAGACGTTGAATTCAGTCGATCTGGACTTTGCGACCTCGGATCCCAGCGCGCCATCGCTATTCGGGCTCTTCGCGTTGAACAACGGCTTTCCTGTAGCAGAGGCACTCTCCGTCGGAGCGTTCCTGCCCGGATTCACCTTTCCCGAGGGGGAAATCGCTTTCAGCGGCGAAGATTTCAATGAACTCGAGATAGGGGCGGACTCTCCTGACTTCGCCGTCGATAACATCGCGGTGAACATCGCGGCCACGCCCGAGCCTTCCTCGTTGCTGTTGCTGGGAAGCGGTCTGCTTCTCTTGGGTCTGTTCGCGAGGAGAGCGCACTCGCTGCGCCCGCTGCTCGGCACTGGCGTCGTCGCGCTCGTCGGGATGGTTTCGGCTGCCGCTCCGGCTGACGCGCAGGTGACGCAGAGTATCTTCCCGCTGCTGCCGCCGTCGGTCTCTACCGTTCCATCCAATGGCGATGTGAACCCGTACGGCGTCGCCTTTGCGCCCGGCAATACACCCAAGTCCGGCGTTCTGCAGCCGGGCAACATCCTGGTTTCGAACTTCAACAATTCTGCAAACCTCCAGGGCCTGGGGACCACCATCACTCGCGTGGACAAGGCCGGCAACACTTCAACGTTTTTCACGGCTCCTGGGAATCAAAGTGGGCTCACCGCCGCGCTGGGCATTCTCAGCAACGGTGTTGTACTGGTAGGCAACTTACCAACCTTGGATGGAACTCCGGCTACCGTGCAGCCGGGCAGTCTTTCCGTGCTGAGCAGTAACGGACAGTTTCTGGGAACGATCGGCAACGTACCCGCAAACGTCGACGGCCCCTGGGGAATGGCGATTCACGATACCGGCAACGGAGTTACTGGCACCGCGCAGGTTTTTGTCTCCAATGTTCTGAGCGGCGTGATCTCGCGCTTCACCATCAACTACACTGCTTCCAACCTCTCCGCCACCGTGATGGTTCTGGCTGACGGTTTCAATCACCGGACCGACCCGGCAGCCATCGTGCTGGGACCATCCGGCATGGCCTATAGCGCCTCGAACGACACGCTGTATGTTGCTTCGTCGAGCGATAATGCGATCTACGAGATTACCGGCGCAACCAAGGCAACCTCAACAGTAGGGGCGACCTTGCTCGTTCAGGACACGACGCATCTACACGGGCCGCTCGATATCACAATCCTGCCGGATGGCAATCTCGTTGTCGCCAATAGCGACGGTTCAAACGCCGATCCGAATCAGCCCAGCGAACTGGTGGAGTACACGCCGGAAGGGACCTTTCTAGCTCAGCAGTCCGTGGATCCCGACAACGGAGGCGCATTCGGCGTCGCCAGCTATACCCTTGGCTGGGGAACATTCCGGCTGGCCGCAGTGGACGACAACGCAAACACACTGAATATCTGGACTGCCGTCGCGCCATAATCGTTTCACGCGAACGGTGAATAAGTCCTCAATGGACACACCCTTGGTTCACACAGCACGCGACCGGAGCGATTGCTCCAGTCGCGTGCTGCCATTCGCCAGATCGGAATCTTACCCCCCAATCGAGCGGCGTTCTTATGGAATTCCGCCGCAGCGCAGGAATCTGGATCGACCTCAAATCCTCTGGCGCGCCCTTTCAAATGTAAAAGCCCTCCTTCGGCATGCGTGAAGTCGGCTGCACGAAATGAAAGACTCTGGCTCGGAGCGCTCCTCGCAGCAGAGTTCGCATTCCGGTCGGTTCATCGCCTATCCGGAAATTTCCCGAAGATAGTTTCCCATAAACGCCGATGTAGCCGGGAGCAATTCTGGATTCACGCAAAATAGCCGATGCACGACGCCAGTGTCTGGGTTTAGATTCAGCGGTTTCGAGCGAGCGCCCATACGGGCATTACTCCCACTTTGAGATTCTCGATTTCCGTTTTTCAGCCGCAAAGGCGCCGCGCGGGTCAGAAAATCTCCGCCCGTGTTCGCTCACCCGTGATTGGACCGTCTTCCCCGCATTTCGCCGTATTTAGGCAGGCCACGAAGTCTTCTAAGTAGTTGGAAGTACAAATTATTAAAGCCCTGAAAAGGCCGGCGGCGGCGGTTCAATCCCGTCTCTGGCCACCACATTCCAAACACTTGCAGCAGTCAAAATCGTCCGGTTTTGGCTTTCCCCTAAAAAACATACATGTTCAACCCACGTCCGTTTTGACGCCTTCCGCATTCTCCCTCAACTTCCAGCTTTCCGCGCCAGGCACTCAGTCCTGGGCGCAGTTTTATCCCGCCCGCAACCTTCGCATCCCCTTGTACCCGGCGTCACAGCGCAGCCCGACCGGGCACCGTAGTCTCTTCCTCGGTGATTGAGAGGAAGACCGATGCCGAGCACTGCCGCGCAAACTACTGTTACCGTTCAGAACCTTCTGGTCGCCTTTGAGGGCGAGTCCAATGCGCACGCCAAGTACACGGCCTTTGCGGTAAAGGACGACGCCGATGGTCTGCACGGCGCTGCCAGCTTGTTCCGGGCCGCTGGGCGCGCCGAGCAGATTCACGCGGCCAATCACGCGCGCGTCATCAAGCAGTTGGGCGGCGAGGCCAGGTGCGAGATCCACGCGGTCGAGGTAAAGACCACGCTCGAAAATCTGAAGGCCGCGCTCGGCGGCGAACAGTACGAGATCGACACCATGTACCCCGGCTTTCTTGAAGAGGCTACCGAGCACAAAAACACCGCCGCCATTCGCACCTTTACCGGAGCGATGGAGGCCGAGAAAACTCACGCGCGTCTCTACGGTGAGGCCATCGCGCTGCTGGTTGGCGGCAAAAAGGACACATGGATCAGTGAGACGCGCGACTTCTACGTGTGCCCCATCTGCGGCTATACCTCTGAGACCGAAGAGGAGCACGAGCGCTGCCCAGTGTGCCATTGCCCATGGGAACGCTTCGAGATTATCCGGTAAGTTCCATTACTTCTTCGGAATCGACAGCTCCGCGCCTTCGCCGACTTTGTAGGTCTCGGCAAAGTTGCCCTGGTCGATGCCGATCGAGAGGCGTCCCCGTGAGTCGATGTAGAAAAGCTCCTTGCCTACGGGTACATCGCTGAAAGTTTTTACAAAGGGAGAGACAAAGCGCTTGCCGGCAAGCATCACGGGCACCAGATCGCCGAGTTTGTAGCCCAGCTGCGCAAAGGTCTCGGCGGGAACGGTAAGCACCAGATTCCCGAATGGCCCATCGGTGCCGATGACCAAGCCGTGCAGGCCGGGTGCGTCAATCGTCGCATTTTTCAGATCGAGGCGGACGAGCTTGGCGACATCGAGCGCCGGGCCGGCCTGCGTCCAATCGTCTCCGCGAGCCAGGTGCGCCCCAGCCGGCGAAAAAATATCCCGCCCATGAAAGGTCGAGGAGATACCCGAGCCAATCATCCACGCGGGGTTGGTGATCTCGCGAGCTGCGACAATTCCATCGCGATCCTGCACCAGCGTAAGCAGGCCATTGTCCGGCAGCACAAAGAACTGACCCACACGCGATTGGGCGATGATGGCCTTGCGCGTGGAACCAACGCCCGGATCGATGACCACGACGAAGACGGCATCCTTGGGAAAATAAAGAGCCGATCCAGCCAGAAAACGCGCGCCCATGGCGATGTTATAAGGCTCGGACTGGTGTGTGATGTCGATGATGCGCACGCCCGGCGCAACGCCATCCATGACCGCCTTGCAGATGCCCACAGCATCGTCCTTCACGTCGAAGTCGGTCATGAAGCCGATAACCTTCAGCGGAGCCGGCGGCTGCGCCGTTACCGCCGTTGCCAATGCGGCTGCCATTGCAGCCGCGACAAGGAATCTTATTGTCTTATGCACGCCAGTGACCCCCCGGCTTCTCTGATGGTATCGCCTCTCGTGGGACGAATTGTTTTTGCTCTTCAACCGGTCTCGGATACTATCGCAATCAATGATGACTTACGCGCGAATTTCTCTCGTCCTATCGGTTTTCATTCCTCTGGCTGCCGCCGTCCATGCCGGGCCACGGCCGATTGAGGTGAAGGTCGTGGTGTTGGCGATGTTTGAAGTCGGCGCCGACACCGGCGATTCACCCGGCGAACTGCAGTATTGGGTGGAACGCGATCACCTGGACCGCGTCTATCCGCTCCCAGCGGGTTACCATGCGGTACGCATGAATGACGCGGGCGAAATGGCAGTGCTGACCGGGCAGGGAACAGCGCACGCGGTAGCAACCGTCATGGCGCTGGGACTCGATCCGCGTTTCGATCTGACCCACGCGTACTGGATCGTTGCGGGCATTGCGGGTGGCAGTCCGGAGCGGGTCTCGCTGGGGTCCGCGGTATGGGCGCGGTGGGTGGTGGATGGGGATCTGGGCTACGAGATCGATGCGCGCGAGATTCCGCCGGACTGGACGACCGGCTATCTGCCTCTGCGCAAATCGCGGCCTTTCGAGGCGCCGGCTGCTCCGCTCGACGACCAGGTGTTTGAGCTTAATCGAGGCCTCGCGGAGTGGGCCTACAATTTGACGCGCGCCACGCCGCTTGCTGATTCGGACAGTCTGAAGGAAATCCGCGGCGGCTTCGATGGCGTCGCCGCGCAGCGGCCTCCGTTTGTGACCATGGGAGACGAGGTTTCGTCTTCTAGGTATTGGCACGGGAAGCTGTTTGATGAGTGGGCAGCGGAGTGGATGACCTATTTCACCAATGGGCAGGGAGAGTTTGCGACCACGGCAATGGAGGATACGGGAACGCTTCTGTCGTTGCAGTTTCTGGCGAACGCCGCGAAGATCGATGGGCGAAGGATTATGGTCCTGCGTACGGTAAGCAACTTTGACCGGCAGCCGCGCGGGATGTCGGCGGCCGAAAGCCTTACCAGACAACGGATCGGCAAGTACAGCGCCTACCTGCCCTCGCTTGAAGCTGCCTACACCGTTGGGCACACGGTGGTGAATGAACTGCTCACCCATTGGCCAAAGTATGAGCAAGAAGCCATTGGAATAGATCGCGGGGTCGGGCCGAAGCATTAGCCTTGCGTATGATCAAGGATGCCGGTTGTCGAAGCTCTGAACCCAGCCGGGACGCTCTGGAACCCTATGGACCTTCTTCGCGAAAGCATACGGACATTTCTTAAACTGTCGCCGTTGCCCAATCCGCCGGCCATTCATATCGTCAACGAAGCGGAGGGGGACGGCTTCAGGCGGAGTCTCATTCGCTATTCCGCCCACGATGGAGAACAGATTGAGGCATTTCTCCTTGAGCCAAAGATTGCGGAGCCGCGGGGGGCGGTTCTCGCGTTGCACCAACACAATAGCCAATGGGCAATCGGCAAAAGTGAAGTCGCCGGCCTGATGGGCGACCCACTTCAGGCCTTCGGTCCAGCTCTTGCACGTCGGGGGATCACTGTCCTTGCACCCGATTCCATTGGATTTGAGTCTCGGATGAAAAAGGCAGGCTGGGGAACGACGCTGGCGCCCGCGCTCGGTAAATCCCACAGCACGGAAGAGGGTTGGCTACAGTACTACAATCATGTGGCTCATCGTCTGGTGCGTGGGGAACTGCTGATGCGGGATATATTGGCAGACTGCGAAATTGCTCTGTCAATCCTTCACGGCCGAACAAAGAATTCGCATCTCGGGGTGGTCGGGCATTCCTTCGGGGGTACGGTTGCGCTATTCTTGGCCGCGCTGGACACCCGAGTCGCTTTTGCATGCGCGAGCGGAGCGGTCTGTTCGTTTCGGCACAAACTGGCAGCCGGAACAGCTCTGGAGGGGTCGCTCATCATTCCGGGCTTTCATGAGCGCTTTGATTTGGATGATCTGCTTCGATGCGTTGCGCCTCGGAGAATTCTCGTTGTGTCGTCCGAGAGCGACCCCTATTCGGCGGACGCGAGCGATCTCGTCAAGACTGCACTCCCTGCATTCGAAATGCAGCAATGTGGAGATCGTCTTGAACATCTCCGTGTTCCGGGCCCGCACGCGCTGGACCAAGGGCGATTTGACACCATTCTGAATTGGACAGTGACAAACGCCACTGGTTCGTGATCGGCCACAGCCATAACTTGCGCTGCGCGGCAACCGCACGCCCGAGCGCAAAGCGCCGCCATCCACGAAAGACCTTGGCGGATGTGAGGTCGAGAGTGGACAATGCTGGAGTTCAGCAAACTTTGAATGAGTTGCATTCCACGGTTGCCAAGACCGTTGGCGGAGAGTGGAAGCGCAACCGCTAGGAAGCCTCGATGCATTCAGTCTGGATGGGTGAGTTTGCAGGCACGCTGGTTCTGGTGCTGTTGGGTACCGGCATCAATGCCGGCGTGACGTTGCGCAAGTCCTACGCGGCGGATTCAGGCTGGATTGCCATCACGACGGGATGGGCGCTGGCCGTGCTGTGCGGCGTGCTGGTGGCGCAAGCCTTTGGCAGTCCTGGAGCCAACCTGAATCCGGCGATCACTCTGGCCCTTGCTGTGAACGGCGGAGATTATGCGCAGGTCCTGAGCATGTGGTCCGCGCAGCTGGTTGGCGCCATGATCGGAGCCGCGCTGATGGCCTTGCACTATGGGCCTCACTGGAAACTCACGCCGGGGCCAGTCGATAAGCTGGGCGTCTTCTGCACCAACGCGGCAGTGCGCAGCCCATTCTTCAATATCCTGAGCGAAGCGCTCGGCACGGCAGTATTAGTCGTGGTGGCTGTGGCGATCGGGTCGCGTGGAGTTTCGGCGAGCGGGCCAGCAGCGGGCGTTGGGCCGTGGCTCGTGGCCTGCCTGGTGTGGGGCATCGGGCTTTCACTGGGTGGCACTACCGGCTACGCCATCAACCCCGCGCGCGATCTGGGTCCGCGCATCGTTCATTGGCTATTGCCCATTCCCGGCAAAGGCGGCTCCAACTGGCGCTATGCGCCGATCCCGCTGATCGGCGACCTCGCGGGCGCGGTGCTGGCCGGGCTGCTGCTGCGCTATGCGCATCTGTAGCGCGAGAAACGCTGAGGCGATCTCCAACACAACAAGGCCAGGTCAACAAACCCGGTACTCGGAACTATTCCGATTCGCAGTGGGTCAAAGATTCGTCAACGAGCGTGACGCTTGTTGAACCATCGCTCGACTCAAACTGCAGACCGCAAATATGCCATGTGCCATTTTCTTCCTGCGCCCATTCGCCAAGTTTGCCGCGTCCAAGTGGACCACGGATTTGGACAGTCAGATCGGCATTGCCATCGCCGCGATTTCCAAAAATACGTCCTTGGGCGATTCGAGAAACACGGATCGGTTCCCCAAGTAGCTGTCTCACCCTCGCCGAACTTCGCGCTGTTCGTGCCGCCAATGCCACGGGAGCCCGCGATTGGCGTTCAAACTTCAGAATCCATGCTCCTGCAAGAACGAGCAGCAGAAGTCCTATCGCTGAAGCAACCATGACTGTCCGGTTCATTCCCCTACTCCAGGCACGAGCCCACCACCGCCAGCGCAACAATGGCCGCCGTCTCCGCGCGCAGAATGCGCGGGCCCAGCGAAACGGCCTGCCAGCCATTGGCATCGAAGAGCGCTTCTTCCTCGGGAGCCCATCCGCCTTCAGGGCCGATCGCGATTTCAAGCTGGGGCATCTCATCGGCGGCTGCCGACACGGCTTCGTCGAGAGCGTGGCTCAGCGTCTTCGTGCGTTCCTGCTCGGCAAGCACAATACGCGAGGCCTGCGATGCTGCGCGCACCCGCGAAGCCAACGGCGCTGGTTCGTAAACAATCGGCACATCGCTGCGCCGCGACTGCTGCGCCGCTTCATGCACAATGCGGCGCCATCGCTCCACGCGCTTCTCCGCAGCCAGGGCCAGATGCTTCTCAGTACGGCGCGCAATCACCGGCGCCACCGCGGCAACCCCCAGCTCTGTGGCCTTCTCGAGCGCCCATTCCATGTGATCAAACTTATAGATGGAGATCGTCAGCGTAACGGGCAGCGCGGGATCGGCTTGCAGCTCGGCGATCAGATTGAAACGAACCTCAGCAGGTGTGACCGCGGCAACCTCGGCATGAAAGACATGGCCGCCCGCGACCACATCCGCTTCCATGCCCGGCTCTGCGCGCAGCACGCGCGCCATGTGTTCGGCCTGCGCGCCAACAATGGTGGCAGTGGCTTCATCCCAATGTTCGGCAATCCAGCGTCGGCGGGTCACAGGTGTCTCCATTTCGATCAGCGCCTACAAGTCTAATCCTTTTCCAGAAACACTGAGGGGGACGTTTTTAAGCGTCCCCCTCGCGTGTTGCCTTTTGTTGGTTGAACGATCCGCTACTTCTTTTTTGCGGCTTTCTTCGCGGGCGCCTTCTTGGCGGCGGCCTTTTTCGCGGGTGCCTTCTTGGTTGCCATTTGCCTATTCTCCCTTTCGATGGTTTGCATCGATTCTGCAATAAACATATTGCAGTTGAAGAATGTATAGATTTATGTTTCATCCGTGTCAAGGAAAAAACGTAGTATCGGTGGAAAAAAGGTAAACAATTATTCAACACGGAATGGGTAAGCGCATTTGAAAAAGCAAAAGGAGAGCACAACGGGCCGTAAGAAAGAGGGGGCCAATGCATCCATCGCACATTCCGCAGCGCATCATTTCTTGCAGGCGATCTCCCCGCGCTCCTTCACGAACTGCGCCAGCGTTCCGGCTTCGCGCCGTTGGATCAGATCGTCGAGATAAGGCTGGCGGTCTTTGGAGTTGGACTTCAACAGAAGCTCATACATGCGCAGCACACCTTCGACACCAGCCTGATACTGCGCAAGAGTGTCGCTCTGCCTGTCTGGATTCTCGAGTACGAACGCGGTCTGCGCCAGCACCATCGCGGTGAAAAGGGTCTGGCCGTCTTTCTTATCGCCCTTCGGCAGCTTATCGAGGATCGGGCAGAGGTCCACATGCACATCGGGAATCTCCATCATCCACTTCACAACCCACTGAATCTCCGGCTTAAGGTTTGGATTGAGGGGATCGGCCTCGAAGTGCGCAATGTACTCGAGCGCCTGCTTCCGTTCCTCGGGCGTCGATGGCCCGCGATCGACGGCGGTTGAGGCAATGGGCGCAAGCAGCAGAGCGCACCCCACGAGAGCGGCAGAAATCGTGCGCATGAACATGACGGGAATCCTCGCAGGCAAAATTACTGCATTTGTTTGAGCGCGCGCAAGTGCGATCGACACATGAATGCGGGAAAGTTTTGGAGATCCGCGGCAGCCAAAGTCCTCTGCACATGGCAGTCGCTTTCGATACGGCTGAAATGATGACCTGAGACATTTTGTGGCCTGTTCAGCACATACCTTCCAAGGCGAAGCACCGCCCAGCACTCGAACGCATTCAATGGAACCCCGATGAACTTGGCTTTCCTACTCCCTATTCCCTAATCCCTATTCCCTGTTCCCTCGCGTCTGTTACACTCGCTGCAACTTCAATCATGCTTTTTAAAGTTCTCAGCGCGGCGGTCTACGGCATCGACGCCAACCTCATTGATGTCGAGGTGGACTACAGCGGCGTGGTTGCGGAGAAAGACACATTCCATACCGTCGGCTTGCCAGATGCAGCCGTGCGCGAGAGCCGCGACCGTGTGCGCGCGGCCATCAAGAACTCCGGCTATCTGATTCCGCCCACGTTCATCACCATCAACCTGGCGCCTGCCGATATGAAGAAGGAAGGCGCGGGCTTCGACCTACCCATCGCTCTCGGCATCCTGGGCGCGTATGGCGCATTGCAGACCAGCGACCTGCGCCAATTTCTGTTGGTGGGCGAACTGGGACTCGACGGCAGCGTGCGCGCGGTGCCGGGCATGTTGCCCGTGGCAATTCTGGCGCGCGAGAAAAATATTCCCAATCTGATTCTTCCCGCTGCCAACGCCGCCGAGGCCGCCGTAGTCGAGGGCGTGAATGTTTACCCGGTCTCCTCGCTGCTCGATGTTCTGGAGCTGCTCAACAGCCAGGTTGTCGGAGTCATCCAGCGCGAGCCTTTCCATGTCGCCACCGAGCATTTGCTCAATGAGCTGCAACATTTCGCCGTGGATTTCAAAGATGTGCGCGGGCAGCAGACAGCCAAGCGCGCGCTCGAAGTGGCCGCGGCCGGCAGCCATAACATATTGATGATCGGGCCGCCCGGCTCCGGAAAAACCATGCTGGCTAAGCGGCTGCCCTCGATTCTTGCGCCGCTCACATTTGATGAAGCCCTTGAGACCACCAAGATTCACTCCGTGGCCGGTGTGCTGGATGCGGCGGCCGGCCTGGTGACGCAGCGGCCGTTTCGTTCGCCGCACCATACCATCTCGGACGCGGGTCTGATCGGCGGCGGCATCGTTCCCCGTCCCGGCGAAGTTTCTCTGGCGCACAATGGTCTTCTGTTTCTCGACGAGCTGCCGGAGTTCCCGCGCAACGTGCTTGAGGTGATGCGCCAGCCGCTTGAGGATCACACGGTGACCATCGCGCGCGCCTCCATGTCGCTCAGCTTTCCCGCCCGCTTCATGCTGGCGGCGGCCATGAACCCCTGCCCTTGCGGATACTTCAACGACAAGTCGCGCGAGTGCCATTGCACCCCGCCGGTGATTCAGCGCTATATCGCCAAAATCTCCGGCCCGCTTCTCGACCGCATCGATATTCATATCGAGGTTCCTGCGGTGCAATACAAGGAACTGCGCGGCGGCGCCGCGGCCGAGGGATCGGCGGAGATTCGTGGGCGAGTGATGGCCGCGCGCGAGCGGCAGCGGCAACGCTTCAAAAAGGCCGGTGAAAAGATTTTCGCCAACGCGCAAATGACCACACGCCAGATTCGCGCCCACTGCGAGCTGGGCGCCGACGCCGAGCGCCTGCTGGAGCGGGCCATGCAGCAGCAGGGTCTCACCGCCCGCGCCCATGACCGCATCCTCAAAGTGGCGCGCACCATCGCGGATTTGGAAGGAGCCGAGCATCTGACCGTGGCGCATCTGGCCGAGGCCATCCAGTACCGCACTCTGGACCGCAGTTATTGGGCTTGACAGATCGCAGGGGATGGTTCCGGCGGGATTGTAGAACCTATCTGATTGATTAGAAGAGATTTGCAACTAAAGTTGCAGAGAGTGCATATTCAGGCGCCTGGGGAAGAAAAGCACAAAAAAACAGTTGACCCAAATCCAAACTCGTTATACATTCATGAGTGCTATCCATAAAGGGCAGGCTGCAATGAGCGATTTTGCACAGCCCATCTGTGTTTTCCCGCATCATATTTGAGCAGATGCTCATCCCTTGATGCATCTGTGCGTTTTGCGATTCGCCGGAAGTGGGAATGCAGGGGAACATGGATTCCCAAGGCGGAAATGTGTTTCTGTGTTATCGCATGAAGCCTCTTCCATGGCGTGCGATTCTGCGTCAAAATATGGAACTTGACGCACAGTTGGAACGTCTAAGTTTTGGGAGTGGAAGTTTTGGGGCTGCCATCGGTCGCGTTGGCTCCCCTGCTGCACCGGCGGCGCCAAGGAGTTCCAGCCGGGCAGGCAAATCAAGAAGGAGAGAATCACAATGCGTTCCGATTTAGTTTTTGGGGCACTTTCTCATGTGTCCAATCGCTACCAGCTCTGTCAACTGGCTAGCAAAGCAACCCGCAAGCTGCACAAGCCGAATACACGGCTGCAGGACACCACCAATGAAGTTCTGGGCCGCTTTCAAACCACCAATCCAGGGTCTCTGGCGCCGGTATCGGCGTCCGCCGCCCTGCCGGTGGAGCAGCGCCGCGCCGCCTGACCGCTCCCGCCCAAGGTATAGTTGAGTCAGGCAACAGTTTTAAGGCGGCTTCCTGTCGAAGAAGGCTGCTGATCGCCGATGTTTCCATACTGCCCTTGAAATCGGGAGATACGTAAGGCTGGCCCAGGCTGGCAGCCTTTTGAATACTCACCCGACATTCCCCCTGGTGCAACTCCCTTCAAATATCCCTTCACAACCACATCCCTCCATATTGCAGGTGAACATGACCATCGCTGAACTAAAAGAAAAGAACATCACCGAACTGAGCCGCATCGCGCGCACCCTTGAGATTCCAGGCGCCAGCGGCCTTCGCAAACAGGACCTGATCTTCAAGATCCTTCAGGCACAGAGCGAAAAGGAGGGCCACATCTTTGCCGAGGGCGTGCTGGAGATTCTGCCCGACGGCTACGGCTTCCTGCGCTCGCCCGACTACAACTATCTGCCCGGCCCCGACGATATTTACGTCTCGCCGTCGCAGATTCGTAAATTCGATCTCAAAACCGGCGACTCGATCAGTGGCAATGTCCGCCCGCCGCACGAGGGCGAAAAATATTTTGCCCTGGTCAAGATCGAGGCCATCAACTTTGAGTCGCCTGAGGAGACGCGCAACAAGATTCTCTTTGACAACCTGACTCCCTTGTATCCGCAAGAGCGGATCAAGATGGAGACGGTTCGCGAAGCCATCAGCGGGCGGGTCATGGATCTGCTGACACCGGTGGGCAAGGGCCAGCGCGGCCTCATCGTCGCCCCGCCCCGCACCGGCAAAACTATGCTGCTCCAGTCGATCGCGAATTCGGTTTCCACCAACCACCCCGAGGTGGTCCTGATTGTCCTTCTGATCGACGAGCGCCCTGAAGAGGTCACGGATATGCAGCGTTCGGTCAAGGGCGAAGTCATCAGCTCAACCTTCGACGAGCCGGCAGCTCGTCACGTGCAAGTGGCCGAGATGGTCATCGAGAAGGCCAAGCGCCTGGTGGAGCACAAGCGCGACGTGGTGATTCTGCTGGATTCGATCACCCGTCTGGCGCGTGCCTACAACACCATCGTGCCCCCATCGGGCAAGGTACTCTCGGGCGGCGTGGATTCAAACGCCTTGCAGCGGCCCAAGCGTTTCTTTGGTGCGGCCCGCAAAATCGAAGAGGGCGGCTCGCTGACCATCATCTCCACCGCGCTCGTCGATACGGGCTCGCGCATGGATGAAGTCATCTTTGAAGAGTTCAAGGGCACCGGCAACATGGAAATCATCCTGGACCGCAAGCTCGTCGACAAGCGCGTCTTCCCGGCCATCGACATCCAGCGCTCCGGCACCCGCAAGGAAGAGCTGCTCATCC
>Ga0181535_10005618_pt1 | contig 13333 bp, 8 predicted proteins | sample PEATcosm2014_Bin_44_FD_119774 | JGI IMG/M metagenome (GOLD analysis project Ga0181535, IMG submission 119774) | Peatland microbial communities from MTU Mesocosm Facility, Houghton, MI, USA - PEATcosm2014_Bin17_30_metaG | ecosystem: Environmental > Terrestrial > Soil > Wetlands > Peat | place...
AGAACCTTCGCTGACCAGACCATTCACGTCGAGAGCGATGCCCTCCTGGTAGCCGTTGATCTCCGCCTCCATGTGAATGAGCTGGGAGTTCATGTAATTGGCACCGGCCTTTGCGAGGGAGGGCAGGGTATTGGGAGCCATGCGGTTCCAACTGGAGATGCAGACGTCTGCGCCGCCGTGTCCGGCGATGTATTTGCCCCAGGGAAAGTTTGCGATGTAGACCTCAATGGGCGACCCTTTTGGGCTCACGCCGATTTCGCCATACCCGCGGAGAGCGATGGGGCGAATGTAGCAAGGCGTAACTCCATTGGCCTCAATCACATCTACAACTCCTGCACAGAGCTCTTCAAGGGTGAAGGGCAGTTCCATGCGGTAAATCTTTGCGGAGTCGAGAAGGCGCTGCATGTGCTCCGGCAACCTGAAGACGGCTGAGCCGTGGGGTTGTCCATAGCAGCGGATTCCTTCAAAAACGCTTGAGCCGTAGTGGATGACGTGGCTCATGACGTGGAGGGTGGCATCTTCCCAAGGAATAAGGTTGCCGTTATGCCAGATCTTGGCGGTCGTTTGAATAGGCATCGTGGTTGAAATGCTCCTTCGTGTTCGCCGTGCGCGGATACAACAGGGTACCGCGATTTGCGGGAGCGTGTCACTGGGCTTTGTGAATATGCGATTGCAATGGGGTTACCAGATCGACACTCTTGCGAGCGTGCTGGCCCCGCGAGGCAGGCGATTGTCAGGTGACAGATTCGAAAGCTTGTGCGCGGGCTGTGGTAAGGTTCAAACCGTGAACTTTGACCGCCAAAGGAAAGCAGGCAAATCAGTTTCAGGCGCGAGGCGACTCTTACCTGGGTTGAAGGTGGGCGAAGGATTTACCCGGCACCCATTCGATTTGCAGTTTGGAGTAAGGACGAGCGGGCTTATTGCCGGACGCAATCTGAAGAGCGGTCACCGGCATGACCGGCAAAGCACTGCCTATTACGGAGTGGCGCCGTCGGTGTTCCAGTCGATGATAGTTCGCTGGAGACGAACCAAGCCAGTGGCACCAATTGATGGTTTCACATTTGTCGATTTAGGGGCTGGGATGGGGCGGGCGATGCTGTTGGCCTCAGAGTACCCGTTTCGACAGGTGGTTGGCGTTGAGTTGCATCCGACATTGGCGGGCATTGCCGGAAAGAATGCGGCGCGCTGGCGGGCAGAAGGACGCGCCAAAGCGCTCATGTGCGCGGTGTGCAAAGATGCGGTGGAGTTCGAGTTACCCGACGGACCCTGCGTACTTTTCCTGTTCAACCCGTTTGGCGCGACGGTGCTTCGGCGGTTGTTGAAGAAACTTGCGGCGGGGCTGAAGAAGCGCGCGGCAGAGGAAGGTGAGGTGGACATCCTCTACGTGAATAATGAGCATGAGCGAGTGATTGAACGACAGGCAGGCTTGGTCCGGCTGTTTCATGGGGAAGTGAGGCGATCGCGTACAGATGCGATTGCCGACCATAGAATCCTGGCGAACCAGCCGGACGGGGAATACGCAACAACGAATTGGGAGGACTGCTCCATTTGGCGATGGAGCGGAATCGACAGCGCGTAGGGAGATGGGCAAGCACCATGGATGATGAATGGAATTGGCATTCAAAGCAGCCGCACCTGATTATCGGGTTGGGCGAATTGCTGTGGGATGTTTTGCCGTCGGGACCGAGACTTGGCGGCGCGCCGGCCAATTTCAGCGTGATGGCGGGCCGACTAGGAAACCATGCGACGATCCTGAGCCGCATAGGACGCGACGATTTCGGGCGTCAGGCCATGGAGTTTCTGGATCCGCTGCCGGTGGATGCTGGCCTGGTGCAGGTGGATCCGGCTCATGATTCGGGCTTGGTAACCGTAGAGCTTGACGGTGGACAGCCGCGCTATACGATCCATGAGGCCGTGGCCTGGGACTTTCTCGAACTTTCAGACGAGTGGGTGCGTGCGGCAGAGCGGGCGGATGTTATCTGTTTTGGGTCGTTGGCGCAGCGCTGCCGGATTTCGCGCCAGACGATTCAGACGCTGGTGGCCGAGACTTCATCGGCATGCATTCGAATCTTCGATGTCAACCTTCGATCGCCGTTCTATTCCGGCGAAGTGCTTGAGGAATCGCTGGAGTTGGCGACTGTGGTGAAGATGAACGATGCAGAGGTTCCCGTGGTCATGAATTTGCTTGGCCTGCCGTGCGAGAGTGGGTCGGATCAGGATTGGCTTGTTGTTTCGGCCCAGCGGTTGCTCGAGGGATTCCCCGCACTTCAGATGGCGGCAGTGACTCGCGGCGCGGCCGGCAGTTTGCTCGTGAAGCGTGAGGAATGGCACGAACATCCTGGCGTTGCCGCGGAGGTGGCTGACACGGTTGGTGCGGGCGATGCCTTTACGGCGGCGCTGGCGCATTCAATGCTGCGCGGGGCAAACCTGGCCGCGATGAACGAGGCAGGGAATCGGTGGGGTGCCTGGGTGGCCTCGCAGCCCGGCGCCATGCCGGGGTTGCCGGATGACGCGCGGTGATGTGACCGTTTGAGAGGGCCTCCCTCAGGGACGAAAGCCCCGGTCTTGCTTGCGCCGGGATGGGCACGATAGGACAGGCTCCGAAAATGGGCGATTTTAGGCAGGATTGGCGAAAAGCATGCCTCAGGGGCTGAAGCCCCGCATCGATTCCGCGGGTTCTAGACCAGGGATAGATCCCTGGCCTGCCGCGCCCACCAGTTTGATCGCAAGCGGGGAATTCGTGCCCTTTCAAAATCAAATCGAAACAGATCTACCGAAGGTTGTTGAGGTACATTGGGGTCACAGTGATTATCAATATTGCCAGGCGCGCGCACGATCACAACTGGGAGCTTGATCCGATTACGCGGTCGCTCCTGGATACAGATTTCTACAAGCTCCTGATGCTTCAGTTCATTTGGAAGCATTTTCCGAAGACCGAGGCCACGTTCACGCTGCTCAACCGCGCCCGCGCAATTCGGCTGGGCGAAGTGGTTGATGTGGAACAGCTGCGGGAGCAATTGGAAGAGACCAGGAAACTGCGCTTTCACAAGTCGGAACTTATCTGGCTGGCGGGCAACATGTTCTTTGGAAGGCGCGGCATCTTTGAGCCGGCTTTCCTGGAGTGGCTCGACAGGGACTTTCGGCTATCCGATTACGAACTTTCCGTCCGAGATGGACATCTCTCACTCAGCTTCAATGGCCTCTGGACGGAGACAACGATGTGGGAGATCTATGCTCTGTCTGCCATCGATGAGTTGAAGACGCGATCGAGCCTGAAGCGGCTGAGCGAGTTCGAGCTCGACGTCCTGTATGCACGGGCCAAGTCCAGGCTGTGGGAAAAGATGGAACGGCTGCGAGAGGTTCCAAAGTTGAGTGTGAGCGACTTTGGAACCAGGCGACGGCACAGCTTCCTATGGCATGAATATGTGGTGAAGGCAATGAGCGATGTGCTGGGCGCGAGCTTTGCGGGGAGCTCAAACACCTACCTCGCGTACAAGCACGATCTTGAGGCGATGGGCACCAACGGCCACGAACTGCCGATGGCGTTGGCAGCTATGGCGAACGATGACGAGGAACTGCGTGCGTCGCAATACCGGTTGCTTGAATTGTGGCAGCAGACGTATCAAAGTGAATTGCTCATACTTCTGCCAGATACGTTTGGGACCACCCAGTTTCTGGAAAATGCTCCTGACTGGGTTGCGGACTGGACCGGCCAACGCATCGACAGCAAGGATCCCTATGTGGCGGGGGACGAATATATTGCGTGGCTGAAGCTGCACGGGCGCGATGCACGGAAGAAACGACTGATTGCATCGGACGCGCTGGATGTGGATCACATCCTGAGGCTGCATGCGTATTTTGGTGGGACGCTTTTGAATGGAGCGTCGCCGGCCGACTTTGAACGCGGCAGCGACTTCCAGGACGACAAGAGATGGCTTCCTGGCCGAAGAATCCGATTCAGCTCGGGTTGGGGCACTTATCTGACCAACGATTTTCGCAACTGCAACCCCCAAGGTGACGAGGGATTCGATCCGGTTAGCCTGGTTTGCAAACTTACCGAGGTGAACGGCAGGCCGACAGTAAAGCTTTCTGACAACTACTCCAAGGCGATGGGTCCGGCTGCGGAAGTGGAACGGTATTGGCGTGTATTTGGGAGGGCAGGCGTAATGGATACGCCCGTATTGACCTGAGAGGGTACCGGCGCATCCGGCACGCGGGCGAGTGGAGGAGTATGCTCAAGGAAACCGCAGGAGTTGTTCCTCCGCTTCTTCCCCGCCTGTGCCTCGCGGGAATCCAGCATTCGAGTCCGCGAAAACGAAGGGCAATCTGACATGCATACCGATGTTCGTCCCTGGCCCAATTGGCTGCCCCGACTGCTGCTTTTCAGAAGGTCGTGCCCCTGCTGCGACTCAGTGAAGTTTAAAACCGCGGAGTTGCGCTCAGAGGATGGGCTGTTGAGCATGTTCGCCTTGCGGCCGGTTCGCTGCATGTTTTGCTGGCGCCGCTTCTATTCATTTGCCTTGTGGAGCGTAGCAATCGAGTAACTAGAGGATGGCTTGTCGCCTTCAATAAGGATATTGGCAATCTCGAGATCCGCGGCCAGGGGACAGCCGGCGCACTTCGCAATGCGGCCACAGTGTGTTTTTCCCACAGCGACAATCAGAGCGTGAAACTCGTTGAACAACTGGGCATGAGCCGCCTCGCTGTCAGAGGCAAATGCGCTGCGAGTGAGTTCTGCAAGTGAGTCATAGCCTTTAAAGCCGCGACTATTGGCGAGAAGCCGGTGGCGCTCAGCGATGCGGCGAAGATACTCGTCGGCAACCGGGACCGGATGGCCCAGCGCATACAGCAGAATGGCGTCGGCTGTCTCCGGGCCTACGCGGGGAAGAGCCAATAAGCGAGGACGAAGAGCTGCTGCTGGCGCTGCAGCGAGGGACTCGAGCGAGCCCGCGAAATCCTGATCGAGCATGCTCACAAATGCTTTGAGAGCCGGCGCCTTGCGGGTGTGAAAGCCAGAGGGGCGAATGAGGGACTGGAGATCGCCAACCGAGATTGCCCGCAGGCTGTCGACTGTAAAAACACCAGCTGCGCGCAGGTTGGCAAGGGAGCGTTTGACGGCCTTCCATGCGGTGTTCTGGGTGAGGTATGCGCCAAGAATGATCTCAAAACCAGAATCCGCCGGCCACCAGTGTTGGGGGCCGTAAGCCGCAACCAGTCGATCATGCATGGAACGGAGCCGAGCGGCGGAATCGGCCTGGCGGGTTGGCTTCTTCACAGCATGGAGTCCGTGGCGGGCGGGGCATTGAGTTGGATCTTCCACTCCAGCACGCGTGCGCGTGCCGCAGCCGCCTCCGCCTGAGGGATGTGGCCCGCAGCCTGCAGTGAGATAGAAAGCGCGGTGTGAGCGAGTGGATCGTTGGGTGTAAGTGCGATGAGCGCCATGGCCGCTCCAACCGACTCGTTGAGTTGACCGGCATCACGCAGAGCGCGAATGAGCCCATGATGGGCTTCGCTGTGGATTGCGTCCTCGTCATGAGTCGCGGCGATGGCAGCGCGAAAGGCCAGAGTCGCCTGGGTGGGATCACCGGCAGCGAGCAGATCCAGGCCCTGCTGGGAAAGCGCTTCGGCGGGGGTGTTGGACGTGGTCACGACTGTTTTAAGAATAGCGGAATCGCGAGAGCCGACTTTGTTAAGGAAAGTCTCAGTAACGTTCAGCAAGCGCCCATTCAAGGACAAGCGCACGAAGGTGCCATCCAACAGAACAGGATTTTCGATCACACAGCGCAATGTGTTTGGATTCCCCGGCAGCGCCAGACAAGCGCCAGTTGAGAAATCTATTCAATTCCGCGGCCTGGACACATCCCGGATTTCTCATGGTTCCTGCTGCCTTTGCTCCGAATTGTTCCGAGTGGGATCAGTTCGGAGCAATTCGGAACTGGCAGCCTGTCAGGAATGAGTTCAACGCACCGATGGTCTGGCCAACTGAGTTCGCCTGTTACTCCGGCAAGTCGATTTGGCCATCAACATGGAACTTTCCGCTCACTCCCGGTGCTCCTGTATCGGGCTGGCCACCGCCGATGGTGATGGTGTAATCGCCTTGTGCGATGATCGGATTTCCATCCTCGGTTACGATGCCCAGATCGCGATTTTTCAGGTCGAAATGAACCTTCTGGGTTGCGCCGGGTTCGAGGTGAATGCGCTGGAATCCACGAAGAGCGACAACCGGGGCACCCTTGACGGCAGGAAACTTGAGATAGAGTTGCACCACCTCATCTCCAGCGATCATGCCGCTGTTGGTCACGGTTACATCGGCGGCGACAGGTTGCCCGGCAGCTACAGATTGTGCCGGAAGACTGAGATCGCTGTATTTGAAGGTGGTGTAGCTGAGACCGTAGCCAAACGGATAGAGCGGCTTTCCAGTAAAGTACCGGTAGGTCCGGTTCGCCATCCCATAGTCTTCGAAGTTGGGCAATTGATTGACACCGGTATAGAACGTGATCGGTAGCCGCCCCGCGGGATTGTTCTTTCCGCTGAGGGTCTCCGCGATAGCCGCGCCGCCTTCCTCTCCGGGATACCATGCGTCGAGCACGGCGTTGGCATGCGCATTGATCCAGTTCACGCCGAGAGCGCTGCCATTCATAAGCACGACGGCTATCGGCTTGCCCGTAGCTGACGCTGCTTCGACCAATTCCTCTTCCGGCTGGGGAAGATCGAGGCTGGTTCGGTCTCCGCCGAGAAATCCAGGTTCGGTTACAGGCATTTCCTCGCCTTCAAGTGAGCTTGTGATTCCCACCACGGCAATTACGACGTCGGCATTCCTGGCCGCGGCAATTGCCTCGGGGGAAGGCGCATTGTTCACTTTTGTCCAGGTCAGCTCTGCATGCGCCTTGCCGTTCATGCTGCCGTAGTTGATGCTGAGTGCAACTTTCTGACCCTTCTCCAGGTGGACGCGTCCGACGCCGGAGCTGATTTGACCGCTGCCGAATGCCATCGCCACCTGCTTGTCGTCAACACTGAGCCGGGCAAAGCCCGCGGAGCGGATGCCCAGCAGAAAGTCTCCGGATTCGGACGGCGTCAGGAATCCCGACCACTGCACGCCGAAGGACTTTCTCCCCGCGATTTCAGGCGGCAAGTTGCTATCGTTGAGGCCGACATTGGCCTCGGTCCGGCTCACAAGTGGCTTGGTATTCGCTCCAGGCATCGGCCGGCCTCTCACCATGCCTTCGTTGTAGTCCGCCTTGAGACCTGGCTTGCCATCGGGCGTAGTTAGAAGACTGTTCGGCAATGGCGTCCCATCCGTTCGCAGGAATTGCGTTCCTGGAACAAACGTGATGGTGGCGTTTGGGAACTCGGCCTTCAGGCCTTCCATGACGGAGACGATATGTGTCGGTTGGCCGGCATAGTTTCCAATCAGTGGCCGGGTTTGATCTGCGAGCGGGCCAATCACGGCAATCTTTCTGATTCCTGGTTTAAGCGGGAGAATGCCGTCGTTCTTCAGCAGGACCATGGCCTCATCGGCGAGTTTGCGAGCCTGGGCTCGATGTTCGGCGCTGTCGAGTTCCTTCTCGTCGATTTTTGTGTAGGGAACCATGTCTGGCGAATCGAACATTCCAAGCTTCATCCGTGCTGTGAACAGGCGGATCAGCGCCGTGTCCAGCGTGCTCTCAGGCAGGAAACCTTGCTGCACCGCATCGATATAGGCCTTTTCGACAGGCTCTCCAAACCTTGAGGTGAAAGTGACGCACTCATTGTCCATACCGCGGATGACGGATATTGCCGCGCCTTGAGCCTGCGTAGGACGATAGCGATGATTGGCGGCCACATCGCGAACCGCATCGCAGTCTGAAACCACGTATCCCTGGAATCCCCACTTTCCGCGCAATTGGTCTTGCAGCAGGTACTGATTGGCGCATGCAGGCTGGCCATTGATTGCGTTGTAGGCGCACATGACGGACCCGGCCTTGCCTTCTACGATGGCGGCGCGGAACCCGGGCTCGTAGGTGTCGACCTCGTCGTGCTTGCTTACGTCCACGTCGGCAAAATGGCGCGTCGGTTCCGGCCCGCTGTGTACGGCATAGTGTTTCGGAGTTGCAATGGCCAGGTAGTACTTTGGATTGTCGCCCTGCAAGCCGGTCACGTAGGCAACGCCCATGCGGCCGGTGAGGAACGGGTCTTCGCCGTAAGTCTCCTGGCCGCGGCCCCAGCGCGGGTCGCGGAAGATGTTCAGATTCGGAGACCAGAAATCGAGCCCTCCCATGATGCCCGTATGCCCTTCGCGGGCATTCTGGACGTGCTTGATGCGCCCCTCAACACCGATCTGTGCCGCCATGGTATGAATACCCGCCGTATCAAATGTTGCAGCCAGACCGATCGGCTCGGGATACTCGGTCACACCCTCGTTGATGACTCCGTGCAGGGCCTCGCTCCACCATTGGTATGCAGGAACATTGAGCCGCGGAACAGCCGCGGAGTTGTTCTGCATTTGCGTAGCCTTCTCCGCAAGCGTCATGCGATGCACCAGGTCGGCTGCCCTTTGTTCAGGGGTCAACTGTGGGTTCATGTAGGGGAGGTTTGTGGCGTCCTGCGCGGTTGCAGATATCAGAATGGAACTCAAAAAAAGCGTTCCCAAACCCGCGGCCGCCCTTGCGGCAATTCGCGTCATGCGGTTTCTCATCCTTTTTCTCCAGGTTTGCATTTAAACAATCCAAAAGTTTACGTCTGGCAGCCTCAACAGCGGCGGTAACTTGCGCTGAAAGCAATGATCCGATCGTCGAATTTGAATCTACATTTTCAGGACACTCGTGCAACGGCAATTTTGCCCGCAAAACAGTGTAGTGCCGCTGCGGGCTCTCTGTCCGTGGCCATCCCTGGGACGAGCCCGAAGGTCACGCCAGCCGGGTAAAGAGCGTCGCTGGGAAATCGTTTACTGATAATGCGAATATACACCGGTGAACTGCCGGTTACCCTTATCGCGGAACGGTATCGCCAGGGCCGCTTCTGTCGGCGGACGTGCAGCTCTCGCATCACAACGAACGACTCCGCTCGACCGGCTTGATGTCGCTTGGAGAATTGGTCATACCGATTCTTGGGTCTGGGTTGGTCGCGAGCGATGTGAATGACAATCCCGCATCGTTTGGTCGACATCGCGCTTGCACTCCAATTGCACGGTTCTGTTTAGTCCGTGGCAATGGGAATCGACTCACCAGTGGGTGTCAGGCTGATTCCATCAGATGCTTCGAAGGAGCAAGCGCGATGAGGGTAACGCCGATGATGAAAAGAACAGCCACGCCGATCAATTCCCCACGTGCCACCATGTTGCAGCACGCCTGAGTACCCATGAGCGCTGCGTGAGCGAAACTCGACCATGCTGTGAAGGCAATCACACTGCGACTTGCCGATGGATTTCGGATTGCTAAAAGCAGAAAGACGCCGAGCGTGACGTACAGGCGGAACTACATGGAAAGCGCAGGCGCCTGTCGGATAAACACCACCATGGGATAACTCAAGGCGATGAAGAGCAATCCCACCATTGCCAGCACGATCTTCAATGCCAATTAACGATTCATTGATCTGCTCCGACCGTCGGCCTGACAAGCCGGATCTGCGGCATTTCCACACTTTCGTCTGCTTTTTTCGACTCTGTGAGCATCATACGCGGGGCTACTTAAGCAGGTCCTCGAAAAGTGTGCGCGCTTTGCTGAGCGGCAGAGCCGTTCATCGCATCGAAAAGCCGGCATTTGATCTGGCCTCCTCGAGGGTTCAAGTTGTTCAAGTCTGAATCCGTGAAAAACCGGGAATTGTTTGGCTTCGGATGGCTGACATGTCTCAGTTATGGCCGTTGCCAGGGTTCGAACCGCATGATGCCATGGCGTTTAACGGCCTTTTACGCCAAAAGGCCTATTCGTTTTTTGCGCGCCGATGAAATGCTGCATTGTGTGAGGTCGGTGTGATTTTAGCTGCCAAAGTTGATCGGTCTGGAAACACTTGCAACTTGTTGCGCAAAGTGGGGAGAACAGAGTTACCATCTGAACCAACGGTCGCAGCCGCGAAGGACGGCGATTCTATGAGAAGGGAACTGAACCGGAGAGAACTGATCCAGGGCTTGAGCTCCGCAGCGGCGGGGTTGTACCTCGTGCCTACCCGGCTTTTTGCCGCGACAGCCGCACCCACGGCTCCCGTCGCCGTCGCCAGGTGTTCAACCTATGGGCCGGCAATGGTGACGACTCTAGCGACCATGTTCGACCAATTGGGAGGGTTGCACAGGCTGGTGAGCGGCAAAACCGTGGCGATCAAGATCAACGTGACGGGGAGTTCGACGCAGCGTTTCAACGGAATGACCCAGGGTCAAACATACTGGGTGCATCCCCAGGTTGTCAGCGCCACCGTTCATCTGCTGGGCAAGGCCGGGGCACGGCGGATACGCCTTGTGGAGAGTCCAACCGGATCGAAGGTGCACACGCTTGAGGAGTTCATCACGCAGGCCGGATGGCAATTGTCGGATTTCACCAGTGCCGCCAGCGGCGTGGAGTTCGAGAACACGAACTTTGCGGGTTCGTCGAAGAGGTACACTCGGCTTTGGGTTCCTGGCGGAGGCCTGTTGTTCAAAGCCTACGATCTGAATCGCGCATACGCGGATTGCGATGTCTTTGTCTCTCTTGCCAAGCTGAAGGAGCACAGCACGGCCGGGCTCACCGGATCGATGAAGAACCTGTTTGGAATTACTCCCACGACAATCTACGGGGAGACCGCCGGCGAGGATGAGCCGAGCCAGGAAGCGGGTGGCGGGCGGACCATGCTGCACAACGGGAATCGGCAGCCTTCCCGTACGGCGCTGCCGGAACTGGATCCACAATCGCCGCGCGACCCAGGCTACCGCGTGCCGAGGGTGACCGTTGACCTGGTGGCGGCACGACCCATTCACCTGAGCATCATCGACGGAATTCAGACCGTGGCGGGTGGCGAAGGTCCGTGGGTGAAACCCATGCGTGCGGTTCCTCCCGGCTTGTTGATTGCGGGTACGAATTGCGTAACCACCGACGCTGTTTGCGCCGGCTTGATGGGCTTCGATCCAATGGCCGACCGGGGTACCGCTCCCTTTGAGCACTGCGACAACACGTTGAGGCTGGCCGAGGAACGCGGGATTGGCACGCGCGATCTGAGCCGCATTGAAGTGCTCGGGCTTCCCATCGCGAAGGGCCGGATCGAGTTCCGCAAAGTATAAAGGAACGCAAGAACCGGATTGCAGCGAACTGGGCGTTGACCGTAAGGCAACGGTTGAGGTGGCTTGTGTCGACCGCTAGCTGAACAGCGCGTCATCCCACGACTGCGGTTCGTCCCACGTAGGCGTAGGTTCGAAGTATCCGGTTCCTGGCTTCAGATGGCGCCTGACCTCGTCGTCGTTGAGCGTGACACCGAGGCCGGCGCTGTCAGGGACCTTGATAAAACCATTTTGGATAATAGGCTTCTCAATTCCTGTTACCAGGTCCTGCCAGAACGGCACATCGAGTGAGTGGTTCTCAAGGGCGAGGAAGTTGCGGGTGGCGGCGGCGCAGTGAACACACGCCATGCACCCCACGGGGGTCCCCGCAAAATGCATGGCCATGGGCAGACCGTAGCGAAAGGCCATGTCGCCGATATGGTGAGTTTGGAGAATGCCGCCGGAGGTAGCGAGGTCGGGGTGAATCTTGTCGACCGCATGCTCTTTGCAGAGCGTCTCGAAGTCTGAAAACTGGTAGATGTCCTCCCCGGTCAAAATGGGGGTTGGGGAGGCTTCACGAACCTCCTTCAAGAGCTCGGTGTAGTACCAGGGAACGACATCTTCCATCCATTCGAGATTGAACCTTTCATAGGCCTTGCCCAGGCGAATGACAGATTTTACGCCGATGTGGCCGAGGTGATCCATCGACAGAGGCATGTCATAGCCAATGTTTTCGCGCACAGCGGCAACATATTCGCAGAGCCTGTCGATGCCTTTGTCGGTGACTTCGGTGGCCACGAATGGATGAGGCTGATCGTGCAACTCCCACTTATCCTGACCCGCGGGCCGCATCACAGTGCCGGGGATTCCGGCCAAAACGTCGATGCCCAGATCCATCTTCATCCAGGTAAGTCCCATTGCCTTGCGCTCTTTTGCGCGCTGCCCGTACACCTTCGGGTCCTCTGACTCGGTGGTATCGGCGTAGATTCGAATCGAGTCGCGCCATTTTCCGCCGAGCATCTGGTAAACGGGGATGTTGTATACCTTGCCAGCGATATCCCAAAGAGCCATCTCGACGGCGCAAACGCCACCGGCCTGGCGAGCGTTACCGCCAAACTGTGCGATTTTCTGAAACAAATAATCGATGTTGAGGGGATTCTCGCCGAGGATCCGGCTCTTCAAAACCAATGCGTATTGCGGACCGGCAATATCGCGCACCTCGCCGAGGCCGTAGACGCCCTGGTTGGTGTCAATCCGGATGAGAACGCATGGGCTCGGGCCGGGCTTAACGACCACCGCATAGCGCATGTCGGTAATCTTTAAAGCCGACGGGCTGGAGGCAGTATTTACGTTCCTGATCGCGGGTTCGGCGGCTGTTGCAGTCTGGCCGAGTGCGCTACCGGCCAGCACAGCCAATGAGGACTTTAAAATGCTGCGGCGGTTGTAGCCATGCCTACCCTCGGCGGAAGTGTTCATCGGTTCCTTTCAAAACATTCGCAATCCATCTTACTCCCGCGATGCCGGGTTCGATCGTGGCTGGACGCAGGCGATTGGTTTGTGGAAGAATTCAAGACCGCAAATGAAGGAGACTTCCAGATTGAGATCATCAGTGTCGCGAAGACGTTTGATCAAGGGCCTGGCAACGACAGCCCTGGCCCCAGCTCTGTGGAGAGTTGCGGCCTCTGCGCAGTCAAAGGAAAAGCCATGGTGGCTCGGCGACGGTATGCTGCAGGAAGGCGCAGAGACTCCCAAGATTGCCTGTGCCATCGACCTCAGCGGCGGCATTAGCGAAGCGGCGATTCACAGTGTGGTGCAACTGGGTGTTTATCACGTCCTGAGCGGCGGTCCCGCGCTGCCGTGGACCGCGGGCGAGCTTCAGCCACTTGTCGACAAGCTCAAGGCGAACGGCGTGACCCTGGGTAACCTGATGGTCAGTGGCTTTCCGAGCACGGTTTATGGCAGGCCGGGGCGCGACGAGGAGATCGAGAAGATCAGGCAGTCGATTCAGGCCGCGGGGCAGGTGGGCGTCGCAGTGGTCGAATACAACTTCTACGCGCACCGGGCGATGGAAGGCTACTTTGAAGAAATGGGCCGGGGTGGCGCCGGATTGACGGGCGTGGATTACGACAGGATGAA
>Ga0181535_10005621_pt1 | contig 13331 bp, 11 predicted proteins | sample PEATcosm2014_Bin_44_FD_119774 | JGI IMG/M metagenome (GOLD analysis project Ga0181535, IMG submission 119774) | Peatland microbial communities from MTU Mesocosm Facility, Houghton, MI, USA - PEATcosm2014_Bin17_30_metaG | ecosystem: Environmental > Terrestrial > Soil > Wetlands > Peat | place...
AGCGTGGTTTTCAAGGACAAGGCCGGGTGGACGTATGAGGGCGCCGCGCTGGAATCCTCCAGCTTTTTGAAGACCAACCGATTCATGGCGTGGGTGACCGCCAACATCGGCTATCACCATATTCATCATCTCAACCACCGGATCCCGTTCTACCGGCTGCCGGAAATTTATCGGGCCATTCCCGAACTGCGCGAGGCCAAGACCACCTCCCTGCATCCGCGCGACATTTTCCGCTGTCTCCGCCTCAAAGTCTGGTGCGTGGAAAGCCAGCGCATGGTCGGCGTGCGCGGGCTGTGAGTCAGAGAGGGGCGGCTCCAGCTACTGGAGCTTTCCCATCCAGTCCTGTCTTAATCTTCGTTTGCGTGAACTGCCTGCCAAGCCGTCGCAAGGTGCGGCGCTACAATCGGTGTGTTTTCACCTCGCGGGTCATGAAAAGTTCCCCATTCTGGTAGATCTGCGTTTTGGCCGTGTCCTGTGAATCCGTATAGGAGCCGGTGGTGGTTTCTTTATAATCACCATGCGACGAGGTGATGGTGTACGTCTTGTGCGCGAAGTTGTAGACGATCGTCCCTGCCGTAAGGACATCACGGCCTTGCTCGTCCGTATAAAGACCGTATGTCTTGAGCGCGGCCGCCTGCGCGTCATAGGGTACGCCGTGAGCAGTGCGTCCGCGGAGACTCCAAAGTCTGCCCAACCCCCCAAGACAACGCGCAGCTTCGCCCATAAGGGGGAACCTGACATCCCGGTGCGCTTGGAGCGGCGCGCTGGTGCTGGAGCATTTTCGATTGGACTTCGCCTCGCCGGGGACGCAACACTGCCGGTGAACCGACCCCGCTTTTGCCCATTGCTTGGGGTCTGAACCAGCCATGCAGAATCTTTTTTTGAACTTTGCGCCGCTGCCGCGACGGGGATTGGCCTGTCTGATTCTCCTATGGCTCAGTCTGGTTCCACCCTTGGCCTTGTCGGCGGGGGAGCTGCGGCAAAGCCTCAACTTCAATCGTGAGTGGGCGTTTCAATTGGGCAACGCACGGGACGCCGAAACAGCGGCTTTCGACGACTCCCAATGGGAGCGCCTTGGATTGCCGCATTCGTTCTCGCTGCCGTATTTCGCCTCGGACAAGTTCTACATTGGTTACGGCTGGTACCGAAAGCATTTCGACGCCCCGGCGGCATGGGCGGGCAGACGCATCAGTCTGGAATTTGACGGCGTGTTTCAGGTGGCCGAAGTATATGTAAATGGCCGGCGCATGGGCGAACACCGGGGCGGTTACACCGGCTTCAGCTTCGACCTCACCGAGGCCGTGAAAACGGGCGACAACCTGCTGGCGGTGCGCGTCAATAATCTATGGGATGCGCGCCTGGCACCGCGCGCCGGCGAGCATGTCTTCTCCGGCGGCATCTATCGCGACGTGCGGCTGGTGGTCACCGCCCCGCTGCATGTGGCGTGGTATGGCACGTTCGTGACCACTCCGGAAGTGTCGCCGGCGGCCGGTACGGTGAACGTGAAAACCGAGGTGGTGAATGACTCCGGCGTGGCCAAATCCGCCATCGTGAGAACCAGCATCCTGGACGCGCAAGGAACCACCGTCGCCCAAGTGGAATCCGCGCAGATCATGGCGCCCGGCGCCACGAATAGCTTCGATCAGACCAGCGTGCCGATTGCGAATCCCCGGCTCTGGTCGCCGGCGCAGCCGAATCTGTATTCAGTGAAAACGATCGTGCTCGATCATGGTCAGCCGGTGGATGATTACACGTCGCCGCTGGGCTTTCGCTGGTTCAAATTCACGGCCGACCAGGGTTTTTTCCTCAATGGTGCGCATTACTATTTCAAAGGCGCCAATGTGCATCAGGACCATGCCGGCTGGGGCGACGCGGTGGCGGACAGCGGCCTGGCCCGCGACGTGAAGCTGGTGAAAGGCGCCGGCTTCGACTTTATTCGCGGTTCGCATTATCCGCACGCGCCGGCGTTTGCGAAGGCGTGTGACGAGCAGGGCCTGTTGTTCTGGTCGGAAAATTGTTTCTGGGGCACCGGCGGTTTACCGCGCGATGGCTATTGGAACAGCAGCGCGTATCCCATGAACCCGGCGGACGACGCTGATTTTGAAGCCAGCGTGAAGGCGAGTCTGCGCGACATGATTCGCATTCATCGCAACCATCCCAGCATCATCGTCTGGAGCATGTGCAACGAGCCGTTTTTCAGCGAAGGCGGCGTGTTGCCGAAGGTGCGGCGCTTGCTTTCCGAACTCGTCACGTATAGCCATGAACTGGACCCGACGCGACCGTCGGCGATTGGGGGCTGCCAGCGCGGCGAGTTGGATCACCTCGGCGATGTGGCCGGTTACAACGGCGACGGCGCGCGGTTGTTTGCGCATCCCGGCGTGGCCAGCGTGGTGAGCGAATATGGTTCGACCATCGCGGATCGTCCGGGCAGCTATGCCCCGGGTTGGGGGGATTTGCCGGGCACGCCCGGGGCGGATGAGCAGCAAGCGGGTTCGTGGCGTTTGCCGTGGCGCAGCGGGGAAGCCATCTGGTGCGCCTTCGATCATGGCAGCATCGCCGGCCGGAGTTTTGGCGCGATGGGGTTGGTGGATTATTTTCGCCTGCCGAAGCGGTCATGGTATTGGTATCGCAACGAATATTTGCACGTGCCGCCGCCAGTGTGGCCCCGGCACGGCGTGCCGGCCGCTTTGCGACTGACGGCGGATAAAACCACGCTCGATTCCGTGGACGGCACGGACGACGCGCAAATCGTGGTGACCGTATTGGATCGGGAGGGCAACGCGATCAATAACTGCCCGCCCGTGACGTTGGCGGTGGAGTCTGGTCCGGGCAAATTTCCCACTGGCCCGGCCATCACCTTCGCGCCGGACTCAGACATCACCATTCGCGACGGCCAGGCGGCGATGGAATTCCGCTCTTATTATGCGGGTGACACGGTGATTCGCGCCACCTCTCCGGGACTGCTCGACGCGACGCTCCAGCTCACCTCGCTGGGCCAGCCGCGATTTATTGCGGGCCAAACGCCGTCCGTGCAGCTGCGACCGTATGTGCGGTTCACGGGGGCGGGCGCGAACGGTTCGCCAGTCGCCTTGGGTCAGGAAAACCCCACGCGCGCCAGCAGCGAAGCCCCCGGGCACAGCGGACGGCTGGCCAACGACGGCCACCGGGACACCTTTTGGCAGGCGGTCCCCGGCGATACCGAGGCGTGGTGGCGGGTGGATCTGGAGCGCCTGGTGAAGGTGGACCGGACCGAGCTGACGTTTCCATCGGCCGGCAATTGGCGCTATCTGATTGAAATATCTGACGATGGCGACCACAACTGGACGGAATTGGTGGACCGGACGAAAACCTCAAACTCCAGCCCGGAGCGGGTGGATGTTATGCCCGGCGGTTTGCCACCGGGCCGCTTTCTGCGCGTGCGGATCACGGGTTGGCCGGTCGGTGGCGTGGCCGCCTTGGCGGAAGTGAAAGTTGTGGGAACCTTGGCTGTTCCTTAAGAAAGATTACGAATGATGCTGAACCTATTTTTCAATAATGACCCTGAAATTGCGCTGCCGGCCGGCGGGCGGCGCGGAAGGCGGGGCAGGGGACGGCAACTTCTGGCCGGCGTTTGGGCTGGGCTGGGGTTGGCACTGCTCTTGAGTGGCGGGGCCGCGCGTGGGGCGGAGGCGCGGGCAACGCTTAAAGAGGCTTTTAGCGGGGACTTCCCGGTGGGCGTGGCGGTGAACCAGCGGCAGTTCACCGGCCAGGATACGAACGGTGCGGCCATCGTTGTCTCGGAGTTCAACGCCATCGCGCCGGAAAACGTGTTGAAATGGGAGAGTGTGCATCCGCGGCCGGGAACGAACGGGTACAATTTCGCGGCGGCCGACGCCTATGTGGCCTTTGGCGAGCGCCATCACCTGCTGATCGTGGGGCACACCCTGGCCTGGCATAACCAGACACCGGCCTGGGTGTTCCAAGGCGACGGCGGCCGGCCGCTGGCGGGCACCAACGCCGCTGACCGCGCCTTGCTGCTGGCACGACTGCAGGACCATATCCAGACCGTGGTTGGCCGGTACCGGGGCCGCATCAAAATCTGGGATGTGGTCAATGAGGCGTTGAATGATAGCGGGGACCCCGCTGACACGAACCTGCTGCGGCAAACGTCGCCCTGGGTACGGATACTCGGCGAGGAATTCATCGCGCAGGCGTTTACCTGGGCGCACGTCGCAGACCCGGACGCGGTTCTGCGTTACAACGATTATGCCATTGAGAACGAGCCCAAGCGGCGGCGGGTCATGACGCTGATTCAGCGGTTGCAAGCCCGGCAGGTGCCGGTGATGGTCATCGGTTCGCAGACGCACGCCAATTTGATCTGGCCGAGTCCGGAATTGGAGGACGCCGCGCTGACCGACCTGGAGCGGTTGGGCTTGCCCATTCACATTACGGAACTGGATGTGGATGCCTCGAAAGCCGACCAGCAGGTGCAGAGCGCGGATATCCTGCAGCCGGATCGGTCCGGGAACGGTGGTTTGGCGGCCGGCGCGGATCAGAAATTGACCGACCAGTACGGCCGCCTTTTCCGGGTCTTCCTAAAGCATCGCCAGCATATCGGGCTGGTGACCTTTTGGGGCCTGACGGATCGGGATTCCTGGCGAAGCTGGGGCCACCCGCTCTTATTTGATCGGGAAGGCAGGCCAAAGCCCTGTTATGAAACGCTTATTCAGTTGGGCCGCCCAGTGGGGGCGGAACGTCGATAAAAAAGGCTGAGGGCTGAATGCTGAAGTCTTAGAGCCCACCCGGGCGGGGCCGCGTTGAAACCCGCTGGGCCCGGCCGAGTCATGCTCGGCTCGCCCCCACGCCATTGTAGGGCACGACGTAAGGAGCACGCGTGCCGCGAAGCTTCCCCCATGCCCAAGACGCCTCCTTACGTCGTCGCCTACAAGGCCGCTTCCGAATAGCCGGCAACCAGCGTGGGAGAGTGTCCCACGCTGGCTGGACAGAAGTCCGCGTTACAGGGATTCCTGCGGCAACTTCTTGTAGTCGGCAAGTTGTTCCTCCGTTAACTTGTCAGCGGCCGTGATCTTCAGGTCTGGCACCTTCGCCAACTCCGCCTTCAGCAGATCGGGATCGTAGGCGAGAAAAGAGCCGACCAATTTGTCGCCCTGCTTGGTTGTCCTGAAATAGCCAATCACGCCGCCTTGGCCTGAATTGCATTTGGCGAATTGCTGGATCTTATCCAATAACTCGCCCGGCGTCTTCGGTGAGAAATCACCCACCGGCTCAAAGCGTACCGCCCAGATGCCCATGGAGGCTTCGAGATGTTCGATGTCCACGAGGGATTCCTGCGGCGACTTTTCGTATCGGTCCAACTGTGGCTGCGTTAACTTGTCGACGGACGTAATCTTCAGGTCCGGCACCTTGGCCAACGACACTTTGAGTTGGTCGGGATCATACGCCAAGAAAGAGCCGACCAGTTTGGTGCCCTGTTTGGTGGTCCTAAAATAGCCGATCGCGCCGCTCTGGCCAGTCTGACAGTGGGCGTATGGTTGGATTTTGCCCAGGAAATCACCCGGGGTTTTCGGTGAGAAATCGCCGGTCATTTCAAAGCGCACCGCCCAGACTCCCTTTGCCGCATCGAGGTGCTTGACGTCCACCAAGGCTTCCTGTGGTGACTTTTCGTATTGGTCAAGCTGTTCCTGGGTCAGCTTCTGGACTGCAGTCACCTTGAGCCCGGCGATCTGGTCCAGTGCCGCTTTGAGCTGATCGGGATCGGACGCCAGAAACGATCCGACCAGCTTATTGCCTTGCTTGACCGTTCGGAAGTAACCAAGCTCGCCGCTCTGGCCCGAGTACACGTGGATTCTCGCTAGAAACTCGCCCGGCGTCTTCGGTGAGAAATCACCGACCGGCTCAAACTTCACCACCCACACCCCCTGGGCGGCGTCGGGGCCGGCGACTTGAGGTGGCTGAGACGACGTTTGATTTTGCGCATCCGTCAACGTGGCCAGCGCGAGCCCGGCCAGGAGCAAAACGGCCAGTACCATCCCGCGGTCCGTTTTATGATATTTGGCAATCATGATTATCCTCGCTTTCATTTGTTGTTTGTTCTCCAGTATTCCGGCCAGGTTCGGCCCCCAGACAGATTGGCCAAACCCTTCCAGAAGCTTTACGATCGTCAGCCCGTATGCTTCATTTTCGCCCGGGCGGGCGTGGAAGAGCGCCAGCGCATCGCACGCCAGTTCCCGATCCGCGCGCAGGCGATAAAACGCCAGCCAAACCAGCGGATTGAACCAATGCACGATCTGCACGACCAGCGTGAGCCAGCCCGTGAGGATGTCCTGGCGTTTGATGTGGGCGAGTTCATGCAGGAATACGTGGCGCAGTTCCTCGGGAGTAAAGGTGGACAACAGTCCCGTCGGCAATAGCAGACGCGGACGCAAAAAACCGAACAGCGTCGGGCCTTTGACGGCTGCTGTCTCGATCAGGGAGACCGGCGTGCTGACGCCCATCAGTGTCTTGCAATCTTCCAACAAGGCGAGTGTGGGGCCATCCGTCAACGGCCGCAGCCGCCGCACGCGGCGGGTGAATCGGTACTGGCCGGTCAAAGCGTAGAGCGCCAGGGAAACTGCGCCGGCAGCCCAAAACCACGCCAGCTCCCAGTGCCAGTGTCCATGGGTGGCGGGCGCGACGGCGGCAGCTGGGCGGACGGTTTCGATGGAAACGCTGGCTGGCGCTTCCGGGGTTCGGATTGCCTGCGCGGATGAGGTGGGGGTGGGGATTCTTAACACATTGAACAGGCTGGCCGGGGAGGGGATTGACCAGGGCAACGCCAGCCGCAGCACCACCAGCAGCCATAGAGCGTGACGCCAGCACGGTCGCAGGCGCGGACCGCAAAGCTGCTGTGCCGCCAGGATCAGCAGGATCAGAATTGAGGCCTCTCCTGACATCTTCAGGAGAAGGGGAAGATGGGAAAGGGATTCGCGCATAAAATCAGTTAATCGGGGTTCTTGAGCAGACGCCGTAGCTCGCGGATTTCATCGGGAGTCAGTTTGTCCCGCTGGACGAAGTGGGCGAGCATGGGCTTTAAGGATCCACCAAAGACGCGCTCCAGAAACGTTTCGCTCACTGCATCCACGCACTCTTCGCGTCGGACCAGCGCATGATACACATAAGCGCGCCCTTCCTTGCGGAACCCCAGGACTTGCTTTTTGACCAGCCGGTTGAGAAAGGCTTTGGCCGTGCGGGGGTGCCAGGAGGGGTCGCTTTGTTGCAGGACCGCGATGATCTCCCCCGCCGAACAGGGGCCTTGTGACCAGACAATTTTCATGACTTCCCACTCGGTTTCCGAAATTCGCGGCACTTCACTCATAAAGGTAAACTAACGATTAATTTTGTAATCTTTAAGAGATTACATGGTTAATCGATGGCGGTCAACCGAATATTTTTGGAAATCCTGCGCTGCGCGGGGGGGGATGAACGAAAATTCTTCTTTGTTCAACCGCACAGCGGATGTGTTTTGGGTGGGGCACAGCACTCCGTGCGCGCCGCGAGCGTAGCGTGGCGGTTTGCAGACCTTGACGATCACGACAGAACAGCGGCGTGTATGACGCGCAGCGGAGCGGGCAGAGAGTGATTTCTGGACGGTGTTTTGGTTTGGCTTGAGCGCGGCGGTTGGCAGGCGCGGCGCGCTCGGAGAGACGCGCCCTACCAAGGACGACCCTTGCGCCCTCGACTCCTTACGTCGTCGCCTACAATCCCGTTTCCGGTTGGGCCGATTTCAACGGTTGAAAGTCGGGGCTTGAATCGCGATACTGGCGGCCATGTCGTTGCCTGCCGATTATCACATGCACACGCCCCTGTGCCGCCATGCCCAAGGCGAGCCCGTGGATTATGCCCGCCGCGCCCTCGAAATCGGCCTTACGGAAATCGGCTTCAGCGATCATTCGCCCATGGAGCGCGACGACTTTGACAATTGGCGGATGCTCGACCGCCAGCTCGATGAATACGTGGCCAAGGTGCGGCTGACCCAGCAGACCTTTCCCCAACTCACCATCCGGCTCGGCCTGGAGGTCGATTTTTTGCCCGGCCAAGAACTTTGGATCCGCCGATTAGCGGAACGGCATCCGTGGGATTATTTCATTGGCTCCGTCCATTACGTCGCGGATTCATGGGATATCGACAACCCGGCCAAGCTCTCGGAATGGAAGAAACGGGACGCCTTTGAAGTCTGGTCCGCGTATTTCGACCGGCTAACGCAGGCGGCCGGCTCCGGTTTGTTCGATATCATCGGCCACGCCGATCTGCCCAAGAAATTTGGCATCCGGCCGGTGCAGGATTGCCGGCCGTTGTATGAAAAATTTCTCGATGCTGCCGCCACTGCTGGCTGCGCCATCGAGTTGAACACCGCCGGCTTGCGCAAGGATTGCCGCGAAATCTATCCCTGTCCCGAATTGCTCGCCATCGCCCGCGCCCGGAACGTGCCCATCACGTTCGGCTCGGATGCCCACGCGCCCGGGGAAGTGGGACTGAATTTTGCCGAGGCCACCGCCTTGGCGCATCAGGTGGGGTATTCGGAAACCCGCCGCTTCCAGCAACGTCAGTATGAGTCCGTCCAGTTCTGAGTCTCCCAGCAGCGCTTCGCGGTCCGGCGCCAGGCTTTTTGCCCTGGTGTGCGTGCTGCTGGCGTTGGGCACCGCCGCCCTCTATTGGCCCATCACGCATCATCCGTTCATTCACTTTGACGATGACGACTACATCGTGGGCAACGTCCATGTGACCTCGGGGCTAAGCGCCACCAATTTCGTATGGGCCTTCACCACCAGCGATCAGGCCAACTGGCATCCGCTCACCTGGCTTTCGCATCAAACGGATTGCACGCTTTTTGGCGTGAACCCCGGCGCGCATCATCTGGTGAACTTGTTATATCACGTGGCCAACACGCTCCTGCTGTTTGTCTTTTTCCGGCGTGCTACGGGGGCGCTCTGGCGCAGCGCGCTGGTGGCGGCGCTGTTTGCCTGGCATCCCATGCACGTGGAATCGGTCGCGTGGGCCTCCGAACGCAAGGATGTGCTGAGCACCTTTTTCTGGCTCTTGGCCATGCTGGCGTATTTGCATTACGCGCGGAGCGTGCCCGGCGCCGCGCCGGCGGCGGCCCGGGGCAGGGGACGGGCCGCGGCTTTCTATCTGGCCGCCCTGGCCGCTTGCGCCTGCGGCCTCATGAGCAAGCCGATGGTGGTGACGCTGCCCTGCGTGTTGCTGCTGCTGGATCTGTGGCCGCTCAACCGGATGGCCGGTTTCCAATCCGGGTATGAGGCCGGTGAAGCGGTGGCTTGCCAACCGGTGTCCGTGGTGCGGTTGGTGGTGGAGAAAACCCCCTTTTTTGCCTTGGTAGTGGCGGGCAGCCTGGCAACGTATCTGGTGCAATCCGGCGCCGGGGCGGTGGCCGGATTGCCGCTCGGGGAACGCCTGGCCAATGCCGTCCTGGCGTATGCGCGGTACACCGCCAAATTGTTCTGGCCGACTGATCTGGCCATCGTTTATCCGCATCCAAGTCACTGGCCGGTTTGGCTGGCGCTCTGCGCCGTGGCACTGCTGCTGGTGTGGACGTTTCTGTGCGTGTACCACTGGCGCCAGGTACCGTTTCTGGCGGTGGGCTGGTTCTGGTTTCTGGGCACGCTGGTGCCCACCATCGGCTTGATTCAGGTTGGCGCCCAATCCATGGCGGACCGTTACACATACATTCCCAGCATCGGGCTGTTTCTGGTGGTGGTCTGGGGGGTGGCGGAGTATTTCGCGGCCCGCGAGAGCCGGCGAATTATCCTGCCGGTCCTGGCCGGGGCGGCCTTGGTGGGGTGCCTGGGCGCCGCCGTGTACCAGATCGCCTTTTGGCGCGACAGCATTCCCTTGTTCCGCCATGCCATTGAGGTAACCACGGATAATTACGTGGCGGAAAACTGTCTGGGCAAGGCGTATGAATTGACGGGCGATACCGACCATGCCCTGGCCTGCTACGAACTCTCCGTGAAGACGGAAGCTCGTTTCCCTTACAGCCAGTTCAACCTGGCCATGGCGCTCCTGGAGCGGGGCCACACCCCTGAAGCGCTGGCACACCTGGAAGTGGCCGCCCGGCTGGAGCCGCGCGACCCGGATATTCAGTACGATCTGGGCATATATTTCTCCCAGCACAACAGTTGGATCAATGCGCTGGGCTGCTTCAGCAATTCCCTCTCCGTGCGCCCGGACTATGCGCCGACGCAACTGGCCATGGGCAGCACCTTGGCGAATTTAGGGCAGGCCGCGGGTGCGGCGGCACATTTGCGCGAAGCCTTGCGGCTGGATCCGAAATTGTTGCCGGCCAAGACCAATCTTGACCGGCTGCTGACGGCCCATCCGGAAGTACGCTGAGCCGTGGCTGCGGTCCGCGGCCCGGAGCGCGGCCGTCCTCGGCCGCTACGGCGTGATTTTGAACCCGGCATTCTCTGTCAACCACGCCGCGAAACGAACGGCCGCCTCCCCAGCGCCGTCGGCGCGACAAACGAAGCGGAAATGAGTTCAAACTCCAGCGGAGCGACCTGACCGAGAACCCCGAAACGGATTGGATTGCCGCAAGAAGGTGCAAAGGTCGCAAAGTCCAAAAGGGACGCTGTTCAAAAGGAGGATGGCAAACGGGGGAACCCCCCCCCGAAGAGCACTCGTCACCTCGGGGCCTACGAGGAGCGCTTGGTGGCTTAATGGCGCGAACCCCAGTTTGACGGTCCTGGAACGGAGGTGGCGGCGTTGCGGGTTGGCGGAGCGTGGCAAGTTGGCGAAGGGGCTGTGGGCACGCGGGCCGAGCAACTCTCGGCGCTCCGGCTAGCGCTTGGCGGTTCGAGCAGCACGTTTCCGGGGGCGGGCTTTGCCCCACGCCGCCAATTCCTCGCGGAGCACTTCCAGCGGCAGCCCCACCACGTTGCTATACGAGCCGGAGATTTCCGAGATGAGCATTTCGCCGGCTTCCTGAATGGCGTAGCTGCCCGCCTTGTCCAGCGTATGCACCCGGGTGGTGTATTCGCGAATCAAACCGGGGGCCAACGGATGAAAGAGCACGTCCGTGCTGACAGCAAAGATCCGTTCCCGGTGCTTGCGCAGGTGGATGAGGCTGACCCCCGTGACTACCTGGTGGGCGCGGCCTTGCAGCCGGGAAAGCATCCAGCGCGCCTCGGGCAGGTCGCGCGGCTTGCCCAGGATTTCATTGTCCAGAAAAACAAGCGTGTCCGCGCCCAGCACCAGGGCGTCGGGAATTTGTTTGGCCACGGCAAAAGCCTTGCGGTGGGCATGGAGCTGGCAAACCTCGAGCGGCGAGAGATGCTCGTGGGCTACTTCAGTGACTTTTCCCGGCATGACTCGGAAGTTCAAGCGCAATAACTTGAGCAGTTCCGCGCGTCGGGGAGAAGCCGATGCCAGTATTAGCGGCGGCAGTTTCACGCATTTAATTTACCAGATCCGGCGGTGGTGTCGAGGGTCAGGATTCCGGTAGGGCGCCGCGGAGGAGCACCTCTCCCCGGAGCGCCGAGCATCGCTCGGCCCGCAAGCCATGGATTTTTTCATTAGCCCGGCGTTGGGCGCCCTCTGTCCGGCCGGTGCGGAGTTCTGTTTTTTTGTCGCGACGGTCAAACCCGGGTGCTAATTAATAGGGCGAACGATCGAATGCAGGATGCCCCCATTCAAAAGCTGTTGTTTGTTTGCAGTCGCAACAAGCAGCGCAGTCTCACCGCGGAGAAGCTCTTCGCCGGTTTTCCGTTGTATCAGGTGCGTTCGGCCGGCACGCAACCGGGGGCGCGCATTGTCGTGACGGAAGGTCACCTGGGCTGGGCTGACGTCATTTTCTGCATGGAGAAGTCCCATTTGAATCGATTGCGACAAAAATTCCCCGAGGCGTTAGCCGGTAAGCAGGTCATCTGTCTGCACATCCCGGATGATTTCGAATTCATGCAAGCCGAACTGATCGACGAGCTGCGGGCCAAGCTGGCTCCGCACGTCACGCTTCCCGGATGAATCCCAAGACGCCCGACCGGGGCTGTCGGCTGGGAGCAAGCGCGCCCTGGCAGCCTGCGGAATTAACAAGGGAACGCCGCGTGAGGGCACGCGGCCTGCATGATTTCCCGGGAAATCGCGACCTTTGTAGGCCCGGTGCCCTCACCGGGCGTTTGTTTCAACAGCTAGGTCGCTCCTCTGGAGCGTGAAACCAGTTTCGTTTCATTGTTACCAATAGGCCGCGCCTACGGCGCTGGGATGGCGTTTTGCAAGTCGCTGTATGCGAGGGTGCAATGCCTGATCTGAGCATAATCATAGAAGACCCAGGATAATGACCCGGGAAACGAATTCCATTCTTCCGAAATGGGCTTTGACGGGGTTACGACCGTACCATGGGCTGGCGGCGCCCGATGCGCACGTTAGAATCTTAACCGGTAGAACATTTGCGCAGCGCTGTTCAACGGAACGGAGTAGGGCGAGGTGGCGGTGCCGAGATCGGTGTAGGGACCGGTCACGGCGGGTGCGGCCTGAAGTGTGCCCAGGGGCCAGGTCAGGATGAGGTTGGACCCGGAGCGCGAGGCGGTCAGCGAAGCACTGCCATAGACGCCGGCCGAGTAGTGAGCCGCGATTTGGGACGCGGAGAGGCCGTAATTGTAAATGGCTGCGCCGCCGATGCCGCCCGCGAATTGTTCCTCCAAGCCGCTGGTGGGATATCCCGCTTGATGTTTCCAACGCCCGCGCGCGCCGATGGCCCACTAGGTGTTGCTGATCGAAATCGAACCGGTGCCCGGTTGCGAACCCTCCAGGACACCGTTGCGATAGATGTTCCAATTGGTCCCGTCATAGGTGCCCGCCAAATGCACCCAATTGGTTCCGGTCAAATCCACCGCCGGAATGACCAAGCTGGCACTGCTGGGGATCCCAGCGGCCACGGACCCGACCTGGTAAGTGGCGCTTCCCGCCCCCATGGAAACATCGAGCAATTGGAGTGAGACGCCATTGATGTCGCTGTCGTCGATACCGTGCGAAATCACATCCGCCGTCGTGCCATCAATATCATTGGTGTTCGGTAGCACCCACGCCTCGAGCGTGATCTGATTGGTGAAATTCAGACCATCCGGATTGACCAACTCGACGTAGCTGTTGGTGCCGTTGAAATCGGCGGCCAAGTTGGTTAAGTCAAAGCCGGGGTAAGCTGGTGGCCGCGGGCCGGTGGCACCGTTGGTCGTGTAACTATAAACGCCGTTGGCGGCGGCACCGAGCGTGCCGAGGTTGGCCGCGATATCATTCGCCGACTGGTCCAAGCGCAGGTATTCCGCCGCGCCGTCCGCAAT
>Ga0181535_10005622_pt1 | contig 13330 bp, 11 predicted proteins | sample PEATcosm2014_Bin_44_FD_119774 | JGI IMG/M metagenome (GOLD analysis project Ga0181535, IMG submission 119774) | Peatland microbial communities from MTU Mesocosm Facility, Houghton, MI, USA - PEATcosm2014_Bin17_30_metaG | ecosystem: Environmental > Terrestrial > Soil > Wetlands > Peat | place...
ATGGCATCGGGTTTGGTCGCGGAACCCCTGCGCGCGCTCCGGCGCGGCCTCACCCGGGCCGCCGGCTTCGCCTTGTATGTCGCCGTGGTTAAAACCCCGGCCCAGCGCAATCAGTTGATCACGCTGCTGGCCGAAGCCGTCCCAGCAATCAAACTGCAAACCGTCACCCTTCGCGCCGACAGCACCGATATTCTGGACGAGATTCAACAGCAGCTAGGCGGCCCGCCATCCGGCCCCGTGATGCTTACTGGTCTGGAAACCGTGTTGCCATCGGATGCCCCCAATCATCCCATCCTCAATGCGCTTAATCTGCGCCGTCCCGACTGGCCGCAACGGATTTCCCAGCCCGTAGTCTTTTGGGTGCCCGAATATTTGCTCGGCGTCCTGGCTCGCTCCGCGCCGGATTTTCTGGATTGGCGCAGCGATACCATTCATTTCCCCGACCTTCAGCCGGCCCAGTTTGAAGTCCTCAAATCGGTAACCTGGGGCGGGGGAATCGATACCCGCTTGCCCGCCGCCGCCCGCCGGGAACGCATCCGGGAATTGGAGTCGCGCATAGCGGCAAATGAGGATTCCAATGACACGGCCATTTGCCCAGTGGTGGCTGACTGGCTGAATGAGCAGGGATTGCATTTCCGCTTGTTTGGCGAAATGCAAGCAGCACTCGGTTGTTTTGAAAAGGTGCTCGCCATCGCACGCGGGCTCGGCGATCGCCGAAGGGAAGTCGCGGCGCTGGCAAATCTCGGTATTATTTACGCGGAGATGGGTGACTTACGAAAGCCAATTGAACTATTCCGACAGGGATTAGGCATCTGCCAAAAACTAGGCGATTTGCCGGCAGAAAGCGACCTGCTTGGGAATCTTGCCAGTGCCAACTTTGCAACCGGCAATTTCCGCGATGCCGGTCAGTTTTATGAACAAAGTCTGAAGTTGCATCGCCGACTCGGAAATCTGCTTGGGCAGGGGCGGGATTTGTTGGGCATTGGATCGATATATACAAAACACCAAAAGTTCTCTGACGCCATTCCCTGTTTTGAGGAAGCTCTTGGAATTTTTCGAGCGGCGGGCGCTCGAAAGGAACTCAGTAACGTGCTTGGTAACCTCGGTGTTGTCTATCGACAGCAAGGTGACATACAAAAGGCGATCGGATTTTTTGAACAAGCCATAGTCGCTGACCGAGATTTGGGGGATAAACAAGGTGAAAGACGAGACCTTGGCAATCTGGGGAATGCCTATGCGACTTTGGGAGACCTACCCAAAGCGATTAATTTATTTAACGAGGCGTTGGCGATCGCCAGCGAGGTGGGCGACCGGCGCGGGGAGGGTGGAATCCTGTTGAATTGCGCCCTGGCATTGGACCAGTCCGGAGATCGGGAGGGGGCTATCGCCCGAGCGGAGCAAGCGCTTAAGATCTTTGAGGTAATCGAAGACCCACACGTTGGCGAAGCGCGGGCGATGTTGGCTAGGTTGCGTCAGTAAGCGAAGGTGGCGTCTGCCAATTCAGTTGCAGGTTTCGTCGCAACCAAGAGAGCGCCTTCCTCACCGCGCCAGCAGGGCCTGAGCGTGCTGGCGGGCGGCGTCGCTCTGGCCGCCGAGCATGCGTGCCAGCTCGGTCACCCGCGCCGGCCGGTCCAGCAGCGTGATTTCCGAAATCGTGCGGCCATTCCGTACCTGCTTGCTCACCACGTAATGCGCATCGGCCGCCGAGGCCACTTGCGGCAGGTGGGTGATGCACAGGACCTGGCGCTGCGCCGCAATCTGCCGCATCTTCTCCCCCACGGCATGGGCGGTCTCGCCGCCCACGTTGGCATCCACTTCATCAAACACCAGCACCGGAATATCGTCTTCCGCCGCCAGCACCGTTTTCAAGGCCAGCATCACGCGCGCCATTTCGCCGGAGGAGGCGATGGCCCGCAAGGGCTTCGCCGGCTCGCCGGGATTGGGGGCAAATTGAAATTCCACCTCGTCCAAGCCCGATTCCTTGATGACTTGGCCGGGCGCCGACGCGGTCGGGCTGATGGCCACGTCGAACTTGCTCTGTTTGAACCCCAAATCCCCGAGCTGCCTGGCCACCGCCTTGGCCAGTTGCGGAATGATTTTTCGGCGCGCGGCGGAGAGTTTTTTGCCGGCGTTTTGAAGCTCCGCGTCGGATTTTTCCAGGGCTGCCTGGAGGCGTGCCAATTCGGCATCGCGCGCTTCCAAGCTGGCCAGCCGGGTTTGGGCCTCCGCGCCGAAGGCGGTCACCTCCGCGAGGGTGGCGCCGTACTTGCGTTTGAGCGTGTGCAACAGGTTGAGCCGCTCCTCCAGTTCCGCCAGCCGCGCCGGGTCCACCTCCACCTTGTCCGCATAATGCGAGACGGCGGATTGCAATTCGCGCAACAGCTCGGTGGCTTGGGCGTGCAGTTCCACCAGGTGTGCCGCGCCGGGGTCCACGCGTTGCAACTCGGCCAGCAACCGGCCCGCGGCGCCGGCTTGCGTGAGCAGCGAGGTGTCGCTCTCGCTCAAAGCGTCCAGGGTCGCCTGGCTGAGCTGCAGCAGCCTGGCGGCGTTGCTGGCGCGGTGAAAATCCGCTTCCACCCGCTCGTCTTCGCCGGGCTGCAAACGCGCGGCGGAAATTTCCTGCACCTGGTGGCGGAGCAGGTCCAGTTGCTGCGCGTAGGTCTTTTCATCCACGATGAGCGCGGCTTTCTCCATTTCCAGCGCGCGGCGGCCGCGGACGAGTTCGCCAAAGGCGGCGCGGTCGGCCTCGAGTCCGCCAAAAGCATCCAGGATGGCCAGTTGCCGGGCCGGATGCAGCAGCGACTGGTGGTCGTGGGGGCCGTGCATATCCACCAGCCCTTCGCCGAGGCTGGCCAGCGTGGCGAGGGTCGTGGGCGAGCCATTGATGAACTGGCGGTTGGTGCCGGCCGCGGTGAAGGTGCGCTTGAGCACCAGTTGATGATCTTCGCAGGGCTCCAGGCCGTTTTCCTCCAAAAAGGCTTTAAGGGGCTGCGCGCCGGAGCGCGGCCGCAGGCGGCGCACGTCCAAGACCGCCTCCACCGAGCAACTTTCCTCCCCGGTGCGAATGAGGCTGCGGTCGGCCCGTTCGCCGAGCACGAGGTTGAGCGCGCCCAGAATGATGGACTTGCCGGCGCCGGTCTCGCCGGTGATGACATTGCAGCCCGGCCGCAATTCCAACGTGAGGTCGGTCACCAGGGCCAGGTTTTTGATGCGCAGGGTCGTCAGCATGGACGTGTTTCGGGCCACAGCTAAACACAGACCCGGCGCGCCATGCGATAAAAAAAGCTTCCCGGAGCGAAGACACCGCGGCGCAGCGCGGGCCTCCGGACGGACGCCACGGGGAGGCGGGCTGTCCGGTCGGCTTGACTTTGCGGCGGTTCTGGCATGAAATGGAACCACGCCGGATCAACCAGACCGGGGATTTTTTACACCAAGATTTATACCAAGGCTAAGTGTGGCCACCGAAACCCTTCATTTTGAAAACGCGCGGTTTGCGCAACAATTGTTCAACCACGAGCCGCGCAATTTGCAGGCGCTCGAGACCGAGCTGGGCGTGAAGGCCACGGCCCGCGAGGGCTGGATCAAGCTGGACGGCGCCGCCGAGGATGTGGAGCGCGCGAAGCAACTTTTTTCTTCGTTGGAGAACCTGCTTAAAGCCGGCTCGCCGGTGAAGAACCGCGAGTTTACCCACGCGCTGGGCGTGGTGAAGCACGAGGGCGGCAATACGCTGCGGGAGATGGTCAGTGATCGCATCATGACGCACGAGCGCAAGCCGGCGGTGACCGCCAAGACGGTGGGCCAGAAAAAATATCTTGAGGCCATCCGCAAACATGATGTCACGTTTGGCATCGGGCCGGCCGGCACGGGCAAGACGTATCTGGCGGTGGCCATGGGGCTGGCGGCCTTGCGCGAAGGCTCGGTCTCCCGGATCATTTTGACGCGGCCGGCGGTGGAGGCGGGGGAGGCGCTGGGCTTTCTGCCGGGCGACCTGTTTGAAAAGATCACCCCGTATCTGCGCCCGTTGCACGATGCGCTGCACGACATGCTGCCGGCCGAGGAAATCGCCAAGCACACGGAGCGCGGCACCATCGAGATTGCGCCGCTGGCCTACATGCGCGGGCGCACCCTGAATGGCGCCTTCATCATCCTGGACGAGGCCCAGAACTCCACGGCCGAGCAGATGCTCATGTTTCTCACCCGGCTGGGCCATGGCTCCAAGGCGGTGATCACCGGCGACGAGACCCAGATCGACCTGCCGCCGCACAAACATTCCGGGCTGGCCGAGGCGCACCGGGCGCTGCGGCTCACCGAGGGCATTGCCATCATCGAATTTTCCAAACGCGATGTGGTGCGGCATCCACTGGTCCAGCGGATCATTGCCGCCTACGAAGAACATCGCGGCCGGGCCAAGAACGAATGAGCGGCGCCTCTCGCCAGCGTGTTGCCGCGGCCGCGTCGCGGCGCGGTTCCGCCAAGGGGCCCGCGCCGGCGGTGGCGTTCACGGTGGCCATTCTAAATCGGCAACGGCGCAAGCAGATCGACACCCGCCGGCTCCGGCAAATCACCCTGGCGCTGCTGGCGGAGCTGGACCTCGCCAGTGCGGAGTTGGGCATACACCTGGTTGGGGCGCGGGCCATGGCGCGGGTGAACTGGCAATTCCTCCAGCATGAGGGTTCCACGGATGTCATCACGTTCGACCATGCCGAGGGGCGGCGGCCGGCCGGGAAAAGAGCTAGAATTCATGGCGAACTGTTTGTTTGCGTGGACGATGCGGTGCAGCAAGCCGGCGAATTTCAGACCACGTGGCGGTCGGAAGTGGTGCGCTACGTGGTGCACGGGGTCTTGCATTTGCTGGGCTATGACGACCTGAAACCGGACCTGCGGCGGAAGATGAAGCAGGTGGAAAACCGGATGGTGCGGCGGCTGGCTGCGGAGTTTTGAAGACGAGAACGAGTGCCGTCTTTGTCCCAACGGGCTATGCTCGGGCGGTCCCGTCGGGACCAAGACCGGGCGCGGGCGATGGTCTGGCTCGCTGGCTTGGGTCGCGTTCGGAAGAAGACGCTGCCTGCCGGACTTTGGAGCGGTCCTGCTTGGCTGGCCAGGAGCCCCGTTTTCACTCGCGGAAGTCCGTGGCGTGGGTAAAATAAAGGGGTGAGAAAGACCCTTTTTGCACGCTGGCGCCGGAGTTTTCTAACCGGCCTGGTCATTTCGCTGCCCGCGCTGTTGACGCTGGCGGCGGTCAAGTGGCTGTTTGGTACGATTTCGAGTTTCACCGACACGCTTCTGTTCTTCCTGCCCCATTTTCTCGATTTGCAGACGATCTATGAAAACGGCCAGACACCGCCCATGTATTGGTACTGGAGCGCGTCGGCGCTGGTGCTGGCGGCCATCCTGATCTTCGCGGTTGGCGTCCTGGCACAGTATTACATCGGCAAGCGCATGATCGAGTGGCTGGACATGCTGATGATGAACGTGCCGCTGCTGAACAAGTTTTACGGCGCCGTCAAGCAGGTCAACGAGGCATTCGCCGGCGACCGCAATTCGTTCCAGACCGTCGTGCTGGTGGAATTCCCGAGTCCGGGCAGCTATTCCGTGGGCTTCATCACCAGCGAGTCCCAGGCTGGCATTTTGCAGCAGACCGGCAAGAAGCTCGTCAGCGTGTTCATTCCCACCACGCCCAACCCCACCTCCGGCTTCCTGGTGCTGGTGACGGAGGACAAAGTCAACAAGCTGGACATGAGCGTGTCCGAGGGGTTGAAATACATCGTGAGCCTCGGGGCCATCGTGCCGGAAGTGACGGCCATCGAGGAAAAGCCGAAACTGGCGCTGGGCGGCAACCAATAGGCGCGATCCGCCCGCCATGTTGTTTTCCCTTTGCCATTGCGCCGGCTGCTGTCCGCCATGACCGAGGCCACCCACGGCATCATCTTGCGCACGCGTCCCCTGACGGAGACGAGTTTGATTGTGCATTGGCTGACGCCGGAGTTGGGGCGGTTGGCCACGGTGGCCAAGGGCGCGCGGCGTCCCAAATCACCGTTTGCGGGGAAGCTGGATTTGTTTTACGCGGCTGATTTTTCCTTCGTGCGCAGCCGGCGCTCCGAACTGCACGTGTTGCGGGAAGTGAGCCTGCGCGAGACGCACAGTGGCATCCGGGAAGACCTGGCCCGGCTGCAACAAGGCGGCTATGCCGCCGCGCTCATCGAGCAGGCGACCGAAACCGAGACGCCGCTGCCGGAGATATTTGAGCTGGCGCGCGTCTTTTTTGATCATCTTTGCGTTGCCCTGCCGCAGCCGCAGGATATCTTTGTGTTGGAACTGAAGTTGTTGCGGGAGTTGGGTTTGGAGCCGGATTTGACGGCGACACAACTGACGCCTGGCGGCCGGAAAATCATGGCCGCATTGCAGGCGGGCGACTGGAATTCCGCCGCCCGCCTGAAATTGGCCGGCTCGCAGACCGCTGAGCTGCGCCAGTTTTTGCAGAACTTTCTGCTTTACCATCTGGGCCATTTGCCCCGCGGGCGCCAGGCGGCCGTGGGTGAGCGCGCTTGAAAATGTTTTCGCCGCCCGCAGATTGAACTATAGTACCGACGACTTGAATGAGACAGAAAGGCATAAAACGTTTCTCCAGCGTGCGCATGCAGTTGGTGGCCAGTGTCTTCTTGTGGATTTTGCCGGCGCTCATCCTGACGTTCATTGTCAATCAGTCGTGGTTTTGGGAATACGCGCCGGCCTGGATGCAGCAATACGCCCTGAGCGTGCCGTGGGAGAGTTTCATCGTGGGCGTGCTGGCGCTGGTGGCGGCTTGGTATGGCGGCGAGCATTTCATTCTTCGCCAGGTGCGGGCGCTGGCGCGGGCGGTGGCGCGGCTTTCCAGCGGTGATTTGCAGGCGCGCACCGGCCTGCACGAAGTGGAAGGCGAACTGGGGCAGTTGGCCGAGAAATTTGATGAAATGGCGGCGGCTCTCCAGGAGCGGGAGCGGGAGCGGGACGCCGCGGAACGGAAGCTGCGCGATCACGCCCACCAACAGACCATTGTCGCCGCCTTGGGCCAGTGCGCCCTGGTGGTCAACGACCTGGAAACCCTGTTTTCGCAGGGCGCCTTGATGTCGGGCCAGATGTTGGGGGTGGACTACGCGGCGGTCTTCGAGCGCGTGTCGGCCGGCCATCTGCTGATGCTGGCGGGGATGGGCTGGAAGTCCGGCACCATCCACCAGACTTACGATTTTGACGAGCGGGAGACGCAGGCGGGGTTTAGCGCCGCTTCCGGCGAGGTGTTGGTGGTGGATGACGCGGCCGCGCAGTCGCAATTCCGGCTCACGCCGTTGTTGGAATCGCACGGCGTGGTGGCGGGCATTACGGCGGCCATTCCCACGCGCAGCGCTCCCTTTGGCGTTCTGGCGGTCTTCACCACGCAACGGCGCGTTTTCACGCCGGACGAAGTGCAGTTCCTGTTGACGGCGGCCAACACCATCGGCATGGCGGCGGAACGGCGCCGCGCCGAGGCGGCCATGCTCAAGCTGGCTTCGTTTGTGAAGGAGAACCCCAACCCCGCGCTGGAGCTCTCGGCCGATGGCGCCATTACTTATCTCAATGCCGCTGCGGAGAACCTGGTGCGGGCGATCGGCCGCACCCATCCCCGCGAAATCCTGCCGCCGGAGGTGAGCGAAATTGCCGGGCTTTGTTTGCGGTCGGGCAACAGCCGCGCCAATCTGGAAACCAAGATCGGCGACCGCACGATTTCCTGGTCGTTTCACCCAGTGCTGTCGAGCAACGTCGTGCATTGTTACGGGGAGGACATCACCACGCGGCTGAGCCTGGAAGGCCAGCTTTTGCAGGCGCAGAAAATGGAGTCCGTGGGCCAGTTGGCGGCCGGCGTGGCGCATGATTTCAACAACATGCTCACGATCATCCAGGGCCATACCAGCAAACTGCTGATGGACCCGAACCTGACGCCCGCGGTTCAGGACGCGACGCTGGCGGTGTATGGTGCGGCCGAACGGGCGGCGGGTTTGACGCGGCAGCTCCTGATGTTCAGCCGCCGCAACATCATGCAGCCGCGGCCGCTCAACCTGCATGAGGTGGTGGCCAACCTGAGCAAGATGCTCGGCCGCCTGCTGGGCGAGACGATCGCCCTCCGGTTGGATTGCGTGCAGGAACCGCCGGCGGTGTACGGGGACGCCGGCATGATCGACCAGGTATTGATGAACCTCGCGGTGAACGCCCACGACGCCATGGCGGGCGGCGGCACGTTGACGATCAGTGTGGACGAGTGCTGGGTGGGGCTGGAATATCTGGAGCACCACCCCGATGCGCGCATCGGCCATTTCGTGCGCGTGCAGGTGGCGGATACCGGCTGCGGCATGCCCTCCAAGGTCCGCGCCCGGATATTTGAGCCGTTTTTCACCACCAAGGAACCCGGCAAAGGCACCGGGCTGGGGTTGGCCACCGTGTTCGGCATTGTCAAACAGCACGCCGGCTGGATTGAAGTGGCCAGCGAAGTGGGGCAGGGCACCACCTTCACAATTTTCTTCCCGGCCAGCGATGAGGCCCTGGTTCCGGACGGCGAGGAGCCGGTGGCGGCGGCGCCGCAAACCGCCGGCGGCTCGGAGACGATTTTGGTGGTGGAGGACGAGCTGGTGTTGCGCGAAATGGCCCGGGATTTTCTCAAGGATTCCGGTTACCGGATTCTGGAGGCGGGATCCGGACGCGAGGCGCTGCGGGTGTGGGGCGAGCACCACTCGGAAATCGATTTGCTGCTTACCGACATGAAGATGCCCGAGGGCGTTTCGGGCATGGAACTGGCCGAGAAAATGATTGTCAAACACCCGGACTTGCGCGTGATTTTCACCAGCGGTTATTCTGATGACATGGTGAGCCCGGAAATTCTGGCCCGCAATAACGCGCGGTTTCTGCCCAAGCCCTACGCGTATACGGACCTGACCCGCATGGTGCGTGAGTGCCTGAACGACCGCAAGCCGGCGCCGCCGGCCACGCCATGAGCGCTCCGCTCCCCACCGATGTGGCGGAGGCGTTGCGCGCCGCCGGCTTGGATGAGTTTTTCGCCGGCTGCACCGCGGCGCATCGGAATGAATACCTGAAGTGGATCAACGAGGCCAAACGTCCGGAAACCCGGCGCGCGCGGATTGCCGGCGCCGTGCAGCGGCTCGCCGCCAAGCGAGCGGAGGAAACCGGCCGCTGAACCATCGAGCGGGGCGTGATGGAGCGGCCGTTCGATTTTGAGCGTGTGGTTGGGTGAGCGCATGGTTCGGAATCACGCGTCAGCGCCCGAGGATGGGCGCGGTCAGGTCCGCGCGGTGCGACTAAAGGGGCAGCGGTGCAGCGCGCCAGCGTCGTGGAGTGCTCCAGTCCTCTGGAGCTGTGGCCCAAGGCGAATCATGCCAACCAACGGGCGATTGGATTTTTCCCCGGGCGTGGCTATGGGCGAGCGGCTTTCAGCTCGCGCCCAGACGCCGCCCGAGCGAACGAACCATGGTGGCGCTGGTTGGCAGGCGAAGTTGTATTCCAAAATGGTGGAGGGCCACCGTACTCCAAGACGCTGGCGCGTGATCCGCAAGCCCCGTTAGTCGCGAAGGGTCCCGGTCCGCGGTCGTCCCGGCCGCTGAGACGTGATGTTGGCCTCTTTGCTTTCCGCTTTATCCCCTTTTGCCCCTTACGTAGCTCTTTGCGGCAACCCACTCTGTTTTTGATTTCGCCCACCGGCTCCCGCCCACTCCTGGACGTACCGGGACAATTCGGCTGTCACTTCGGCCACTGTCGGCGCCCAATCGCCGCGCCGAGCCTGCCGGAATAGCCGCATGGTGGGATACCATGGTGTGCGGTTGCCAAACTGCGCAAACCAGCGCCAGTCCGGAGCAAATTGCACCAGCGTCCACACCGGCTTGGCCAGCGCCCCGGCCAGATGCGCCACGGAGGTATCCACCGAAATCACCAAGTCCATCTCCGCCACCACGGACGCCGTGGCCAGGTAATCGCGGAAGCCGCCGAGATCCTGCAATTGCGGAAATGCAGCCAGCGTCTGGGTATCCTGCCGGGGGATGGGCATTTGCAGGCTGAAAAAGGAAATGCCCGGCACGGCCAGCACGGGCGCCAACCGGGCCAGGGGCATGGAGCGGTTGAGATCGTCGCAATGCGTGGGGCTGCCGGCCCAGACGAGCCCCACCTTGAGCTGACCGGCCACCGCCGGCAGTGGCCGACTCGGCGCCGCCAGGTAGGGCACCCGGCCGGGCAGCGTCTCCAGCGTGAAACCCAACATCCCGGGCAGACTGATCACGGAGGTGACAAAATCGGCGGGCGGGATTTCCTCGCCGAACGCGATCACTTGGTCGGCCACCGCCGAATGGGTGAAGAGGGTCTTGAGCTGGGGACGGCATTCCAGGATGACGCGACCGCAATGTTGCCGCGCCAGCTTCGGGTAACGGGCGCTGTGGATGCCATCGCCAAATCCCTGCTCGGCATGGAGGAACAGGGTTTTCCCGGGGATCGGCCGGCCATCCCAGGGTGCGGCGGCAAATTTTCTCCGGGTGAGGGTGTGCCAGCGAAATTCATAGTCGCGGTACCCTTCGGCCAGCCGGCCGGCTGTCAACAGGCAAATCGCCCGCCCTTGCAAGGCCACCAGGTAGTCCGGATTTATTTTTACGGCCCGATCGTAAGCCACCACCGCCTCCTCGATCCGGTTTAACTCCTTCAGGCATTTGCCGAGGTTGTTCCAGCTTTCCGCATCGCGCGGGTTCAATTCCACGGCCCGCTGAAAGGCATCGGCCGCGCGTTCGAGTTCGTTCAAACGGTAAACCGCGTTGCCCAGACCGTAAAAATGATTACCCCGCTGCGGATCCAATTCGATGGCGCGCTCGAAATAGTAGGCGGCTTTCGTGAAGTCCTCGAGTTTTTGCCAGACCACGCCCAGCCCGCTCCAGATGCGGGCGCTGTTCGGTTGCAATTCGCCCGCCCGCTTCAGCCATTGGACCGCTTCGATGTCGCGTTCCAACTTGTGCAGGACCATGCCCAGCAGGAAGAAAAGCTGCGCGTCCTCCACGCCGGCGGCGGCCAACTGGCGGCACAGCTTCTCCGCTTGGTCGTGGCGCCCGTCGTTGTGCGCCGCGAAGGCCAGCTTCAGGACTGTATCCGAACTTTCCATGCCGTGGGCCGCAGGTTAAACCGGAAACCCAAATTCGGAAATCCGAAAGCAACGGTCCGCGGCTGTTCCCGGCCGCCGAGACGGGCGAACGTGGCGGCCGCTGAACCATTGAGCGGGGCGTTGGCTGGGCGGCTGTTCGATTCGGGGCGTGGGTCGGGTGAGCGCTTGGTTCGGAATCACACGGCAGCGCCCGAGGACGGGCGCGCGCCGGTCTGCGCGGTGTGGCTAAAGGGGCACCCGTGCAGCGCGCCAGCGTCGTGGAGTGTTCCAGTCCTCTGGAGCTGTGGCCCAAGGCGAAGCTTGCCAACCAGCGGACAATTGGATTTTTGCCCGGCGTGGCCATGGGCGAGCGGCTTACAGCTCGCGCCCAGACGCCGCCCGAGCGAACGAACCGCAGGCAATTCAAAAATGCTCAAGATCGCGCGCGCCATGAAGAACGTGAAACACCTCGACACCATCTTGAATCGGACTGTAAAAAATCACGTAATTTTCAAAGTCCTTGATGCGAAATGATCGCAGATTGTTCAGACGCGCTTGCGGGAAATTTCGAGGGCGCCCCATGCCTGGCATCCGGGCCAGTTCTTGAAACGTGCCGCTGGCCGCTCCTAAGAAGCGGTCGGCAGCGTCGAGGTTGTCGATGGCGATGTACTCCCAAATAGCAGCCAATTCAGGTTCGACAAACTCAGAGAGGATGAATCTAGGCATTCTGGCGGCGTGATTTGCTCCGCTGACGCAGGCGTGCAAACACTTGTTCCCCATCAACACCGCGTCCGGCATCCAAGGATTCTGCGGCTTGCAGCAATTTTGCTTCAAGCTCCGGCAGCGAATTCACGGAGATTTGTTTCAGCAGGGCTTCCTTTTCCAGCAGTCGCAGCCCATCACGCAGGACTTCGCTGGCGGTCTGGTAATCGCCGCTGTTGACCTTGTCCTCCACAAAATGCTCCCACTTTTGTCCAAGCGATACATTCATAATTTTCTCCAATAAAACGAATCTGTTCGACTCTGGTGTCAATTTATCGGAATAACAAAAAATGCGCAAGGGGTGTTATTTCGACTTTTGACAAGCACCCCCACCAACATCCCAAGTTACCCAGTGGGCAAATGGATTTTTCCCGGGCCTGGAACGTCTCACGGCTCGCGCCCAGACGCCGCCCGAGCGAACGAACCATGGTGGCGCTGGTTGGCAGGCGAAGTCGTATTCCAAAACGGTGGAGGGCCACCGTCCAAGACGCTGGCGCGTTCGCCATACGCCTCGCCGTCGCGAAGGGTCCCGGTCCGCGGCCGCCCCGGCCGCTGAGACGGGCGAACGTTGCGGCCGCTGGACCATTGAGCGGGGCGTTGGCAGGGCGGCCGTTCGATTCGGGGCGTGGGGGCGGGTGAACGCTTGGCTCGGAATCACGCGTCAGCGCCCGAGGACGGGCGCGCGCCGGTCTGCGCGGTGTGGCTAAAGGGGCACCCGTGCAGCGCGCCAGCGTCGTGGAGTGCTCCAGTCCTCTGGAGCTGTGGCCCGAGGCGAAGCTTGCTAACCAACGGGGGATCGGATTTTTCCCCGGGCTTGGCTATAGGCGAGCGGCTCACAGCTCGCGCCTAGACGCCGCCCGAGCGAACGAACCGTGGTGGCGCTGGTTGGCAGGCGAAGTCGTATTCCAAAACGGTGGAGGGCCACCGTACTCCAAGACGCTGGCGCGTGATCCGCAAGCCCCGTTAGTCACATTGGTGTTTTTGCCTTGCTGTGGTTTCCGCTTTCCCCCTTTTTTGCTTCCCGATTATACCCGGCCTATGCCGAGGGCGGAGGCGTTGAAGGCAAGACGGTGCTGCACCCGCGAGTGGGTGGAATGACCGAATTGTTTTTGTTTGTGGGAAGCAGCCCGCCCTCACCTAAATCCTCTCCCCCGGGGAGAGGACTTTCACTCTGGCACGCTTTCAGGTATGCGCAGGCCCATGGCACAATCCCGTCGCGGGTACTTTCAACGACGCGGCAACAACGTCACCTTCGTCTGGGGGAGAGGGCAGGATGAGGGCGGTCGTTACACCAACGTGTCTTGGACCGCCCCCCACCTTTACGCTTTCAGGCTCTTGAGCACTTCGGCCACGGCGGCCTCGATCTTCACCGCTTGCAGCGCGCCGCCGCGGGGCTTGATTTCCACCTCGCCCTTGGCCAGCGATTTTTCGCCC
>Ga0181535_10005624_pt1 | contig 13327 bp, 10 predicted proteins | sample PEATcosm2014_Bin_44_FD_119774 | JGI IMG/M metagenome (GOLD analysis project Ga0181535, IMG submission 119774) | Peatland microbial communities from MTU Mesocosm Facility, Houghton, MI, USA - PEATcosm2014_Bin17_30_metaG | ecosystem: Environmental > Terrestrial > Soil > Wetlands > Peat | place...
AATAGATTGATCAGACGGCAAAGATGCGCCGGTACGTAGGTGCTCCGGTAGCGAGGAGCAAAATAGCGAAAGAGTGGGCTCGCATATACGACCGATCGCACCAGACTCTTGAAGGGGTTCCCCGTGGGCATTGGGGAAAGCCTAGCACTCGGTCCATTTACTGAGCAAGTTTGCTGGAACCCCTGGTGCTAACGTCGTGAACAGTCGCCATAAGATCACCTGCAGCTACACGAACCGTCATCGCGGATACCCGAAGTGCAACGTCCCAAAACGATCGGCGGTCCAGGCGAAAGAATACAGGCGGCACGGTTCGTAACGGCGCTTGTCGAGGGCATCGCCGTCATTTGATCGCCGTTGTTCAGCGTAAAGCTCGGCGCGTAAACATTCCCTCCGAAGAAGGTCCAACCGCCATATTTCGTATTGATATTGAGTGTCTTGCCAAGAGGCCTGTCTTCCTGGTGACTTTCGATCCAGCTATTCGAATAACCATTGACGCCGAAGTCCAGGTCTGCCGCACCTTGGTTGCGAACTCTCCATGCATAGCCTGCACTGGCGTCGGGAATAGTTGAAGAACCTACAGTTCCAGATTGCGAGAAGGTAAAATTGGGACCAAAGAGGTCTCCACCTAAGTTTATATTGCCGCCAAATTTTGTATTGATATTCAGCGGCTTTCCGGTCGTGGTTCCATTCTGGTAGCTTTCGATCCAGCTATCTGAATAACCGTTGGCGCCAAAGTCCATGTTGATGGCTCCCTGGTCCTGCACGCGCAATGTGTAGCCGGCGCTCGCGTCCGGATAACTTGTCGACCCCAATGTTCCGGATTGAGTCACCGTTAAGTTAACGTCTGTTTGACTGGGCGTCGCACTTCCGCCGCCCGGACCTTGATAGGTCGACAGTGTAGGCCAGTTTCCAGCCTGGTCGTGCACAACATAGGTGAAAGGTGAATTGCGCTGAAGATTTATGGTTACAGGCGGGAGTGTATGTGTGTACCCACCTGCAGTCGTGTCGCTGATCCAGTTCGCCTGCCCCGCGCAATTCACGTTGGCACAGAACACTTGCATGTTGTCGAAGGAGATGAAGCTTGTCAGGCCGGGGGCACTTTCCGTAATAGAAACGATAGGGCTGGCGCCGCTGGCAAAATCGATGTCCTTAAAGGCGACATGGGCCGCATTGTGAATCGATACGTAGGGTGAGCTTGGCGTGCCTCCGGCGCAATCCTGATTCCAGATGCGCTCGAAGATTACATCACTCACACCCACAGCGCCACCTCCCGTGGGATCGCCATCAATCTTGAGCATCGGCGCACCCGGTCCGCGGCAGGACATCTCGCCACCGACGATCCCCGGACTCGTAGGAATCTGATACCCAGCCTCGCCTCCAGAGATATAGACAAGCGCTCCGGTGACCTGATTTGCTCCGCGGAGTTCATTGTTGACGAACATTATCCCGCCACCCGTTCCCCAGCCAATGTGCCACACGTAGGTGACGTTTGGACCAGCGAAGAAGTTATTGTTGGCGATGAGCGATGGCGTCGTAATACCTTCGAAATCTCCCACCGCAGTAACCGTGGCACCGCCAGGCTCGAACGTAATGCCCTGCAGACTGAACATGTCTTGTCCGCGACCCATATCCAGCGCCCCGGAAGTCACCATCGATGCCATGTTGGCTGACGCCCCGGCCAGGACCTGGCAGGTAGAAAGCACTCCATTGATCGATCCAGAACTGGCCGCGCCGAGGCACTCCAGTGAGCTGCCCTCCCTGATCTTGATCCCCGCACTTCCGTCCGTGATGTTTTCCTGGATCGTGCTTCCAGGCAACATAATCACCTTGATGCCGGGTCCATAAAGAAGACCAACATTAAGAGTCGATGTGATGACGTCCGTGTATCCGGCACTCAGTATGATCGTTCCGTTGCGACCGCCGAGTGCCGTTTCCGCGTCCGAGATGTGGGCATACATCCCAGTACCGGTGCCCACATAAAACGCGCCGTTTGCCGATTGAGCGCTAAGCTCCAACTGTATTGTGCATGCCAGTGTGACAACCAAGAATACTTTTATGGGCCCGTTCACATATTCCTCCGACTGTTTCGCCCAAGGAACTCGCGCCTCAGGCGATTTCTCTCTCTTCGCTCGTCTTCAATTGCACTTGTGGCACGTCAGAACAATCCCGTAGGTAACTGCCATTACAGCCACTAGTCTATTTATTTGATGCGCTCACTCTGCGGACGTGAAGCCCATATTACAGATTCAAATCCATAGAGTGCCCAGGTTGCCATTGTGGCACGACGCGATAATGCACACACTGGTTCAAGTAGAAGACCGAGACAGGTAAGCAAGGACGGTCTGTAGCGTTTCGAGGAGAATTCGATTCGGAACTTAGCGCTCTGAATTCTAGTGCAAACTTGACTCCAAACAGGAACCTTATGATGAGTCTTGTCATCATTGAAATTCAAAGTTCCAGCCCGCCTGGGGAAGTTGACACTTTCTTCGCAGGGGAATGAGATGTAAAGCCTGCCGCCAGGTTTCAACGCTTTCAGCATGGCGCTGAGCACTCTTTCAGGCTCATCGCAATGCTCTAAATTGTGACTGGATATTACGGCGTCCATGCGACCTTCGAATTCTTCGATGGTCTCGGCAAAGCGCGCAGGTTCGACTACCTGGTATCTGTCCGCAAACTGTTCGGGGCGCGACTGGTTGTAATCGCCGATATCCAGTCCCACATATTTTATGTCCGGCCGAAGCATTTTGGCTTTCATTGGGGAGGCGTTTCCGCAACCCACATCCAGCGTTTCGGCATGAGGCGGAAGAGATTTCAGAAACGCCATCTTGCCTCGACTTTTTAACCTAGAATGTAGCTTCATTTTGAAGCGAGTTTCCATTGAAAGAGAGCCTCACACATTTGAATGATTCTAACTGTTCAGAATTGAGCACAGATCGCTCCGGTCCCTGCCAAATCTATTATAGGCGGCGTAAGAGCCGCATAATCATACCGATAACAGTGCTTCCCACCACCCCGCCGTGGCGCTTTCGCCAATGGAGAGTTAACGCTGGACAGACTGCCTTTGCAAAACTGATGGGACAACTCCGGGTACGAATTTCAAATGAGGGTTGCCTGTTATCGCGGCGATGCAGACGCCGAGTGGTGTACCCACATGTCTAGCGAATATCGTTTGGCGGTTGCGGTATATTGAGAAGCACGGTGCAATGGCAACATGAGAATCTGCTCGATCTTCGATTCTGACAATGCGTACGGTGGGTGCGGCTTTTCGGCGAATGGATAGAAGAGACTTTGTTGGTCGTTCATGCAAGCTGCTGGCGGGTGCGGCTTGCTCTGTTTTGTTCTCAAGTTGTTCGGATTTTATAGAAGAGTTGCCTTGCTTAGGTCCAGCTCCGCCACCCCAGCCTGTGGCGGGAATGTCTTATATCTGGGCATCTAAAATTGGGTGCGCCCTGGACTGCGATCTTCGAACCGGAGGCAACAAGAACTCGGGCGGCAAGGCAACAGATGACGCCCCCCGCATCAATGCGGCAATGGCGGCGGCCTCTGCGACAAATCCCATCACTCTGATCATCGATGGCCCAGCCCTCATATCAGGCCTCTTTCTTCCCGCCGGCGGTTACTGGAATATCGCTGGCTTGGGATGCGGGACTGGCTTTTTCGTTAAGACAGGAACGAATAACGATGGCATTCATAACGGAGGACCAGGTGCAACTGAGCCCTCATCTCCCGGACCTAATGTTCCTCCGCGGGGAAGCAGCGTTTCGCTGCAGAACTTTACGATCAATGGAAATCAAGGGAACGGTCATGACGGGGATTCCACGACCGGAACGACTCAAGGGTCGCCTGTTTGGCATTTCGCCATTAATTTGATGAACTTGAACAATATCGAGGTCGAGAATGTTGTCGTAGTGAATTCGCCCTCGTTTCAGATCACATTTTCCAACGTAGGCAATGTGAACGTTTCCGGCTGCGTATTAAGAAGCCAGGGGCCTAATACAGACGGTCTCCATTTCGACGGGCCCGCAAACGACATCACGATTTCAAACTGTAATATTACGTCGGGTGACGACTCAATTGCCCTGAACTGTCCTGAAGGATATGGGGGCAATATCTCCCGCGTCAATGTGACCAACTGCCAATTCAACAGCGGCAGTTTCTTGATGCGATTACATCCGATCAACGATAGTAATTACGTACCGAAGTTCAATATCGATACAGTATCGGTGAGCAATTGCAGCGGAATTTGCGCCTTTGCAGGGTTTCTTGTCGGACACGGCGCACCGGCAGCCCCAAACGCAATAGACGGATTAACCATCTCGAATTGCAGCCTCTCTGCTCCCGCAATACTTGAGATTGGCGCGAATTTCGGGGGCGTTTCGATCGAGAATGTCACGTTGACGCCATCCTATTCGAGTCAAGTACCGGGCTTCGCATTTGCGCGATCCTCTGCGTATTCTATCGGGTATTCTTATATTGGAACATCGCTCACGATAACGAACTGCATAGTACAGCGCAACGACGGTTCGTCAGTTCCTCTTTTCGATATTGAAAATGGTTCATCATTGGCAAGTCTGGTAGTTAACGGATATACCGCATCATCGACAAGCGCGAGTAATACTAAGATTCCAATGCTGATCAACGTCGGGGCAGGAAGCATAGGACAGGTCGCGATCGATTCCGTGGATTCAGCTCATATCGCTGGTCCAGTCTCTCCTGGTGGGTTTCTTAGTATTACAAGCGTGAGCGGAACAGGTGTACTCGCTACAGGGTGGGAATTTCCGGACAACGTGATGGCTGATAACGTGCCCTATATCTCAGCAACTACAGGTCTGCCCTCGATCAAGATCGATGGTGTAGTCGAACCGTATACCCCATAATACAATCTCCACAAATCCTCTACAGAGTAATCACAGCCATTGAGCGGCTTCTCCCCTCAGTCATTCTTCGTCGTTGACGAGAACTCCGAGCGGATCGTTCGTTCCAGACCTTGAAGAAGGGAGTAGGGCGGGACAAAGCCGGTTCGCAGAACCCGGTCGGCACGCAATTGAGTATTCTCGCAGAACTTCTGGATGCGAATGGCGCTGATGGGAAAACGCCTCCCGCTGATTCTTGCAACCAAATCGAGTAGATGGCCGGCAGACATGGCGATTGGTCGCGGTAGAGATCGGAGTTTTGAGGGACGCCCCAGGCATTTCAAGACATGATTTGCTAGTTCACGGGTTGTCATGTCAGGCAGATCTGCATAGTTAAAGACGTGTATACCAGGTCCAAGGGAGAGCGAATATGCAATAAATGCGGCTACATTCTCGACGTACGCCATCGACTTGAAATTGTCGCCTCGGCCGACCATGAGAAATCGTCGCGATGCGATTTGTCGCAGCAAGTTGTAGACATTCCCGCGATTGCCCTCGCCGAATATGACTGTTGGCCGAACAATAATGAGCGTCCGAGACGGGTCTTCGTCTGCCCAACCACGATAGACTCCTTCTGCTTGTAGCTTGGTTTCCCCGTAAGGGTTGAAGGGACGGAAGGGGCCGTCTTCCTTCGCTGGGGTTGGCGTAAAACCATATACCGCGGCACTGCTGGTAAATACAATCTTTCTCACATTTTCGGTTCGGGCGACCGCGCAAACCTTAACTGCACCTTGAACATTTGTTTCAACATATCTTGAGAGTGGACGAACATCATCACGATGTTCTGCGGCGAAGTTGACAATCACAGAAGAACCGGCAACATGGGAGCGCAGAGAATCCAGATCCCTCACGTCGCACTTAGCTGAGAGATCGGAAAACGTATCGCTTGTTCGCAGATCGCCGATCCGAAACGGGATACCCTTTTGATTGAGAAGTGCAGCTAACCGAGTTCCGATGAAGCCCGCGCCGCCGAGAATTGAGATTCGCTCGTCCGAAGACGCTTCCGGGTAACCCATAGCCCTATCCTATGCTATTCATTTTCGCCTGTCAGAGCACTGCAGTTAAGAGGCTCGCGCGGATTGGCGTCTTCTACTCAAACATCTACTCTCGAACTTTTGTGCTCTTGTCCGATCGCTTCTGCGTCATGTTCAGGAACGGGCGTGCTGGTAAACGAACCATTGGCGCGATGAATCAGAACCTCAGCCCGGACGCGAAGGGAACGGGATGAATAAGCAAGAAAGCACCAGGCGCATTTCAATAGAGAGAGTTTCTCAATTCTCCTATAGATACTCCACGTCCACATTGCTGAGCGCCATTTCTTGCCGGACATGGATGCTACGGAAACCCGGTATCGTGCTAAGTCCTCCTGTATCCCCCACGCGGTGACGCCACATTTCAGGATTTGTAGCCATGCCACAAAATCCTCGTGGCCAATGTCCATCATCGAGAAGGGGGAAATCTTCGTTCTGTCGATCATCACAGTGAGACAACCAATCACATTTCCTTTTAAGAGGGTCTGATAGTCGACTTGCTTCGGGACTGGGATAATTGGACCCAAATGACCATCAGGCAACAGCCTGCGATATTGAGCGAACGTAAAGCTCAGATGGCGCCCGCGCATGATCGCTACTTGTCGCTCTAGTTTGTGTGGAACCCAAAGATCGTCACTATCCAAGAACGCGAGAAACCGGCCGCGAGCTTCCTGCATACCTACATTGCGGGCATGAGCTACACCAGAGTTCTGTGGCAAACGGAGAACGCGAATCCGAGGTTCATTTCGCGCAAATTCTTGAGCCTTGCGGAAGGTCGCATCGGAGGAGGCATCATCAACGATAATCAGTTCCCAGCTGGCGAAGGTCTGGGAGGTAACCGAGGCAATCGAGTCCGGCAATGTCGCTTCGCTGTTGTACGCCGGCATGATTATCGAAACGGAACCTGGGTTCATTGAGGATCGACTCTAGCCGGCATCTATCCAGTTGGATTGCGGAAGTCTGCCCGCGAAGAAGTGAAGTCGGGCAGGAGGTCGCAAAGATCGCGCAAGTGGGCTCGGTAATAGAAGGTACTCATAAAGTCGCGTCGGCACTGTGTCGCGTAGGAGACCAGGTTTTCCTTAAATCGCTGGAACGCCTCGATTATACATTCTGGATCTCGGGCGGAAACAATCTCTCCGTTTCGGCCCGAAGTGACGAACTCAGGAAACGAGCCGACGGAACTGCAAAGAACCGGTGCACCAAACATGAACGCCTTTGGCAGAACTCCGCTCTGTGTTGAGCGCCTGTAAACGTTCCATACGCAAGTGCTCTGCGTGTAGTAGCCGTTGATCTCATCGTTGGAAAGGCGTTGTCCAGACTGGATTTCAATTCGACCCGAATTCTGGGCGAAAATCGGATCGCTGAGGCATCCCTTCGGCAAGGCATGGCCGCCAGATGCAATCAGGAATTGGATACCACGATTTTGCTGCAAGGAAAGACGTACAACGTCGAGGAACTGATCGAATCCGTGAGCACGGCAAGGATTCCCGATATAGCTGAAGTATCTCTTTTTCTGAATCAGACTTGACATATCGTCGCGCAGGTCGTCGTCATACAGCAACGGGATATAGCTGGCACTACCGTTGTACCGGGCGTCATTAGATCGGTAGATTTGGAGACCGTACTGGGATTGCAAGATGATGTGATCAGCGGCACGGAGAACAGGCAGGGTAAAACGGTGGGCAAGGATCGCCATCCCTGCAGCGCGCAGTCCCTCGTGTTTTACATAGCTTGGTGACATCTGCCAGGGTTCATGAAGAATGTAGAGGATTCGCGTCCCATGCTTCTTTAGTGACTTGGCGGTCTCCAGATTCTTGAGAGAAGGGTTGAAGAAAATGGCGCAATCCCAACGACTGTCCAGGCGGGCTTTTCCAGGCTCCAGGATTGGGGCTGCATTTCCCAATTCAGAGAACCGGCTGTACGCGGGATCAAGCAGAAATATGGCTTCCAGGCCAAGAGATTGAATTGCCTTGGCATATGCGATCAAAAGTTGAATATGAGCAGGATTGCAGCGGAGAGAAATAAGCAGTGCTCTTCCGCTCATGGCGTATCCTTCTGAGGCTGGGGTAGAGGTGACGCCGAACCCGGCAAGGGCAAGCAGTGTCGTAAGTATTTTGCCGAGCGGCGAAGATGAGGCCAAAAAAGGAGAAAGATGAGCTCCCCGATTAAGTATGTAAGGACGTCAAGAGTTCGTGACCGGAGCATTATGATACACGCAAAGCCGATCGCCACTCGCGAAACAGGCAAGCGATTCTTAATCAGCTGTCGTTCGATAAGGCGACCCATGGCCCCCAACATGACGCCAGCAGAAATGGCGGTCAGGATGGACGGACGGTAGTAATAGATTTCACCGAGCCACGTGAAGATGGAAACCGAACTTACAGTATCATCCGCATTCGGATAAATGCATAGACTGGTCTGTACATTAAACGAATAGATACTCTTGGGAAAGAGGAACGCAGGGATGAACTTTTTGAAAAACTCTGCGACGAATTGATACCACGTGGCAGAGCCGCAATTGGAGATGCGCATCAGCGCAAGGTTGATGTAGGGACCGGAGACAGCATCCCTTAGCGGGGAACCCGAGCTTCCGTAGTCGCCACGCAGGTGGCTTGCTACCGTGAACAGGAGGAAGGCGACGCCGCCTCCGATAGCTGTTCGACGCCAATTTGACGATTTGCCTAGAAAAATTGTTAATACGCAAAGGATCACTGCTCCTCTGCTTGACGTAACGCCGTAAAAGAGCATGAGGAGTGCGGCTGCCCACAGTGCGACACGTCCAAGGCGGGACGCTTTCGATGTAACGTCGATCAGACAAAATGGAAGCAGGCCAAGGATCACACCGATAAGCTCGAACACACCTCGCCCTGCTGAGATCCCGGCATTGCTCTGTGCGACAACTCGGTCGATGGACTTGGTGCCGACCAAGAAGAGGTTGAATTGGAAGAGCTTTTGCCCGACGAGTGCGTCCGTGATGATATAGAGAACGGCAAAGCCTGCCAGGATCGTGACAGCTGTCTCCCCGAGGCGATCTGATTCCGCCTTATCGGTCGGCATCAACGGATTGTTGCGGAAAAACAACCAGACGGGCAGCGCGGCAGCGAGTGTATAAATGATCGCCGACGGTCCAGCCACTAAAACAGCGGGAATGCCCCAAAAGAACAAACCGATGATTAAATAGAAACCGAGAGAGCGGCGATTCATAGCAAGAGTGACTCCCGCAGGAGGCGTGTTGCGTTGAGGATATATGCTTCGGCTGCAGCTTGTTTTCCCGGCCCAGCCGCTCGCACGGCGGCGATGCAAGCGGCTGCCAAAATGTCAGGATCCGTGGGCCATTCGATGTACGCAACCTGCCTAGGAAAAGCTGCCACGAGTGCCGAGTCTGCGCCCCAGCGAGTCGTGATGAGCGCTCTCCCTGCGATCAGCGTCTCAACCGATTTGATCTTGACGCCGGTCGAAGGGCCTACTGGATTCACCGTTGCCGCAATTTGCGCATAGTATTCTGCCGTAGAGCGGACTCTTCCGAGTACCCGTGCTCCTGACTTCGCAAGCGACCTCAGCACGTTCTGATCGATTGTGTCACAAATGCCACCGGCAATGAGAAACTCGATATTTGCATCCCGCAAGCGATTCAAGAATGTGGGCGTGGACAACAAGCGAAGGATCTCCTCGTTGACGTAACTCGGCGCCCCCATGAAGCCAAGCCTCGGCGGCATGTCACCAGATGCCAACTGAACAAGTTTCGCGTGGTCCGAGGGAACGAACGAGAGAAGCCGGGGGCGTACCCCATACATTCGTTCGAATTCATCGATGTCGTCCTGCGAAACGGCTAGGCATCGGCTTTGCGACTGCAGAACAGACCTCTCGTCATCCGATGCAAGGCTGATCGAGCGGCGAACGCCAATTCTTTCGTGCCGATCTGCCATCACGTCACCGGTGTCGACAATCACCTTTTCTGCAAGACGGTCCAATTTCAGAAGGCAATAATGCCATGCATAGTAGCAAACAATTACGTCATATCGATCGATCCAGGACCGAGGTAGCGGCGTTCGGATCGGGAAGTAGAAGCGATCGATTATGCGAAGCTTATTGCACAAGATGACTCCACCGCCATACCAGAGCATCGTATTCAACCAAACGAGAGCGGGAAAGAATCCTCGTAAGAGATTTACCTGTATTCCAGCATTCCGCAGCCATTGACGAGCCTTCGTGAGCGAGGCACCGGCTGACAATAAGTCGACGGAGTCTCCATAAACCGAGCAAAGCGCTGAAAGCAGTTGATGCTGCCCGTGAGCCATCCCATTCTTGGCTATCATATCGATGGGCGAAATAAAGAGGACGCGAGCTTTAGAATTCATCTTCCTTCTCTGATATACGATTTCGCGAACTTATCCTATTGCGTTCGAGATGTTAGCGCATCCTCAGGAATTGGAACGGACCGGCGAGACCCGCGAGGACTCCAAGCGGCTGGCAGTTCACGAATTGATTCAGCAATTGACCGTGTCTTCATTTGCCCTCAGGATTGACTTGGAAATCGGCTGGCCGAGGTTTCCGGTCGGAGGACGGAATTAACCGGTCGCGCATTCGAAATGGGAACTCGTTATCGAATCGCCCAAGAACCCCGTCCATGAGGGCCCTTCGAAGAATAAACAGTCTAAAGGGGAGGTCAATTCGATCAACGAGACAGGTACGCAGCACGACCCGCAAGAATTTGCTTGCCAGCCAAGCGATCCGATCGGGCCGAAAGCCGCGCGCGTACAGTTCGATCCAAACTCTGTTGCGCCAAAGAAAGTATTGAAAGCAGAAGCGATCCTTGGGATAGATCGTGAAATCGCGCCCAAAACGGCGGATCAATTCCGGCGGCCGGCTGACCTCTTTGTGCACTAGTACAGAATCTTGTGCGAAGACGATCCGTCCTGCCTCGCAAAGGCGGATGCAGTATTCGGTATCATCTCCCTGGAGAAAAAGCTCTGCTTTCGGGAAGCCGATCGCTTTAACCGCAGCATTAGAAACCATCAGCCCTACAAAAGACGAAAATGTCAGATAGGCGGGTCGGGATCCAGGTGAAGATCCTTTTTCGTAAACAAAGTGTCCCGTGTCGAGGGTCCCGTCTCTTCGGATTTTTGCATTTGCGACGCCGATTGTCTGTGGGACCGAAATATAGCGAAGCATGGTATCGAGCGCATCTGGCTTAGCGATGGCATCGTCATCCATAAGCCAGATCCAGTCGAAGCCGGAGCTATAGGCCATCTCAACGCCCCGCTTGAATCCTCCGGCTCCGCCTGTATTCTTCTCTGCGCGAGAGTATGTGATCGCTCCATTTTGAAGGTAACCCTGCGCTTGAAGCATGTGCTCGGTACCATCGGTGCTTGCTTGGTCAACGATAAAGACACGGTCAGGGGGCCGGTTTTGGCAAAGTAGTGCATCAAGACACTCTGCCAACAGCGCTTTGCGATTGAAAGTCACTACGACCGCAGCAACCGAGATGTTTCTCGACATTGGAGGCGTTCCATCCGGCACCCACTGGTACATAGAGTCTCTCGGGGGCCATACCACAATTCTAATGGAACCTGGGTGTTCGCAGCGGGAGGCACCTTAAGCGCCACTAAGTACTGACTCGCTGGCTTTCAGTGCGCTGGCAACGACCTGGTCCATATTGTAGTAGCGATATTGGGCCAGTCGGCCGACGAAGAACGTGTCTCTTTCTCTCACCGCTTCCGCGCAATATCGCTGATAGATTTCGTTGTTCTCCGGGCGAGGTATCGGATAATAGGGATCGCCCTCGGCGGTGGGATACTCCCGGACGATGGAAGTGCCGGAGTGTTTTTGAGCGGTGAGATGTTTGAACTCTGTGATCCTCGTGAAGGACTGCTCATTGGGATAGTTGATAGTTCCGACGGCTTGAAACTTCTCTACCCCCGGTAAATGCTCGTGTTCAAAACGAAGTGACCGATAGGGGAGCGCTCCGAACCGAAAATCGAAATACTCATCGATCGGGCCGGTATAGAAGAGCAGCTTCCATTCAGCCCGTTGGCGCAGCTCTTGAAAACTGACCCCCAGTTCAATGCGAATGCGAGCGTGATCCAAAATCCGCGCGAACATTTTGGTGAACCCTTGTGCCGGCATCTTCTGAAAGGAATCGCTAAAATAGCGATCGTCGGTGTTTGTCCGAACCGGAATCCTCGCTGCAACCGTTGCGCTCAATTCCGAAAGGTCAAGTCCCCATTGCTTGCGCGTGTAGCCACGGAAGAATTTGTCGCAGAGGTCGCGACCGACCGAAGACAAAACAACATCCTCACTCGTACGAATGGGGTTCTTAGGCTCACGGGCGCGTTCCAGGAATTCTGCAACGCCGGCTTCATCCAGGGACAGACCATAGAGACGGTTTATCGTCGTCTGGTTGATCGGAATCGGATAGAGCGCGCCGTTTAGAGACGCCAAAACTCGGTGCTCGTACGGGGTCCACTCTGTGAATCGTGAAAGATAGTCCGAAACGACAGGCGCGTTGGTATGAAAGATATGCGGCCCGTATCGGTGGACGAGCACACCATTCCCATCCAGTTCATCGAATGCATTACCCGCAATATGTTCTCGCTTGTCGATCAGAAGGACGTGATGACCCGCTGACGCGCAGCGTTCTGCAATCACACTTCCGGCAAAGCCGGCACCAACGACGAGCACATCAAATTTCACTGAGCGCTCCGAATTTGATGAAATCCACTCATAGCTGGCACAAATCCTAAAAGACCTTGGCTGTGAAGAAGCATCTGAGGATTATCCCGACTGTTGGACCTTGGTCCGCGACCCAAGGAAACGGTAGATCTTTCTTATCCCAATGAGAAGTGGTCTTGGAAGAATAAGACCAAGTTTGAAATGAGGAGGCACAATGAGTGGGCTTGGCGACAGCCCTCTGGCTCGATAAGCCAAAAAGCCGGGGAAAGAGAGGAATGTTTCGCGGATACCCCTCATCACTGAATGAACAACTTCTTCCTCGACGTGAAATTTGCGGAAGATATACATGAAAGCTTCCGGCATGTAATCGACGAACGGGGTTGCTGTCACACGATCGTTGCCCACCCTGGCCATAACCGCGGCGAAGGAGGAATGATAACTGTCTTTTCCCTTCGCCAGAACCTGCGATGTCATATATACCTGGATCCAATTCGGAACCTTTTCTATGCTGGCGTGAATATCGTCGAAATCGACCAGATCGCGCCGGTAGATGCCGCAACTCAAGAAGCTCAGCCAATGATTTCGCACTAAAAAAGTGCGGTTGATGTCGGCGTGCGGAACATCCTGCTTTAACATGAACCGCTGGTCTGGCTGAAACTGCATGACCCGCCTTTCGCTGTTGCAGTACACATAGTTCACCGAGATATACGA
>Ga0181535_10005625_pt1 | contig 13327 bp, 4 predicted proteins | sample PEATcosm2014_Bin_44_FD_119774 | JGI IMG/M metagenome (GOLD analysis project Ga0181535, IMG submission 119774) | Peatland microbial communities from MTU Mesocosm Facility, Houghton, MI, USA - PEATcosm2014_Bin17_30_metaG | ecosystem: Environmental > Terrestrial > Soil > Wetlands > Peat | place...
GCACAACAGCCAGTACAATCTGCCAGCGCTGCGCTCCCAGCGCAAGCCGCAGACCGATTTCAGGCGTCCTCCAGCTGACGATGTACCCAATCAAGCTGTAGACCCCCACCGCGCCAATGACGAGCGCAAGGCTCCCGAATCCCAGCAGCAGCACGGCAAGGGCACGCGGAGCAGCCACCGAGTTCGCCACCACCTCATCCATAGAGCGAACCCGCGTTACGGGAACCAGCGAATCGATACTGGCCACAGCCCTTCGCAGTCCTGCAGCCGCTTCGGTAGGCGTCGTGTGCGCGCGCAGCAGGACGTACATCGCCGCCTGCTCCCGCCCCGGCGTCAGCGGCAGGTAGACTTCATCGCTGAAGCCGCCTTCCAGGCTTCCTTCGCGCGCGTTGCGCACCACACCCACAATCACCGAGGCTTTGGCTGCGTCCCACACCGCCGGTGCAGGCGCATCGTTCACATCAAGCAGGTGTTTCCCCAGCGGATCCTGATTAGGCCAGAGCTGCTGCGCCATGCGCTCATTCACTACCGCCGCATGGCTCGCGCCCGACGCGTCCTCCGCGTTCAACAGTCGCCCCCGCACCAGGTGCAGTCCCAGCACATCGAAGTATCCCGGTGAAACCGTGCGTCCCGTTGCCAGCATCGCCCCCTGCCGCGCGTCGCGTGGATGCCCCTCAGCATCGTACACATAGTTGTTAGCGCGTCCACTCATGGGCAAAGAATCTGTTAGCGCCGCACTTTCCACACCGCCGATCTCTTGCGCGCGATCCAGCAGTGTTGCGTAGAACGACTGGCAGCGTCCCCTGTCTCTGCACGCCGCCGCATCAAGCGCCACCTCGGCAGTCACCGTGCCGCCTGTCCGGAACCCTGGGTCCACCCGCGATAACTGATAAAGACTGTGCAGCACTAGCCCAGCCGCGGTGATCACCACGACCGAAAGGCCTATCTGCGCGATCACCAGCACCATGGACAACCCAAAACGCGAACCTCGTCCGGTCAATCCCCGGCTTCCCACACGCAGCGTCGTCAGCAGATTCAACGAGGCCATCTTGATCGAGGGAATCAGCCCAAACAACAAGCCCGCCAGCACCGAAGCGCCCAGCGTAAACAGAATGTCCTTGGGGTGCAGGGAGACATCTTGAATGCGCGGAGTATCTGCCGGCAGCAATCGCACAAAGACGCGCAGACTCGCAAATGCCGTGGCCAGCCCCACCACACCTGCCGCCACTCCAAGCACCACACTCTCTGAGAGCAGTTGCTGAATGAGTCTCTTTCCCGACGCTCCCAGGGCGCCGCGAATCGCAATCTCGCGTTCGCGAGCCGTGGCGCGCGCCAGCATCAGGTTCGCCACGTTCGCACACGCAATCAGCAGAATCAGTCCCACTGCACCAAATAGCAGCAAGAGCCGTGGCCGCATCGCACCCGTCTGCGCTTCCAGCAGCGGCACCACCGTCATATCCGACGCCCATATATCCGGCATGCGGAAGGGAAATACCGGCAAGAGAATTGAGTGCAAACGCCGCAACTCCGCCTGAGCCTGCGCCGGATTCACACCATTGGCAAGCCGTCCGAAAGCTTGCAGGTCAAAGTTGGTCCACGGGTCGAGCGGAGCATCCCCGCGATAAGAGACCGGGATGACGAATTGCGTATCCGCATAAGGAAAGTGCACTCCTACTGGCATGACGCCAATGATCCGGCGCGAAACCCCATCGACCCGAAGAGTGCGGCCAATCACATCAGGTGCCCCCCCGTAGTGTTGCCGCCAGTATCCGTAGCTCAGGATGATGTCGTCGTCCTGCCCGGCAATCGCATCTTGTGCACTGAAGAAGTCACCCAGAGTTGGTCGGATGCCCAGTGTTTCGAACGCATTCACTGTCACCTTTGCGCCAAACACTCGATCGGGCGCGCCTGTATCCGACAGGTTCGATTCCGCGTCGGCGCCATATCCTGAGATCGCTTCAAACGCCTTTGAGTTTCTGCCCAATTCCCGAATCCAGCCCTTAGGAAAGACAGGAGACCTGTCGCCCGTAATCCGCATCAGCCGCTCCTGCTGCGCATACGGCAGCGGCCGCAGCAGAATCGAATCCACCAGCGTGTAAATCACAGCGTTCGCGCCAATGCCCAGCGCCAGCGTTAACACAGCAGTGATCGTGAACCCCGGAGCCTTGCGCATCTGCCGCAAAGCAAAACGCACGTCCTGCAACACGCCTTCAATCGGCGGCAACGTCGCACGTTCCCGGTAAGCCTGGCGCACCTGCTCCTGGCCCCCCAGGCGAATCAGCGCCTGCCGCGCTTCTTCCGCGCTCATCCCGGCACGCACGCCTTCGTCCGTGTGCATCGCGACGTGGCTCTCGAGCTCCGCATCAAAATCCTCTTGCATCCGCCGAGCGAATAGCCCCCGCGACCACAAAGCTCTAAGGCTTCTCATCTCATCCTCCTATTCCGTCCGCAGAGTCTGCATAGGGTCGACCGACGCGGCACGCCGCGCAGGAATCCAGCAGGCTGCAAGTGCGATCGCCACTAGAAACGGCGGTGCCAAAGCGAACGTAAAAGCATCGTGCGGTTGAATTCCATAAAGAAAGCTTGCCGCCATCTTCGATAGCATCCATGCAGCGGGCCAACCCAGCGCTACCGCAATGAGCGACAGCACCAGTCCCTGCCGCAACACCAGCCGCTCCACTGCACCAGGTTGCGCACCCATCGCCATTCGGATTCCGATCTCGCGCGTCCTCCGGCTGACCGAGTAGCTCATCACGCCGTAAAGCCCCACGCCCGCCAGCACAAGTGCGATGCATCCAAAGACACCGAAGAGCGCCGCGGCCAGATCGGCTAGGAAGTACGCAGTCCGGATGTGCTCATCCATTGTCTCGACGTTGTAGATGGCCATCGCCGGATCGAGCGCGTGAATCTGTTGCCGCACCGCGCTTGCAAACATCGACGGGGCACCTACCGTATGGACCATCAGCGTGTATCCCATCACGGCTGGATCGGCGGCAACGGTTTGTTTGAGCGATCGGTAGAGAACTGGCCGAGGGCTCTCACCCAGGGTGCGCGATTTCACGTCCCCAACCACGCCGATCACTTCGTAAGTGCCTCCCGGACCGATAACGAATTGGCCGAGAGGATTGGTTCCGTGCATCACAGTGGCGACAAACGTTTCATTCACGACGGCTTTCTTCGGACCACTTGCTGTTTCGCTGCCGAAGTCCTTACCGGCAATGCGCGGAATGCCAAGTGCTTCGAAATATCCGGACGTCACCATGAAGAGATCAGCAGTTGTATCCGTTGAAGCGCGATCCCCCTCCGCGTGAAATCCGTCGCTGCGATTGCCTCCGTTCAGCGGAGGCGAATCCGTCATGACAGCCGACTCCACTCCGGGCAACGCAGCCACGCGTTGCTGCAATTGGGTAAAAAATGCGATCGTGCGCTCCGGCGTGTACCCATGTACCCGCGGGTCCACGGACATCATCAACAGGTTCTGCGAACGAAAACCAACCTCGATACGCGCCGCACTCATCAGGCTGTGCAGAAAAAGCCCGGTCAACGAAAGCACTACCAGCGACATCGCAATCTGCCCGACCATGAGGATGTTACGCAAGCTGAAACGCCGCCCTGCGCGCGCCAGAGCGTCTTCGCCTTTGAGCGCGTTAGAAAGCAGTGGTTGCGAAGCAGCCCAGGCTGGGGCGATGCCAAGCAGTATGCCGCTGAGAACGCTGAGAACAAAGACATAACAGAGTACGCGCCAATCGACGCCGATGCAGAGGTCTAGCGGGACCGGCGCGGGCAGATGAATAGCTGAAAGCACACGCGTAGACCACAGCGAAAGAAGCACGCCCAGCATTCCGCCGCCCAAGCCGAGCAGAACACTTTCAACGAGCATCTGCCGCTGCAGACGCCTCCGGGTTGCTCCCAGAGCGAGACGAACCGCCATATCGCGCTGTCGGCTGGCTGCCTGTGCAAAGAGGAGATTGGCAACATTTGCACCGGCGATCGAGAGAACCAGCAACACCACGACGGACAGGGCCGCGAGAAATATCAGCACCGTTCCTCTCTCCCTGGGTGGCAATGAGCCCGCTTGCTCAAAGACAAACCCGCCCCCCTCGTCCGTTGTGGGATAAACTTGCGCCAGGCGGTTGGCGAGGGTCTTCAGTTCAGCAGCCGCTTGAGTCCGCGTGACGCCGGGTTTGAGGCGTGCCACAACCGCCAGCCAATTCACATCGCGCGAATTCTGATGAGAGAGTGCCGGAGCCAGTTGAGCAACGTTGCCGAGAGGCACCCAGAATTGCGTGTTCAAGATCTGGTCGACACTGTGAAAGGTTGCGGGTGCAACACCGACAACGGTAAAGAGCCGTCCGGAAAGCGAAATGGTTTTTCCTGCAATCGCGGGATCGCTGTTGAAGCGGCGTTGCCAGAGCGAAGAGCCGAGCACAATCTCCGCAGCATTCTCTTCACCGCTGACGAATCCGCGTCCGACAACCATGGGAAGTTGAAGCACCGAGAAAAAGTTGGGAGTTACGGCCTGACCCCACACGCGCTCCGGATCGCCGTTACCGCTGATGGAAGCGGGAATCAGCTCGTCGTAGGCAGCCACGCCGGAGAAGGACTTTGCCTGGTCGCGTACGTCTTCGTACAGAGGCAAAGGAAAGTTGTCGCAGCACTGGCCGCCATCGTGAGTCGTCTGAAGCGCCAACAAAGTTGCTGGGGCGCCAACAGGCAACGGCCTCAGCACAAATCGGCTGACCATCGAGAAGATAGTCGCATTTGCGCCAATACCCAAACCAATCGATAGAATCGCAATCGCAGTGGCGAACGAATGCTTGGCCAGCGTTCGCACACCGTAGCGCAAGTCGCGCAAGAATGACTCCATCCACGGCAACCCGCGTCTCTCGCGATAAGCTTGGTGCGTCTGCTCTGCGCCACCCAGGCGGATTAACGCCTGTCTGCGTGCTTCTTCTGGGCTCAGCCCCGCGCGTACACCATCGTCTATGTCCATCGCGACATGGCTCTCCAGCTCCATCCGAAACTCATCTTGCGTTCGCCGTGCGCACAGCACACGAAACCACAATGCTCGCAGCTTCCGCATCCTGCTCTCCTATTCCGTCCGCAACGCCTGCATGGGATCGACTGAAGCCGCACGGCGCGCCGGCAGATACGACGCGATTGCAGCAACGGCACACAGGAACAACGCGGCGGCCACATAAATCAGCGGATCGTTCGCGCCATTCCCGAGCAGCCTTGCATTCGCTCCCATCCCGGAATTCGTAAACGACACGCTCGCCACCGTGCGCCCAAGGGCAATGGCCAGCGCTCCGCCGGCAACCAACCCCGCAACGGTCAGAACTAATCCCTGCCGCACAACCATGCGCAACACGTGCGCCGGCTGAGCGCCCAGCGCCATGCGCACGCCGATCTCCTGGGTACGCTGCGCCACCGAGTAGGCCATCACACTGTAGAGCCCCACCGCCGCAAGAAGCACCGCAATCGATCCCAGGACTGTCATTAGGCTCGCCGCAATTTTTTGCGGATACAGAGACGCACCAATGAATTCCTTCAACGGCGCCGCATCGAAGACCGTAACATTGGGATCGATCGCTCGCGCCTGCGTCCGCAACATCGACAGCGCGCTGTCCGGGTCGCCCTTTGTCCGCACATAGAACGCAAGATTCATGTCCTCGCGAAATACTTGCCGAAACGGCACGTAGAAATAGGCAGGTGTGCTCTCGCCTAGGTAGTGGTACTTTGAATCCTTCGCGACGCCCACGACGCGGAACCAGCCGCCCCATCCATGAATCTTTTTCCCGACGGGGTTTCGTCCGGCAAAAAACCTGCGGACGAATGCTTCATTCACAATCATCACGGCGGGCGCATGCTCGTTATCCTGCGTGGTAAAGTTGCGCCCTTCCACAAGCGGTATGTGCATCAGCGGCAAATAGCCAGGCGAGACTACATTGCGAAAAATGTTCATGTTCTCGTTCGGCCGCGGTGCGTAGCCTTCAATCTTCAGCTCTTCCCACCAGCTCGGCTCAAACCCCAGCGGCACGCCATCCGAATACGCCACATCCGTGACTCCCGGCGCAGCCAGCATGCGCTCCTCAAGCCGCCGGCAGAATTCCTTGCGTTGCGCAAGATTGTAGCCGTTGGTCGAAAGATAAAACTGGTTCAGCAGCACGTGATCGGGATCGAACCCAGGATTGAGGCGCAACGTCTGCTGGAATCCCCGCGCAAATAATCCCGCACCCACCAGCGCCACCAGTGCCAGAGCCACTTCCGACGCCACAAGCGTCGAACGCAACCGATTCCTTGTTCGGCCTGCAGTTCCGCTCCGTCCCCCCGCGTTCAGCCGCGCACTCAAATTCAACCGGCTCACCTGCAATGCGGGAACAAGTCCGGCGATCAGTGCGGCCGCCACGCATAGGCCTGCCGTGAATCCCAGCACCACCAGATTCGGCCGCGTGTCCATCGAGACGAGCGAACTCATCGGCCCTGGCGGCATCAGTAGACGCAGCGCGTGGCTCATCCACGGTGTCATTGCAAACCCCAGCACCGCACCGCATCCCGTCAGCAAGAGGCTCTCTGTCAGCACCTGCCGCGCAATCCGTCCACGCCCGGCACCCAGTGCCAGTCGCGCGCTGAACTCCTTTTCACGCACCGTGGCCCGCGCCAGCAGCAGATTCGCCACATTCGCACAGACAATTAAAAGCACCAGCACGCAGACTCCCATCAAAACGCGCAACGGCCCGACCAGCAATCCCTGCGGCCCATGCGGCGACTTCCACAGCGGCATCAAGGTCGCGCTCATGCCCTCGCTCACATTGGCGTTCGCAATCGCCATGCGATCAGCAAGCGTCTTCAATTCCAAACGTGCTTGCTCGAATGTCACACCCGGCCTCAGACGTGCAATCCCAAGCATGTTGCGGTCGTGCCGATCGCGCAGCATCCACTCCTTCACGCCGTTCAGCACCGTCTGCTCCATGTATGGCACCCACACATCGAACGAGGTCACGGGAATTGACCCATGGAACTCCGGTGCCGCCACGCCCACAATCGTCAGCTCATGTTGATTGATGCGGATCGTCTTCCCCACCACCGACGGATCGGCACCATAATGCGAGCGCCAATAGCGGTCGCTGATCACAGCCACCGGATATGCACCCGGCACATCGCCGGATTCAGACGGCAAAAATGTGCGCCCCTGTTCCGCCTTCACACCGAGAACAGAAAAGAAATTCCCCGAGACCAGCTCGCCCCACACGCGTTCGGCGTGATCCTCCTTACCCACGCTGAAAGCCGACACGTGCGACACCGCAATTCCGTCGAAGAGTGTTAGCCGGTCGCGAAAATCAATGAAGTCAAGATAGGAATTTGGCACCCAATCGCCATTCGACGTTACGGTCTCCAGCGTGACAAGCCGATTCGGTTCCGACACTCCGCTCAGTGGTTGCAGCAGCACGGCATCAACCCAGGTGAACGCCGTTGCTGTCGCGCCAATACCAATCGCCAACGTAGCAATCGCAGCTACGGTGAAGCCGCGATTGCGCGCCATCATGCGCACACCGAACCGCACATCCTGCAGCAACGCCTCACTCCACGGCAGAGTTCGACGTTCCCGATAGGCCTGACGCGTCTGTTCCATACCGCCCAGCCGTATCAGCGCCTGGCGCCTCGCTTCCTCAGGGCTGAGCCCCGCGCGTACTCCATCTTCCGTGTGCATCGCGAGGTGGCTCTCCAACTCAGCCTGAAACTCGCCGTCATTTCGCGGTGCGCACAGCAATCGCAACCCTAGGGCGCGCATTTTCGCAATCAACGGGTTCATCGCTCACCGCCTCTCTTCCTAGGCTTCCGCGTTCGGCGCCAGAAAGCGCGAAAGAATTTCAGTCGTCTGCTCCCACTCAGCCGCAGCCTTGCGCACCTGGCGCTCGCCAGCCTTCGTCAGCTCATAAAACTTCGCCTTGCGATTGTTGTCTGAGAAGCCCCAACGCGAGCGGATGTAACCCTCCTGCTCCAACTTCAGCAGCGCAGGGTAGAGGGTGCCATAGTTCAACTCCAGCAAATCGCCACTGGTTTGCTCAATGCGCCGCGCCAGCCCATACCCATGCTGCGGACCTATCACCTGCAACGTCTTCAGCACCATCAACGCCAGAGTTCCCTGCCATACATCGGTCTTTCCGCCCATCGCCGCCCTCCTATGGCAAACCAATAGAGAGGAGCATACAGAACCTCCTATGGGAACGCAATATGAAGGGATCTTAATTTTGGTTGAGATGGATTATTTGTGACGAATGGAAGAGGATCTCACCATGCATCCGACACACAGTCCGCAGCCTCAGATCAGGCGGATGCGAAGGCCAACGTCCTGGATCAGGCTTACGAAAAACTTCTCTAAGGAACTACTTCGAAGGATCAACCAGCGCCTGGTAAACCACGGCGCGGCTCTCATATTCAAGGTTAGGACTCGCCGGTCCCAGCAGTCGCTGAATCATTCCAATAAAGACCACATCGTTGGTCGGGTCGATCCAGAACCACGTGCCCGCAGCGCCATCCCAGAAAAACGTGCCTTTTCCATCCGGCAAGTTTGCTTCCGGCGGATCGAATTCCACAGCGCAGTTATATCCGTAGCCGAATCCCGGCCGCATCACTTGCAGGCCGATCCCAAACTTCCCGGTCAGCAGCTCCATTGGCACATGATTAGAGCTCATCAGCTTCACGCTCGATGGCGACAAGATTCGTCTACCATCCAGTTCCCCACCATCGCCGAGCATCTGCGCAAAGCGATAGTAATCTTCTGCCGTCGACACCATGCCGCCGCCGCCGGAAGCCATCGCCGGTTGCGCTTCATATTGACTCATTCCGCCGCCCGGCCCTCTCTGCGCCGCAACCAGCTCGCCGTTCGGACCCGTCGTATAGAGCGTTACGAACCGGTTGCGTTTCTCCGCAGGTACATAGAACCCCGCGTCTCTCATGCCTAATGGCATGTAAATATGGTCGCGGATGAAATCCGGCAGAGCCCGTCCCGAAAGCTTCTCAACGATGTAGCCCTCAATATCCATTGAGATCGAATAAGTCCAGCCCTTGCCCGGCTGATACAACAGCGGCAACTGCGCCACCTTGTCGATCATCTCCTGCAGGTTCTTAGAAGCCAGCACGTGGGCGTCGCGATACGCCTTGTCCACTGGCGTATCGCCGAAAATCCCATAGGTGAAGCCCGCTGTGTGGCTCATCAACTCCCGCATCGTCGGGGCGTGATCCGGATCGACGAGAATCATCTTCCCATCCGCATCGACACCATTGAAAACCTTCAGGTGCGCAAACTCGGGGATATACTTCGCGATCGGATCAGTCGGTAGCCACTTCCCCTGCTCATAAAGAATCATCATCGCCACGCCGGTCACCGGCTTGGTCATTGAGAAATCGCGAAAGATCACATCCTTCGTCATGGGCGCGCCGCTCTCCATGTCGCGATAACCATAGGTGCGATAGTCCACGACCTTGCCGTGGCGCGCGAGGATGGTCACGATACCTGCAATCTGCTTCTGATCAACAGTTTGCTGCATCAGTGCGTGCAGCCGCTCCAACCGCTCCGACGAGAATCCAACCGACTCGGGCTTGACGACGGTCATGTCGAGGGCGTGCCGCGCCGGTGGATGTACCTGCGTTTGCTGGGCCAATAACGGTGCAACGCCTAATGCAAATGCGATCGCGCCGAACGCCAGACCCATACGAACGCCGGAAATAATAGCTCTCATAGACCTCCTGCAGCCCACGCGCGACTTAGTAGATCAACTTGAGTGAGAACTGAATCTGTCTCGAATTGCCGGCCGTCTTGCTGATCTCGCCAAATCCCGAGCCATTCAGAATGTTTGCCGGCAGTCCCATGTTTACGATGTTGAACAGGTTGAAAAACTCCGAACGAAACTGCAGATCAATGCGCTCGGCGCCGCTCTGTCTGCGCCCGAATGGCGTGTCTTTGATGACCGCGTAGTCAAAATCATAGTATGCCGGCCCTCTAAAGCTATTGCGGCCAAGCGTGCCAAGGCGACCGCTATTGGGGCCAGTTCCCCCCGCAATGTGAATGGGAATCGAGAAGAAATCCGGAGCGTTGTTTGCCCCCTCGCCAAAATAGTCCTCGCGATTCGCGCGCGCTGTCGATAGTTTCGGCTTCGCAATTTGGTCCGGGCGGTCGACGCCGTTCGATCCATATCCGGATTGCTGAATCCCGGAGTAGACCGTAAATGGCGAGCCCGAACTGATACTCGAAATGCTGAGCACTTCCCATCCGTACGTTACTTTTCTGCTGATTGCATGCAGAAACTCTACGCTCTCGAGATGCAGGTCCTGGGCCACGCTCAGCCCGAATCCGTGGGTCACATCGAACCCCGATGGACCTTTCTCCGGATGCGTATCGTAAGGATTCTGCGAGAAACCTGAAGCTACTGCTCCCGTCGATCCCGTACCGCCCAGAACCAGGCTTGAGTCGTCGATCGACTTACTCCACGTATAACTCGCCTGGATGCCGGGGCCCCCATGACCGGTGGTTCCAGAGATCGAAGTTTGCAGGGCATGGTAGGTCGAATGTGCGTCGGCGAAGATCACATTCTCCACTCCGAAGCCGCCGAGCACATTGCCTTGGCTGTCGAACTGGGTATGCGGAGCAAATCCCGGACTCGCGCCCGGATAAGCATTGGGAAAGCCATAGCGCGGCAGCTTTTCACTGGCCGTGCCGACATAGTTCGCGTCGGCCGTCAAGTTGCCGAGCTTTCGTTCCAGCCCTGCGGTCCACGTAAACAGCGTGCCATTTCCGAATGAACGATCGATCCCGCTCAGGTTCAGTGCGCTCACCGCCCCGCTTTCAGTCAGGGCTGCCAAGTCCTTTTCATAACGGTCAACATCCATCACCGTGTTGGGTGCAACGGTGTTGGTCTGTCCTGAAGCAAAGATATTCACTCCGCCAGGCGTATAAGTCTGCGGAAGCTGTGCAGGCGTGATCTTGTATCCATATTTCAGCGGCGTCGACGCAGCAGAGAGTCGCCGCGGATAGATAACGAACGGTGTGGATCCCGTAAGAAAGTTATCCTGCCAGATATTCGGCGGTATCACCGTGATCCCGCCGCCCGCATGTACTTGTAACTTGTTCGTAACTTGCCACGCCGCCTGCACCCGCGGACCCCAGCCGTTCTTATTGGTCTGGTAGCCTGGCTGCGGATTGATGACATACTCCTGCGTCCCATTGACGGTGAGAAATCCACCCGTGCGGCGCGCCCGCTCGGTAATTGGCGTATACAGTTCCCAGCGGAGTCCGTAATCCAGAGTAAAACGCGGCGTCACCTTCCACGTGTCCTGCGCATACACATTGAAGTTGCTGCGGTTAATGGCAGCGGGGCCGATGTGCGCGCCGTTCGAAACGAAGCTGGGCGCGATGGCCACCGAGTAAGCGAACGGGCTTCCAGAAAGAAATCCAGAAAGCGTATCCGGCAAGGGGTCTCCTACGGCAATGTCGTGTTTTCCGCTCTGCGAGGGAATGGCTTCCGTGGCGAAAGCAGCGCCTCCGCCAAAGTCATACTCACCGTCGGGGCTCACGCCGAAGTACGTCGTATCGCGATTCAGCCGAGCCTCAAACCCTGCCTTGAAGACATGCGCCGCCGTCGTGTAGGAGAAGGTCTGTCGCCCTTGGAACAGGTTGCCATAAGCCTGCATCACCGATCCTGCGGCGCCATTGAACGCCTCGTAGGTCCCGTCGCTAAATTTCACTGCGGGATCCGTGTAGTCGGTCGTCGGAAATCCCGGCGTCGTCCGCGTGATACTGATGAGCGACTCGAGAATCATCCGCGGCGACTGCGTGCGCGTGTAGGTACCGACCACGTTTCTCTGGCGATCAATATACTGCACACCAAACGCCGGAGCGACGGCCGTTTGATCGGGGTTGGTCGTCGGCCCCGTCAGGTTGTCCATCGTGAAGCGCGCGAAGAACTGATCCTTTGCCGAGAATTTGTGATCGATGCGCACCGAAAACTGATCGGCGTCCGTCGCTACCTTTGACGCTGTCGCGTAAGTACGAATTCCAAATGCACCGGCAGCATAATTCGGCATCGGATAGCGCGCTAGGATCGCCGCGATGCTCGGGTCTACGGGCACCTCAAGCGTATCCGTCGAGCCATCAGGATAAGTCACCATATCTAATCCGGCTCGCTCTGCGGCGGTGGGTACTGGCATCACCTGCGTCGTCCCCAGCACCTGGCGAAATCCCTGGTACTGCGCAAAATAGAATGTCCGCTTGCGCCCGTCATATAAGTGCGGGAGATAGACAGGTCCACCATTTGTGAAGCCGAATTCGTTGCGTCGGAATGGCGGAATCCTTCCCGGATAGGCCGGCGTCGCATAGTCAAAAAAGTTTCGCGCGTCGAATGCTGAATTGCGCACAAACTCAAATATGGACCCGTGAAATCCGCTCGCTCCCGACCGCGTATGGATGTCGGTGAAGCCCGATGCACCGCGGCCGATCTCCGCGGGCATCCAACCCGAACTCGAATCGATCCCCTCCACCGCATCGACGTCGAAATTCGAGAATGTGCTTCCGCCCATCTCAGGATCACTGATATCCGCGCCATCCATGGCAAACGTCGCTTCCACACCGCGTTGCCCATTGATGGCAAATTGCGCTGTGAAGTTCGTCGCGCCATTCGTGTCGGTCATCGTGCCGGCGGCCAGCAGGAGTAGCGAGCTGAAGTCGCGCTTGTTCAGCGGCAACTCGCTCACCGCCTGACTCGATAGCTCTTCGCCGCCCGTCGCGGAACGCTCTTTTTCCGTCACAGCAGCGACCGTAACGTCTCCGCGATCCGAGAGCGCAATCACCACCGTTGACCCCGCCGGCCCGACCTCGACCGGTTGCGCGTACTCGTCCCGCTTCCCGCTCGCTTCAATCGATAGCCGGTATTGCCCGGGCGCCGCAGAAAGGCGAAAGCGTCCGCCCGCATCGGTGGTCGCTTCTCCTCTTGCGGTCAAGCCAACCAGCACAACCTTCGCGTTCGCAATCGGAGTGCCCGCCGAATTCCGCAGCGTCCCTTGCCACAACGCCTGTGCTTGCTGTTGCGCACTGGCCGCTCCGCTGGAGAGCAACACAGCCAGTCCCACAACCCAAAGCCTCAAAAATGCGCCCGGCACAAAACAGCTCTTCGAACAAAGAGTACATACAATTCTTTTCACGGATTCGGCGACCTTAGTATGTAATACGCGCGGGAGAGAAGACGGTTCGCAACGCCGATAACAACACTCGCCACAATGACAAATTATACCTGCCGCATCCGTGCTAAAACCTTTTTGCAGACTACTTCCA
>Ga0181535_10005627_pt1 | contig 13324 bp, 16 predicted proteins | sample PEATcosm2014_Bin_44_FD_119774 | JGI IMG/M metagenome (GOLD analysis project Ga0181535, IMG submission 119774) | Peatland microbial communities from MTU Mesocosm Facility, Houghton, MI, USA - PEATcosm2014_Bin17_30_metaG | ecosystem: Environmental > Terrestrial > Soil > Wetlands > Peat | place...
AAAAGGATCAGGACGTCGTCACCTGGGTCACCCGCTCCCTCGCCGTTCAGGACTGGACTGCCATCCGCGAAATCGCCGTCCAGTACGATGCGGCCCTCGTCGTCACCACCAACCGCGCCACGCCCCAGTCAGCCGCCAACGCAGACACCTTCAACGTTTGGAGCGTCTCGCTCGCCAACCACATCGTCGAGCCCCTCATCACCGGCGTCAACCTCCGCTGGCTCGACTGGATGCGCTTCTCCGACGGCGCTCCCGAAGAGCTCGCCGTCCTCTACGACAGTTGCCGCGACTGTGCCGCCAACACCTACTTCACCGCCTTCTACTACGACATCCCCCAGCACCGCTGGGTCGCCCGCTGGATGCGCGGCGGTCAGGGCGCTCCCATGTGGAGCGCCAACACCCCGCCCGGCATTCGCTGGACCCAGGTCTACGCCGGCATCGCCGAGCCCAACGGCCGCGAATTCATCGCCACCTGGAGCCACTTCGACTACGACAACAACAAGCCCTCCACCGACGTTGTCTTCCGCTACGACGTTGACCCCTTCAGCCACCTCGACCGCACCGTTCAACTCACCCACGACGAAGCCGACGCCATGCAATTGCGCCTCTGCCGCGCCCAGGACGCCGTTCCCGACCTCCAGCGAGGCCAGGACTCCGCCCTCTGCCAGCAACTCGTCAAGCCCATCCCCGAGCGCAGGCCCGTCACCACCCCCCCCGCTAACAACCACGGCCGCTCCGCCCCGCCCGGCGTCCGCCACTGACCCAATCGCCCCAATTCCTCCCGATTCGAACAATATCCGCCGCCATCGTATACTAGCTTCATGTCGATCGTGCGCAACGTTGCCGGCATCGTCAAAGGCATGAGCATCACCTTCGGGGAGATGCTTGAGCCCTCGCAGGTCGAAAACTACCCTGACGGCAAAGGCCCCTTGCGCGGAGCCGTCCTCGAACAGCGCTACCGCGGAGCCCACGTCCTCCAGCGCGACGAAAACGGCCTCGAAAAATGTGTCGCCTGCTTCCTCTGCGCCGCTGCCTGCCCCGCCAACTGCATCTTCATCGAGGCCGCCGAAAACACTGAGGAAGTCCGCATCTCCTCCTCCGAACGCTACGCCAAGGTCTACAACATCGACTACAACCGCTGCATCTTCTGCGGCTACTGCGTTGAAGCCTGCCCCACCGACGCCATCACCCACGGCCACGGCTTCGAGCTCGCCACCCTCAACGCCACCAACCTCGTCATGCGCAAAGAAGACATGCTCCTCCCCGTCTCCGCCCTCACCGCAGCCAAGTAACCTCGCTCACCGCGCGGACCAATTGCAGATGGCCGAGCCGCCGCCAAAGTTTCCGCCTGTTCTCTATCGTGCGGCTCCTGTTTGCCTCGCCTGCCGGCCATCCAATCTCAAAGTCATTCCCCAAATTCTCCTCTAAGAAAAAACCAATACCAACTGGCATCGGTCCAGTTCAAGTTCAAGCCGGCATGGTCGATAGCCACTTCAAGTGGAATACCCTATCCTCATTCCGTTCGCTCCGCCCAAAGTTGCGCGCGCACCGCGCAAACTAGCTCGGCCTCTACCTAGCCCCCGCGTCTCTTTTCCCAGCGGTCTTTGCCTGCTCCTCACCCTGGCCGTCGCGGCGCTCGAATCGGCCCACGCACTTGACCTTCACAAGCCCCATGCGCCCCAACCTACCCTGACCACAGCGCAAGCTGTACACAGCCTTCCTCCAGAGCAGGCCGCTCGCGCCTTTCCCGTCCGCCTCCGCGCCACCGTCACCTACTACGACCCGTACATCGATGCGCGCCGGGGCGCCCTCTTTGTCCATGACAGCACCGGGGGAGTCTTCGTTTCTCTGCCATCGCGGCCTATCCTCCCCTTGATTCCCGGTGCTGAAGTGGAACTGAGCGGCGTCTCCGCGCCCGGCGACTATGCCGCCATTGTCGATCAGGCTCATCTGCGCTTGGTTGGCCAATCCATATTGCCCCAGACCGTCGCCACTGCCACCCTTTTGCAGATGCTCTCCGGCAGCAAGGATTGCGAATGGGTTGAAGTCGAAGGGCGTGTCCACCAAGTGCGCTTTACGCGCAATAACGTGACCCTCGACATTGCTACCTTCCAGGGACAGCTCACCGCCATCTCCCTCCGTCAGGACGAAGTCAACTACGAGTCGCTCGTCGACGCAAAAATCCGCCTGCGCGGCATTGCGGCTCCCGTCTTTGACCAGAAGGCCCAATTGGTCGGAGTGCATATCTTCTTCTCCTCAATCAACCAGATCAAGATTGTTGAAGCTCCGCCGCAAGACACCTTTGCCATCCCCGCTATTCCAATTTCGCAATTGCTCCGTTTCTCACCGAACGCCGCAATTCCTCAAAGAGTCCACGTCCAGGGAAGAGTTACACTCCTTTGGCCGGATCGGCTCCTCTGCATCCAGAACGGTTCCGAAGGCATCTGCATGCAATCCGCCGATGACTACAAAGCCGTCGTCGGAGATTCCATTGACGTCATCGGCTTTCCCGCTGTCAAAATCTTCAGGCCCGCCCTCGAAAATGCTTCCATTCGCCTAAGCCTCCCTGTCTCGCCCACCATCCCAAAACCCGTTTCCGCCGGCGAAATCCTCAAAGGCGACTACGACAGTCGTCTCGTCCAGATCGATGCCGAACTCATCGGCCGAGACCTGGCCGCGGAAAACCCTACCCTTATGCTCAGAGACGGTGACGCCCTCTTCTCGGCCGATCTCCCCAAATACCTCGGCCCCGACCAGTTGTCCTCCTGGAAGGTTGGCACTCTGCTGCGGGTTACAGGTGTCTGCCTCTTGCATTTCGACTCCGTCGCCAATCAATCAAGTGAGGGCCAACTGCGGCCTGACTCGTTCAGGTTGCTCCTCAACTCCCCAAGAGGAGTCGAGGTCCTGCACGCCCCCTCCTGGTGGACACCCCGCCACGCACTCCAGGCCTTCGGCTTCGCCGGCTTCATCGCCTTCGCCTCCTTGGCTTGGATCCTCGTTCTCCGCCGCCAGGTCGATCAACAAACTGAGGCGCTGCGCGATAGCCAGCAGCGCCTCCGCCACTTGTCCGAACACGATGCCCTCACCCGCTTGCCCAACCGCATCCTGCTCGGCGATCGACTCCAAGTCGCCTTGCAACGCGCGCGAAGATTTGAGTCGTGCCTCGGCCTGCTCCTCGTCGATGTCGACGGCTTCAAGAATATAAACGATTCTCTTGGCCATCTGGCCGGCGACAAAGTCCTTTGCTCGCTTGCCGAACGCCTCACCGGCTCCGTCCGCGCAACCGACACTGTGGCCCGCATGGGGGGCGACGAGTTCATCGTCCTCCTCTCCGATCTCCGCCTGCCCGTCGAAGCAGAGATCATCGCTGCCAAAATTGTCGCCGCGGTTTCCCTCCCAATCGATATCGGGCAAACGCAAACTGCCATTACCGTCAGCATTGGCATCGGCGTTTACCCCGACGGCGGCACAGACATGGAAAGCATGATGCAAGCCGCCGACCTCGCGCTCTACATTGCCAAGGAGCGCGGGAAAAACGGATATCAGGTTTACAGGCCAAATATGGCGCGCGCCGCCGCAGACGCCACAGCTTCACCAGGCAACTCTCCAGCGCCGCTGCCCATCCTCGGCAGTTGATTGGTTCCCCCTGCCAACGAGCTAGTCCTGGCTTCGCCCCGCCACCAACCCCCGCTTGCGCAGCTCCGTCAGAACCCGCTCCACCTTCCAGTCCAAAGCCCCGGCTCCGTCCACAGTCAAATCCGCATTCGCCGCCGACGGTCGCACAAAGGCTTCGCTCGATGGCCGTACTGTGACTTCATACTGCGCCCGCACCGATTCCGCCGTCCGCCCCCGCTCCTCGATGTCGCGCCGCATCCGCCGATCAAAACAAAGCTCGTCCGGCGTGTCCACATAAACCCGCAAACTGTAAAGCGGCAGCAGCTCGGGATAGTAAAGAGCAAACAGCCCTTCCACAAGCACGAACGCTCCCGCCGTCACCCGCTCCGTCTGCCCCAGCACTCGCGTATGCGTCGAAAAGTCATAGACCGGCCGCTCAATTGTTTCGCCCCGCGCCAGTGCCGCCACGTGCGCCGCCAGCAGCCGGCTCTCAATCATCGCGGGATCGTCAAAGTTCTGCTGGATCCGCTCGCTGAACTGCATGTGCCCCAGGTCGCGATAGTAGTTGTCGAGATGAAAATGAATTCCGCCCAGCGCGTGCGCCAGTTCCGCCGCCAAAGTCGTCTTCCCCGACCCAGAGCAGCCAGCGATCCCCAGCACCACTGGGCGCGGCGTCTTCCTGCCAGGTTCATCCCCACCGGCACTCACGGCTCTGCTTCCGACGCCGCAATCTTCCTGACAACTCGCTCCAGCAGCCCCGCCAGCCTGCGCTCCACCTGCCTGCCTGTCTCTGAAACCTCTTCGTGGCTCAGGTGCGTCGCTCCCAGCCCGGCCGCCAGGTTCGTCACGCACGAAATGCCCAGCACTTCAATCCCCATGTGCCGCGCCACAATCGTCTCCGGCACCGTCGACATCCCCACCAGCGTAGCCCCCAATGTGCGAAACGCGCGAATCTCCGCCGGCGTCTCAAAGCTCGGCCCCGGCGTCGCCAGGTAAACGCCCTCTTCCAGCGCAATTCCTTCCTCGCGCGCAGCATCTTTTGCTAGCGCGCGTAGCCGTTTGCTGTACGCCTCCGTCATGTCGAAAAAGCGCAGCCCCGCCCCCTTGCGCATCGCAAAGCGCGGCTCGTTTGCTCCCGTCAGCGGATTCCAGCCCATCTGGTTAATGTGGTCTGCCAGCGCCACAAGCTGGCCCACCTGGTAACCCTCTTGGATGCCCCCCGCCGCATTGGTCAGCACCACGGCGTGGATCCCAAGCATCCCTAGCACCCGCATCGGAAACGTCACCTGCTGCGGTGTATAGCCCTCATACGAGTGGACGCGCCCCTGCATCGTCACCACCGCCGCGCCACCCAGCAACCCGGCAACAATCCGTCCCGAGTGTCCTTCCACCGTCGATTGCGGAAAGTGCGGAATCTCCCCATACGCCACAACGACCGCATCGGCCACCGCTCCCAGCCCTGAGCCAAGAACGATACCGGCGCGCGGCGCAAGTCCGCCCAGCCTGTCGCGAAGATACTCCGCCGCTTCCGCCACCTGATCGAAATAAATCATATCCAGTCCTGACGTTGCATTTTCGCCATTCTACAGGCGCGCCCGTCAGTAAGAAGGGAAGAAGACAGCGGGTGACACATGGAATCGTTTGCTGAGCTGTTCAATATGGGTGGCATTCAGCCTGCGTTTTCCTGAAAGCACTTCAGACACCACGCTTTCTCCCCCCAGATACTCAGCCAGATCGCGCTGCTTCAGTCCGTGTTGCGACAGCAGGAACCGGAGCACATCCGCCGGTGCCGCCTTCGGGAGAGAATAGTTCTCCGCTTCATAGCGCTCAATCAGCAGTGTCAAAAGCTCAATCGCTTCCACCTGCGCCGCCGTCGGGCGCTTCTCGGCGGCCAGTTGGTAGAGAGCCTTGGTATAAGCCGCAAGCTGCTCCTCGTTACGAATCAAATGGGGCGCTCCGCGCTCAATCATCTTCGCAGGGTTTGCCAAAACTAGTCGCATATATCACCCTTTGAAAGGGTACGGCTTCAGCCGCACCACAAGAGTTGCACAAAATGCAGGCTTCAGCCCCTGAGGGAACGCTCATTCAAACCGACCCGCCCACCAACCAGCTATCCGGATAAATCGTAACCGCCGAGCACCCGAGCGAATAATTGAACCACGCATGCTCCGTCGTCGGCGTCGCGAAAAAACCCTCCACACTGTTGCGTCGAACCACCTCCGACACAAACTCCCGCGGCCCATAAAACAGCGTGAAGAAGCTGTCCCAATCCACCGTCAACAGAAACGACTCGTCCAGCGCAGCCAGCGTCCCCCGCGATGGGAACCTCTCTTCACGCCTTCTTAGTTTCTGCACCGCGAGCCGCTGCACCGGATCGGCACCAGGAAACTCCGGCACAAAAATCATCTCGCCCCGCCCCGCGGCTTCAAACGCATCCAGAAAATCCGTCTCCAGCAATGGCTCAAACCGCCCTTCGCCCGGCATCCACACCGATTCCGATTCCAGAAAGCTCTTCAGCGCCCCGCTTGCCGCATAGTCGCGCAGCTCCTCATCAATCGATCCAATCGAAGTCAGCAGCGCCTGATTCACGCGCGCGCACGTGCCCAGTCCCGTCTTTCCGGCCACGTCCGCCCACGTGTACTTCGCGCCCACGCTCAAAATCTGCTCATCGCTCGGATACTGCTTCGTCGTCTTCCACCGAAGTTCGTCCGGCACGCTCACAAACGGATGAAGGACCACGTAGACAGATTCATACGCGCCGCCATACGCCTCCATAAGCGGCGCATCGTAAGCAGGATAAGTTAAACGTTCGTAGTGCACGCAACAGGATAGCAAAGACACAAACTCTGGAATTGTGACGGCGAACGCTCCACATCTCCCACCTTTGCGTTCGACCTACTGCCTCCAATACGCGAAAATAGCAGAGGAGGTCTTTCGCCATGTGCCGCAACATAAAAATCCTCTTCAACTTCAACCCCCCCGTGACTCCCGAAGAGATTCGCGCCGCCTCCCTCCAGTTCGTGCGCAAGGTCAGCGGGTTCACCAAACCGTCCAAGGCCAACGAGCCGGCGTTCAACCAAGCGGTTGCCGAGATCGCCGCCGTCTCCGCCCACCTGCTCGCCTCGCTCGAAACCAACGCTCCTCCGCGCAGCCGCGAAGAAGTAACTGCCCGCGCAAAGGCACGCAACGCCGCAAGGTTCGGCAAGGAAGGCCTCACCGCATGAAGCAGATCGTCGCCATCGTCTTTGGATTGGGCCTCGGCTGCAACGCCCTGCTCTTCGTCCCGCAAATCATCGCCGTCTGGCGCAAGAAAACCGACGAAGGGATCTCGCTGATCACCTTCGGCGGCTTCACCATCCTGCAAGCTATCGGCATCGTCCACGGCCTCTACCAGCAGGATCTCTCGCTCACGCTTGGCATGGCGGCCAGCCTGCTCACCTGTGGCGCCGTCACCGCCCTCACCGTCTTCTACCGCATGCGCCGCCTGCGCGCCTGAATCACTTTTCCGCGCCCGAGCGCCCCTCCGACGGATCAGCCGAGTCCGCCGTGTTCAAATCCACAAATGTCTCCGCGCTCTGCGCAAGCCCCGGCGCATAACACTTCCCATTTGTCGCCTGATTCGCAGGGCACCCCGCGCTGAACTGCCCCCGCCGCGGCGACTGTGCATATTGCCAAACCACCACCGCATTCTCATCCTCCCCACTCAGTCCTTTGCTCAACGGCGGCAGCGCAAGAGTACATCCCGGCGACGGCGGACATTGGTCGTTCGCGATCCAAAGCCTCAATCCTTCCGCCCCTTTCGACAAACCCCGCTTCTTCTCCCGCTCCACAATATCCCGCGCCGTGTTGATCGTCCCGCTGCCATCCGGCACGTCGATGCCCGAGCAGTAAACTCCGGCCCGCGCCCCGCCCTTACGCACCGCATCCGCCCACGCAAACAAGTAAGCGGCCTGCTCCGCCAGCAGCCGCCCGCCCTCTTCCTGGTCCAGAAAAATAACTACTTTGGCCGCGAACCCCTCGCGCGCCGCCGCAGCCACAGCCGCCTTGCCATCCGCCGTTCCCAATTGCGCTGCGTCGTCGCCCTTCAGTTCCTTATACGTTCGCCCGTTGAACAAAACCAGAAATCCGAATCCATTCCGCCTCAGCAACGCGCGCTTGCCTGCCCAACTGTTTCCGAGTTCTCCCGGTGGATTATTCAACCAATAGCTCGAGTAGTAAAAACTCTTCCGCAGCGCCGCCAGCTCCGCGTCACCTGGATAATCATTCCTGTCAAAGCCAGCATACGCGTGACGCGACGCAGACTGCGCCTCTCCCGCAGAGCACGCGCCCAGCAGCATCAGCGCCGCCAGCGTTCCAGCCAATCGCGTCGCCATTTTCACTTTTTATCCAAGAAACATTCCGGCAATCGACGCCGAAATCAAATTCGCCATCGTCCCCGCCAGCATCGCTCGCACGCCCAACCGCGCCAAGTCGTTGCGCCGTTCCGGAACCAGCGCTCCGATCCCGCCAATCTGCATCCCGATCGAACCCAGATTCGCAAAACCGCACAACGCAAACGTCGCAATCGTGAACGACCGCGGATCCAGCGTCGCCTTCTGCGCGCCCAGCGCAATATACGCAATCACTTCGTTCAGCGCCATCCGCGTGCCCAGCAAGTTCCCGATCGCCATGCAGTCGTGCCACGGCACCCCGATCAGCCACGCCACCGGCGCAAACACGTATCCAAGGATCTGCCCCAACGAGCCGGGAATCCACGGCACGCCGCCATGCACCCAGGTCAGCAGGCTGTCCAGCAGCGCCACCAGCGCCAGAAAACTGATCAGCATGATTGCCACATTCAATGCCAGCTTGCCACCGTCAATCGTGCCCCGCGCAATCGCCCCAATCAAATTCTCGTCGGCGTGCAACTCGTCTTTGGGAATCACGACCTTGCCTTCCGTCGCGGGAACCTCCGTCTCAGGCACCAGCATCTTCGCCACCAGAATCGTGCCCGGCGAAGTCATGATCACCGCCGAAAGCAAATGCCGCGCCTCAATATGCTGCGCAATGTACATCGCCATAATTCCGCCCGATACATGCGCCATGCCGCTGGTCATAATCACCATCAATTCGCTGCGCGTTGCGCCCTTCAAGAACGGCCGGATCGTGAGCGGCGCCTCCGTCTGCCCCATAAAAATGCTGGCCGCCACGTTCATGCTCTCCGCCCCAGAAATGCGCATCGTCTTCAGCATCACCCACGCCATCCCGCGAATCACAATCTGCATCACTCCAATGTGATAAAGCACCGCGAAAAATGCGGAGATGAAAATGATCGTCGGCAATACCTGGAACGCGAAGATCGATCCCAGCGAACTGTTCGGCGTCCCCAGCACACCAAACAGCACCTTGGTGCCCGCCGCCGTCGAGCCAAGCATGTTGTTCACCACGTCGCCCGCCCAGCTCATTGCCCGCTGCCCGTAATCGAACCGCAGCACCAGAAACGCGAAAGTCACCTGCAACCCCAACCCCCACGCAACCGTCCGCCAACGGATGCGTCTACGATTCGTCGACCCCAGCCAAGCCGCCAGCAACACCGCCAGAATTCCAAGCACTCCCGTGAATCGACCCAATGCCGTCCCTCCATGGAAACCGATCTCTGCTCTCTGACCCCTGATCTCTGTTCTCTGCAACCTACCTTACAGCATTGCGCAAATATTCCTCTGCCGATTCCCGCGTAAACACCCGGCTCACCAGATCCACCGGCGCAGGCGGCGTCTTGGCAAACCGCATCGCCTGCTTCAGAATCTCCACCGGCTCTTGCAGCATTCCCTCATCCGTCGCATACACAGTCGCCATCGGCTGCCCCTTTTCTTGAAAGGCGCCGCGCCGCGCGTGGAACACGATCCCTGCGTGCGGATCGACAGGCTCGCCGGCTTTCTCGCGCCCCGCTCCTGTCCGTTGCACCGCCCACCCCAGCGCCGTCGTATCCATCGTCGTCACAAACCCGCGATCCCACGCCGGCACAACCTCCAGCGCGCCCGGCGCGTGAAATCCAACAGCATCGTCAAACGCCGAAACCTCGCCGCCCTGCGCCTTCACCATCGCCAGAAATCTCTTCAGCGCCGATCCATCCGCCAATGCCACTTCCGCGCGCCGGTATCCTTCCTTTGGCGTTGCCGCCTCGCCGCCCAAATGAATCATCCATCCAGCCAATATCAGCGAAAGCTCGCGCAAATCCTCGCTCTCCGCGGGCCGCTCGCCACGCAGCAGTTCCATCGCCTCCATCAGTTCAATCCAGTTGCCGGCAGGCGAACCTAGAGGCTGGCTCATGTCCGTCAACAGCGCCACCGTCCGCGTTCCCGCGCCCTCCGCCGTCGCCACCATCAGCGCCGCCAGGTACTCAGAGTCTTCCTGCTTCTGCATGAAGGCCCCCGAGCCCGTCTTCACATCCAGCACCAGCGCATCCAGCCCCGCCGCCAGCTTCTTGCTCAAAATCGATGCGCAAATCAGACCCGGACTCTCCACCGTCGCCGTGCGATCGCGCAAGGCGTAAAGCACCCGATCCGCCGGCGCCAGTTGCGGCGTCTGGCTCACAATCGCTGCCCCGCACTCCCGCAGCACAGCTTCAAATTCCATCAGTGTCAGCGCTGTCCTCAATCCAGGAATCGATTCCAGCTTGTCCAGCGTCCCACCCGTATGCCCCAGCGCCCGTCCGCTGATCATCGGCACCGCCAGCCCGCATGCCGCCGCAATCGGTGCAACCAGAAAGCTGGTCTTGTCGCCCACCCCGCCCGTCGAGTGCTTGTCTACGGCCTTCTTGCCCAGTCCCGCCGGTGAAAACTTCTCCCCCGAGTCCCGCATTGCCAGCGTCAGAGCCCGCGTCTCCTTGAGCGAAAGCCCGCGCAGCCACGCCGCCATCAACCACGCCGCAAGCTGCTCCCCCGGGATTGCTCCCGCTGCCGCCCCCGCTGCCAGAAATCCCATCTCCCGCGCGTCCAGCGTCCCGCCGTCCCGCTTCTTCCTGATCAGGTCCACCATGTGCAGCGGAGAGGGAGTTCCATCGGCCATAGCAGTCAATGCCTCAGTTTCCATATGTCTTATTGAAATTAGAGATTATCGCAACCAAGTGCCCGAAAGCGGTGGTGTTGCAATGGCGCACATTTTAAAGTACAGTTGTACCATAAAAGGTGCAGGATGGAAGAGGCCGCACACCCTCGCAAGATTCCGTTGATTTTCTTTTGCACGGAGCAGAGTTTAGAACCGGTTCGGGAATGGCTGAAGAATTTGCGGAGCCGGAGCGCCATGCAATCGGAAAAGATCTCTTGCGTGCACAATGGCGTTGGCCGATTGGCATGCCTTTGTGCAGGCCGCTCGGTGGCGGCATTTGGGAGATTCGGACAGACCTCCCGACACGTCGTACAGCGCGCGTATTGATTTGTCTTAATCGCGGGCATTTAGTTGCACTGCATGGGTTCATCAAAAAGACGCGGACGACGCCGGCGAATGATCTGGCACTGGCGCGGCGGCGTCAGAAGGAGTTGGAACGATGAGCAGGAAGCATATGGGATCCAGTATCGATGAATTCCTTAAAGAAGAAGGGATCTTTGAGGAGGCGCAGGCCCAGGCGATCAAGGAGGTTGTTGCATGGCAACTCGCCGAAGCCATGAAAGAACGGAAAATCTCAAAAAGCAGGATGGCTGTCCTGCTTAAGACGAGCCGCACTCAGGTCGATCGCCTGCTTGATCCGAAAAACGATATCACCCTCATGAGTTTGCAGCGAGCTGCGGCAATGGTAGGCCGTCGAGTCTCAGTCGAACTTATTTAGCTCCTTTGTTGTCTGACACGCGTGTCGCCGGAATCGCTTCTGTCACCGCGCATCGCTCCCGCCTCGGCAATCCGCAACTTTACCGCCGCTGCCTCATCTCAAACGCCTCCGGCAGCAGTTCCCGGAACGCCATCGTCTTCACGCCGCCTTCAACCGGAAACATCGCCTGCGCATCCGGCAACGTAAACTCGGCCAGCACCTGCCTGCATGCCCCGCACGGAGGACTCGCTCCTTCATTCAAATTGGCCACCGCTACTGCCTCAATCCGAATCGCCGGCCCAAATTGGGCAACCGCCCGCACCAGCGCCGATCGCTCCGCGCAAATCGTCAGTCCATAGCTCACATTCTCAACATTGGTCCCTGTCACAACCTCGCCGCTCGTCAGGCGCAGCGCCGCCCCCACCCGGAATCCCGAGTAAGGCGAATAGGAGTTCCGCGCCGCCCCCCGCGCCTGCTCCATCAGTTCTTCAAGCTCTATAAGTTTCTTCTCATCCATCCCGTCCACCCAACTCCAGCAAGCTTGAGACCACTCATCCCGAATCATGAGCCTAAAGCATCCTATCCGCCTCTGTACATGCGTAGAGTCCCTAAGTCCCTTAGCCCCTTAGTCCCTAAGCCCCTATTCCTCGCCTTCCTCAAGTTGCACCCCTTCCATCCGATAAAGACCCTATGTGCGCCGCGCCAGGGACTCAAGATCCCGGCCGGCTGGATGGTTGATTGCAATGGACGAATTGACAAGGGAGTTTCTGATCGAAAGCCAGGAAGGGTTAGACCGCATGGAGCGGTGCCTCACCGATCTGGAGACGCGCCCCAAAGACGCCGCCCTTCTCGGAGATATCTTCCGCTCCGTGCATACGATCAAGGGAACCACTGGATTTCTTGGCTTCAAACGGCTGGAGTCGCTGGCCCACGCCGGCGAAAATCTGCTCGGCCTGCTCCGCGACGGAAAACTGGTCGCTGACCGGCCAATCATCTCCGGACTCCTCCATTTGCTCGACGGCCTGCGTTCCATCCTCAAATCCATCGAAACGGAGGCCAGCGAGGGCGAGGGCAACGACACCGCGCTGATCGAACAACTCGAGGAGTTGCAGGCTCCGGCCCGTTTCCCCGCTGCCCAGGCGCAATCGGCATCGGCCGCGGCACATGCAAAACAACCGGCGCCCCTCAAAGCTGGCGCCCAATCCGCGTCCCTAGCCGCACCGCCGTCTGTCCTGCAAACAGCCCCTCCTGCGCAGATTGTCTCTTCTGCCTCTCCTGCTCCGCCGCCCTCTGCGCCTGCTCAGGCTTCTGCCTCAACTGCCCAGGCCGCGCACACCTCGAAGCCCTCTGAAGTCGTTTTGTCCTCCGCCGCGTCCCTCCCCGCCGAGCCCGAGTCCGATGCCTCCCGCACGCGCCCTCAGATCGCCGCCGCCGGAAGCGCCGCGGAAAGCACTCTCCGCGTCGATGTCGTCCTCCTCAACCGCATGATGAACCTGGTCGGCGAGCTCGTGCTCACCCGCAACCAGGTCCTCCAGGCCACCGCCGCCGACCCCAACATGACTCTGCTTTCGCGCCGCCTCGATATGGTCACGGCCGATTTGCGCGAAAACGTCATGAAGGCCCGCATGCAGCCAGTCTCCAACATCTTCTCCAAAATGCCGCGCATCGTCCGCGACCTCTCCCAGTCGCTCGGTCGCCAGGTCCGCCTTCAGGTCGAAGGCCAGGATACCGAGCTCGACAAAAGCCTCCTTGAAGCCATCAAGGATCCTCTCACGCATGCCGTCCGCAACTCGCTCGATCACGGCATCGAACCACCGGAAATCCGCCACGCCGCGGGTAAGGATCCCGAGGGAATTCTCAAGCTCCGTGCCAGTCACGAAGGCAGCCACGTCATCATCGAGGTCTCCGATGACGGCGCCGGCATCG
>Ga0181535_10005629_pt1 | contig 13323 bp, 12 predicted proteins | sample PEATcosm2014_Bin_44_FD_119774 | JGI IMG/M metagenome (GOLD analysis project Ga0181535, IMG submission 119774) | Peatland microbial communities from MTU Mesocosm Facility, Houghton, MI, USA - PEATcosm2014_Bin17_30_metaG | ecosystem: Environmental > Terrestrial > Soil > Wetlands > Peat | place...
TCGAAAGCGGCGAGCAGAAGACCCGCTTGTCCTATCTCTACGAGCGTAAAGAAGTGATCTACGAGAACCTCCGCGACCTCAGCTTCGAATTCAAAGCAGGCAAGCTTGGCGATGCGGATTTCCAGAGCGTGCGCAACTCGATGGCAGAGGAAGCCGCCGCCGTGCTTGCCGAAATCGATCAACTCGAAAAAGCCGCTAGCCGCACCAGCCTCGCTTCCCTTCCCGAGCGTCGGGACAAGAATGGGGTGCGGGCGTGAAACGTTTTCTCCTGATCTTTCTCGCGCTTTTCTCCGTGGCTTTATTGGCGCGCGAAGCCGCGTTCGCCCAAGCCATCACCGGAGTGGTCACCAATGGCACTACTGGCAAACCAGCTGGCGGTATCGAAGTTGTGCTGGTCGATCCCATGCAGGGAATGGCCGAGCTGGTCAAGACCACGACTGACCAGCAGGGAAAGTTTTCGCTCAAGTCCGGCGCTGCCCAGGGACCGCGACTGGTGCGTGCTGCCCGTGATGGTGTGAACTATTTCCGCATGGCGCCTCCCGGTACCACCAACGTCACCATCGAAGTCTACGACGCTGTGAAGAAACTTGACCGCATCGATGGCACAGCGGACGTGATACGCATCCAGGCAGACGGCTCTACGCTTCAGATTGTGGAGTTGCTTGCGGTCAGAAACGCGTCCTCGCCGCCAAGAACTCTGATCGCCAGCCCCGGATTCGAAGTGGCTATACCAGAGAATGCGCAGCTCAGCGGTGCTGATGCACAGGGTCCGAACGGTCAACCAATCTCAATTTCTCCGCAGCAGCTTGCACAAAAGGGACACTACTCGCTGCCTTATTCACTCAAACCCGGCGAGACACGTTTTCAGCTGGCTTACGAATTGCCTTACAACGGCGAGGCAACGTTTTCACCCGCACTGCTTCACTCGTGGAACCACGTAGTTCTCGTCCTTCCCACAAGCGTCGTCTGGAAGCCAAAGAATGCGGCTCTTTTCCAGCACATGGACGATGAGCAGGGCGACGAAGGCAATGTCCAGGTCGCAAGCAACGTCAAGCCGGGCCAGGATCTATCGTTCCGCATTTCCGGGACTGGAAGTTTCCCAAATCCGCAGGAAGCGACGCAATCAGGCGCAGCGCAGCCGGCCTCTCCGAACCCTCGCGACAACCGCCCAGGCGGTGGGTTGGGGCCGCCCATCGATGCGCCTGACGCGCTCGCAAAATATCGCTGGTTAATTCTTGGAGTCTTGGCCGTAGTGCTTGCCGGAGGAGCCTACATCTCCGTTAGCCGCGCACCTAAGACACCGGCGGCCATCGAGCCCGCATCTGGAGCGCCCGAGCAGACAACCTCGAATGCGGCCTCCACTGGCGGCAACGTCCTGCTGGAAGCCATGAAGGATGAGCTCTTTCAACTTGAGATCGAGCGCCAGCAGGGAGTCATCACTCAGGAAGATTACGAGAAGCAGAAGGCCGCGCTCGACCAGACACTCAAGCGTGCCCTCGCACGCACACCTCGAACCAACGTATGAAGTGAGCGTTCTGGGAGCCGCAAACGCGGCTCCGGCTCCGCTAGTTCAAACCGAGCTCACCTTTCTCTTTCACTCTTGAGTGCTCATCCAGTAGAATGCCTACAGCCGAATGTCTTCTACCACTTCTACCTCACGCACAATGGCTGCGACGGCGGCGCAACTGGAAAATGCGCTGCGCATGATTATTCGTGGCAAAGATGATGTTGTCCGGCTCACCCTGGTCGCGATTCTGGCGCGCGGGCACCTGCTGCTGGAAGGCGTGCCGGGTGTAGGCAAGACCACATTGGCTCATGCGCTGGCCCGCGCCATCGATTGTGATTTCCAGCGAGTTCAGTTCACCAGCGACATGCTGCCCAGCGATGTTCTGGGCATCTCCATTTATTCGTCCCTCGAAGGGAAGTTCGAATTCAAGCCAGGGCCGATTTTTACCAACGTTCTGCTGGCTGACGAAATCAACCGCACCACGCCCAAGACGCAGTCCGCACTGCTGGAGGCAATGAACGAACGCCAGGTAACGGTCGATGGCCACTCGCATCCGCTGCCGCAGCCTTTTCTGGTAATTGCCACTCAGAATCCTGTCGAGCATCACGGCACTTATCCCCTCCCCGAGTCGCAGATGGATCGTTTCATGCTGCGGGTACGCATGACCTATCCCGAACCCGAAGGCGAGCGCGAGATTCTGCGCGGCCGGGCTGGTGCCGTTCGCCTCGATGACTTGCACCCGGTGCTGAAAGCGGAAGACATACTGGCCCTGCAAGAAGAGGTGCGGCAGGTGCAGGTCGATGACTCCCTGCTGGACTACGTGTTGCGCATCGTGCAGCGAACGCGCGAGAGCGAGCAACTGGCACTCGCGGTTTCGCCGCGCGGTTCGCTCATGCTGTTCCACGCCGCGCAGGCCATGGCCTACCTCGAGGGCCGCACCTTCTGCAAACCTGACGATTTCAAGCGGTTGGCCATTCCCGCCTTTGCTCATCGCGTCGTACTCAGCAATCGCACTGCCCTGTCCATCAAACGCTCTGAACAGGCCGAACACATTCTCCGCGATCTTATTGACAGCGTTCCGGTGCCGATTTAGAGCCGATGCTTTGTGTCCGATCCCGAACCGCCAGCCCATTTCGTGGCGTTACGCTCGCGATTCCGCTGGCGCAACTCTGACGCGACCAGTAACTGAATATTTACTCAGATTTAATGCCTAGTCGTAAAAATAGTGCGCTAGAATGGCTTTAAGGTATTCGTCTGCGGCGTGCAAGTGAGCGTCGCTCCAAGAGCGTCGCTGAAGGTGGTAGTTCTGTCGCGCTACGCTGAACGTGGGGAAGTGAGCGAAGACATCCCGCCACTCGGTCGCATTTAGGTTTCAGCAAGCATTGAGTGATAGTGTGCATTGTGCTCTCGATTTGTTCGCGGGAGCCAATGTCTGTACGAATGGAATTGCATCACAGTTTAATAGTAGGTCAATATCGCCTTAGTTAATTAATTATTTCGATAGCCACTTAAGCTACGCACGATCAGGAAGACACGTCTATTCGAGGAGTGGTACCAAAATGTTATCAAAGTGCGCTAACCCTTCCTGCTCGAATGAGTTCCATTATTTTGGCGAAGGCAAAGTATTTGAGATTCGATGGGGATCGTCCAGTGCCACCCACAGCGGCTATGGCAAGAAGCGCAAGCACACTGAACACTACTGGCTCTGCTCCAGTTGCTCCGCGACGCTGACGATCGCGATGGACTCTGCGCACAATATACTGGTCATTCCACGGCCGAACGAAGAGGCCGATCGCGCCATTGCCTGAGGGGAAGCTTCCAGAACATTAAGCAGTCGGTCGTTGCCGACAGACGTTGCCTTTGACGTTTGTTGGGTGAGAGATTATCCGCAGTGTCATCCTGAGCGCAGCGAGGGATCTGCTGCTTCGGTCACGCCTGAAGCCCAACCTGCTGGTTGCAGCTTTCTATGCCCGGTGATGCCCGACCGGCACTTCCTCTTCGATTCGAGAAAGCGCTACCGCTGGAGAGCGACGGTATTTTCCCGAGATGCTGTTCCAGCGAATTCTGACCAAATCAAGCACCATATTCATGCCATCGGCGATTGGATTGATTTTCGAGCGTTCGTCGTGCGCCCAGGCCACGGGGATCTCTTCCGTTTTGTATCCCAACTGCCGTGCCAGAAACAGGATCTCGGGATCAAATCCCCATCGCTGGATGACTTGCCTGCCGAAAATATCGCGGGCAGCCTGCTGCGTGAGAGCTTTGAACCCGCATTGCGTATCCTCAAAGCTGAGTCCGAGGACAAGCTTTAGCGCCAGGTTGAAAACTCTGCCAAGAACTTGGCGAGGAATCGATTGGCGCGTGGTCTGCAGATCGGGCTGGAGCCAGCGTGAGCCGATCGCGATATCGTTTCCCCGGTGAATCGAGTCAAACAGTTTCGAAGCCTCTTCAATCGGCGAGGATAGATCGGCGTCGGTGAATAGCACCACCGCGCCCTCGGCATGCATAATTCCGTTCCGCACCGAATAGCCTTTGCCGCGATTCCCGGGGTTTTCCACCAAACGGATACCAGCGCTGCCGTCGGCGTAGTCGCGAACGATCTCGGCCGTGTCGTCCCGCGATCCGTCGTTGACCACTATAATCTCGGCCTTCCAGCCTTGTTGCTGGATGTAGGCGAGGACACGATCAAGAGTGGGGATGATGCGGCCACTCTCGTTATAGGCGGGGATGACGATGCTGTAATCGGGACTTTTCATTTCGCTATTTCTAATGAGACTTGATTATAGTTGCAAACTTTCGTAACCGATCGCTCACGCTGCTTCTTGCCGTAAGTCGGGCATCGCGAAGAATTTTTCCACGATTCGCTGATCCCACAACCCCCGTTCACCCTCTTGAATCATGATTCGCTGCGAATCTTCGTGACTGTGGGCCGGTTTGTAAGGACGCGCCGTACGTAGCGCATCGTAGACATCTACAACTTGCAGAACCCGCGCCAGTATGGGGATGTCTTCCCCGCGGAGCTTGTCGGGATAACCGGTGCCATCCCAGTGCTCATGGTGATGGCGAATAATCGGCAGCACAATTCGCAGCGAACGTAACGGCTTGCAGATATTCTCGCCGATCAGGGGGTGGCGCTTCATAATTCGCCACTCCTCAGGCGTAAGGTTCGTGCCTTTCTTGAGAATCTCGTCCGGAATCGCGATCTTTCCAAGATCGTGGAGGTATCCTCCACGCTTCAGTGCCACTTGAGAGTCCCAGTCGAGCCTCAGATGTTCGCCAAGCTGGCTGGCATAGCGAGCCAGGCGCTCGCAATGGCCTTCGGTATACGGATCACGCGACTCCACGCTCAACCCCAACGTGCAAAGCACTGCCTCGGCATTTTCAAGTTCGTCCGTATAATCCTTTATTTTCAACAAGGAGTGGACGCGCGCAAACAACTCTTCAGGAAAAACCGGCTTGTTCAGAAAATCATCCGCCCCGGCTTCGATACCGCGGATCCGGTCTTCCCGGTCGCTCAGCCCAGTTATCATCACCACCGGTATTAAACGCGTGGCATGATCTTCTTTCCATTCCCGGCATAGGTCATAGCCGGATTTGTCCGGCATAATGACATCCAGCAGCACCAAGTCCGGCGGATTCTCGCGCATCTGCGCTTCCGCCTCACTGGCAATGTTGGCGGTTATCACGTCGTAACCCCGCCGCGTTAGCAACTCCTGCATCAGCAATGTGTTGTGCTGATTGTCATCCACGACGAGGATTCGCGCTAAACGCTTGCGGGCGCCTGTATCGGCCATGCTGTAACGTTTGAGTCGTTTGTACCTCCGGAAGGTTGTACGTGGCAGCAGCTTTCCGCGCAATTACGTCTTCGGCCTTGCTCCTGCGGGGATGCCCGAAGTAGGCTGGACTCATGCGCTCTAAACTCTGCATGTTTTTGGTCCTAGCTTCGCTGGCTGGTACTGCCTTGGCTGCCAAGCCGCATGTCATCAGCTTTGGGAAAGTGCTTGCCGTCAAACTCTTCATCGGGCCGGGCGAAGATCACACCGTCTCCATGAACGTGCGCGCCCTCCTGGTGGACGGTAATCCGAAGGAATTCACCACCGGCGAGTACCATGTCGTGACCGACCGCATCTTTGTCGTCCGGCGGGCATTCCGGGTTAACGACAACCTGCCCGCGGACCAGGGAAAGGTGCCGCACTGGGTATGGCAGCGTGGCGGCTGGCTCATGGTCGACCGCACGACAGGTCGTATCACACAGGTAACCATGCCCCTTTTTGACCCTTTTTACTCTCAGGCAAGCTGGTTTCGCGACTATGCCGCGTACTGCGGTGTGTCCGCTAACGGTGAAAAGCTCTATACGGTGGTTGTGCAACTTGGACTCAAGAAGGCTGTTCTGCGGCAGGAAATTGGCGCTGCCTCACAGGGCGAGGACCCGGACTCCAATTGCACGGTTCCGACTTGGGAGAGGAACCCGGCGCGTGTGACTTTCCATCCGAAGAGTGGGCAGTCGTCCAGCTTCATCGTCCACGGCCACGCCGCCGATGTCGCTCCCGGCGCCCCGGAAGAGGGCAAGTAAGCTAGACTACCCAGGTTTCAAGTCTACGCAAACGACTCACCCCGGTTAGGCGACGCCGAGACAATCTGGAGCCTTCCGTCTCATCTCTAAATAAAGTGCGTGAGGCGAGTTTCAGGGGCCTTGAGGCGTGTTACATGGTGGTCCGTATTGAGCGCCCTTCTGCCCTAAGTAGCACTAAGGTGACAATTCCGGGTTTGCCGCAAACAAGGTTTCGGTGTGACCTGACAAAGATTGTTGCAGCTCTGGTTCTAGCTGCCTATAATTTGGCCGTGTTTTCAATTTGTTTCAAATCACTGGGAGGATTTCATGAAGCGATTACTCGGCCTGCTGTTGGCATTTGCTGTATCGGCTTCGCTCGCATCGTTCGCACAGACAAAGACGGACGACAAGGGTAAAGCAGCAACTACTCCAGCAGCAAAGACCGCTCCGGCAGCGACCACTCCGGCTAAGGCTGCACCGAAGACTGCGGCAACGACCACTCCGAAGGCTGCCCCGAAGACTGCGGCAACGACCGCCCCAAAGGCTGCTCCGAAGACTGCGGCGGCGACTACTCCGAAGCCTGCAGCGAAACCCGCAGTAGCAACCACTCCGAAGCCTGCGGCGAAACCCGCAGTAGCAACCACTCCAGCGGCCGCTCCGAAGACCCCGGAAAAGAAGCAGCCGTAGGCCAGATTTAAGGCTACCGAGGTTTCATAACTTTGTTACGTTTTTTTCTGCTCTGATTTCGCCCGACATCTTTGTCGGGCGATTTCATTTTGTGCCGATTTGATTTGTGAATGGATGCGATTGCGCTTGAGTTTGCGGCGAACTGCAGGAGGAGATGTAGCCAATCTGGAATTTAAACCCATCCGTCTGGTCATCAGCTACGGGAATGCCGTCCAGTGCCTGCACTTCTTCTTCGTCAACCCGCACCCGTCGCCGCCGCGAGCGCAAGAGAGCGACCCACCAATGCGGTTGATGGGCAAAGGTGATTGCCCGAATTGGCGCTTTCGTTTATAAATCAATTAACCACGGAGATACTTTTCCACGCTAAGGCGGACATGACAGTAGAACCGCATTCCTCAAACTCGCTCCATGCCTCGAAGCCGTTATGGCGCAGGGGATACGTCCAAGTCCTGGTGGCAGCAGCGGCCGGAGCGGCGATGGGAGGTATCTGGCCGCAGGCAGGCATCGCCGCGAAACCTTTGGCCGACGGTTTCATTGCGCTGATCAAGCTGAGCATCACCCCGCTGATTTTCCTGGTGGTTGCCACTGGGGTGGCCCAGGTCGGCGACATGCGCAAGGTTGGGCGAATCGGGCTGAAGGCGCTGATTTATTTCGAGATCATTACCACCATCGCACTCCTGATGGGTGCAATCGTCGGCAATGTGGTGAACTTTGGCGCCGCCGTCCAGCGGCCTTCGGTGACGCAGGCTGCCTCGGCCGCCCGCTATTCAAGTGTCCACGCACAATCGCTGTCCGAGTTCTTGTTTGCGATGGTTCCCGAAAACCTGTTCGGCGCCTTCGTACACGACAACGTGTTGCAGGTGCTCGTCATCGCACTGATGGTCGGCGCGGCAATGGTGCGGCTCGGAGAGACGGGAGTTGCGATTCGCCGGGGAATGGAACGCTGTATAAGCCTCGTCTTCGGAGTCGTGAACATTATCGTAATGGCCGCTCCCATTGGCGCCTTCGGCGCACTGGGATTCACGGTCGGCCGCTTCGGCGTTCGCACGCTTTACGCTCTGGGCATGTTCGTGGGGACAGCATGGCTTACGCTTGCCGTGCTTATGTTTGTCGTTTTCGGTGTGGTGTGCAGACTCTGTGGCGTCAGCCTTCTTGACATCATGGGACGCCTCAAGCAAGAGCTGCTGGTGGTGATTGCCACCTCGTCTTCGGAGACGGCCATTCCGGGCATGATGCAGAAATTGCAAGCTTCCGGCGTGTCGCGCACCACCTTGGGGCTCGTCATCCCTACGGGCTATTCGTTCAACCTGGACGGCGTGGCCATAACCCTGCCCATGAGTTGCCTGTTCATCGCCCAGGTCTACGGCATTCACCTCGATCTCCGCCAGCAGATCACCATGTTCATCCTGATGCTATTCACCTCGAAGGGCGCGGCTGGCGTCACCGGAGGCGCCTTCGCCGCACTTGCCGCCACTGTGGTCGCCAGTGGGTTGCCCGCCGAAGGACTCGCTCTGTTGCTGGGCATTGACCGCTTCATGTCTCAGGGCCGCTCCATCGTCAACACCGTTGGCAACGCAGTCGCGGCGGTTGTGGTCGCCAAGTGGGACGGAGAATTTGATGCCGTGGCCTGGAAGGCATACAGGGATAACCTTGACGCTGGCACGCCCACGCAGATCGCTGCCTGTGCGGGTGCGGAAAGATAACTGTTCGAGTGTTGTCCGTCACTCAAGCTAGAACTGGCTGCATAGATACTTCTTTGGAGGGGCGCGGCTTCAGCCGCGTCGTCCAGAGCCGGTGATGGCATGGGCTTTAGCCCTGAGGAAATTCGCCGTTCCCGCTGGCATTGGTAATGAAACAAGTTCTAACAAAAGCGGCCCGCTAATACAGGAGAAGACAAAGATGGAGAATCGATCGGCCAATCAAAATAATGACGACCGTCGACCGCGCATTGCGCTGCTGATGGGAGATTGCACCGGTATCGGCCCGGAGCTGGTCGCAAACGTACTACATGGCAAGCGCCTGAACGACATCGCGCGGCTGGTGGTGGTTGGCGATGCGCGCGTGCTTGAGCTCGGAATGCGCGACGCCGGCGTCGAGCTGCGCTGGGTAAAGGTAGCGAACACGGCGGCAATCAATTGGTCATCCGGCATGGTGCCGCTGATTGATCTCGGCAACATCGATCCTTCCAGGTTTGAGCGGGGAAAGCTTTCAGCGGAGTCCGGCAAACTCACCGGAGATACGCTTGCCTATGCCATCGAGATGGCCAAGCGCAGCGAGATCGACGCCATTACCTTCGCTCCGCTGAACAAGCGGGCCATGTTCGATGGCGGCTGGCGTTTTCCTGATGAGCACAAGATGTTCGCCCACCTGCTCGGCCACGAAGGCTACTTCAGCGAAATGAACGTGCTCGACGGGCAGTGGATGTCGCGCGTGACCGGGCATATGGCACTGCGCGAAGCGCTTGACCAGATCACGCCGCAGCGCATCCGCGAAGCAATCACCCTGGCCGATACGATGATGCGCCGCGCCGGAATCGAGAACCCGCGCATCGCGGTTAATGCCCTCAATCCGCACGGTGGCGACAACGGCCTGTTCGGTCGCGAAGAGATCGAATTGATTCGTCCGGTCGTGCAGGAGATGGCGGCCCGGGGAATCAACTGCAGTGGCCCCTATCCGCCCGACACCATCTTCATCAGGACCTTCGCGGGCGAATTCGACAGCGTGGTTTCCATGTACCACGACCAGGGCCAGATCGCTACCAAGCTGCACGGATTTCATCGCGGGGTGACGATTACCGCTGGACTTGAAACTGTCTTCACCACACCGGCACACGGCACAGCGTTCGACATCGTCGGCAAAGGCGTGGCCAAGACAGGCGCGATTGAGAACGCGCTAAATCTCGCGGCCCGCCTCGCCTCCAGAGCAATCGCGAAGCCTGCCTAATCTGCTGTGCCGAAAATGCAGTGACGCTTCATACCGTCGGGTAGCCCACTCAACGCGATTTTCGTTGAGTGGGGTAGTTCAGCAAGTGAAAAACACAATGCGTCGCTGCGGTCATGCAAGCGGAAGAACTGCCCCACTCAAGCCAACAGAAGGCTTGAATGGGCCACCCACCAGAGTCAGCAATAATTATTGAAGTGTCATTCTGAGTGAGCGCAGCGAGCGAAGAATCTATGGATTTGATCCGTGATACTGCATAGATCCTTCGCTTCGCTCAGGATGACATCCTGAAACTTATGCGGCGAACCTGCGGGATTGCATGCTAGAAGAGCGCCTCCGGAGTGGCTGCATCTAGAACTATCCACTCCCGGCGGATTGCAGAACAACTGTTCTGCAAGGGTGTCATCTTGAGCGTAGCGAAGGATCCGCTTTTTGCGTGTGCTGAAAGCGAAGCAAATCCGCAGTCACGCAAAACGGGCGGAGGCCTTAACTTCCCTGCGTCTCTTCGACAGCATGTGCAATGCGGATCATGGTGCTCTCATCGAAGTGTTTGGCCATGATCTGCACACCGATGGGCAAGCCTGCGCGGGTGTTGCCGCAAGGAACGGATACGCCGGGCACGCCCACCAGATTTGCGGTGACAGTAAAGATGTCGCTCAGATACATTTCGACCGGATCTTCAGTCTTCTCGCCGAGTTTGAACGCCGGCGTCGGGGTCACCGGAGTCAGGATGGCATCGACCCGGCTGAATGCCTGCTGGAAGTCGCGCGCCAGTAGAGTGCGCACGCGCTGGGCCTTGAGGTAATAGGCGTCATAGTATCCGGCGCTGAGCGCATACGTGCCGAGCATGATACGCCGCTTGACCTCAGTTCCGAAGCCTTCGTTGCGGCTGCGCCGGTACATCTCCGAAAGCGTCTGCGCGTGTTCGGTACGGTGGCCGTAGCGTACACCGTCGAAGCGCGCCAGATTCGATGAGGCTTCGGCGGTCGCCACCAGGTAGTAGGTCGGCACCGCATATTTTGTGTGCGGCAGCGAGAGGCGAACCAGCTCGCACCCGGCGGCCCGAAGCCGGTCCATCACGCGCTCAATCGCCGCTCGAATTTCGTCATCGAGACCTTTGCCGAAGTATTCCTCCGGCACACCAATTTTCAATCCCTTCACTGACTTGCCGATTTCATCAACGTAGTCCGCCACCGGCACGTCCGCCGAAGTTGAATCGAGCGGGTCGCGCCCGGCGATCACCTGCAATACACTCGCGGCGTCCTTCACCGTCTTGGTCAGCGGCCCTATGTGGTCCAGAGACGAGCCGAACGCGATCAGGCCGTAACGGGAGACGCGCCCATAAGTCGGCATCAGCCCGACCACTCCGCAGAACGCCGCCGGCTGGCGGATCGACCCGCCGGTATCTGAACCCAGCGCTGCCACCGCCATTCCCGCGGCCACGGCCGCCGCCGACCCACCCGAAGATCCGCCGGGTACACGCGTCAGATCGCGCGGATTGCGCACCGGCTTGTAGCCCGAGTTTTCGTTCGATGAACCCATGGCAAATTCATCGCAGTTCAACTTGCCCAGCATGACTGCGCCGGCGGCTTCCATCCGCGCCACTGCCGTGCAGTCGTAAGGGGCTATAAAGTTGTCCAGAATTTTCGAAGCGGCAGTTGTGCGCACTCCGCAGGTCATCAGAACATCCTTGATTCCTACCGGGACGCCGGCCAGCAGCGGCAGCGGATCGCCACGCTCCGCCATCTGGTCGATCTCGGCGGCCTTGGCCATGGCGCGTCTCTTCGAGAGCGTCAGAAACGCGCCAATCTTCTCGTCTTCTGCCGCGATCTTGCCATAGAAAGCCTCGGCCAATGCCGTGGCTGTCATCTCTTTTCGCGCCACAAGGTCGCGGGTGAAGTCAATTGTCAGGAGGTCGATATTCATTAGTTTCCGGGAGGCTCCATCCACCGCGGCAATGCGATTCAGTCGATATCGCACTCTGCGGCATGCAAGAAAACATCCTACTTTTCGATTACCTTAGGAACCTTGAAATAAACCTTGTCGGATTCAGGCGCGTTCGCCACAGCGGCCTCGTGAGACAGTCCGGGACGCGCCTCATCGGGACGCATGGCGTAGTCAAAACGGCCAACCTCAGCCACCTGCGAACCGGCAAACATGCTGACCACCTCGGCCAGCGGCGGCACGTCGGAGGTGTCGAGTTCGTTGAGCGTGTCGATGTGCTCAAGAATCGAATTCAAGTCGCGGATCATGCGGCTTTTTTCTTCGGCCGTCAGCTCCAAATTGGCCAGGTCGGCCACATACGTCACGTCGCTCTCGGTTACTTTTGTTTCCGCCATCTGCTTCCCCGCTCCGGTTCATTCGCTGGTCCGCGTTTGCGTCCCGACTTGGCAACACCGCCCCCAGGGCTATTCGTTGCACGCCCTGACGCTGCGACCACAAATTCAATTCGCTCTACCCGGGTCCTGCTGTACTGGTTCAGCTTCGCCAGGTAGCCGCCGCTCAGATCCTGAAGCTGCTCTTGCCAACTTGCATCGGGAACTTCAACGCGCAGAATGCCGCTGTCAAAGCTCACAGCCTGGGTTCGTTGGGCAACCTGCTTGCCACAAGCAAACTGCCAAGACTCCACCGGGATTTGCTCGGCCGGCAGCCGATTGAGCACGTCGGCAACAAGTCTCTGCAATGTCGGACGAGCAGGCTCCATCTGCACACCTATGAGGCAAGGGCGATGCTCGAAAGAATGCCAGGCCGCCTTCGCCTTAAGTACCTGATTTTAGCATCTAGCGAAAGCACCGCCAGCGGCCTGCTAGGACGCTAGCGGGTATTGTCGGCGCACAAATTCCATGGCGTCGTTGCGGTCGTGCAGCCGTCCTTCCAGTTGGGCATCCTCCACTGCCGCAAGAATCTCGCTGAACAGTGGTCCTGGCTTGTAGCCCTCCGAGATCAAATCATTGCCGGTCAGCAAGGGCGCCGGAAAGACCTCATCCTCAGGCAAAGCGGCGATCTTTTCCTTGGTGTACTCGTAGAGGTCGAGCATCCCGTGGCTGCCGAGGCAGTCGATGCGGTGCAATTCCAGGTGTTCGGCAAAATCAGGCAAGCGGGCGAATCGCTTGAAGGTCGACTCCTTCATCTTCTGCACATCCGCAAAGCGCATGTGGTTCGCAACGAGGGCTGTAATCTGCTCCGTATCGTGATTGCTAAAGCGAAAACGACGGCAGATCTCTTCCGCCATGCGCACGCCGATCTCGACATGGCCGTCGAAGCGTATGCGGTCGGGAGCGACCCGGAAAGTCGGCGGCTTGCCCACATCATGCAGCAGCGCTCCCCAGGCGAGCGTGCGAGAACAACCCGGCGGCAGCATCTCAAGCAACAGCAGGGTGTGAATCCAAACGTCGCCCTCGGGGTGGAACTGCGGTGGCTGTTCCACCCCCTTCACTCTTGCCACTTCAGGCAGAACCTGCTCCAACAGGCCGCTTTCATCCAGCAGTTCGAAGGCGCGTTTTGCTCGTCCTTCGGTCAGCATCTTGGTCAGCTCGTCGCGGACGCGCTCTTTGCTGACTTGGCGAACTTCTTGAGCCAACGCATGGACCGCGGCAAACGTGCGCGGCTCAATCTCATATCCGAAGCGTGCCGCAAA
>Ga0181535_10005631_pt1 | contig 13321 bp, 8 predicted proteins | sample PEATcosm2014_Bin_44_FD_119774 | JGI IMG/M metagenome (GOLD analysis project Ga0181535, IMG submission 119774) | Peatland microbial communities from MTU Mesocosm Facility, Houghton, MI, USA - PEATcosm2014_Bin17_30_metaG | ecosystem: Environmental > Terrestrial > Soil > Wetlands > Peat | place...
ACCACCTTTCGACGGTTATGAACCCACGGAAACGTTGTCCTTGCACATGAATGGACACATCCCCAACCCGCGCGACATCAATCCGGCCGTGACACCGGCCATGGCGCAGTTCATCACCAAGCTGATGATGAAGGAGTCGCGGGACCGATACGCAACATGGTCAAACGTGTTGACCGATATAAAGAAGGTTTCCACGAACCGCATTCTGGTCATCAAGAAGCGGCCCGACGCCGACAGTACGATCTCGGAACCTGAACACAAAAACTATGCCTCGGACATTGACAATAATTCTGTGGCGCCTATACCGCTGTGGTTTTCAGCCGCAGCGTGGCTTATTCTATTCGCATGGTGGGGAACGTATGTCGTTTCCGAACTAAAGCTCCCTCCTCTCCCTCCGCGCCAAACGACAAGACCGTTGCCTGCCACGCACTCTCCTGCAAGCCCAACGGCTGCGACTCCAATACCGCCAGCAGCCGTGCCGCAACCGACTCCGCCGGCAGCCGCGGCCAAACCGGCCGAAAAGACGCCCGACAAGCCAGTCGAACAGCCAACTCAATCAGAAACAAACTCCGCATCCGCGACACCGGCAACCCAAATTGACGAGAAGGATCAGATGGAGTTTCTCGGAATGAAGGTTTCCGACTGTCTCCTGTCAGAAGACTTTGCCGGAGCGCAAGCATTGCTTCAGCAGGAAAAAGGCAAGCCTCATACTGAGGAGGCGCTCGCCAAAATAGAAGAACTCAAGACGTTTGTCCGCGACATCTCGAATATGCCGACACTCATTGAAAACGCGTTTCGGATGAAACTCAGCGAGCAAAAAGAAATCGAAGTAGTTATCAACAAACAAAGACGTCAACTATTGATTCGCGCAATCTCCAACGGTATTGTCTATGCCGCAACGGTCGGCACTAACGAGGAATCCGTCAGTTTCACATTGTCTCAGCTTGATCCTCTCGAACGCAACCGCTGGCTGGCCGCCGATAAAACACCGGCAAAATGCGCTATGAAATTCATACTTTTCATGAAAGCAAAAGACTATCGTTCCGCCAAAGCGCTAGCCGCAAATTGCGAACCGCTCGCGGGATGCTTCTCGAAGGAAATCGATTCCACATCCCAAGCGCGGCAATGAACAAGTCCGAAGCCAGTAAACGGATTCTGACTCTTCGTCGTGACCTGAACAGGCACAATCACCTCTACTATGTCGAAGCCAGACCCGATATTTCCGATCAGGCATATGATGCCATCTACGACGAACTCAAGCGAATCGAGGCGGAATTTCCCGATCTTGTAACCCTCGATTCACCCACACGACGCGTTGGCGGTGCGCCGCTAAAGGAGTTTCGATCTGTACACCACATCAAGCCGATGCTTTCGCTAGAAAAGGCAGAGGACATGCGCGAGCTCCAGCTTTACGAGACGCGGGTTCGCAAAGCATTGGAAGGCGCAAATGTCGAATATGTCGTCGAGCCAAAGATTGACGGTGTATCAATAGGTTTGCACTACGAGAAAGGACTCTTCGTTTTAGGCGTGACAAGAGGCGATGGAGCAACTGGTGATGACATTACCGCCAACCTGCGAACCATAAGAGACATTCCGCTCAACCTCGGCGCGTCCACAGAGCATCCCCGGCTCGTTGAGATTCGCGGCGAAGTATACATGACAGAGCAAGACTTGCTTATATTGAATCGGGAACTCATTACCGCCGGACAAAAACCCTTTGAAAATACCCGCAATGCCACCGCGGGATCATTAAAACAGCTTGACCCGGCAATAGTCGCCAAGCGGCGTCTCCATGGCGTTTTCTATGCCATTGGCGCAACTGAAGGTATCTCGTTCCAAAATCACATCGAGGAGCTGGAGTATATCGAAGCATCCGGATTGCCAACGCCACAGGCATACAAAACATGTTCAACCATGGATGAAGCAGTTAAACTCGCCGAGGAGATAAAACGGCAATCGGACATTTTGCCGTATGAGATTGACGGCGCAGTTTTCAAAATCAACGACGCTAAACAAAGAGACGTGCTCGGATTCACAGCAAAGGCGCCGGTTTCGGCCATCGCCTACAAGCCGAAACACTGGTTCAAGCGAACCCAGACCGTGTTAAACGGCATAACCGTGCAAGTGGGCAGGACCGGCGTCCTTACTCCTGTGGCCGAATTGGAACCTGTGAAGCTTGAGGGCACCACAATTTCCCGCGCCACTCTTCACAATGAAGACGAGATTGTGAAGAAGGACATTCGCATCGGGGACACTGTGACCATCGAAAGAGCCGGCAAAGTTATCCCCGCGGTTGTCGAAGTGATCCATGAAAAGCGTCCCAAGGGAACCGAGCGTTTCGATCTTATGAAATATGTGAAGGGTAAGTGCCCCGCATGCGGCGCTCCGGTAAGACGGGACCCAGAGTTTGTGGCGTGGCGCTGCGAAAATCTGCAATGTCCGGCTCAACATACCCGACGCATCGAGCATTTCGCCAGCCGCGGCGCCCTCAACATCGAAGGACTGGGCGAAGTCGTTGCGGACGCTCTTGTGGCCCAAGACATTTGCCACGAGCCGCTTGACCTGTTCAATCTCACCGCATCTCGTCTGTCATCGCTGAATCTTGGGACCGCTCAGGAGTCACGGATACTGGGAGAAAAGAATGCCGCTAAGATCATCGAAGCCTTGGAGAAAAGCCGGACACTGCCCTTGAGCCGGTGGCTGTACGCCCTCGGCATCCCGGATATAGGAGAGACGACCGCGCACGAAATCGCTCTCGTGCACAAGAGCTTTGACGAGATCGCGCATTCGCCAATTCTGAAGGCAAGGAAGCTTCTTGCTGAGAAAGGTGAGGAATCGAAGCGGATAAGCCCGCGCTCGCGGGATAATCCGCCCGGAAACGAAGCCGAGAAACAGCACCGGCAGAAGCTGTATGTCCAGCTCAAGGCGGAAATCGTGGAACTGGAATCGGCGCTGAAGCCCATGAATTTGGACAAAGTGGGACCAGTCGCGGCGACAAGCATTCTGGACTATTTTACTTCCGCGCATGGTAGCGCAGTTCTAGAACTTCTGAAGAAACTCGGCATATCGCCTGGTTCAGGCCCTGCGATCACCGACGGCCAAGCCAGATGGAGCGACCAAATCAGAGGCAAGATCTTTGTGTTGACTGGCACTCTGAAATCCATGTCCAGAGGCGAAGCCACCGAGCTTCTCCGGGAGCGTGGTAGCACTGTAACAAACTCCGTAAGCTCTCAAACTGATTTTCTTGTCGTTGGCGAAAACCCTGGAAACGAGAAAACGCTGGAAGCCAAGGTACACCAAACCAAAATCATCGAAGAGACTGACTTATTGAAACTGCTTGGAACGGAAATGTCATCCAAAAAGCCGGCGTCGCGACAACAGGAACTCTTCTAACATTCGCCTAATCTTTCGGCGTTGCGCTTACCGTGGCTTTGCCGTCAGCGCCTATGGCGACCACGATATCGGCCTGTGTCATCTTCTGGTCAACCGCGCTCTTAAGTTGAATCTTCTGCTCCATTGGAGTACCGCCTTTTACAAACAAGGTCCATTTGGCTGTTTCCGCCAATTCGGCATTGCACTCGAGAGGCTTGGACTCTGTGCCGGGCATGAGCTTTGTCACTTTGAAACCGAACTTCTCGGAAACGATCAGTTCTCCGTTAATTGGTCTCGTGCCTTCGTTGCGAACCGTGATGGTATATGACGGAGGTTTCGAGCATCCGCACAGCAATGCGCCGGCAGCCAGTACACAAATCAGCATGGCACTTGCAACATTGCAGTTTTTCCTCAAAATGTCATATTTCATCATTCTCATGGCCTGCCCTCCAAAACTGTAACAGTTCGCGCATTATTACCCGTCGCGCGTCCACTTGACAAGCAATCAGTCTGGGCCCGACGGGAATCTTTTTCCGATTTATTGGATTGATTCTTTACGACCGTTATGGCCAAATCTGCGCCCCAAGTTGCCGGAGTGCGAATGTGATTATGTGTTTCACGCGAGGAGACAAGGAGAAGCTATGTCATCAATATCGACGAACAACAAAGAGCTGATCTCATGGGTTGAGGAAGTTACGAAACTGTGCAAGCCGGCGAAGATCCATTGGTGCGACGGCTCTCGCTCCGAATACAAGTCGCTTTGCGATGAAATGGTGAAACATGGAACATTTACGCCGCTCAACGAGAAGCTGAGACCGGGCTGCTATCTCGCTCGCTCGCATGTCAGCGACGTGGCACGTGTGGAGGAGCGTACATATATATGCTCAGCGAAACAGGAAGATGCCGGGCCAACGAATAACTGGACTGAACCAGTCGAAATGCGAAAGAAGCTGAAGGACATGTTCACCGGCGCCATGGAAGGCAGAACCTTGTATGTCATCCCCTATTCCATGGGACCGCTGAGATCGCCCATCGCCAAGGTCGGAATAGAGCTTACAGATTCGCCTTATGTAGTAGTCAACATGGGCATTATGACGCGCATGGGCAACGCCGTTCTCGACAAGCTCGGAGCTGACGGGAAATTCGTGCGCTGCCTGCACTCCGTTGGCGCGCCGTTGAAGCCGGGCCAGAAGGATGTTCCGTGGCCGTGCGAACCCGATCCGACGAAAAAATACATCGTCCATTTCCCTGAAGAACCCTCAATATGGTCATACGGTTCTGGCTATGGCGGAAATGCGCTGCTTGGAAAGAAATGCCTCGCTTTACGCGTCGCTTCCGTGCTGGCGCGCAAAGAGGGCTGGCTTGCCGAACATATGGTGATACTCGCGCTGACGTCGCCGAAGGGAAAGAAACATTATATCTGCGCAGCCTTCCCGAGCGCCTGCGGAAAAACCAACCTGGCGATGATGCAGCCATCTCTACCGGGCTGGACTGTACGTTGCCTTGGAGATGACATCGCGTGGATACGCGTCGGCGAGGACGGACGTCTTTTTGCGATGAATCCAGAATCGGGATTCTTCGGCGTTGCGCCGGGAACCTCTGCAAAATCCAACCCGAATGCACTGGCAACAATCGCCAAAGACACGATCTTCACAAACGTCGCACTCACGCCCGATGGAGACATCTGGTGGGAAGACATGGGCGTGGAACCGCCAGCCAGGATGATTGACTGGGAAGGCAAGGAATGGACGCCCGGTTGCGGACGCAAGGCTGCGCATCCGAACGCGCGCTTCACGGCTCCGGCAGCCCAATGTCCAGTCATTGATGCCGACTGGGAAAATCCAGCCGGTGTGCCGATCTCGGCGTTTCTATTCGGCGGTCGCCGGCCGAGCACAATTCCGCTGGTGAATGAGGCGTTCAACTGGGAGCATGGCGTGTTCATGGGCGCTGCGGCTGGTTCGGAAACAACAACAGCGGCGCTCGGCAAAGCCGGCGTTCTGCGGCGTGATCCATTTGCGATGCTTCCATTCTGCGGATACCATATGGGCGATTATTTCGCGCATTGGCTTTCAATGCCAAACCGGACGGACCGGGCAAAGTTGCCGAAGATATTCTTTGTCAACTGGTTCCGTAAGGACGAACAGGGCAAATGGCTATGGCCCGGCTACGGCGAGAACAGCCGCGTCCTGAAGTGGATCTGCGAGCGGGTTGAAGGCACAGCCAAGGCGGTGCAAACCGCCATCGGCAACCTTCCGACACCGGACGCACTGGATGTGACAAACCTCGACATCGGCAAACGCGACATGGACATCCTTCTGTCCGTTGACCTGGAAGGATGGAAAAAGGAAGCTGACGATATCGCTGCATATTATGAGAAGTTCGGCAATCGTCTACCCGCAGCGCTTCGCCATGAGTTGAGCGAATTGCGAGCCCGGTTGGCAAAGGGGTAAATGCGTCACGCACGGTTGGCCTTTTTGGCTATCATATTGTTATTACTTTGGAGTGCGGCGTCAAGCCGTCGCACTCCAAATAATTACTCCTGATTCACGCCACAGATCATTCCCGACATGAAGTCACATAAAGCTCTTCCAAATCTCGAATCCTCTGTGCTCCATGCAATCACCGGGTGATGAAAAAGCCGCACACGAGCGCCCGGTGAGGTCACCGGGCGTACAAAAATGCGCGCTTCGCGATGAACAAACAGCGCCACAACAGACAAATGCAAGATAACGAATTGTAGGAGGGGCTTTATGCCGCGATGTTTCAAGAATGAGGCCATGCTGAAACTGAGGCGATGTTGCTGGAATTTACGGCAATTCTCACGTGGACACCACCTGCTTGACCCTTGAACCACAATGTGCGATTCTACGCCCGTGGATCGCACACATAGTGCATAATCTCGCTCAAATGCACCTTTTCAGAAAGTTGTGAGAAATACGGGCCAGTTGCAAATATTGATTCCTGCTGAAAAACGGCCGCACTCAAGAAGGGCGGCTACAGAATACACGAAAATGCCAGGCTTATGCTCTGTAGCAGAATCAAATATTGATCATTTTTCCGAAGAGCGTGTGGGCCCCTTGGAACGCCGGACGGAAGAAATGTGAAGATAAGAACAAAACTGGGAATACTGGCCATCCTGCCGCTTATCGCTGCTGCTCTTGCGATAGGCACCTTCATATCCATACACAGTACAAATCATCTTATGGTGCTCGCATTGTGCCTGATTCCAGCTCTTGCACTGACTGCGTTTTGCTTGATCGCAAGCCACGGTGTTTCCAAAAGCATTGCAGATCTCCACGAAAGCATGCGGACGGCTTCCTCGGAAAACAGGGACACTGGCGCGACGATTCATGGCGTTGATGAACTGGGCGAGCTTGCGGGCGATTTCAAAACAATGCGCAAGCAGCTTGAAGCCTCACGCGACGAGCTGGCGCATGAATGCGAAGAACACAAGAAGACCGCCGCTTCGTTGCGCGAAACCAATCGTCATCTGTCCGATGTTCTCATAAAGCTCAAGAGAGCACAGCAACAGTCAATCGAACAGGAGCGGATGCTGGCTTTGAAACAGATCGCCAACGGGATCGTGCATGACTTCAACAGTTCGCTCACACCGATACTCGGAACTACTGAGTACCTGATTTCCACGCCCGAAGCTCTGGGCAGTCGCGAGGATATTCTTGATTCGCTTCGTCTCATAGACGAGGCAGCCAAAGCAGCAAGAAACCTTGTGAGGGACTTATCAGAATTCTTCCGCCCCACAACCACGGAAATGAACGATCTCATCAGTGTCAACGACATTGTTCAAAACGCTATTTCGCTGACAAAGCCGAAATGGAAGGAACAAAGCGAAGTTGACGGCGCGACAATCACGGTCGTAACCGACCTCCGGAAGAATGCACCTACAATCCACGGGAATAGAGTTGAACTGGAGGAAGCCTTGACCAGCTTGATCCTGAACGCTCTTGATGCAATGCCGACAGGCGGCACTCTAACGCTCAAGACTCGCATTGAAGGCGATATATCGTTGATCGAAATATCGGATTCGGGTGAAGGAATGACGCCGGAAATACAGGATCGTTGCTTTGAACCATTCTTCTCGACCAAGGGGCCAGGCGCGTCGGGCATGGGGCTGGCCATTGCAAAAGGCATAATTGCCAGACACAAGGGAACGCTCGCCCTGAACAGCGAACCAACGAATGGAACGACTGTCAGCATAAAGCTGCCTACACAGACAATTCCGCCGCCGCGCAAGACTAAGGGCATCGACGCCGCGGAAGCAATTGTCGGACTTCACGTCCTCGTGGTTGACGACGAATCCTGGTCGCGCAGGATCATGGAGAAATATCTGTCAGCCGACCGGTGCACTGTGGAAACGGCCGTGGATGGGCACGATGCCCTGGTGAAGCTCGGGGCCGGCAAGTTTGATCTCGTGATCCTCGATCGAGCCATGCCGGCAATGAGTGGCGACCAGCTTGCGATTCAAATCCGGAAGTCGGCACCAAAACTACCGATAGTCATGATGACGGGATTCGGCGACATAATGGAAGAGCGTGGCGAACATCCAAAAGATGTTGATATTGTTGTCGGCAAACCATTCACCAGGATTCAGCTCCGGTCGGCGATCAAAGCGGCAATCGAAATACACGGCAAAGTCTGACATGGATTTAAAAAAGCAGTATCGCCTCAGTTTCAGAGTGGCCTCCTTGCCGTAGCACGGATCGCGTCTTATCAGACGCGGCTACATTGCGGCCATCCAGTAACTGAGGGCGTACAATAAGCATCGAATTATTCTGGAATCTGAGAGACGGTTTTCGTAACATTTGCGCATTTAAATAGCGGCAGGCAGAGTGATGACAGGAAATGGAGGTTGTCTTTGAGCGGAATGTTCAACTTAAAATGCCCATCGTGCGCAACTGAACTGGAGCTTGAGGGCGACAGGCAGGAATGGGAAGGGCAAGTTGTTAACTGTCCTGTATGCCGGACAAATCTGAGAATTTCCAAGGCACCAGCCGCTGACCCGCGAATGACAATGTCCCCTCCCAATTCCCGATTAGCAAATAATCGCATTAGAGGACGCAACATTACGCCGCCTGTTGAAGCTTCGACAATAGACATCCTTTTTGAATGCCCCCAATGCAAGAAAATCTTATGCGTTTCCGGGAAAGCGGTAGGGATGACATTGCCATGCACTGGCTGTGAGACGCCTGTAAGAGTCTACAAACCATTTGTTCGCTTTACCTGCGTCAAGTGTAATCGCGAGCTATCTGCTTTTGGCAATATTAAAGGAAAGAGCACTCCCTGTCCCAATTGCCAGGAAACGATAACCGTCCCTCTACCAAAGATGTCGTAGCGGACTTGCCCTTTCTTTGAGTAGCGACCGAACATCCTTCATTTTGTGTGTTGAACGTGCACAAGATATGTGCTGCACACAGTCTTTGCATTTATCCAGGAGGAAATCATGACAAGGAATGTGACGTTGAGGATGGACGATGAACTGCTTTCGGAACTGCAGGCATAGGGCGGTTGACGAGAAGATCTGGTTCATGGCGCCCCCTGCGGGAGTCGAACCCGCCTTCACAGGTTGAGAACCTGTTGTCCTAGCCGATAGACGAAGGGGACATATTGAGTTAAGCGCGGAAAATTAGCCAGTGAGGGCGTGAAAGTCAATCGCCATGTCAAGCAACTTACCCATCAACTTTCACGGCTGGGAGTTCGACCCGGCGTCCGTTGTCACGATGCGAACGATAGATGCCGAGCACGATATCAACAGCGTGCCTCGCAGCAAGCGCCGGGACAAACGGTCTGCGCTTTTTCCTGATTGCAGCCACAAAATCCGCGATCTGAGTCATGTGCCCCACCCCGTAATAATCCTTCGCGCCTTGCGCCGTGATCATGCCGCGCGTCGCCAAAACTGCCTGCTCTATTTCTCCGCATTTTGCCGCATCCTCAAAGAGCATCTTGATCGGTTGCCCGTCGCGAACATCAACAGAACCGGAAGTACCGTGGATTGAGATGGTGATCTCCCATCCGAGATTGCTGGAACATGTGGCTTCAATCGTTCCAAGCGCGCCTGATCGAAAACAGACCGCCGCAGTTGCTGTATCTTCCGTCTCCATCACGCCGCGGTGAGTTAGATTCGCATACGCTCCTCCGACGGATTTCACTCCGCCCATGATCCACGCCATAATATCCACGGAATGTATGGCCTGATTGATCAACACGGCCCCGCCGGACCTGGCCCAGCTGCCACGCCATTTATCCGCCTTGAAATACTCATTGGTACGCACACATCTCACCTGCATGCCGGCGGTCAGAATCCTGCCGAAAGAGCCATCCGTGACCATTTTCTTGAGGCACCTGTTGACAGGATCGAAGCGGTGCTGGAACACGCCGCTGAAAACAAGTTTTGGATGCCGCGCATGTGCTGCGAACATCCGCCGCAATCCTTTCGCATCAGCCGCCAAAGCCTTCTCGCAAAGCACATGCTTCCCGCTCTTGAGCGCCGCCACCGTAATGGGCACATGCGAGGCATGATCCGTACAAACAGCCACGCAATCAACCTGCTTGTCGGCCATGACCTGCCGATAATCGGTTGTGAGCCCGGCAAACCCATACCTTTCCGCCAGCGATCGGGCTTTGTATTCAACAAGGTCACAAGCCAAGGCGAGCTCGACTCCGTCCTGAGCCCGAAAACCTTCAGCATGCGTAGGAGCAACAACCCCGCATCCAATAATAGCCACACGTAACTTCTTGTCCTGTTTTTTCATAGCGACTGCTTCCGAGTTGTTTGTACATGCAGCCATCAGTGCGACTGGCCCGTTTCAGCAACCAGCCTGACAGCGGGATCATCCAATGAAACCGCCGGCTCTTCATGCAACGAAAACGAAGCTTTGCCCAGCAGCATGCGAAACCAGAGAAGAGCGTTGGCCAGCACAATCAAACAAACAAGCACCATAAAGATCGCAGTCACAGCAATATCAACCTGGGCGTTGAAAATCAGCGTTTTGAGTCTGGCCACATCTGCGCCTGGGGCAAGAAGCTGCTCCTTCATTTGAGCGATTGCCGGCACAAATCCGGCGGCATCGGCTGACGATATTTTCTGCCAGCCGGCAGTCATAGTCACGACAAGCAGGAAAAGCATGGGCAGAAGAGTCACCCATATGTATCTGGCGCGTCCCATTTTAATCAGGACGGTGGTGCCGAGCGCAAGCGAGATCACGGCAAGCAATTGATTTGCTATGCCGAATACAGGCCAGAGCGTGTTTATGCCGCCAAGCGGATCAATAACGCCTTGATAGAGAAACCAGCCCCATGCCGCGACAAACGCCACGCTTGTGAGCACATTGGACCAGTACAATCTCGTATCCCCAAGCGGCTTCCAGACATGCCCCAGCAAGTCCTGCAAAAGAAAACGGCCGACCCGCGTGCCCGCATCCACCGTGGTAAGGATGAACAGTGCCTCGAACATGATCGCAAAATGATACCAGAGTGCCATAAATCTTTTATTGCCCAGCGCCGCTGCGAAGATGTGGGCCATGCCGACTGCAAAGGTTGGCGCGCCGCCGGTTCGTCCGAACATCGTTTTCTCACCAACATCGGACGCAAGCTGAACCATATCGGCTTCCGTCACCTTAAAGCCGGCGTCATTCACTTTTTGCACGATGGCTGACGGCGTACCGTTTACATTGATCGCAAAATACTGGCCCGGCTCCAATGCGCATGCCGCAATCAGCGCCATCAAGCCCACGGCCATTTCAGTAATCATTGCAAGGTAACCGACGGTGCGGACAGTGGATTCTCGTGTGACGAGCCTGGGAGTGGTCCCGCTGCTTATGAGGGCATGAAAACCTGAGATGGCGCTGCACGCGATCGTTATGAACACAAACGGAAAAACCTTGCCGGCGACGACGAGCCCGTTGCCGTTAACGAATTGCGTCAGTTTGGGCATGTTTATGTGGGGTGCGATCCACACGATGGAAAACATGAATACCACAATCGTGCCTATCTTCATAAATGAACTGAGATAATCGCGCGGTGCAAGAAGCAGCCAGACCGGCAGAATGGAAGCTGCAAGGCCATAAAGAATGATGGCCCATGCCAGCCACGTCTGGCTACGCGTAAACATTGGCGACCAGAACGTCGAAGCATGCACAAACTGGCCGCCCCATACAGACAGAAGCAGCAGGATAACGCCTACGACCGAAATCTCGGCAACCTTGCCGGGACGGATGAACCTGAGATACGTTCCCATCATGAGAGCGATAGGAATTGTCATCGCTATCGTGAATAATCCCCACGGACTGCTTGCCAGGGCTTTTACGACAATCAATGCGAGCACAGCGATCAATATGACCATGATGCAAAGAATGCTGACAAGCGACACGTACCCGGCGAAGTTGCCTACTTCTTCCTTCACCATCTGGCCGAGAGTCTTGCCACCCCGGCGAATTGAGCAAAAGAGCAGCACGGCATCGTGCACTGCGCCGCCGAGCGTAGCGCCGATCAATATCCATAGTGTACCGGGCAGATAACCGAATGGGGCGGCGAGAACCGGTCCCGCGAGTGGCCCTGCACCGGCGATGGCAGCGAAGTGATGTCCAAAAACGATCCATTTGTTGGTGGGGACAAAATCCTTCCCGTCATTCCGCACAATGGCGGGAGTCGCCCGATTTTCGTCAAGCGCAAGCACCTTCGCCGCCAGCCACTTGCTGTAGAAGCGATAGCTGACCATGAAGAAACAAGTGCCGGCAACGACAAACCACAGGGCATTGAGCGTTTCGCCGCGATTCAAGGCGATCACACCTGTGGCGACGGTGCCCAATATGGACATCAACACCCAGAATATTATCGTCAGCCCTCTCATCGTTCTTGAGCCCATTTCTTCATCGCTTGTTCAAGTGCATGCCCGTTTTCGCTGGTGTGTATCTCAGGATTCACCTATTGCATCTAACCATACGTATAGCATAAACTGACCCAAAGAGCAATGAAACGGGCTTGTCAGCGCATGAAAATTGACGTTATCAACTGTCAGAATATTTGCATCCCTAATATTCCCAGAATCAGGCGGCTGACGGCCCTGTTCATGCGCCAGATCGGCGTACTGGCGCCAAACCTGGAGTGGGATCTCGTTTCAGTTCTCCTGACTGACGACAGCGGCATCCGTCTGCTCAAGCAAACGCATTTCGGAATAAACGAGGTAACCGACGTGATAAGCGTCCGGTACGATCCCATACCGGGTGACGCCTGCGGCGGGTGCACAGGAGAGATCGCAGTGAACGCACAAAGGGCGCAGGAACGCAAGGAGACGTGCTCATGGAATGCCAACAAGGAATTGGGGCTTTACATAGCGCACGGCTGCGACCACTTGTCTGGCGCAGAGGACCGAAATGTCACCGAACGCGCCAGAATGCGTCGCAGGGAACTTGTGTGGCTGAAGAAGGCAAGGATGACCGGACTACTTGATAGAAAGCCATTATTCAGTATCAAACTCAAAAAACCGCTAACTGCGGAGCGGCGATGATTGAAAAGACTGAAGCGATTGTGCTCCGGGTAACGCCCTACTCCAAGACTTCTCATATCGTCACATGGCTCACTCCAAAGCGAGGACGGCTTGTTACGATTGTCAAAGGGGCCAATCGTCCGAAGAGCGCTTTTCTCGGACAATACGATCTCTTCTACACCTGCGAGTTGTTGTATTATGCAAGGGAAAGCGGTGGAATGCACATCGCAAGAGAATGCGCGCCTCTTCTTGTGAGGGAGCGGCTAAGGATAGATTGGCGGGCTACCGCCTCCGCCGCCTACATTTGCGACCTTATATCCATGACGACGTACAAAGGAGGGCACGAGCCGCAACTGTACGAACTCGCGACAGTATCGTTGAACTTCCTCTGCGAGCATCCGCTGAAGCCTCAGTTCCTGTCGTGGTTTGAGCTCCACATGGCTGAGACGC
>Ga0181535_10005633_pt1 | contig 13318 bp, 13 predicted proteins | sample PEATcosm2014_Bin_44_FD_119774 | JGI IMG/M metagenome (GOLD analysis project Ga0181535, IMG submission 119774) | Peatland microbial communities from MTU Mesocosm Facility, Houghton, MI, USA - PEATcosm2014_Bin17_30_metaG | ecosystem: Environmental > Terrestrial > Soil > Wetlands > Peat | place...
CGGGACCAACATCGTCCTTGTCTGGTCTTCTATTCCGGGCGTGACCTATCAGGTGATTGGTTCAATTGATCTGCTCAGTTGGACGAACGTGGGCGCTCCGATCACTGCTACGGGGGGCTTGACCACCGACGCAATTCCGCTTAATTGGAGCGCGCCAACCACCGACACGGCCTCCACCAACCCGCCGCCCGCGACAACGAATCAATGCTCGTTCTTCACCATCATAGCGCGGTAAGCCCGAAAAGGGTTTGAGCACCCCGCCGCCTGAGTAATCTGACGGCGGTTTTTTTATTAATCCCTGGAATTCCTGCTTGATTAACGGTCCGTTTTGATGGCTTGCTATGGGACTGTGAACAAGCAAGATAATTTTCCAGAGGTAAATCGCCGGAGTTTTTTGAAAAACACTTCTCTCGCCACCGTCATGGCCATGATGGGCGGAGTTGAGCTTCGCGCAGACGACGCACCCAAGCCAGCCGCGCCAGTCGAGCCGGCTTTGACTAAAATTCCCATCGGCCCCACCGTCAAGTTTGGCGTCATCGGCCTTGGCGCGCGCGGACGCGATGTGCTCAAGGAACTTGCCCTTCTGCCCAACACCCCCGTTGCGGCCATCTGCGATAATTATCCTTCCTCCATGCGCCGCGCCGGCAACAACGACGCTCCCAAGGCCCAGCGCTTTGATGATTACCAAAAACTTCTCGCCTGCCCCGATGTTCAGGCGGTGGTGATTGCCACTCCGACCCCTGACCATCGCGAAATGGCCATCGCCGCGTTAAAAGCGGGCAAACACGTCTATTGCGAGGCCCCCCTGGCCCATTCAGTTGAGGACACCAGGGCCATTGCCGTGGCGGCCAGAGACTCTGTCAAACTGGTTTTTCAACCCGGCTTGCAGGAACGCTCCCATCCCCAACGCTACTTTCTGCTCCCCTTCATTCGCTCCGGCGCTCTTGGCACGGTGGTCATGACCCGCGCCCAATCGCATCAGAACACAAGCTGGTTCAGCGCCTCATCCAATCCTGAGCACGAAAAAGCCCTCAACTGGCGCCTGCACCAGGCCACCAGCACCGGCTTGATGGGCGAAATCGGCATCCACCAGATCGACGCCGTTTCCTGGTTCCTCAGGGAGCGCCCGGTGGCCGTGACCGGCTTCGGTTCCATCATGCATTGGAAAGAGGACGGTCGCGACGTGGCCGACACCGTCCAGGGAATTTTTGAATATCCGGACGGAGCCAATTTTGTTTACGATGCGACCTTGTGCAATTCATTCGACAAGGATTACGAAATGTACTATGGCACCCAGTCCGCCGTCATGGTGCGCGACGCCAAAGCGTGGTTGTTTTACGAAGCCGGCGCGCAATTGGGCGGATGGGAAGTTTACGCGCGCAAGGATGATTTTTACACGGAAACAGGCATCGCCCTCGCCGCCAACGCCACCAAGCAAACGGCCATCGGCACTTCCGCCACCGCCGCCGCTTCTCCCTGGACCCCCCTCCACTACGCCTTGGAGGCGTTCGCCGCCAACGTCGGCCAGAGGGATATTGCCGTGAAGGATTTTGTTGATAATTATGGCGATAGCGACCTCAAGGCGCTGGCCGACAATATCAAGGCATTGAAGCCTTATGCCCATGCCGCCGATTGGCAGGACGGCCTGACCGCGACCGTTTTAGGCATCAAAGCCAATGAATCCGTAGTGAAAAAGCAAAAAGTCCCCATCGAAAAAGAATTGTTTGATATATGAAAACACGTCCGTCATTCAGTGTGAAAAATGAAAGTTGCAAGTTGGTTGCCGGTCTCGCCGTTTTGATGCTCGGACTGGCCGCCGGCGCGCAAACCCACTACGCCGCCCAACCCGGCGGCGCCTCGGTGAAAATCGATGGCACCTCCACGGCTCACGACTGGGAAATGGAAGGACACATCATCAGCGGCTTTCTGGAATTGCCGGCGGGAGTTTCCTGGGACGCCTCGCAAACCTCCATCCCCGGCCTTCAGGGCAACAGCCTCCACGCCACGGTTCATGCCCGCATCCCCATTACCTGCATGCACAGCAAGGCCGAACACATGCCGGAAGTCATGGATCGTTTGACCCAGGAACATTTGAAGGCGGATCAATTCCCCAGAATTGAATATGTTCTCAAAGAAATGACCTTCAAGGGTCCGCACGCGCCGGGCAAACCTTTTGAGTTTGACACCAAAGGCGACCTCGCCATCGCCGGAAAAACCAACCAGGTCAGTTTCCCGGTGACGATTGAATTGCAGGACGCGGGCAAGATTAAAATCGACGCGACCGTGCCGCTCAAAATGACCGCTTTCGGCGTCGATCCGCCCGCCCCGAACATTGGCCTGGGCTTGATGCGTTGCGGCGACGACGTTAAAATAATCATCAGTTGGACTTTGGTAAAACGTTGACGGGTGCCGCGCCTCGGTTGGGCGGTTGTCCGGCGATGTTTTTGCCAAAACGATCTCATGAACCCACCGCCTACGGGTTGGAATGTAAGAGCCGGGCGCGTTTTACACACGCGCTTCTGGCTCGTCATTTCCCTGGTGGTTAATTTCTTTCTGGTGATATTTTTGTATATCGCCTCCGTTCCCCTGCAGGTTCCCACCGTTCCCCCGTCCACCGTGGACAACGGGTTGTTGATCAAGACCAACGTGGTCGTCCGCCACGAAAATTTCGTCTGGAGCCAGATCGAATCCACCAACTACGCCATCTTCATCACAAATCTGCGCGCCATCGGTTGTCCCGAACAAACCATCCGCGACATGGTCCTGGCCGATGTGAACCGCGTGTATGATCGGCGGAAGTTGGACGAGGTGGTTTATCCCAATTATCAATGGTGGCGCTCCGATCCCGAAACAGCCGTTGTCCAGGCCGACGCCGCAAAGTTGGCGTCGCTTGAAACCGAACGGCGCAGTGTGCTGACTTCGTTGTTGGGCGCAGGGTGGGATGACAGGAGCAACCAGCAAATCACCGCCGCCGGCGGCATCACTTTGACCGGGCCAATCCTGGGTGATTTATCGCCGGAAACAAAAGAGGCCGTCTATGCCATCGCGGCCCGGGCGCAATTGAAGATCGAGGCTTACCAGACCGCGCAGCGCGGCCAGAGCAAGCCGGTAGATCCCATGGAGATGGTCTGGTTGCGCGAGGAACCCCTGCCGCAATTGATTCCCGTTTTAATGCCGCCGCAATATGAGGAATACGTCCTGCGTTATTCACCCTCCGCCCAGCAATTGAGATTGCAATTGCGCGCCATAAAGCTCGTTCCCGATCAATTCCGCGATTTGTATAACGCCATCAATTTAATCAATGGACAGCCCGTCTTTTATTACTCCGGCAACGATCCCGCTTTGATCGGTCAACAAAAAGAATTGCACGCCCAAAGCGAGGCCGTCATCAAGTCGGTGCTTGGCGATGCGCTTTACGCCTCTTATCAATTGGAACAGGACCCGCTTTATCGGAACGCACGGGCCTTGGCCCAGCAACTGGGCCAGCCGGATTCCATGGTTAACTCAATTTACGAGATCAATCGCGCCACCCAGGCCGAACTCAGCCGCATCCGCAAGGACACCAACATGACCAGCGATGAAAAGGTCGAAGCCATGTCCCAAACCCAGGTTGAGCAGCAGCAATCGCTCGCCCAAATCCTCGGCCCGGAAGCTTTCCAACGCTGGTTGCAGTCCAACCCAGCCGCTCACTAAACAACCTATCGGCATTGTCATGAAATCCGTCCAAGTCCTGACGTTTTGTCTCCTTTTCCTGCTCCCCGGCATCGCCCGGACGCAGAGCGGTCCCGCGTCATCCAACGCCCCGGCCTCCTCCCCGAAACCGCCGACCGCCAATCAGGCTGACTCTGATTTGTTCCAAGCCCTTAACGACATTGATCTCGGCGGTGTGCAGGATTTTTTCACCAACGTGCAACAGCATTTCGATGACACCAATATTTTCGAGTTAGGCTCGCTCAAGGAAGTGGCTCAAAGAATTCTGCCCGTCCTCGACGAATACGAGGAAACCGAACCCTACGCCATCTGGTTGAAGGCGCACCTCGACGATTTTGACGCCGCCCGCGAAATACAGCGCCAGATCAAAGCCGCGCCGGCCCAACCTGCCGGGCCGCAACGCATGGCCGTTTTGCAACGCTCAATCTGGGTGGCGGAACTTAAAAAACAACCCTGGCCGCCGTTGGCCAAAACATATCTTCCAAAACTCAAGCCCATCTTCGTCGAGGAAAAAGTGCCTGCCGAACTGGTCTGGGTGGCCGATGTTGAATCCGCCTTCGATCCCCGCGCCCGCAGCCCCGCCGGCGCCGCCGGCATGTTTCAATTGATGCCTGCCACCGCCCGGGACGAGCATCTTTCTCTTTGGCCTTTCGACCAGCGTTATCAACCCGAAAAAAGCGCCAGGGCCGCCGCCCATTATTTGCATACGCTCCACCAACACTACGGCGACTGGCCTCTCGCCCTCGCTGCCTACAATGTCGGGGAAGGACGGGTTGACAAATTATTGAAGGAACACAAAGTCCATAGTTTTGACGCCGTTGCCCGATGGTTGCCGTCCGAAACGCAGATGTATGTCCCCAAGATTGCGGCGACTGTCCTCCAGCGCGAAGGCCGCCTTCTTTCCGATTTATAAACGCCGCCCGCCTGCCCGGGGAAACGGCCTACTGTTTCGCCCTCAGCACATTGACCGACGGGAACGGTTCCTCTTTTCCGTAGGAGTGCAGCAATTGCTTGACACGACCCCATGTGTCCATCCAGTACCGGGTTTCCGCATCCCAATGGGCCAGCGCCGTTCCCAGTCGATACGGGGTGCTTTCCTCCAGCCACGCTTCGCGATATTGTTCCTTCAAACCCGTGACGGAATCAATCAGATCGGTCAACATGCCGTGATCTTGGGCGTTCATCTGGACGCCGATGTACAAGGTTACCAATGTCGTGTCTGGATTTTTCTGTAATATCTTGAAATACCCGTCCCATTCCGCCGCATAGAGAAATTTCATGCCCATGTAATCGAACAATCGCGCGGCCATCATCAGGCTTTTCAAGGTGGGGTCGCCCGGCGCAATCCGCATCGCCGCCGCAATGTGTTCTTGCGCCTGTTCCGCCAGCAAGCGCGCTTTGCGGCAGGCGTCCTGATTGCGTTCCACCCGGGCCAGCCGTCCCGGTTGCAGCGGATCGCTCCAGCAGCCGTATTGCGTGCAGTCTCCCAGAATATCCTCAAACATCTCCTCGATGGTGGAGAGTTGTTCCAGCGCCGTCGCGACCTCCTCCGCCGCCGCTGGCGCGCAGGTCAGGGCGCAGTATTCCTTGAAAAAAAGGTTCGTGTCCACCGCTCCGCCCTGCCAGCCCGCCGCCGCGCCAAAGGCCAGCCCCGGCAGCGATTGCCGATACAGCGTCTGCCCGAAATCCGTCCAGCCGGTGTTCAATATCCCGATCGTTTTCTGTTCCTTCCCCACCGCCACCAACCCGTTTATGTTGGCAAAGGTGCGATGGTAATCCGGGAAAACCTCGTTCCAATTCCAAATGGCGGGCGCCACCATTGTTGTCACATGATTGGTCGCAATCGGCTCGATGTAGCGCGTGTAGTCTTTCTCCGCCTCATACTTCCACGGCACCGCAATGGCCCCTTCCGGCAGGTGATGCAACAGTTCCGGATGGCGGGACAACGTGCTGGACTCGCATTGAATGTCCGCCCAATACATGAGCCGTTTGCCTCTCCGACCGGCCTGATCCGTCATGTGTTGCAGCGACTTTACGAAGGTCTGGAACGGGTCCATCCCCGGCGTCACCCCGATTTTTCCCAACGACCACGGTTCATCAAATCCCACATGGATCCACGGGCTGGAAAACAACCGGGCCGTTTGATCGAACAAATCGTCCGCCACTTCCTGGGCGCGAGGATTGCGCATGTCAAATTCATCCCCATACCGCGGCAGCCCGACATCCGCGAACTTCTCCGTCCGCAGCAAATCATGCATGTGACCAAAAAGCTCCATGCATGGAACCACGTCCATGTGCCGTTGCCGCGCGTAGGCAATAACGTGTCGCACCTCGTCCTGCGTAAACCGGCCATCCGGCATGACGGCTTCATACCCCTTCCATTCGATGTTCATCTCGGAATAGAAATAGTATTGATTCGCCTTGAACCGGGCCAGCAGATCGATTTGCCGTTCGATTTCAGAGACGCGCAGCAACTGGCCGTGACTGAAATCCATCATAAAACCGCGATAAGCCAGCGTCGGCCAATCCCGCACTTCCGCCGCCGGCAAAACCATCTTGCCCCCCTCCCCTTCGGCCATTTGCAACAGCGTTTGCACCCCATAAAATAATCCGGCGGAACTGGCCGCCTGGATTTCCGCCCCCTTGCAATCGACCTTGATGGAATAAGCCTCGCGCGAATCCGGCCCGGCCACTTCGTTATCCGCCGGCACGTCCGCCCCGTTGCCCGTGCGCCTGAGCAGGATCGCCCCGCGCGCCGACCATCCGTTTTTAATCGGGATTTGGCAACAGCCCAATCGGGACAATCCGCCGGCCAATTGTTCCGCCGTGAACTGGTCCGCCGCGTCGGGTGTCGCCGCGAAACGAATAACCAAATGGGTCACCGGCAATGCGCCGGTTCCGTAGGCCACCTGCTGCGGTCTCGGCAGTAACGGCTGATGCTGCGCCCACGCCGGCCAAGCCAGGAACACCGCCGCGCCGCAGATGAGAATTTGAATAAATTTCGCGACTGCGGAGAGGCGGATTTGTGTCATAGAAGATCAGTCTTGTTTTTTTGGACGGAAAAGCAATGCAACATTTCCGACGCGGGCGACCAGATGGCTCCCGCTTTTTTCCGCCATTTGCGGGGCGAGTTCTTTTTTTTGATCCTTAAAATCGTCAAACTTCACCTTGACCAGTTCGTGCGATTTGAGCATCTCATCCAAAGCGGCCATGAACTGCGGGCTGAGTCCTTCCTTGCCGATTTTCAGCATCGCCTTCAATCGTTGCCCGCGCGCCTTGAGATCACGTATTTGAGCGTTCGTCAATGAATCCATCACTCCAGCATACGCCACCGCCCGCCGCCTCCCAAAGTCCTAAATTCAGCCTCTGCATTCCGCCTGCCCCCCTCATGGTCTTGCCCGGCGCGACGGTCAAATCTCCGGCCCTGCCTCCACATCCGACCCGGCGCGGTAATCAATCACCCGCACTTTTTCCATCGTCACCAACCCCCCGCCCATCATCTCGTCCAGCACAGGCAGAAAAAGATTTATCTTCTCCTCCGTGTCCACGATCTCAACCACCAACGGCAAATCCATTGAAAGCCGCAGAATTTTCGAGGTGTGCAGATGGCTCGTTTTGCCGAAGCCCATCGACCCGCGCAACACGGTCGCGCCGGCCATGCGCATTTCCTTGGCCTTCAGCACAAGGGCTTCATAGAGCGGTTGATGGTGCCACCGGTCGGATTCCCCGATGAAAATCCGCAGCAAGACTGATTCGAGTGGAAGGTGCATATCAATTATCTTATTCAAAACGGTCCATACCTTTCATCGCACAACAGTGCCATTATCGCGTCCCCGAAACACTAAAAGCTCTTTCGTTGTGCGACAAGGACTTTCCTGCTAGTCTGCCCGCATTGCTATGATTGAAAAAACACCTGTTTTGACACCATTCGCTGCGATTGACACCCCCGCGTTGCTTCTGGATGCGGGCGCTTTGAACGCCAATATTCAACGACTGTCCGTCTTCTTCAGCCAGCGGCACGCCAAGCTGCGACCGCATTTTAAAAGCCACAAATGCACCACCATTTCCAAATTGCAAATGGGCGCGGGAGCCGTGGGCGTCACTTGCGCGAAACTGGGCGAAGCTGAGGTCGTGGCCGACGCGGGTATTCGCAATATATTGATTGCCAATCAAATTGTCGGCCCGCTCAAACTCCGCCGCCTGGTTGAACTCTGCCGCCGCGCACAGGTGATGGTGGCGGTGGATTCGGTTGACAATGTGAAAATGCTTTCCGAATACGCCTCGGCCGCCGGCGTCGGACTCGGTGTGCTGGTGGAGGTCAACGTCGGCATGGGACGCTGCGGCGTGGCCGGCGGACAACCCGCCCTGGAGTTGGCGCGGTTGGTTGCTTCCTCGCCGGGGCTGAAGTTTGAGGGCTTGCAAGGTTACGAAGGGCACTGCGTTGACCTTCGCGACGCCACCGAGCGCATCGAAAAAACCCGCGCATCGCTGAAAATCCTGGTGGACACCCGCCACTGCATCGAATCCTCCGGGCTGCGCGTCCACATTGTCAGCGGCGGAGGAACCGGCACCTACGACGTCACGGGAACCTGTGAAGGGATTGATGAATTGCAAGCTGGCTCTTATGCCGCCATGGATTGGTGGTATGGCGACATCCGGCCGGAATTCAAACAGGCGATGAGTATTCTCGCCACCATCATCAGCCGGCCCACTCCCGATCTGGTTGTGGTTGACGTGGGCCGGAAGGGAATCGGCTCGGAATGGGGCGCGCCTCGCATCAAGAACCTGCCCGGCGGCGTGGTGAAAGGTTGGGCCTCCGAGGAGCACACAACCATCACGGTGCCGCCAGACGCAACGATCCGCATTGGTGATCGGATCGAATTGATCCCCTCCCACGGTTGCACCACAAGCAATTTATATTCGGAATTCGTCGTTCACGAAAACGGCGTGGTAACCGGCCACTGGCCCATCGAAGGCCACGGGAAACTCCAGTAAGGACTACCTCACCGCATTCTCCGGGCCAGACTCAATGCGCCGACGGGAACGGCGTCTTCGCGCAGGCTGGAGATGGCGATTATCAGCATGAAGAGTTCTTTCCTTGTTGCCATTTTTACCGCATTGATATACATTGCAATGCAATGTATTGTATCGGTATGTTAAGCAAAGAACTTGTGGCGGCCTCGACCGAGCCGGTGATCTTGTCCATTCTTTCCGAGGGCGAGAGTTATGGGTATGCCCTGATCCAGGAAGTAAAACGGCTTTCCGGGGACAAAATCGAATGGACCGATGGGATGATTTATCCTGTGCTGCACCGCATGGAAGACGAGGGCTGGATTGCGTCGCGTTGGGGACAGGCGGAGAATGGGCGCAAGCGCAAATACTATTCGCTCAAAAAGGACGGGAAAAAAGCATTGAAGAGACAGCGCGAACAGTGGGTGACTGTTTCGGGAGTATTCAAGCAATTGTGGAAGGAACAATATGTTTAATCTCGAACGGACAATTTCGGAATGGCGCCGGCAGATGCTGGCTGCGGGCATCAAAACCCCCGTGCCTCTGGAGGAACTGGAGATTCATCTGTGCGAGGAAATCGAACAGCACATCAAATCCGGCTTGAACGAGGCGGAAGCCTTCCAGGCTGCCGTCGAGAAAATCGGACAGGCCCATCTGCTGCAAAAGGAATTTAAGAAAGTGGAAAAAGACCGTAAAATAATCCGGGCGATCATGCTGGGCATTGGCTGGCTGGCAGCCGGCAACATCTTGCTTTACGGCGTTGTCGGATGGGATTTTGACTGGAATTTGTTTCATTTTTCACCTCGGTGGCATCTGGGAGTTGTGGTGGAGATGTCTGTCATCCCTGTTGCTCTGACGTCGATGTGGTTTCTGGCAAAAGCGAGTCGCGATAAGACGAACCGCGTCACGGCACTGCTTTTCTGTGTTCTTTTGGCAGCGTGTGCGGTTTTTGGTTTACCTCCTGAGAAAATTACCGCGCAGCCAGTGCCGGCCCCCAATTTCGCGCAAATGACCGGTGAACAAGCTCTCACTTCTCTCATGCATTACCGAGTCGACTGTGCTCTTTCCAGTGTTTTTTCCCGGAGCGAACCAAGCCCCTTCTGGTTCCGAGGCGGCCTTACCTTGCTGATGTGTGTGCCGAGCGTTTTCTGGCTTTGGTGGACATTTGGTCGTTTGGTCCAAAAACGCAGCCCAACGCACCGGAACCAGCCGATTCACTCACGTTGAGCTAACACGGCCAGACTTAATGCGCCGACGGGGACGGCGTCTTCGCGAAGGCGGGAGAGGGCGATTTTTGGGCCGGGGGCGAAGGCTTCCATGAGATAGGAGCGCAGGGATTTTTCCACGGCGGCGCGCAAGGGTTCGCCCACCAGCGCCAGACCGCCGCCCAGCACGATTATTTCCGGATGACACAGATGGGTGACGTGGGAAAGACCAAAGGCAAGATCGTCGGCGGTTTCGTTCAAAATTTGCGCGGCGGAAGAATCGCCGGCGGCCAGGGCGGCGGCGAGAAATTTGCTTTCACCGGCTGTGGCGTCGCCAATGGCGCGGGCCAGCGCGCCGGACGGATTGCTTTTGGCGGCGGCGCGAAGACGCGCATCAGTTGACCACCCGGAACAACGGTTTTCGAGAATTGTCCCGGAACGATCCAGCCGAAGATGGCCGATCTCGGATTCGCCGGGAGCGGCGCCGTGATAAATTTTCCCATCCACCACCAACCCGCCGCCGACTCCGCTGCCGAGTGTGACGTAGAATACGGTTTTGAAATTCGCGCCGGCGCCGTGAAGGGCTTCGCCAAGCGCGGCGACGTTGCCGTCGTTATCCACGTAAACAGGCGCGCGGGCCAAATCGAACAGCCAGGAGGCGAGATGAAATCCGGACCAGCCCTCAATCTGATGGGAGCGGCAGATTCGACCATCGACCCAATCGACCGGACCGCCAAAACCAACGCCGATGGCAACGGGTTTCATGCGCCGGGCCAGTTCGGGAATGGTTTGTTCCAAATGCCGCCGAATGCCGGCGGCGCCGGCGGCCTTGTCCACCGTGAGACGAATCCGTTCGAGAATTTTCGCTGACGGGTGACCGGCGCAAATCTGCAGTTTGGTTCCGCCAATTTCAACGCCCAGATAAATGTCGCCGTCCCTATCGACCGGATTAGTCATAAGGATAACGCGCCTGATCGATGGTCATGCCGCGGATATCGATTTGGGCAAGATCGGCAACGCCAAGGCCGGCTTGTTCGGCAAGCAGAAGATAATTGTCGCAATTCTCGAAGGGCTTTGCGCCGCGCGCGGCCCGGGGATTGTAACCCATCACAGCCGTCGCAACAGTGTCGGTGGAAACAGGATTCAAACCGGCAATAAGCACACCGGGAGTGGTGACTTTCATGTTGCCGGCAAAATTGCACCAGCGCCCCTCCCCAACCGTCATGGCGGAAATGCCGTCCACAATGGCAAGGTCAATGGGCCGGGCGCTGCAAACGTCAACCACAATTCTTGGCACCCGCGCAAAAGGATCGTGAATCTTCACGTCCGGCCTGAGGCCCGGCAGGATGATTTTCTCATAGCTGTCCTGACTGTGGAGAGGAAGGCGTCCGTCGATGGCTTTCTCGCTGCCGGCTTCGCTGCCATAAAGGGAGTTGGGCGTGATCCCGAACAGGTTTTTCATGGACAAAGTGACCCCGGCGGAAAGATGGCGTTTCAATTTCGCGAGGGAAATCATCACGTCCGTGTCGTGATATGAATGGTTCAGATCGAACGAGGAAAACATGTAGCCGCCGGATGGAACTTTAAGCTGCGCGTAGGATTTGCCGACACCGAGATTCCGGGTGTTCTCGTATTCCACCCGGCCAAGGGCATTGATGGCTTTCACGTCCCAACCGCCCGAGGTGAGGGTCTCGGGCAAATCGGCCATGGTGGGGTTTGATTCAACCAAACGGACGCGCACCGCGCCGGCGGCAAAGAGAAGGGAGAGCAAGGCCATGACCGTGGCGCTATGGGTCATGTAGGTTTCGCCCACTGGCCGGCCGAGAAACGGGGTAAAATCGAGTCCGGTTAAATTGAGTTTGACCGTGACCGTCTTGTTGCGCACGAGCGAATCAATGCCCCCCGCCAGATCAAAACATTTTTTGAGGGCGGCGGTGACTTCCGGGCCGTAACCGTGGCAGGGAACGATGGCGACATTGGCCTTGGAGCGAAGGGACGGAGAAACGGGAGATTGACCGGCCAAGGCGGCCAATCCAGACAGAGCAAGAGGCGCTCCGGCGGCGAGCACAACACTCCGGCGCAAAAACGCTCGCCGGTTGCACTGAAATTGATGGGTGGCGCTCTCAGGCACGGATGAATTGTGCCACATATTCAAGCGGCATCAACCCGAATTTCGGAAAAGGGCTGAATCTGGTAGAGTAGTAAGAAGGTAAGTCTGAAATCACCATCCAAGCACGGCGGAATTGACTCCCTTCCGGCGTTTCATCATGTTCTGCTCAATACATGATTCATTCGGCATCCATGCGGACACAAATCCGAACCGTGGTTTTCATCTTCAGCACAGCTTCCATGCTGGGGTATTTCTTAACGACAGCAGATGCATCGGTACCGAATGTTGCCGGGTGGGCAGCTTCGGCATTTGCCGGCGCGCCTCCGCCCGCGGCCCGTCCTGCGTCGGCGCTGGTGCTTCGCCGCCAGGACTACGGCCATCTCGGCATAAACGAGTCCATCATGGGCACGCCAATCGGCATTGGCCGGCAGCGGTTCGAGCATGGGCTGGGCACGCACGCCAACAGCGAAATTGCGGTCAATTTTCCCGCCGGCAGCGCAAAAGCTTTCAAGGCCCTGGTCGGCGTGGACAGCAACCGCGGCATCCTGGGTTCTGTGGAATTCAGGGTGGAAGTCGGCGGGGCCACTGTCTTTCATTCACGAACGATACGCGGCGGTGAAGAAGCATTGCCTGTCAATGTGAAGATTCCGGTTGGGATCGACCATATCGTTCTCAAAGTCGATACCACCCCGGATGGCCCTTCCAGTGATCATGCGGATTGGGCCATGGCGCAATTGGTCATGAATGACGATTCCATCGTGTGGCTGGACGATCTGGCCAGCCAATCCGACGGCGACTTCTGGCCTGACGCCCGCGTTCCCTTCTCCTTCGTCTATAACGGCGAGTCATCGGAAAGTTTCTTGACCGGGTGGCATCGTGAGACGCACAGCGACGACCTTCCAGACCGGGTGGTCTGTCGAACCGAATGGAACGACCCGGACACCGGGTTAAAGGTCACGGCAAATTCCACCGTGTTTAAAGATTTTCCGGCGGTTGAATGGGTTCTGCGCTTCGAAAATTCCGGCGCGAAAGATTCGCCCATTCTCGAAAATGATCAGGCCCTGGACGTCTCCCTCGCGTCAAACCCGGGACACAATCTGACACTCGACCAAATCAATGGCGACGACGCCAGCGAACGAAGCTATGTGCCAACCGAACGCGAGCTGGCGCGAGGACAAACCGTGTCGCTCGCCCCGGTGGGCGGACGGCCTTCCAACTCTACCTTTCCGATTTTCGATTTGCAGGCAGCCTCGCGCGGCATCTTCACCGCCATCGGCTGGAC
>Ga0181535_10005635_pt1 | contig 13318 bp, 6 predicted proteins | sample PEATcosm2014_Bin_44_FD_119774 | JGI IMG/M metagenome (GOLD analysis project Ga0181535, IMG submission 119774) | Peatland microbial communities from MTU Mesocosm Facility, Houghton, MI, USA - PEATcosm2014_Bin17_30_metaG | ecosystem: Environmental > Terrestrial > Soil > Wetlands > Peat | place...
AGCCGCACGCGCACGGCATCGCCCACCGTGATGCGTTGCAGTTTGGTCTCTTCGAAATAGCCGGCGACGTAATAGGAATCTTCATCCACCAGCGCGGTGACGGGTTGTCCGGCGGTGACGTAATTGCCCGGGCGCAGCGAGAAATTTGAGAGCGTGCCGTTCACGGGCGCTTTGACTTCGGACCGTTCGAGGTTCAAACGGGCCAGTTCGCGGTTCGCCAGCGCCAGTCGGTAGCTGGCCTCGCTTTGGGCGGCCACAGTCATGAAGCGCTCGCTTTCCGAATGCGAGGTGGTGTTTTCACTTTCAAGCTTCTGATAGCGGGAGGCCTCCCGCCGGGCCAACTGCCAGGCCGCGTCGGCACTGGCCAGGTTCGCTTCGGCTTGTTGCAACGCCAGCTCAAAACGGGCTTGGTCCACGCGGAAGAGGATGTCGCCCTTGTGCACGGGCTGGTTGTCATGCACCCGTACTTCGCACACCAGGCCGGACACGTCCGGCGCCACGCGCACCACATCCGCGCAGACGCGGCCGTCGCGCGTCCAGGGCTGGTTAAGATAATAATCCCACAGGAACCAGCCGACGATTAGCGCGGCGCCGACCGTGGCCGTGGTCACAAAAATGCGGACCCAAGCGAGAGGCAATGTTTTCATAAATTGATCCGGTGAGCGGCCAGGATGATTCCCCCGAGGAGGAGAACGAACAGGGCGGTGTCGAACAGCGGCCGGTGCCAGACGAACCGATAGGCGCCCAGCGCGAGCAACCCGCGACAGACGATTTCCTTGCAACCAAAAGCCACGATGGCATAGACCAGCAGCGCGGGCACAAAGACTCCGAAAACATTTATTTCACCACTCATGCGGTGGGCCCTTCGTTCGCTGGCGCCGCCGGAATCCAATCGCCGGCTTGCGGGAATAGACATCGCCGCAGGCCGATGAGCGCGTGCAGCAGGGTGGTGCCCGCCGGGCTGCGGAAGAGTGGGTTCGCCAGGCGCGCGATGGCGGCGTCAATTTGTTCCCGCAGCGCCGCGCCGGGTTCGGCGGTGGCCCGGGCCAATTTGTCTTGGAAATGCGCGCTCAAGCCGGCCAGCAAATCCCCGGCGATTTCACTTTCGGATGCCGACAGGCCGGACCGTTCGCGCTGCAAATCCGCGATATTCAGGCCCACGCGCATATCGCTCAACAGGTCGGCGGCATGCAGGTGCGAACCGGCGGGCAACGCCAGCAGGCGCGGCACAATAAGCCCGAGCCGGTCCACCATCCGGCGTACAAAGGCCGAGGCATCCAGTGTTTCCCGTTGCCGTGTGAGTTGGGCCACGTCCGACCAGACGGCGCGCACGAGCCGCGTCGCGCCGGCTTCCGCCCCAATGGCGCGGAAGGTGGTGATCGCGATCAAACCCATCACCGCCGCCATGATGGCGGCGAGGTTGCTATTCGCAAATAATTGGAAGTCCAGATTCAGGGACGGTTCCAGGTTCATGAACAAGCAACTGTTGACCACCCAGGCGAAAGCTGGAAAGCCCCAGATTGGCGTGGCCATGAACGTGCCGCCAATCAAGAGAAATGGCGCCAACACCAGGACCAACATCGGGAAGCCGTCCACCGCCGGAAAGATGGCAAATTGATAAAGCGCCGCGACGCCAACGGAGCCGATCAAACACCAGGTGTGAGTCTTGATGGCCGGCAATGGATTGTGCTGCGAGGAAAAAATGCAACAAAACACCGCGGTCAGTTGCGCCGCCGTCCAGCCTTCGTTCCAGCCGGTGCCAATCCAGAAAGCACAGCAGATCAGGATGCCCACGATGGCCGCCACGCCGGAGATCCAGGCCAGGCTGGTGTCCAGATGCAGCACTGGTCCGCCCGCGAATTTGGCGGCCGCCTCCAGGTGGCTGGGGATGCGATCGTGGCCGGTGGCGATATCGTGACGCAGGATCAAGCAGTCTTCCCACACATCCACCAAGTCACGCAGCCGCACGCACAGGTTCAGTTCCAACAAGCTGCGCCAGTCGGATTTTGCGGCCACGGTTGTTTCGAGACGGGTGATTTCCTGTCGCAATCCTTCCGCCGCGGCTTCATCGCCTTCACGGCCGGCGGCAATCCAGGCGGCGATATCCGCCAGCAACGAACGCAGTGGGACGGGGATGCCGGCCGGGTCTTGCTGCAACGCCGTGATGCGATCCCCCACGGCCGCGAGCAGCGGAAGCAAGGCAGTCATGTGTTGTTCGAGAATGTTCATTTGCACCCGCGTGTGCTGGAGCAGCGCGGTGTCGTAGGGCAAATAGGCGGTCAGCGCCACCAGGCCGGTGGTATCCGCTGCCATCCGGCGAGCTTCGGCGCGCGATTTCTTATCCTGGGCGTGTCCGGCGAGCACGGCTTGGGCCCACCGTTCGGCATCGCCGAGCCAGGTTTCAATTCGTTCGGTCAGGACTGGCGCCACATGGCGCGGCAAAATCACCCGGTTTACGACCGCGGCGCAAAGGATGCCGAGCGTGATTTCTTGAACGCGGGACACGGCAGTGTCGAACAGCGACGAGGGATCGTTGACGCTGGCAAAGCCAATGATCGCCGCCGTGTAGCCAGCCAGCATGAACAGGTACGAGCGCGGCGTGCGGTCGAGCAGGCTGACGAAGAGGCAAGCCGCCACCCAGACCGCCATGGCCACGCACAGCAGCACCGGCGCGTTGACCAGATTGGGCACCAAGACGAGCGTTGCGAGGGCGCCAAGAAACGTGCCGACCACGCGATAGAGCGCCTTGGAGGCAACGGCACCCGCAAGCGGCTGGGATACGATATAGACCGTGGCCATGGCCCAATACGGCTTGGAGAAGCCAAAATGAAAGGCGATGCCCAAGGCCAGCATCGAGGCGAAGAACGTCTTCAGCGAGAAGACGACTTCACCCCAGCCAAGATGGGTGAAAACGGATTGGTTCACCTTACTGCCCCTTCAATTCCAGATCGAGCAGTGTTCTTTCCACCGTGGCCAGCATCTGCACTGTGGCGCGGAGTTGTTCCTCGGCGATGTTCTTCAAAAAGTCTTTGCGCAAGCCGTCCACCACCTGCTCGATTTCCTGGGCTCGCTGCCGGCCTTTCCCGGTCAACGAAAGGATTTTTGCCCGCCGGTCGGTGGCATCCTCCTTGCGCGTGACGAGTTTCTCCGCCACCAGCAGGTCAATGATCCGGACCAGGGACGGCCCTTCCAGCCCGAGTTCATCCGCGATCGCCCCGGGGCGAATGTGATCGCCGCGGGACAACACGAGCAGCGGCAGGGCCATGGCCTGGGACAAGCCGGAGTTGGCCAGCGCCTGATCGACGATGCGCCGCCAAATCCGACCGACACTGATGAGCGCGCGGGCAAATTCCGCCCGCTGGTTGCCTTTGTTTTCCATGCCATAAACATAACATGTGAACTAATAAGGTGCAACCTTTTACGGGTTGCCGCCCGTTCTGGCTGATGGGGGCGCCTCCCCGTGGCCTGAGGGCCTCGCTGATTCAGGCTCCGGGGGAGCTACGTGACCGTTGAAGTGGTGGATGACCACGGCCAGCGCGTGCTGAATGCGGAGCTTCCCGTGCGCTTTACGGTCAGCCGAGCAGGGAAACTGGTGGCCCCGGGCAATGGCAGTCCGAACCAGCCGGCGAGCTTTCGTGCTCCCTTGCACCCGACATTTGAGAGGTGTTGTCTGGCGATTCTGCGCCCGCTCGGCCCGTGGGGAATCATCAAGGTCGAAGCGGAGGCGAATGGGCTGGCGTCCGAGACGACAGCGGTCCAGGTGCGGTAGAGCCGCCAATCAGTGTGCTCCTCACGTGGGGGAGTTTCTGGTGAAGAACCTGAATTGTGCCAGCCCAATGCGGGAGCGGGGGCGGGGGAGCATTTTGATAAAAAATTTGACGGAAATTGAGGGCTGAAATGCGCATTATTCAGTGAATGCCGAAACTATTTAATGCGCCAGTATTGTCGTCCCCACCAATCGCCAGCGGCCTGCTTGAATTGGAACAAGTTAAGTAATTGTGAAAGAATGACTTGTGAGAGTTTTGAAAGGTCCGGAGGCCAATTCCGCAAAGTCGCCAACGAAATTGAGTATGTTCAAGACACTGGCTTTTATCGCTGTGATGTGGCTGACCTTCGCGGTGGAGGCGCAAACCACGCTGACCTTCACCAGCGGCGTCCAGAAATACGCCGCACTCTCCGACGCCACGGTGAATTTGAGTGGGCGATGCGAATTGTGGGTGACTAATGCGAGCACCCCGCTCGCCGGTTGCACCATCAATTTGAATTCCGTGGACGCGTGGCTGTTCCTGCCAGGCGTCAAACCCTCTGTCGTGGCCTCCACGTATTTGAGCCAGGTGTTCGTGCGCGGGGTGGGCGCGGCAGCCGGCAGCAACGTGCGCGTGGCGCAATATGGCCAAGATGGTGCAATCGTGATTCCAGAGTCCGCGACGTTTCAGCCCCTGACCGTTTTCAGCGAACCGGAATTCGGCGGTGCGGCGACGTCCTGCAGCCAATGGACTTACTATACAGGCAGCGGGATTGGGAGTGTTAGCTCGTTCATCCTGAAACGCGGCTACCAGGCGGTCATCGCTCAATCGGCCGACGGCATCAGCTACAGCCGATGCTATGTGGCGCAGGACGGTGACTTGGAAGTGGGCGTGTTGCCGTCAACGCTGGATAAACAGGTGAAGTTCATTTACGTCACACCGTGGCGCTGGACCGCCAAGAAAGGTATCGCTGGTGATCCGGGCATCTCTCAGCTGAACGTGAACTGGTGGTATGATTGGAATTTGGACCAAAGCTCCTCGAAAGACTTGGAATACGTCGCCATCCGGCAAACGCAGTATTGGCCCAGCCTGAGCCAGAATTGGCAGTCCTTGGGCATCAACACGGTGCTGGGTTACAACGAACCGGACAACGCAAGTCAGGCCGACCTATCCGTCAGCGCGGCGATTGCCGATTGGGGCGATTTACTGGGCACGGGCTTGCGCGTGGGGTCGCCGGCCACCACCGACGGCGGGCGCAGCAGTTGGCTTTATCCATTTGTTGCGGACGCCGGCGTCGCTGGTTTGCGGGTGGACTTTGTCGCCATCCACTATTACCAGGCTCACGACCCGACCGATGCCGCCGGCTGCGCCACGCAACTGTATGATTTTCTTTTGGATATCTGGAATAACACGCATCGGCCTATTTGGGTTACCGAATGGAACAACGGCGCCAACTGGACCGACAACGATCCCTATCCGGTGCCGACCTACGCCCAGCAACAAGCGTGCATCTCAGCGATGATCAACATGCTGGAAAGCACTCCTTTTGTGGAGCGTTACGCGCTTTACAATTGGGTGGAGGATCCCCGGTCGGTGGTGACCAACGGAGTGCTCACGGGAGCGGGGGAGAGCTACAGCAATCTGGTTTCCAACCTTTCCTATGCGCAAGCCATGCCGGACAACGACACGCGTGGGATTGCCCAGTATCTTTTCGCCACCAACACTTGGGACACCTCCGGCTATGGTAACAACGCCCTGGCCGTGGGAGCGCCGGCTTTTGCCACCGGACACAACAGCCAGGCGCAGGCGATCGTTCTGGATGGGGCAAACAGCTACCTGCAACTCCCCGCCAACCTCGCCCAGGCCAGCGGTTTTACGTTCGCCGCGTGGGTCTATTGGAACGGCGGCGCGAGCTGGCAGCGGATTTTTGATTTTGGCGATGATACGTCGCACTATTTGTTCCTCACGCCGAGTTCCGGCAGCGGCACGCTACGTTTCGCCATCAATAACGGCAGCGGCGAGCAAATCCTGGAAACCAACGGGCTGGCCTCGGGCGTCTGGCGGCACGTGGCCGTGACACTCAACGGCGATACTGTGACCCTTTATGTGAACGGGACGCACGTGGCCACGGCCACCAATTTTTCGATCGCCCCCTCGGCTTTCACCCCCTTCAAGAATTACCTTGGCAAGAGCCAGTTCCCCGCCGACCCCTTGTTCGCTGGCAAACTGGATGAAGTGGAAATCGCCGACTACGCGCTGACCGCCGCTCAGATTTCGGCGCTTTACACCACGGTGCCGGCGCCAGTTTCGCCTTATAACAGCGGGGTTTGGACCAATGATGCGAATGGGACTTGGAGCACCACCAACAACTGGAATGACGGGTTGGTGGCCAACGGCGGCAACGGCGTGAATTACAGCGCCGATTTTAGCACGATCAATCTGACCGCGGATCGCACCGTGACCTTGGACAGCGCCCGCAGCATCGGCGGGTTGAGGTTCGGCGATCCTGCCGGTTCGCAGGACTGGACCGTGGCCGGCACCAGCGTGCTCACGCTCGACACCGGCGCCAGCAATGCTCCGGCGATTGCCGTGAACGAAAACACGACCACGATTTCCGTGCCGCTGGCGGGCAGTCATGGCTTTGTGAAGGGCGGCAGCGGCACACTAATCCTCAACGCTTCGAACGCCCTCACCGGCGTGGTCAGCATTGACAGCAGCAGCGCCACGACCAACGACGGGGTTGTCCGCGTTACGAACCCTGGCGCCCTGGCCAATGCCTCCGGCATTCAAATGCGTGACAGTGGCAACGGCAGCTCGACGTTGCAACTGGACGATTCCGGCGGCGCCAACGTGGCCGAAATCAGTATGAACGGACGGAATAACACGGTGCCGGCGATTGAAAATATGGCAGGCACCAACTCGCTGGCCGACGGGATCGGCGTGTACGGCAATGGCCGGTTTGCGGTGCAGGTGGATGCGGGCGCCTTGGATGTGGGTGGGACCATTACCACCTCAGACGGCGGCTCGGATACGATTACGTTCCAAGGCGACGGCTTGGTGAATTTGACTGGCGTGGTGGCGGACGGCAGCGGGATGATGAGTGTGAACCAGGCTGGCACCGGCACCCTGCTTGTGGGGCCGGGAAGCGCTTACAGCGGTTTGACAACGATCAGCCAGGGGGTGCTGGCATTGCAGTCCACATCGTTGTCCGGGCCGGTATTGCATTTTACGTTCAATAACGCCGCGGGTAGTGGCAACGGCAGTATCATTACCAACAGCGGTTCGGGAGGCGCGGCGATGAACGGCAAACTCATCAGTCCCACGGGCGCGGCAATCATCGCCGGCGGCGGGCGGTTTGGCGATGCATTGAGCCTCAACGGCACTGGCAGCAATTCGTTCAATAATCTCGTGATCGTCAGCAACAAAGTCTTGAACACGGATGCCGCGGGAAATTGGACGGTGTGTTTCTGGATCAAGACCAGCACGACGGGCGCGGTTGTCCTGTATCAGGGCGATGGCACCTGGTCGAGTGCGGGACAGACCACTTTTTATTTAAACAACGATGGCACCACTGCGGGCTCGCATGCCGGCGCAGTGCGCTGGGCGGGCGGTTGGCTCACGGGAACCGCGGCGTTGAACAACGACGCCTGGCACTTGGTGGCGTTGGTGGACCGCGCCGGCACCGAGTCCATTTATGTGGATGGGAACGTGGATGCCGTCGCCTCGACGATGGCCGACCCACTTGCCAGTGACGCGAATCAAATTTGGATCGGGGGCTCGCCGGATGGCGGCGATGGGGCCACCAAGATGGCCGGTTTGATCGACGAGGTTTATATGTTCAACCGCGCCTTGAGCCAGACGGAGGTGCAGTCGTTGTATAACCTCAATACCATTACCAACTCTCCGCGGAACATCCTGCCCGCGGCGGCGACAGTGAATGTGGGGGCGGCCGGCACGCTGGATTTGGCGGGTATACCGCAGACGCTGGGCGGTCTGGACGGCGGCGGGCTCGTGACCAACAGCGGGGCCGCGACCACCCTGACGGTTTCCAACGCGAGCGGTGCCACGTTGTTCAGCGGCACGGTGGGCGATGCTTCGGCGGGCAACACGCTGAGCTTGACGAAGAATGGAGCCGGGATCTTTATTCTGGCCGGGAGCAATACTTATCACGGCAGCACGGTGGTCAATGGCGGCACCTTGAAGCTGTCGCCGTTGACGGACGACGCGGTGTTGCATCTGGCGTTCAACAATGCGGCGGGCAGCGGGAATGGCACCGTCATCACAAACCTGGGACTCGGTGGTGCGGCGATGAACGGCACCCTCATCAGCACCAACGGCGGAGCGGTCATCCAGACCGGCGGGCGGTTTGGCGGAAATGCCTTGACCCTGAATGGCAGCGGCGGCAATGCCTTAAACAACCTCGTCCTGGTGACCAACAAAGTCTTGAATACCGATGCCTCGGGGAGTTGGACGGTTGGCTACTGGATTAAAACCAGCACGGCAGGCGCCGTCATCATGTATCAGGGCGACGGTGCCTGGGCGAGCGCGGGACAGACCAGCTTCTATTTAAACAATGACAGCACCACGGCGGGCACGCATGCGGGCGCCGTGCGCTGGGCCGGCGGCTGGCTGACGGGCAAAACGGCCTTGAACAATAACGTCTGGCATTTTGTGACGCTGGTGGACAACGCGGGGATGGAGTCCATTTACGTTGACGGAAATCTGGATTCGGTCGCTTCGCTGATGCCCAACTCGCTGGCCCGTGATGCGGATCAAGTATGGATCGGCGGTTCGCCGGATGGCGGGGATGGCGCTGCAAAGATGAGTGGCATGATCGACGAGGTATACATGTTCAACCGCGCTTTGAGCCAGACGGAGGTACAGTTGCTGTACGCCAACAACAGTTTTTCGACCAATACGGGTAACGTCCTGCCCGTCACCACGACGGTGAATGTGGCCTCCGGCACCACTTGGGATGTGGGCGGGGTGTCGCCGACCATTGCCGCACTGACGGGTAGTGGCTTGGTGATGAACACCGGCCACGCGGCCACGCTGACGGTGTCCAACAACGCCGGCACGGTGACCTTCAGCGGCCGGATCGCCGACGGCTCGGCTGGAAATGCCTTGAGTCTGGTCCAAAGCGGCGGGGCCACGATTACCTTGTCCGGCGCAAATACCTACCGGGGCACGACCACCATTAACGGCGGATCATTGTTTGTGAACGGCGCGATTGGCTTGGGGGCGGTGACGGTCAGCAATGGTCTGCTGGGGGGCAACGGTGTCATCGGCGGGGCGGTGACCGTGCAAGCCGGCGGCACGCTGGCGCCGGGCGGCGGGTTGACGGCCTTGACTGTGAATAACGGCGTATCCTTGCTGCCGGGCAGTACGACGGTATTGGAGATCAGCGAGACGGCGCAAACCAATGACCAGTTGGTTGTCGCCGGCGCTTTGACCTGTGGCGGCGCGCTGGTCATCACCAACCTCGCGGGTACCTTGGGCGCTGGCGACAATTTTCAACTCTTCCAAGCCGGTTCCATCAACGGCTCGTTCAGTTCCAATTCGCTGCCGGCACTGCCCACTGGTCTTGCCTGGGGCACGGCCAACTTGTCCTACGGCATTCTCAGCGTGGTGGCGACCACGCCGACCCAGTTGCAAGGTGGCGTGAGCGGTGCGAACCTCAACTTGTCGTGGCCGGCCGATCATACGGGTTGGCGCTTGCAGGTTCAGACCAACCCGTTGGGCGTCGGGTTGAGTGCCAACTGGGTGGATGTTCCCAGCTCGATCTGGACCAACAATTTGATCATTCCTTTGGACGCCAATGAAGGCAGTGTTTTCTATCGGCTGGTTTTGCCATGAAATGTACTCCATGAGCCGCATGCATCTCGCCCGCAATTTTATGAACCCAATTCAGAGCCCGTTGCCCAAAATGAGATCAGGGCTGGGGTCTCCCCGGTTGGCGGCGCCGCGGCGGTGGTCGAACTTGCGCTAGCTGCTGTGCTGGCTGACGACGTGGCTGATGGCGTTGGGCGCCTCCGGAGCGGAGGGTGGGTTCTTGTTTGTCACCTTCAAGGGCGAGCAGACGCCCATGACCGAGCAGATTTATTTTGCCCTAAGCCAGGATGGCCGCAATTGGGAGGCTTTGAATCAAGCCAAGCCGGCGTTGGTCAGCCAAGTGGGGGAGCGGGGCGTGCGGGATCCGTTTCTGCTGCGGGCCCATGACGGAAAGGAATTTTTCATCGTGGCCACCGATTTATCCATCAACCTGAATGGGGATTGGCACCGGGCCACCCATGCGGGTAGCAGGTCAATCGTGATTTGGGAATCGGCGGATTTGGTGCATTGGTCCGAGCCGCGTCTGGTGTCGGTGGCGGCTGAGGACGCCGGCTGCACGTGGGCGCCCGAGGCGGTTTATGACACGGAAACCGGGGACTACCTGGTGTTTTGGGCCTCCACCAACGGCCGCGATGGTTTTGCCAAGCAGCGCATTTGGGCCTGCCGGACCGGAGATTTCCGCACTTTCAGCAAACCGTTCATCTACGTTGAAAGACCGCATGATGTGATTGATGCGGATATTGTCTGGGATGGGCAGGACTATTACCGCTTTTCCAAAGATGAGACATCCAAAGCCATCCGGATGGAAACCGGCAAAAGACTGCTGGGGCCATGGCAGGAGGTATCGCAGTTTTCACTGGCCAATTTGGTTGGCTATGAAGGGCCTGAATGTTTTCTGCTGAAGCCGGCGGGTTCGGGAGAGCACCCCACTTGGTGTTTGATGCTGGATTGTTACAGCAAAGGCACTGGCTACCATCCGTTTGTCAGCCAGGACTTGGGCCGCGGGCAATTCACGGCTGGCGAGAACTTTGTTTTTCCCTTCCATTTCCGCCATGGAGCCGTTCTGCCCATTACGACCGAGGAACGCGATCGAATGAAAGCGGCTTACCCCTGAGATTTTGCCCGCTGTCTTCTGCAGACGGAGGCGTTAAGAGACAACACTACCGCCAGCGCTCCACCGGCGACCGATGGAGCGGTTCCCGGCGAGGAATTGCTCTAACCGCGGCGCTGATTGGCCGGGTTTTTTTGAAGTGATCCAGGCGGACTCTTTCGATCGATCAGACTCAAAGTCGTCGTCGGCTTTTGCGCCCGACTCCAGGTGATGCCGGTATAACCATCATACCATTTTTGCCCCCAATTATTTCGGGGACGGTCACCTTTGCCATATTTCGCTCCATTCATACGTCAGCACTTCCTCCGTCAAGGGCCTGGTCGGCGTCCATTGCCTCACCCGGCACTTGCTGAGTGGTTGGCAACGACCCGGTTTGCCAGGCGTTCTGGTTTTCAATTGTAGCATTCATAAATAGCCACATTTTTCGATTCTACACGAAATTGGCGCCGTTGTCTGGCGAATTTAACTGAACTTCTGGGTCGGTTGGGATAATCTGCAGCGACTTGCACCGGGGATCTTCGGGATTCCACGGTTTGGCGGGGGTTTTTTATGGAAACAGTTTTACGACGCGGCGCAGGCCGGCCTGGACATGGTTTGCGTGGGGATGTTTGACGAAGTTGACGCAGGCACGGCTGTTTTCAAGGTGAGCCGTTCACCTCCCTCTCAGGGCAGCTTTGCCACGTACGAAGGGATGCCGGCGGATTGGTATTTGTGTCTGACCGCCGAGGGCGCGAAGGAAATCCGGGGGGGAACGGCCAAATCAGCGGGGAATGCAGATCACCCCGTGAAATCGCACTGACCTTTACGACCTCGGCCGGTGCCAATCGCTTTCCCCCCGGCTGGAACGCGGCCCCGCCAGAGCCGGATTCGTGCTTGAATAATCCGGGCGTAGCGGTAGGTTCTCATCCGCGCAGATGATTGGTGGGTAAATCGGTTGAGGTACCACAACGCCAACGGTCACCGCAATGTCGGTGGAAATTTGTGGCAGTGGTTTCGAAACGTCACAAAATCTGCGGGAACAGAGGCTGGAAGGGTGGCTGAGTGGTTAAAGGCACCTGACTCGAAATCACCAATATAAGCGGGCCTGTTTTGGAACTCATTGGCCTGCAAGGGACTTCCCAAACACGAACTCAAGTTTCACTGACTGTGATGGCGTGTGGCTGGGTGGGGTGGGTGACTTGCGCCATTCGGGGCGAAGACTGCGGCAGTGGTGCCAAATGCGACGTGTGATTCTGCAATAAACGCATGGCGCACCGCCCGAAGGGCCGTGCGGCTTTGAGCCGCTCCCCCTTTGCCAAGCCTCCGGCTTTGCCGGAGGTTGCTGACTTGTTGGCTCAGGCCGCAAGCTCAAACACCACATCGCGGATATGCGCAGTTTACAGATGGCAAACCGGACGAAGAAAAGCAATTTGACGAACTGGCTGAACGAAATCCGCGATGCATTTAATAAAATATCGTTAACCATCGCGATACTACCTGTCCGTATCAAGCGTCTGATCAAGTTTGCTTTCGAAGATTCCTTTCACGACGAGGCTGGTAGAGATCAGTTTTGGCCAACCGACATAAAACGCCAAATGCGCCAGCGTTCCCCCGACTTGTGTTTTGTGGGGCCATGGCCCATGGCTCGACCAAGGTAAAGTTGCAAGAACTGCGTATAGCCGCACGCAATTATACAAGCGACAGTGGCCAGGCTGCGGTCGCGTTGCGAGCGGCCGGGCCGCAGCCAGCCTTCATGATAGAGAAGATCGTCAGTGAACTTCGCGAATCCCGGCGAAACCAGAGCGATGTTGTCTCGAATGAATCCCGTTCGAAACGATTCCTCGGGCACCACCTGCTCCAACCCCGCAGGGAGTTGCCACCCTTGAAGCGCTCAAGGGGTGACAATATGTTCATGTCGGAGTCAGCAGCTTTGACCATTTTCCGAGCAAAGCCGCACATCCTTTTTTGTCGCTTGGCGTTTCCAAGCCAACAGGGCGAAGCCGCCCAAACAGACGAGAGTCATTGTACCGGGTTCGGGGACCGCCTCGATTTGAAAGCCAGCGATGCCACCGCCATTGGCAATGTTCAGCGTCAGCGTATCGGAACTGCCGGTCAGTCCAGAGAATATGGCGTAATCGGCCGTCGGATTCGCGCTCGTTGTATCCGTCGTTTGCGTCAGCACCGCGCTGGCTCCGCTGACGGAGGGCGGCCCGATGGTTGAAAAGTCATACGTGATGCCCGCGTTCGCGCTGCCGATGGTTCCGGTGCGGTTGGCGGTGTCAGAACTGAAATAAGTTATTATGTTGTAAGTAGAATACGGAATGCCGGTAATGCTGAACACTTCCACCCCTCCGGAAACCCCGGAGGATGTGTTGGCGTATCCGCCGAGGAGACTGCGGTTGTAAGTCCCGTCGCCATCCGGCCCGCCTTCTGCGCCAATGCCCCATCCGCCATACGTTCCAGTCACCGTAAAGCCCGCGGTGGTTGCGACGTTGGTGTTGTCAAGCAAGGCGGCTACGCCGCCGCCGTTGCCCGGGTTCGAGTTGTTCCAGTTCGTGGCGAGCGCAACGCCAGCGACACCTGTTGCTGGAATGGTGTTCCCGTTGCTATCGTGCCAACTGATTATATTGGTCGCCTGAACTCCGGCGGC
>Ga0181535_10005636_pt1 | contig 13316 bp, 7 predicted proteins | sample PEATcosm2014_Bin_44_FD_119774 | JGI IMG/M metagenome (GOLD analysis project Ga0181535, IMG submission 119774) | Peatland microbial communities from MTU Mesocosm Facility, Houghton, MI, USA - PEATcosm2014_Bin17_30_metaG | ecosystem: Environmental > Terrestrial > Soil > Wetlands > Peat | place...
AGCCCATGGCGCAACAAGGTCAGAATCGCCTCCAGGCTTTCCGATGCGCCGCGCTTGCTGCCGGGCAGGTTCACGATCAGCGTCGATCCCCGCATTCCCGCCGCGCCCCGCGAAAGCCATGCGTAGGGGTTCCGCTCCGCGCCCTTCGCGCGCATCGCCTCGGCCAGCCCCGGCGCCTCACGATCGATCACGTGTCGCGTTGCTTCCGGAGTCCGATCGCGCGGGCCCAGGCCGCTTCCTCCCACGGTCAGAACAAGCTTCGCTTCTTGCCGGGCAAACTCTTCGAGGGCCGCTGCGATCGCGTTTTCATCGTCGCTCAGCAGTGCCGTCCGGATCTCCGCCTGTGGCCACTCGTGCTTGAGCAGTTCGGCTACCGCGGGGCCAGCGGTATCAACCATCAAGCCCTGCGAGCAGCGATCCGAAACGGTGATGACCGCAATCAGCATGTCCTGATTTTATTGCCTCAGCTCCTGCGCCACGCACCCAGAGCGCGCCGTCGCGTGATTTAAATCACTTTCCGCCGTGCGCACCGGCACATCCCGGCCCTTTCCCCGGTGACACGCTTGCGGGTATGAGGTGTTCGCCATGCGGGATTCCGATATCGGCCGCTGGACGCATCCGGCCACGATTCTTGTCGCCACCGACTTGGGCGATTTGGACCATCTCATGCCGTTTGCTCTCGAGCAAGCGGGCGAAACCGGTGCACAGCTGATTCTTCTCCATGTTCTTCCTGCTTCTGTCGCGGTTATTGCCGCCGACGCCTCCGGAATGCCCTACTACAACACCTCCAGCGCGTTGGAAACCGCGGAAGAGATGCTGCGGCCCTGGTGTGAAGTCGCCGCCAGACGCGGGATTCACTGCGACGAATTGGTGCGCGAAGGCCACCCCACACAGCAGATTGCAGCCGCAGCCCGTCAATTTAAAGCTGACCGCGTGCTGCTGGGGACTCGGAGCCGGAGCAAGCTCGGAAAGTTGCTCCTTGGCTCTGTCGCAGAACAAGTGCTGCGCTCGGTCTACCTCCCGGTCATAACCGTGGGACCCGAGGCTGATCTCCCGGTGGCAAGCGGCGAAGAACGTGTCGTCCTGCATGCCACCACACTTAGAGAGACCTCCCGCCCGAGCGCAGCGCTTGCCTGCCAGGTGGCCGCTACGCGAAATTCAAAACTGGTTTTGCTTCATGTTCTTCCGCCCGTCGAAGTGATGGAGCGCAAACACATGCCAACCGGGCTAGACTCGTCCGCCATAGTTGAGCTGCGCATTCTTGCTGAGGAAACGGGCGCCGGCTGCTGCTCCGCCGTCGAGCCCGTTGTGGCCCACGGCAATCCATTCATCGAGATTCTGGCTTTGGCCGCAGCGCGCCATGCCAGCCTGATCGTCCTCGGAGCGACGCGCCGCCTGGCATTCGAACATCTGACGCGGGAACGCACGATATATCGCGTGCTTTCCCACGCTCGCTGCCCGGTCCTCACGCTGCGCGAGCCCCAGGCCATGCGCGAAGAAGCTGGGGCCGAATCAGCCTTCGCCCATCATTGACGCCGAGCCGGCTATTTCAACAAGAGCCACTGCGGATTGGAACTCTGACTTATCGGTGGATGATCGATCAAGCCAAGGTTTTCAGGCGCTTTAGGCACTTGTCTTGCAAATAGTGCAGTTGGCGAAGACGCGCGAGGCCATCTGGGTTGGGGCCATCGGTCTGGGAAGCAACAATCTCGGCAGCCAACTCGTGTACCTGCCGATGTAGCGACTCGATCGCCAGCACCGCGGAGCTCGTGCCGCGCGATGACCGCTTTTCATCCTCAAGCCACATACCCACGCGGCATACGCTGGCGTCGAGCGGCGGCGGAACGGCGCGCTTGCCTTGCAGGCTTGCTTCCAGGGCTCCCAGCCACGCGCGATGCTCAACCGTTGCCAGCAGCACTGGCCGGTTTTCCGCGCGAACTACAGGCACTTCGGCCCAGCGCGGATCGGGGCGCCATGCTGCTGCCCAGGCCCGCAGGTCACGCGCCGGCATGGAGGCAGCAATGCCGAAACCCTGGGCCAGGTCGCAGCCCATTTGCAGCAGCATCAAGCCGTGCTCCGCGGTCTCAACTCCCTCCGCGATCACCTGTCTGTGAAATGCCGCAGCCAACCCAAGCACTCCTTCCAGGATGGTCAAGTTCTCGGGCTCTTCCAGCATGTCTCGCACAAAGCTCTGGTCGATTTTCAGGACGTTGGCGGGCAGTCGTTTCAGGTAGGTTAGCGAAGAGTAGCCGGTGCCGAAATCGTCCAGGCCGATGGCCACTCCGATCTCGCGGCAGGCCGTGAGCAACTGAGAAGTTCGCATCACGTCCTGCACGGCGCTCGTCTCCACCACTTCCAATTCCAAATCTGCTGGCTTTACTCGGGGATGCGCCGCGAGGTGAGCACGGAGACGATCGGCGAAATCCGGCACTTGCAGCTCGATTGCGCTGACGTTCACACTCACGGGAAGCTCGAAACCCTCGGCCAGCCACGATTCCATTTGTGTGAGCGCTGTCTCAATCACCCACTCGCCCAATTCGACGGCCAGAGGGTGGTCTTCAATCACGGGAAGGAACATCCCCGGCGGCAAAAGTCCGCGCTCCGGATGCTGCCACCGAATCAAGGCTTCCGCGCCAATCACCTTGCCGGTTCGCATGTTGACTTTGGGCTGGTAATACAGGACAAATTGCCGGGCCGCGAGAGCCTGGCGAATATGCTCGATATTCTCGTGGCGCCCGCGGACGATCTGGTCCTGGCTGGGATCGAACATGCGGAAGCAGTTGCGACCCGCCAGCTTGGCCTGGTACATCGCCTGTCCCGCCTGGCGCAGAAGCACATCGGCGTCCACGTCCTCATCCTGCGGATAGAAAGTCACGCCCGCGCTGGCCGAAACGCGCAGCATGGCCTCGCCGATCTGTGCCTCTTCGCCCGCGGCCGCAAGCAAACGGTTCAGGGTCGCCAGGCATGCGCTATTGTCTTCGAGATCGAGAATCACCGCGGCGAACTCGTCTCCGCCCAGCCGGGCCAGCGTATCGCCTTCCCGCAAGGCGCGCTTCATCCTGAATGCCAGCGCCGTCAGCAGCCCGTCTCCGGTTGCGTGGCCATAGCGGTCGTTGATCGCTTTGAAGCCATCGACGTCAAAGCAGGCTACGGCCAGCAAACCCTTCTTCCAGTGTGTATGTGCCATGGCTTGGCGCAGCCGGTCCCCGAATAGAACGCGGTTGGGAAGCCCGGTCAGCGCATCGTAGCGTGCGATGTGCTCCAGCCGCTGTTCCTTTTCTTTCAGTTCCGTGATGTCGGTGAACAGGCCCACATACTGCTCAACTTCGCCCGTGGAATTGTGGATTGCATTGATGGTGAGCATCTCCGGAAAAATGTCTCCGCTCTTTGTGCGGTTCCAGATCTCCCCTGCCCAATGGCCGTCGCGATTCAGCGAGTTCCACATGTTCTCGTAGAACTCCCCGCTGTGCAGGCCTGACTGGAGCATGCGCGGATTGAGGCCGATCACCTCTTCGCGCGCATATCCCGTGATCCGGGTAAAGGCGTCGTTCACTTCGAGAATCTTCCCCGTGCGATCGGTGATGGTGATTCCCTCGCGCGCGCCGGTAAATACTGTGGCGCCCAGGCGCAGCCGGTCGTCTGCCGCCCTTCTCTGGGTCACGTCCTCGGCAAACAAGACGATTCCGCCCACGGTGCCGTCGCCCGCCCGCCAGGGGATAACCTCCCATCGGCTCCATTCCACAGTGCCGTCCGCGCGCTCGAATCGGTCTTCGTCAGCGTGCACCCGCTCCCCTGCCAGGCCGCGCCGGTGGGCGTCCTTCCACAGTTCCGGCATGTCCGGAACCATCTCGTAATGCGACCGCCCGATAATCTCGCTCTCCGCCAGGCGGTAGTCTTCGAGCCACTTGCGGCTCACGGATATGTAGCGCATCTCGCGGTCGAACATCGCCAGCGCCACAGGCGCATGCTCGATGAATAATTGCAGCAAGTGCCTGCTCTCGTGCAGAGTTTCCTGGGCCTGTCTGGCCTCGGTAATGTCCTGGATGATGCCTGGCATCTTAACCGGGCGCCCCTCAGGGTCGAACTCCAGCCGTCCTATGCCGTGAACCCATCGCACCGCCCCGTCTCTCTTGCGAATGACCCGATACTCCCGGTCAAAGGGCTTGCGCTGGCCGAGTACTTCTTCCTTGAAATACGCGAGCGTCTGCGATCGATCGTCGGGATGGATCAGAGTAGCCCATCCATCGATGGTCCGTTCGAACTCCTTATCGATTCCGAAAATCTCGTCCATGACATCGGAACTTGTCCAGGTTCCAGTGTTTATATCGAGCGAATAGCTGCCCAGACCGGCAATTCTCTGCGCCTGCCGAAGCGTCTCCTCGCTCTCGCGCAGGGCTGTGTCCGCGCGCTTGCGCTCGGTGATGTCCTGAGCTGTGCCCCGGAAGAACTTCGGCTCGCCGCGCTCATTGAATTCCACCCTTCCCAGGCTGTATATCCAGCGCACCTCCCCGTCGGAGTGGCGAACAATGCGATACTCTCCTTCGAACTGCTCTCTCTTGCCCAGGACTTCTTCCGCGAAATAGGCCGTCAACTTCTCGCGATCACCGGGATGGACCAGAGCAAACCATCCTTCGTGGGAGCGCTCAAATTCATCGTCGATTCCAAGCAGCTGGTTCAGCACTGGTGAGCTCGTCCAACGCCCGGCGCCGACCTCCACGCAATAGCTGCCCAAGCCCGCAATCCTCTGCGTCTCCTTCAGAGATTCCTCGCTCTCGCGCTGCGCAGCGTCCGCGCGTTTGCGCTCGGTGATGTCCTCGGAGAAAATGATGATCCCACCCACGTGGCCGTCCCCGGCAAACCAGGGTCGGATCTCTCTTCGTAACCACTGCGTGCTGCCGTTAGCTCTCGGAAGAGCTATTTCGCCCAACTGCACGACCTTGCCCGATAGCGCTATGCCATGCAATTCCCTAAAACTCTCTGGCAGCTTGGGAAAAATCTCATAGTGAGAGTGTCCGATCAGTTCGCGGCCATCGAGGTCGTGGATCTCCAGCCATTTGCGGCTTACGGCAACGTAGCGCATCTCCCGATCGAACATGGCCAAAGCAACGGGTGCATGCTCGATGAACAGTTGCAGCAAGTCTTCCCGCTCCCTAAGCTTCAGGCTGTCCTCAATTTGCGGGGTAATGTCCGGAGCGATCCCGAAGATGCCGGCAACCGCTCCGTCAGGCCCGGTGATCGGGTACTTGCGGTCGTCAATCCAATGGGTCGATCCATCCTGCGCCGCAAGCTGCTGCACGCGGTGGACACGCTGGTTCTCGGTAAGAGCCTGCGCCTCCAGTTGGTACGACACATCGGCGACGGCTTCGGGGAAGATGTCGTAATCCGTCTTTCCCACAAGCTGCGCTGGATCCTTCGCTGTTTCTGTCAGAAACGGGACGGCGCGGCTCGCCGCCAGGATCACATGATTGCGGTTTTTGACGTAGATCTGGTCGTCCGTATGCTCGATGAGGGCTTTGAAGCTCCTCAACAGAAATGTGTCGCCAGGCTCGGCCACATTTCGCGCGTCCTCTAGAGTCAGCTCGAGGACCACGTTCTTCCCGGTGCGGGCCGGTTTCTTCGTGAAGTGGCCTTTCACGCAACGGATTCGCCCATCGGCGTGACGCAGTCGAACATTGATAGAGCCGGATGGGATTTCAAGACAGTTTGAAAAAACGTTTTCCGCAATCCCTGCATCATCCGAGTGGATCAAATCCCTTAAATTGACCTTGGCTGTGAGGAGTTCGTGCTGGCTATATCCGAGCAAGACTTCAGTGCCGCCCCGGACAGACACCAGCCGCGGCGGGTCGCTTGATGCGAAGCAGAAGGTGGGGTTCGTCATTGGGCCCGGGGCCTCTGCGTCCGTACATGCTCGCGTCCGGGAGCCTAACATAACGTAAATTCCACAAGCAATCAAAATCGTAGTTCATAACGCCAACCAGTGCGTCGTCCCGGTCTTGCAAGCCGTATTGACTTTCCGGCTCTGGCACAGAACCGACAATGATTGACCATATTGGATAACCCCGAAATGTCCGGTTCATATCCGCTCCCAAACGCCTTGTTCTTCCTGCATCTCACCATCCCGCGCGCGGGCAGAATGCGCAGGATATAGGTGCTCACGCTTCAGCAAACGCCGCATGAACCAAATCATGCACTCGTTATCCACGAGTTTTTAGTTACTGCATCGGTTCCAGTGCGTTTATTCGCGCGCAGTCTTGGCATAATCGCAGAGGGAAAGATTCCTCCGTGATTGTTCCAAGAACTTTCGTCTGGGTCTGACCTGCGGTTCGGGTCTCGGCCGGAAATCTGAGTTCAGCATCCGCATCCTGGATCTGAGCGCGCAACCGGGATCGAAAGGTTCACCTGGGGGAGCATCCAAGCGTGACCAGTTATAGCCGTCAGGACGTTCTGCGCATCCTTGAAATCAGCGCCCGCCAACTGCAAGCATGGGAACGAGCCGGGCTGATTCCTCAGCAGGAGCTTTATACCTTTCAGGATCTCGGGCAACTGCGCACTCTGCGCTCACTGCGCGAAGACGAAGTGCCTGCGGCCTCGATCCGCGAATCCATTCTGGCTATGAAAGCCGTCGCCGGCATGAGCAACCCGCTGCTTGAGGCCTGCGTGGTGCGCACGGGGACGCGACTTGCCTTTCGTCATCATGGCGCCATGGTCGACCCCATCCGCCGCCAGTTGCTCTTCGACTTTGAGCGCATGGGAGGCCCGCAAAATAGCGCTTCTGGCCCGCCGGCCCTGCGTCCCATCGGCGCGCCCGACGTGCGCGGCCTCCAGGACCGCTTCCATGCCGCGGTTCAAGCCGAGGAAGCCGGCGAAAAGCAACGCGCCATCAGTCTTTACCAGGAGATTCTCTCCATCGATCCGCAGTATGCGGCGGCCTGCATTAACCTCGGCACACTCTTCTTTCACCTGCGCCAGTTCGGCCGCGCGGAAGAGCTCTACCGCCGCGCCACAGAAGCCGACCCCGGATATGTGCTCGCCTACTTCGACTTGGGCAACGTGCTCGACGAGCTCGAACGTATCGGCGAATCCATCGCCGCTTACCTCAAGGCCGTCACTCTTTCGCCTCGCTACGCCGACGCGCATTACAACCTGGCCCTCGCTTACGAGCGCACCGGCGAGCATCGCAATGCGCTGCGCCATTGGCGCGCCTACGTCAAGCTCGACAACCGCGGTCCCTGGGCCGACCACGCCCGCGGCCAGATTAGCAAGCTCCTCGCCCGCGAAGGGCTCGCCATCGCCTCCCGCGCCGACCACTTCGTGGCTCCGCGCAAAGGCAGAGCCGCGCTCGAGCTCGTCTAGCAGAATCTGTCCGCGGCATGACTTGCCGCCTCCGCTACCGCTGCAATGTGCGCCGGGCGCGTTCGGCAGCAGCCGCCCACTATCTGCGCTCCGGCTTTGAACCACTTCTTCGCGTGCACACCGAACTCCGCCGGATCGGTCATCCCAGTCCACGATCGCCGCGTTGCATCCCATCCCTCGCCTGAATTCGGATAGACAACAATCGGCTTGTCCGAACCCGCCTGCAACTCGCCGATCAGCGCGGGAATCCACTTGGGCGGGACGCAGTTCACGCCGATAGCTATCGTTTGCGGAAAAGACGCAACCAGAGCGGCGCAATCGGCGACCCGTTCGCCGTGCGAAACATGCTTTTCATCGCGGCACGAAAAGCTGAACCAGGCGCGAAGGTGAGGCCACGGCGCCAAAGCCTCGCCCACCGAGCGCGCTTCTTCGAGTGACGGAAAAGTCTCAAACGCGAGCAGATCGGGAGCTTGCGAGCCCGTGGCGCCGGCGAACACCTCGATGCGCTCGCGGTGAAAGCGAACCAGGTCGTCGTAGGAGCAATCGTAATTTCCGTGGTACTCGCCACCATTGTGCAGTGCCGCGCCATACGGCCCAAGTGACCCGGCCACAACAACGCGCCGATCCGGAAACTCCGCAACCGCTTGCCGCGCCAGCTCGACGGATCGCAATAATGCCGCGTCGGCCTGCTCGGCGGTCATCCCAACCTCCCGGTAGCCCATCCGCGAAACCTGGTAACTGCATGTGGCGATGCACTCGGCGCCCGCTTGAACGTAAGCGCGATGCACGGCGAGCAGCTTTTCCGGCTCGTCCTCCAGCACGTGCGCCGACCACAAGGGCCCGTCGATGCGCGCGCCCGCATATTCGAGTTCTGTCGCCAGCCCGCCATCAATTACATGAATGCCGTCGAGGATGCTCATGGGAGATTCCGACTCCTGGTTTTTTGCTTTGCCTGGGGGCAGCTCGCTGACATCCACGCTGGATATGGTTCTGGAGCCATCCGCTATCCATTTGTTCGCGCTACCCCCCCCATACTATTTGAAGCTAAGTGGTTTATTTTCAATGACTTGTACCTTTTTCGCGCGCCCGTAATCAGCAGATTCCAAAGGGTTTATACGCAACCTTAGCCTTCTAAAAGACTTACGGCCAGGGATGATCCGTAGACCGTGAGTCGTGGACCATGGTTCGATTGCGAGCATGAGACTATTGTGCACTTAAAGGGCGTAATTATCGGCAAACTTGGAAGAACTTGGAGTTGGGAATAGAGAACAGGTAATAAAGGACTTACGGCGGCGACGCGGATTTATTTTGGCCGAGGAGGCTTGACACCTGTCGAGGAACACTCAGGCGCCGAGTGACAGTTTGCACGGAGTGGGACGGTCGTGAAAGGCGGTCGGGGAGATTGGGGAGCCTTCCGTCTGTCGCCAGTTTCCACTATTAGCTGGCGGCGTCTTTCTGACGGGTGGCCTTCACAGCCGATAACAGGCCAATGCCGATCATCACGATTGCGCCCACAAGAATCCAGCGCGAAGGCATATGCACCAGGTGGGCGGCGTAGACAAGTCCGGCAATGACGATTGCGTAGCCAGCAGCATAAAGTCCGAATGACATGGGATCCCCTTGGCCAGTTCCTGTGCAATCTCGCGGAATCTCGCACACGATTCCAGCCTCGCACGGCAATCGCCAGGAGTCTGAGCAGTACAGACCAGCTCTTGCGTTTCCGAAGCAGGCGTATTCCGGCCAGGCGTCTGCGAGGCCGAATGCTTTTTCAGGATGCTTCTCAGGCTGGAGGTCGAATCGCAGTTGAAGGAACTGACAGCTAAAGGCTAATGGCTAATAGCTCCTGTTAAACCTTCTGCGTCCGATGTACTTGCCGCACGCCTTCTACTCGCCGTAGTCCCAGCACCATGCGGTTCAGGTGGCGCACATCCTCGGCTTCCACCACGAACTCGATGATCGCTTCGCCCTCTTCGTCGCGGCTCAAATCCACGGCGCGAATGTCGGTGTTCTCGTCGGAGATGACGGCGGTCAGCTCTTTTAGCATTCCCGTCCGATCTTCGCAGTGCACGGTAATCTTGACCGGGTAGCGCTGCGGTTGGCCGACGCCTTCGGCCGCGCGCGACCACTCCACGTTGATGCGCCGGTCGCTCTCGTAAAGCAGGTTCTGAACGTTGGGGCAACTGCGCGCGTGCACGGCGACGCCCTTGCCGCGCGTCACGTAGCCCACAATCTCCTCGCCGCGAATGGGGTTGCAACATCGAGCGCGATAAACGAGAAGATCGTTCTGGCCCTCCACCTGCAGCGAGTCCGAACCGGTGAGATGCAGCCTGCGCACCGCGTCCGTCATGGCCGCCTCGCCCGATTTCGGCGCCGTGCTGGGCTCGGTCTCGGGCGGGGCTGCGAAGCCGGGCGCCAGTTTCCCTAATAACTGGTGCGCGGAATTCTTGCCTTGCCCCAGCGTGGCCAGCAGGTCGGCGGCCGTGGCCACGCCGAATTCCTGCGCGATCCGCCCCAGATCCTGATCGCCGATCTGCGCCATCGGCACTTTGAACTTGCGCGCCTCGCGCTCCAGAAGTTTCCTGCCGATATCCACCGCTCGCAGCCGCTGATCTTCGTTCAACCAGTGCTTGATCTTGTTACGCGCACGCGGGCTTTTGACGAACGTGAGCCAGTCGCGGCTCGGTTTGTGATCTTTCTGCGTGACAATCTCGACGATGTCGCCCGTGCGCAGCTTGGTGCGCAGCGGCACCATGCGGCCGTTGACCTTTGCGCCGACGCACGAGTGGCCCACGTCCGTATGAATGGTGTAAGCGAAGTCGACCGGCGTCGCCCCGGCCGGAACCACCACAACCTTTCCCTTCGGCGTAAAGGTGTACACCTCGTCGGGATAGAGGTCCATCTTCAGGCTGGAGAGGAATTCGTTGGGATCCGTCATCTCCTTCTGCCACTCGACAAGCTGACGAATCCAGTTCAACCGCTCCTCGTCGCGCGCTGTTACCACGCCGCCGCTCGCTTTGTACTTCCAGTGCGCCGCAATTCCTTCTTCGGCGATCCGGTGCATTTCTTCGGTACGAATTTGCACCTCGAATTGGTGGCCGCTGGCGCTCATCACCGTGGTGTGCAGCGACTGGTAACGGTTGGCCCGAGGAATGGCGATGAAGTCCTTGATGCGTCCCGGCACCGGCCGCCACAGCGTGTGGATCATCCCGAAGACCGCATAGCACGATGCCACATCATCGGTGATGACGCGAATGGCCAGCAGGTCGTACACCTGGTCGAAAGAAACTTTAGTGCGCTCGATCTTCTGGTGGATGGAGTAGAGGCGCTTGATTCGCCACTCCACGCGAGCCTTGATGCCGTTCTCTCTGAGCTGCTCTGCCAGCGTGTCTTCCACGGTGCGCAGGAACTGTTCTCCATCTACGCGCCGAGCCTCAACCGCAGCCGAAACCTGCTCGTAACTCACCGGGTCGGTGTACCGGAACGCCAGATCCTCCAGCTCGCCGCGAACTTTGCCCATGCCCAGCCGGTGCGCCAGTGGAGCGTAGATGTCCAGCGTTTCGCGCGCAATCGCCTCCTGCCGTTCCGGCTTCAGATGTTCCAGGGTGCGCATGTTGTGCAGCCGGTCGGCCAGCTTGATCAGCACCACGCGCACGTCACTCACCATGGCCAACAGCATCTTGCGCACGTTCTCGGCCTGACGGTCTTCGCGGTTGGCAAACTGGATCTTGTCGATCTTGGTTACGCCCTCAACGATGTGCGCCACCTGGTCGCCGAACTTGTCTCCAATCTCTTCGCTGGTCGCCGGCGTGTCTTCCACGGCGTCGTGAAGGAGGGCCGCAGCCACCGCGGTCGCATCCAGCTTCATCTCCACCAGCACCTCGGCCACTTCGAGCGGGTGCACAATGTAGGGCTCGCCTGAGGCGCGCGTTTGTCCCTTGTGATGGGAAACGCAGAACTCCCAGGCCTTTCGAATCAATGAGATATCTTCGTTTGGCCGGTTGGCCTGCGCCTGCTTCAGCAGAGCTTCAATGCGCCCCTCGATGGAGCGCTCATCCGTCGGCCGGGACAATGTTGTTGAGGAGGGAACAACTGTCTGCGCAGGGAACTCCCGTGTGCTCGAATCCTCTGCCGGAATGGTCTGCCGGACAGTCGCCATGCTTTATTATAGGCCGCTTCATTTCGCCGCGAGTGAATGGGTCCACCATCGATCGTCGCATCCGCCTGCGGAATGCCACCCATCCCATAGAGCCGGTTCAATTTGGTCAGGACGATGTCCTGAACGCACGCTGGTAACCAGCGGAGCGGCCCCATGTGCCACTCGTCACATCCCGGCACGCAAAAAAGGAGGAAATTGAATTCCCCTGGAGGTCAAGAACCGAGGAAAACATGGCGAAAAACCTCTTTTTTGCCGCTTTGGCCCTGGCCCTTCTGGCCGGCATCGGACATGCGAATCAATCGACCTCGACGAGGGTTGTCATTCCGGTCAGCAAGACTTCAGCCTCCAACGGCAAGCAAATGTTCGTAAACTACTGTGCCCCGTGCCATGGGGTGGACGGCAGGGGACAAGGCCCAGTGGCCGCAGCTCTGAAGAAGCAACCCGCGAACCTGGCTCTCCTGGCGAAAAACAACGGGGGAAAGTTTCCCTCCACTCACATTGTGTCGGTGCTCCAGTTTGGTGCGGCCAATCCCTCGCATGGATCTGCCGAAATGCCCGTCTGGGGCCCAATGCTTGGCAACATGGATACCACCAGCGCCGAGGCCAATGTGAGGGTTCTCAGGATCAGCAATCTGAGCGCGTACCTGCAGACGTTGCAGACAAGGTAACTTCCCGCTCCATCGTTCCCATTCCTAGGCCTGATACTGGAAAAGGAACCGATGCCGAAACGGGATAACTCGAAGGTTGGCTCAAAGCCGGAAGCGCGCCGCGAAAAAGCGCCTGCCACGTTCGCCTCAACGCGCGAGCGCACTGCTCCGCCCGCGGCACGTCGATCGCCGGCGAAACGCGCGCCTGCGCCGTCCCGCGTTGTTTCGCCAAGAGCCACGGGCACGCAACGCCAATCTGCGCCGACACCGGTCGCGCCGAGCCAGGCCCACGCCGCTCCGCCCGGCGCCGTTGTGACCCGCCGCGCATCGGATCGACTCCGCGCCGGCCATCTTTGGGTCTACGCGTCCGACATTGTCTCAGTGACGTTGCCAAATCCAGAAGAAGTGCTGATCCCCGTCGCCGACAACCGCGGTCTGCTTTTGGGCACGGCGTTCTACAGCCCGACGTCGCAAATCGCGCTGCGCCTCATCTCGCGCGAAGCCCTCGACGAGTCCGCATGGCTCAAGCTGCTTGCCTCGCGCCTGCGCGCGGCCATCGCACGCCGCAAGCCGCTGCTCGACGCCGCCAATGACGCCTGCCGCCTGTGCTTCAGCGAGGCCGACGAGTTGCCGGGCCTTATCGCCGACAAATACGCGGACCTCGCGATCGTGCAGTTCCTGGCCAAAGGATTGTTGGCCAATGGAGTGCGCGAGACTTGCGTGCGCGTTCTGCGCGAGGAGCTTTCGCTCGCGGCGATTCACGAGAGGCCCGACCCGCGTATTCGCGAGTTGGAAAGCCTGCCCGCACCCAGCATCGATCCGCTCTGGCTCGCCGATCCTGGAAAACTGGTCGCCGCTACGGAGTTTCACCTTAACGGCCTCGTATTCAACTACGATGCTAACGCCGGACAGAAAACCGGTGCATTTCTCGACCAGCGAGCCAACTACGCTGCTGCACGCGACTGGGCGCAGCGCATAGGCGTCGTGAATCGGGAGTCAGGCGGCCGCGCGCTCGACGTTTGCTGCTACCAGGGCGGGTTCGCTCTGCATCTCGCTCAGGTTTGCCGCCGGGTCACAGGCATTGATGTCTCGCGTGCCTCGCTCGAAGTGGCAGAGCGAAATCTCCAGGCCAATCGCTCGCAGATCTCCGCGGAAGTTGA
>Ga0181535_10005639_pt1 | contig 13311 bp, 10 predicted proteins | sample PEATcosm2014_Bin_44_FD_119774 | JGI IMG/M metagenome (GOLD analysis project Ga0181535, IMG submission 119774) | Peatland microbial communities from MTU Mesocosm Facility, Houghton, MI, USA - PEATcosm2014_Bin17_30_metaG | ecosystem: Environmental > Terrestrial > Soil > Wetlands > Peat | place...
CGTCACCGAACCCTGGAACAAAGCCGTCCATCCCTACCCCCACGTCGTGCGCGGCGGTTCCTGGCAGGATGATGCCGACAAACTGCGCAGCGCCTGCCGCCGCGGCTCCAGTTCCGACTGGAAAATGCAGGACCCCCAATTGCCCAAGAGTGTCTGGTATCACACCGACGCTCAATTCGTCGGTTTCCGCATCATCCGCCCCCTCAAGACACCCACCGCCGCCGAGATGGATAAATACTGGCACAGCGGCGTCGAAAAGGATTAACGTAAACAGCGTGAAACCGTGATATGAGACGCGCATTGCTTGTCATTCTTCTCACGGGTTGGCAATCGGCCTTCCTGCTTCAGGCCGCGCCGTTGCGTGTGGCGGCGTTCAGTTGCGACGCCACGCCGCCGCTGGGCGAACCGATGATCTGGGCGACAAAACTGGATGCGGTCGTCACGCCGCTGCTCGCAAAAGGAGTGGTGCTGGAGGACGGAACCAACCGATATGTGCTTTGCTCGTTCGATTGGTGTTTGATTGGCAACGAATCGGAATCCTTGTTCCGCGAAACGCTCGCCCAGGCCGTAGGAACGCTGCCATCCCGCGTTTCGGTCCATAGTGTGCATCAACATGCCGCGCCCTACGCAGACGAGGGCGCGTATCGGTTGCTGGATGCCGCGCCCAATCCGCTGCCGCATCTCAGCGCCAGTTATTTGGAACAATTGCGCGGCCAACTCGCCGCCGCAGCCGGCGGGGCGGCGAACAGTCTCGAGGTGTTCGACCGCATTGGCTTGGGACAGGCGCGCGTGGATCGGGTGGCTTCGGCGCGGCGTATCCGGAACGCGAACGGGAAACCGCTGATCCGCTATAGCGGCAGTGGAAAGGATAAAATGATGGCTGACGCGCCGGAGGGTGATGTCGATCCAATGTTAAAGACGGTAACATTCGCGCATGGCGACAAGCCGCTCGTGCGACTGCATTTCTATGCCACGCATCCGCAGACATTTTGCTGCGATGGCCGGGCCTCGGCGGATTTCATCGGCGAAGCCCGCGAGGATTTGGAGAAGACCGAGCATGTGCCGCAGATTTATTTTACCGGCTGCGCCGGCGACTTGACGGTCGGAAAATATAACAATGGTTCAGCCGAGGCGTATGCCGGCCTCAAACAACGCTTCGGCGATGGGTTGAAAGCGGCAATCGCCGCCACGCGCTTCGAGCCGGCCCATAAAATTCACTGGCGGACTGATGCCATGACTTTTCCCCTCCGCGCCGGCAAGGACAAGGTCGTTGCCGAAAGCAAAGCGTGGCTCAACGACCCCAAACAAACCGACGGACTGCGTGTTTACAGAGGCGCAATGCGGCTTGCGTTCGTCGAACGTCTGAACCGTCCGGTCACGGCCAGCTCGCTCCAACTGGGTGATGTCTGGATCGTGAATCTCCCCGGAGAGCCAATGCTCGAATTTCAGCGCTTTGCGCAGAGTTTGCGTCCAAAACAGTTCATTGCGGTTGCCGGCTATGGCGATACCGGGACGGAATATATTTGCACTGACCAGGCGATTGCCGAAGGCGGCTACGAGCCGCTGGCGTCAAACGTCGGCCGGGGTTCGGAGCAGGTGCTTCGGGAAGCAATCAAAAACCTCCTGGCGAAAGATTCAGAAGCAGGCGGAACAAAAGTGATACGGAAGTAAATTCCAACCAGCCGGGTCTTGTGTTTTGCGATTGAATAGCGCAGGCTGCCGACGAGTCGAAATTTTAATCTATGAGCCAGAATATTGTCCGACCTGATTTTACACGGCGTGATTTTCTTAAAACATCTTCCACCCTTGTCGCTGCCGCCGCCCTCGCCCCAAGGGTGTTTGCCGCCAATGATGAGACTCTGAAAATTGCCCTCGTCGGCTGTGGCGGCCGCGGCTCCGGCGCGGCCAACCAGGCTCTCAGCACGGCTGGCCCCGTCAAACTCGTCGCCATGGCTGACGCCTTCCGCGACCGCCTCGACGACAGCTACAACGCCCTTAAAAACCAGCACGCTGACCGTGTCGATGTGGCTGAAGAAAACAAATTTGTCGGCTTTGACGCCTACCAACACGCCATCGCTTTGGCTGATGTCGTCATACTCGCCACCCCGCCCGGTTTCCGCCCCACGCACTTGGAGGAAGCCGTCCGCCAGGGCAAACATATCTTCACTGAAAAACCCGTTGCTGTGGACGCCCCCGGCGTGCGCAAGGTGCTTGCCGCCGCCGCCAAACAGAAAAATCTCAAAATCGGCGTCGGCCTCCAGCGCCGTCATCAACTGGGTTATCTCGAAACCATCAAACGCCTCCATGACGGCGAAATCGGCGAAATCACTTCCATGCGCTGTTATTGGAACGGCGACGGCGTCTGGACGCGCGCCCGCAAGGAACTCGAAGCCAAGGCCGGACGCCCCTTGACCGAAATGGAATATCAAATGCGCAACTGGTACTATTTCGTCTGGCTTTGCGGCGACCACATTTGCGAGCAGCACATCCATAATCTTGACGTGATCAACTGGGTCAAGCGGGGCCATCCTGTCCGCGCCTGGGGCATGGGCGGACGCGAGGTCCGCAAAGGCCTGGATCACGGGGAAATCTTCGATCACCATTTTGTCGAATTTGAATATGCCGACGGCAGCCGTTGCAGCAGCCAATGCCGCCACATCCCCGGCTGTTGGGATTCCGTCTCCGAATCAGTGGTCGGCTCCAAGGGCATCTGCGATGTCAGCGGGCACACCATCCGCTCAGGTGCCAAGGCCGAAACGCTGGAAATGGAACGCCATCGTAAAGCCACCTGGCATTTCACCACGCCCGGGGCCAAAGACCCTTACCAGCAGGAACACGACGACCTCTTCGCCGCCATCCGCAACGACACTCCTTACAATGAATTGGAATCCGGCGCGCACAGTTCCATGACCGCAGTCATGGGCCGCATGGCGACTTATTCGGGCAAGGAAATTTCGTGGGATGCCGCCTTGAATTCGCAGATTGACACCATGCCCAAAACCCTCGCCTGGGACGCGCCCACCCCCGTCAACCCGGACAAGGACGGCTACTATCCCATCGCCATTCCCGGCGTGACGGTGACGGTTTAACCGGAGTCAATAAGAAATCAGACGCTTTCCAGAATCGCCACCGCCGCCGCCTGGCCGGCGGTGTGGCTCAGGCTGAGGTGGACTATTCGTCCGCCTCGCGCCTGCAACAGCGCTTCGCCCTTGCCGTGCAGCACCACGTACGGCTCGCCCGATTCTTTCCGGCAAATTTCCATGTCCTGCCAGCCCAACTCCCCGCCAATCCCCGTCCCGAACGCTTTTGAAATCGCTTCCTTGCCCGCAAAACGCGCCGCAAAAAAAGGCCCGGGCGTCTTGTGCAAAAGACAATAGGCCATCTCGGACGGTCTCAGTATCCGCTTGAGAAAACGGTCGCCAAACCTCCCGCAGGCCGCTTCCACCCGCGCCACGTCAATTATATCTATTCCGGTGCCAAGTATCAAAATCGCAAAGCCGGGTTCAGGGTTTTTCGAGTTCTTTCATCGCCAGCAGCATCTCCCGCACCGCCGTCGCCAACCCCGCCACCACCGCCCGGCTGATGATGCTGTGTCCAATGTTCAATTCGACCAGGTAAGGCACTGGCTTTATCGCCGCCAGATTCCGGTATGTCAACCCATGTCCGGCATTGACCTTCAAGCCCAGGTCATGCGCCTGACGCGCCCCGGCTGCCAGCCGCTTGATTTCTTCCTCCCGCTCGCGCTCGCGATGAAAATTCTCCGCAAAGGCCCCCGTGTGCAGCTCGATGAATTGGCTCCCCACCCGCCCCGCCGCTTCAATCTGCGCCGGATCAGGCCCGATAAAAAGACTCACCTGAATTCCGGCGTCGTTGAATTTCTTGCGCATGTCCGCCAGCGCCGGCCAATGGCCCGCCACGTCCAGGCCGCCTTCCGTCGTCACTTCCTGGCGGCGTTCCGGCACCACGCAAACGATGTCCGGTTTTAGTGCGAGCGCAAAAGCGACAATCTCCGGCACATTGGCCATTTCTAGGTTGAGCCGCGTTTTGATGACTTCGCGCAATTTCCGAATGTCCCGATCCTGCATGTGCCGCCGGTCTTCCCGCAAATGCGCCGTGATGCCGTTCGCCCCCGCCGCCTCGCAAATCAGGGCCGCCTCGACCGGATCCGGTTCGCCGCTCTCGCGCCCTTTGTAGCGCGCTTCGCGCACCGTGGCCACGTGATCAATATTAACACCTAGTTTAAGCATAAGACCTCAATGACGCGGCAAGCCCGGCCCGGTGATCTTCGCTTGCGGAAGCAGACTCCAATCCACCGGCCCGGATGGCGTGTCGCTCAACACATGCGCAAGCATCACCAGTTCCAGACTCGAAAATACTAACGGCGAATTCCGCGTGACGGTTACTTGATTGGCGGCGGTCTTCGTGACCTCCGTCACGGTGTTGCCCAATACCGGCACCAGCGTCACCAGCCAGTTCTTTTCCACTTTCAGACGCCCCGCAACATCGCCCCCCCGCGCCGACGCCCCGGTTTCTATCCCGAATGCCTGCAATAGCGGCGTCACCTGTGTCAAGGTCATCAATGGTGCCAACCGCCGCCCGGTCAATTCCCAGTCGTAATAGACCAGGTCTTTGCGGCCCATGAACTGATCCCACAACGCCGCCGACGCCGGACGCAACCCCGGGGTCAGCGGAAACAAACCCGCCACCATGAATTCCCCGTCCTCCTTCGGCGCCGCGAACACGGTCGGCGCGACAATCGGCAGCTTCGACCAAATAAGTTGCCCCCCCTTCGGCTGCCACTGCAACTTCGATCCGTTCAGCGCTTTGAGGCTGGGATTCAGTGCGCTGGTGGCTGCCGCGGCCAGGCCCGCCATCTTGCCGCCCGGATTGCTTTCCGGCCACGCCACGTAATATTGAAAAGGCATTTGCCCCATCGACCAGCAATAAAACTGGCTCCGCAACGGATTGCTCGGAAATGACGCCAGTGTCCGGTCGGATTTAAGAAACGGCTCCACATCGACGCCCGTCGTGAAACTCGTCAGTGGCTCCAGCACCATGTTCTTCGGCGCGATCCGGGTCTGCGCCTGCCATTGGATGGCCTCCGGATAATATACCTGACAGGTCATGTGAAACCCGCCGTACTCCGGCTTGATGACAATTTGCGTCCGCCCCAATTTGAGCGGGCAGGACGACAATGGCGCCCAATTCGCCAATCCCGGCCAATCCACATCCGCCGTAAAACAATCCCCCGCCAGCGCCGCGACCGGCCGCCCCGTTTTCTGAATCTGTTGCAAGTAAGCCAGCCGCACCCCGGCCAGACTCTCGCCTCTTCCCGCCACCAGCCAACCCCCGGCCGGCACCATCCAAAAAGTGTCCCCCGCCCCGTTGTTCCATTGCCAGCCCGAATAAGCCGCCACCGGCAGCGGCCCGCCCGGCCCGTGATTGATCGCCTTTAAATCCTGCTCCCACGCCTTCGCCTGCTCCGCAGTCAGACGCGCCGCCAGCACAAATTCGAGCGGACGGCCCGCCACCCCGCCCACGCTCGCCGCCGATTCCACCCGCGTCAGATTGTCAATTAAATAATGAACCGCGTCCAACGTCCGCGCGCCGTCTTGAAAATGAAACGACCCCGCCATCGCCGCCGACAGCCGGGCCAGGGCCAGATTTTCAAAAGCCGCCGTCGTTTTCAGCCCAAACACCTTCCGGGCCGAATCCAGGTTGGGGTCCTGCGCCAGAGCCGGCGCCCCCGCGAAATGATATTGCAAAACAACCTTGCCCGGCTGTCCCGCCGCCGCGCCGGAAAAAGAGAGACAGACCACCGCCGCACCGGGGCATAACCATCGGAAAAAGGATTTGAAAATTCGCATATAAGATGGTTTTCATTGCCAGAATCACCGCCCCTTGGCAATCGTTTTCCAGAAAATCTTTCTCCCCGTCCCTCTCATTATCTCAATCCTGATCTTAATCTTCCCCTCCGTCCCATTCAGTGCATCCCCCGCCAAAAACTAACTTGCAAAACACCATCATCAGCCCAAAATCGGCTTCGAATTCCGTCATATACGCAAATGCTTGTTCGGACTGCTAATTTCAGTTTGCGAGGGGTTACACGAATTGAATTGGTCGTGGTCGCGGTCGTCATTGTCGTGCTGCTCTCAATGTTTCTGCCCATAGTCAAGGTGAAGGGCAAGGCGGAGAGAATCGATTGCGTGAACAACCTAAAGCAAATTGGCATGGCAGAACGCGCTTGGGTTAACAATAGCAACGACCTATATCAGGTTTTCTCAAGGACCAACGCTGGGACGTATTGCTGGGCCTTTTACGCGATTATAGCAAAAGATTCGAAGCAATCACCAAAGACTTTTGTATGCCCTTCCGACGAACGGCGTTCAGCCGCATTTTTCACCAGAGGCGGAACGACGAATGACGCTGGCGTTGGCCCTTTCACGGACAACAGCATGGTTTCCTATTTTATTAATCCAGAAAAAAACGATGTAAATCCCCAGAGCATTCTTGGCGGTGATCGCAATCTCGGTCCAGGCACTGTTCCTGGTCTCGATTATGGATACTCGCCCACCAACGGACATGGGAACGATGTTTTGGTTAGCCCCCCTGTTTGCTGGTCGCTAAAGATGCATTCTGCCGGAAATGCGTCAGGAGCTGGAAATATATTGCTGGCAGATGGCAGCGCCCAACAGTTGACCTCAAAGGGGTTCAACGAAAACTGGCTGCCCAATGCCCTAAGTGTGTCAAGTAATCATTTGGGTATCCGTTTTGTCTTCCCCTGATTTTCCATCCCCGCGTAGCGGAACGGAATGAAGTTGCAAATTCGCCGCTGCCAGCTCAGCTTTGGCGTCCCGGCATTTTAAAAGCAAATCCCGGGCGATGACTGTGAAAACAATATCAACGATTTATTTTGTATTCATTTTACTGGTCTGCAACTCATTTGCCCAGGAAACCAAACCGCCGGTGCGGCTTGCCATAGTCGGCCTGAATCACGACCACGCCTCGGGATTCATCCCGCGACTTAAAGAGCAACAGGATGTGCAATTGGTCGGCATTGTGGAAACAAACCATGATCTGATCGCCCGTTATTCAAAGCGGTTTCATCTGGCCTCGAACCTCTTTTACCCGAATCTCGAAACACTTTTCACCCGGACGAATCCGCAGGCGGTGGCCATCTTCACCTCGACCTTCGAGCATGAGCGGGTGGTGAAATTTTGTGCGGCGCGGAACGTGGTGGTCATGATGGAAAAACCGCTGGCCGCGAACAAGAAACAAGCGGACGCGATTGATGCCGCCGTGAAAAAAAGCGGCATTCAATTGATCGTGAATTATGAAACGACCTGGTATCCCGGAAATCAGGCCGCCTACACGATGGTTCACGACGAACATCAAATCGGCGATATTCGCAGGATGGTCTTCCATGACGGCCACAGCGGACCGAAGGAAATAGGCTGCTCAACCAATTTTCTCGCCTGGCTGACCGATCCGGTTCTCAATGGCGGCGGCGCGATCAATGACTTTGGCTGTTACGGCGCAGATCTGGCAACCTGGTTCATGGATGGACAGAAACCGCTTTCCGTTTTCGCCACGGCACGGCACATCAAACCGGACATTTATCCGAAGGTCGAGGATGACGCGACCATTGTGCTGACTTATCCAAACGCCGAGGTGATTCTTCAACCTTCCTGGAACTGGCCTTTTTCCTGGAAGGACATGGAAGTTTACGGGCAAACCGGTTACGTATTGGTGACACAGTCAAATCTGTTGCGGGTGCGAATCTCAAAAAAGTCCGATGAAACAGAAGTCACGCCGCCGTCCGTTGCCGGCGCAAACTCCAATCCGCTTTCATATCTCGCCGCCGTCGTGCGGGGAGAAATCAAGCCAACCGGACTTTCATCGCTCGAAGTGAACAAGATCGTGGTGGAAATTCTCGACGCGGCGCACCGGTCTGTGCAAACGGGCAGGCAGATCAATCTTTGAAATGGCCCGTGGCCGTTGAGATTTTTTTTGGTTGCTTTTGCGCGGTTGACGATGTTCTTTGGCTCCCATGTTGCGCCGATGCATAACGCTTTGGTTTCCCCTGTTTTTCTGGATGGTTGTCATTTTCGGCGCTTCCACCAGTCTCGGTTCACCGCAGCATACCTCGCGCTTTATCCGTCCGTTCTTGTTGTGGCTTGATCCCCGCATGTCCGATGCCTCCATCAATAGCATCCATTTCGTCATCCGCAAATCGGCTCATGTCACTGAGTACGCCATCCTCGGAATCCTGATCTGGCGTGTCGTCCACTATTCTTCCCTCTTTGCCGCCAAAGGCGTCGCCCAACATTTCCGTCTCGCCCTCTTGTGCGCCGCCTTGTATGCCGCCACCGACGAAACCCATCAAATCTTCGTCCCTGGCCGCGAGGCTGCCGTTCACGATGTTCTTCTGGACACCTGCGGCGCGGCCGCCGGTTTGGCGGTGACGTGGTGCGTCCTTCGCTGGCGGCCGGCGAAAAAATTTCAATGAGCCTTCAATTGGGATAAAATATGAGGTGGCCGCTCTGTTCGGTGGCATTCCTTTACATCGCCGGCCTCCTTCTCGGTCGCTGGCTGCCTCTTCCCTTGCCCGCTTTGTTTGCCTGCTCGTTCGCCGCCGCCCTCGCCGCTTTCGCCACCTTCCGCCACAACCGCGACCGCGCCCGTTTGCCGGCGTTGTGGTTGTTGCTTGTATTGACAGGATGGACGAACATGGCCTGCCATTCCGCCATTGTTTCGCCCGCCGATTTGCGTCTGCTTGCCGGCGCAAAACCCCGCCTCGCCTCCGTCCGCGGCACTCTCCAAGCCTCGCCCGTCGCCCGCGTTTTCGAGCGTTCCGGCCATGATCTCTGGCATTCTTCCGCCGTCCTCGTCGCGCAGCAGATTCTTCTGGATGAAACCTGGCAGCCCGCTTCCGGCAAAATCATTGCCTACACCTCCGGTCTTCTTTCTTCAAATTTCTTTCAAGGCCAGACTGTGGAGGTCGCCGGTGTTCTCGATCTTCCGCCCGGCCCGCGCGCCCCCGGTCTTTTCGATGCCCGGATATTTTATGAGCACCAGGGCATCTATTACCAACTCCGCGCCGATCCCGCCAACGATTGGAATATCTCCCCCCAATCGCCTCCCCGCCCAATCCCGCTTTCCGACCGCTTCTCTGTCTGGGCCAGGCACGCCCTCGCTTTGGGTCTCGGTCCTGAAGATACGCCGCTCCATTTGCTCTGGACTCTCGCCCTGGATTGGAAAGCGCCGCTGACCGAACCGATTGAGGAACCGTTCTTGCGCGCCGGAACATTCCACATTTTCGCCGTGGACGGCCTGCGCATCGGTCTTTTAACCGCCATCGGCGTGGGGTTATTGCGCGCCTTGCGGATGCCGCGCGCCGTTTCCGGATTGCTGGTTGTTCCGGCCATTTGGCTTTACACCGCATTCACAGGCTGGCCGGCTTCGGCGGTTCGCGCCGCGATCATGATGACTATTGTCATTATTAGCTGGGCCGGCCGGCGCCCGGTTGATTTGGTCAATTCACTTTTCGCCGCCGCCCTTGTCATCCTGCTTTGGGAACCCGGCCAGCTTTTCCAACCCGGTTTTCAACTCTCTTTTCTCGTTGTCCTTTGCATCGCCCTCCTCCTGCCTCTCATCCAAAAATTATTTCTATCCCGCGTCTTTAAAACCGACCCGTTCCTCCCCGAAACCTTGAAATCCCGCTGGCCCGGCGCGCTGCGCGCGGCGGTGATCTTTATTATCGACACCAGCGCTTTGTCGCTCGCCGCCTGGCTTGGCTCCATCCCTCTCGCCGCCGCCTATTTCCATTTGTTCACCCCCGCTAGTGTTCCCGCCAATATTCTGGTCGTTCCCCTCACCGCCCTGGCCCTGATGGGCGTCATGGCCAGCCTCCTCACCGCCGCATGGTTCCCCGCCTTGGCCGTCCTTTTCAACCACGCAAACTGGTTTCTCATGTCAATCATCATCCACCTCAGCCAGTGGGCGTCGCACTGCCCCGGCGGCGCTTTCAACGTCGCCGCCCCTTCTCTTGTCACTTTCGCGCTGTATTATCTGATTCTCTTTGCCGTTCTGACCGGCTGGATTTTTCGTTCCAAATTCAAATGGGCCGCCGCCCTCGCCATTTTCGCCCTCGTCCTCGGCTGGCTCGCCCAATGGTCCGCCGAAAACCGCGTCGCCCGCTTTTACTTTCTGCCTCTGCAAGGCGGCGCCGCCATCTGCGCCACCCGCGCCGGACCGGGAAAACCAGCTCTCTTCGACTGCGGAAACCCCCGCATCGCCGAATCCGTGGTCAAACCATTCTTGGCCGCGCAGGGCATAAACAGCCTCAACGCTCTGATCCTCACCGTCGGCCACGTCCAGGACACCGGCGGCGCGGAAATCATCCTGACCAACTTTCCCGCCCGCCGCGTCTTTCTCAATCCCGCCCGTGATCGTTCATCCGCCTATCGTCAGAACATCGACCACATCAAGAGCGCCGCCCCATTCCAGGATGTATCCGCCGGCGACAACGCCCAAGGCTGGACCGTCCTGCATCCTCCCCCCTCCGCCCGCTTCGATGACGCGGACGACAACGCCATGGTTTTGCAACGCACGGTCAACGGCCAATCGGTTCTGCTCCTCTCCTCCCTGGGGCGAACCGGCCAGGACGCCCTTGTTGCCAGCCATCCCGATCTCCGCGCCGACATCGTGGTCGCCAAACTGCCCGCCCAGGATGAACCCCTCTCCCCGCCGCTTCTGCAACTCTTGCGCCCAAAATTGATTGTCATTCTCGATTCCGAAAGCCCCGCCACCCGCCGCGCCTCCGCCAAGCTCCGCGCACGCCTTTCCGCCCAATCCGCCCCGGTCGTTTATGGCAGCGACGCCGGCTCGTTGCAACTCAGCCTCTCCGCCGGCGGCTGGAACCTGAAAACCGCCGGCGGCGAAACTCTCCTGACCGCTCCATAAGGTCGTTAAAATACATTTTTTTTCGGCCCGGATTGTTGCATCATCTGGCATTAGAAAACGACTGACCCATGAATGATCGGCGCAATTATCCACTCCTGCTGGCCAGCCAGTTTTTGAGCGCATTTGGCGACAACCTCGTTCTCATGCTCATCCTCGGCCCGTTTCTAACCCGGTTCAAAGCCGGCGCCATCACTGCCGAAACCCAAAGCCTCGCCAACATCTATTACACCAGCATCCTTTTCATCCCTTATGTCCTGCTCGCCCCCCTCGCCGGATACCTCAACGACCGCTTTTCCAAAAATCGCGGGCTGCTCGGCGGCAATTTCATCAAGCTTTCCGGCGCCGCCATTATCGCGCTGGGTCTGACTCACGGCCCCGCCTGGCAGGCCATCGGCTATTTCGTCGTCGGCACCGGCGCCTGCATTTATTCGCCCGCCAAATATGGCATCCTCCCCGAAATCCTCCCCGCCGCACGCCTGGTCAAGGCGAACGGCCTCATGGAATTGCTCACGCTCATCGCCATTTTGACCGGCGCCATTGGCGGCTCCGAGGCTTACGACAATTATCCCTTGCCGGTTTGTTATGCCGTGGTCCTTGCCGTCTATGTCTTTTCCCTTCTGCTCAACCTGCTGATGGCCCGCACCCCGTCCTACCGCAAAGTGAAACTCAGCGGAAGCATCGCCCAATTCTTCTCCAATCTGTCCGACTTGTTCTCACAAAAACGGATGGCCCGCATCCTCACCGGCGCCGCCTTGTTCTGGATTTGCGGCGCGATCATCAAAATGAATTTCCAACCCTGGGGCCAGCAGACTTTGCAATTGACAACCATGTTGCGCATCAGCCTCCTCGGCCTCTGGCTCAGTGTCGGCGTCATGTTCGGCAGTGTCCTGGCCGGACAACTCCATTCCGTGGGCGATCTCCATGCCACCCGCCGTTACGGATGGCTCCTCGCCGCCGGCATCGCCTTTCTTGGCTGCATCGGCTGGCTCATGGACCACGGCCTGCGCCATTCCAACATCTGGACCGCCATCGCTCTAATCCTGACCGGCGTCGTCGCCGGGCTGTTTCTCATTCCGCTCAACGCCGCGCTCCAGGCCGAATCGCACAAGGACAAACTCGGCAAAACCATCGCCACCCAAAACGGCTTCGAGAATTTCGCCATGTTATGCGGCAGCGCCTTCGCCTGCCTCGACATCAAACAGGGTTTCAACCCCTCCGAACTTCTCCTCGGCCTGGCCCTCTTCGCCGCCATCGTGATCCTCTGGCTTAAAATCCCGGACAAGACCCCGGCCAATCATGCCAACATGGAATAACAACTTAACCACGCGGGCCGCACTCGGATTTTCCGTCCTGGCCGTCATGTCCTTTCATCTGGCTTATCTGGTTCCAAATTGCGGAATATTGTTCGTCCTCTTCTTCTATTGCCTTTTTCATCTGGCAAATGTGCCAACGTGCCTGAAAGCTTTTTACATTGGTCTCGCCATTGGCTTGGCCATTTACGCCCCGCAACTCAGCTTTTTCTGGAACCTTTTCAAAATCGCGGCAATTCCGCTTTGGGCGGTTTTATCGCTTTGGCTCAGCTTGTTCCTGCTGCTGGGCAGGGCTTGTCTGGCGCGCTTTGGCCTGGTCGGATGGGCCTGCGCCGCCCCTTTCGTCTGGCTGGGCCTGGAATACTTTCGCAGCGAACTTTATTACCTCCGATTTTCCTGGTCGAACGCCGGCTACGCTTTTTCGAATTCCTATGCCCTTCATTACGCCGCCTGTTACGGCGTTTATGGCATCGGTTTCGTGCTGATGGCGATTGCTGTTTTGCTCGTGGTCTTCACCACTTTTGCGTGGCGGGCAAAAATCTTTGCCGCAACCGCCGCCGTAATCCTCCTTTTATATCCCGCCCTGGCTCCGGCGCCGCAAAATACGAACCGTGGTTTTCAAGTTACCGGCATTCAACTCGAGTTCCCATCCGTGTCCGAAACGCGTTTCGCCCTGGATCAGGCAATCGCAAAGTTTCCCGACACCGATTTGTTCGTTCTCAGTGAATACGCGTTTACCGGCCCCGTTCCCCCGCTCATCAGAAAATGGTGTGTCAAACATCATAAATATCTCGTGGCGGGAGGCGAAGACATCATTTCGTCATCCCAATATTACAACACCGCATTCGTGTTGGACCCGCAAGGTGAGATCATCTTTAAACAAGGCAAATGCATTCCCATACAATTCTTCAAGGATGGATTGCCCGCTCCGGCCCAGACGTTATGGAGTTCGCCGTGGGGCAAGCTCGGCTTGGGCATTTGCTATGACGCCAGCTACACCAGGGTGACTGACGAACTGGTCCGCCAGGGCGCGCAA
>Ga0181535_10005640_pt1 | contig 13309 bp, 12 predicted proteins | sample PEATcosm2014_Bin_44_FD_119774 | JGI IMG/M metagenome (GOLD analysis project Ga0181535, IMG submission 119774) | Peatland microbial communities from MTU Mesocosm Facility, Houghton, MI, USA - PEATcosm2014_Bin17_30_metaG | ecosystem: Environmental > Terrestrial > Soil > Wetlands > Peat | place...
AGCGGCTGATCGGGGCGACGTACTCGCTGCTGGGGCTGATGTCGTTTCTCACCGCCGGAGAGGATGAGTGCCGGGCCTGGACCGTGCCCATCGGCAGCAACGCCGTGAAGGCCGCGGGCGCGATCCACACCGATTTCGAGAAGAAGTTCATCCGCGCCGAGGTGGTCAACTGGAAGGCGCTGATCGATCACGACGGATATGCCGGAGTGCGCGAGAAGGGCCTGCTGCGGCTGGAGGGGAAAGAGTACATCGTGAAGGACGGGGACGTGCTGGTGATCCGCCACGGGTGAGGCGGGAGCCGACTCGGGCGGGTGTCCGTTTTTGGGACTGGGACCTTGTTGCAATTTTTGATTTCGCGCTCCTCGTGCTCCCCGCCGCGTGAAATGCGACGATTGCGATTCGCGGTCCGCGGGCTGGAGACGTGGCATCACCTGGCACGAGGGTAATGCAAGCGGGCGGAGCGGGGAGATATCGGGGTTCGCAAGTAATTGAAATGCGGGCAAATTCGGAAATACAATCGTTGTGATGGGTTTTTTAAGGCGGAAGCAGCGGGGATTAACCCTGATCGAGCTGATCGTGGCGTTCACGATCCTGATGCTGCTCGCCACCATGGCGATTCCGCTGGCGCGCTTCAAGGTGCGCCGGGAAAGGGAGAAGGAACTGCGCTGGGCGCTGGCCGAGATGCGCAAGGCCATCGACAAGTACAAAGACGCCGCTAACGCCAACCTGTTGCCGGCGGGCAAGATCGACAGCGACGGGTATCCGGAGAGCCTGCAGCAACTCGTGGATGGCGTGCGGCCGAATGGCAGCCCGGACAAGAAGCTGCGGTTCCTGCGCCGCATTCCCAAAGACCCCTTTATGAACTCGTTCGATTGGGGGCTGCGCAGCACGCGCTCCATTCCATCGCGCTGGGCTAGTGGCTATTTACAGAGTTTTAAGGCTACAGCTTGCCAGTAACAGCCTGTAGCGATGATGGTTCTCGGAGATGAAATAATGAAGGGTCGGCTGCGGTATTACTTGGTCCTTTGGCCTGCCACCGTCATTCTGGCTTCCCTGGTGCGCCGGTTTCTCTACGGCGGTGGCAGCACCGATTTCTGGGTAGCATCAACAGCGCTCCCAACTTTCGGCGGAGGCTCTATCTCTGTCCCGAGCTGGCAGATCGTTCCTCTAAGTCAAGTCTGGTACGACCTGATTCTGTCAATAGCAGGGGGAATAACCGTCGCGAGAGTACTCACCGTCATTGTCTCTTCTGCGATCGCGCATAGCTGGAAACGTGCAGGCGTCTGGCTAGGCGGGCTCTTCTGCATTAGTCTCTCCGCTTATCTCATTTCCCTTTTGGCCTATTCTGTTGGCCCTTGGCAAAAAGTTGGGTTGATAGTGTTTTACAATACCCGCGGCCCATTAGCGCCGAGTCTGATTTTCGCGACAGCAATTATGGTAAAAATATACTTGACGAATCCACGTTTCTGGCGTATAGTTGAAGCATGGAACACGAACCACGGACCCTTCAGGAAGCGGTACTCCACTTCGCGGAACCCAAAAACTGCATGACTTACATGGTGGCTCGCCGGTGGCCGAAGGGTGTCACCTGTCCGACCTGCGGTAACGAGCGCGTCAGCTTCCTTGAGAATCAGAATAAGTGGCAGTGCTCCAGCCATCACGCCAAACGGCAGTTCACCTTGAAGACTGGGACCATTTTTGAAGATTCCCCGCTCGGTCTGGATAAGTGGCTTCCTGCCGTTTGGATGCTCTGCAACTGCAAAAACGGAATGTCCTCTTGGGAACTTCACCGGGCCATCGGCGTTACCCAGAAGACCGCATGGTTTATGCTTCATCGTGTTCGGCTTGCGCTTCAGGGGAAGAACGGCGGACTGCTCGGAGGCGAAGTCGAAATCGACGAAACCTTCATCGGTGGCAAGGCGCGCAACATGCATCCGGCGAAGAGGGCCGCAAAGATCACTGGAACCGGCGGAAAAGACAAGGCGGTCGTCATGGGGATGTTGGAGCGCGGCGGAGAGGTTCGCACCATGGTCGTGGACAATCGCCGGAAGAAGGAACTGCAAAAGCAGGTTCGAGAGCACGTCGAAGTTGGCGCGGCCATTTTCTCCGACGAACTGAAATCCTATGAGGGTCTGGAGTCCGACTACCAGCACGCCGTCATCAACCACGCGATTGAGTACGTGAACGGGAACGTCCACACCAACGGCATGGAGAACTTCTGGAGCCTGTTGAAGCGCGGCCTGCACGGGACCTACGTCAGCGTCGAACCCTACCACCTGTTCCGTTATCTTGACGAGCAGGCGTTCCGCTTCAACCATCGTACCGACATGAACGACAGCGACCGCTTCCGGCTGGCCGTTGAGCACATCGTTGGCAAGCGCCTCACTTGGGTTGAACTCACCGGCAAGGTTGACGAAACGAGCGTCAACTAAGCGGCAGGGTCGGGGGAAGCGGAAGGCTTGACCTTTCGCTTCGGCCCGCGCCGATTCGGGTTGGCTTCCACCTTCCTGCGGTATGCGCGTTCGCGGCGCGCAAGTGTCGAAGCCGGAACCGCGAGAAGTGCTCCCATGGTGGCATCGAAACGTTGGAAGGCTGTCAATCCTTGACGCTCTGGCAGCACTGCTGGTTCTGTGCGCATAGATCATGACTCCCATCCTGGCTACCGCTAGAGCCCTAGCTCTCGGAGCTTTGGCGCTTCTCGCTCCACTGACTTGCGGAGATCTGTCAATTCCTGAAGGAAGCTCGTAAGTTTAGTGAAATCAAATTGCGACAGCGGGGCGTTCGATATCTCACGCTGAGTGACGGTCAGATTGAACTCAGGGTTGATATTGTGGGCCAATCCGCTGGCCAGAGAAGCGAACGCCTCCCTGTAACGTTCCAGCTCAGAAACCATCGCCAATAGACGACGCTTCTTCTCGGCGTGCTCACGAACCAGCCTTCCTATCACTGCATCCTGCTCTTCTTCACTCATACTTAATTCTCCTCTCTCGATCTCTTTCCCTCATTAGCCGCTCTTTCAAGTAATGCGATGGCTTCTGCGATGCGCTTGGAATCGATCTTCAGGTCGCCTACATAGGGGAGCAACTTACCGTCCTTGGCGCTCAGGAATGTAAGTTGTCCAGGTAGAATCTCGAATTGTCGGAGTGCCCATCGGTCACTCGCACCAGAGTATAAAAGCCTCTCGACGTCAAGGTAGTATTCATAGGCAATCCATCCGGCCGCCTGTAGTCCAAGGAAAGGATCGTACGAAAAACCCTTGCCGTCAGTATGAGGCTTGCTCCACATAAAATCCGGCTCGACAAGTCCTTTGGCTCGAAAAATCTTACGAAGTATATCTTCCGGATCTCCCTTTTCGAATACACACCGAATGTTGTCTCGGACGCCTTCGGCCATCGCATAAGACTGAAAGGACTCCACCGCCATCGTTGCGGCATATGCAAAGGCGTTAAGACGCTGGATGTATGGCCCAAGGCGTGGTTCGCCGGAGCGCTTCTTTTTGATTTTGTAAAAACTCTCCAGGTGGAGTATGCAGCCAAACTTTCGTAGGCCACAGTCCTGAATGATCCGAAACAGATCAACAAGCAGGGAACGCCTTCGCTTCTCGTCTCCCTTCCAGCCCGAAAACTGACCTACCGAGTGCGCGAAGTCTCCAGCGTGAAAAAAGCCCAGGCCGTCCCGATCTAGACGTTTCTGCCATCGTTCTTCTAACTCCGCCCACACTCCGGCAAAACTGGCGAAGCCAGCCACCGTAAGAACCCTGTGGTCCTTTTCCTTCCCTCCCGCGTCGAAGCAGACTGTTAGCATCTGAAGGTAGACGCTCCCCCATCGTCTCGGCGCAACCGTCCGACAGTAGTGTTCAAGGGTACTTCCTCGGTGGAGCGACATCAATGATCTCCACCACCACTGAGCCTACCACCGCGGGCAGGATTCGTCAAGTATATTCCTGCCGCAATTATCGTCGCCAAGCTGCTTTCGAACGGAGCGCGATCCGAGACAGGGAAACGGGAGCTGTTTTTGGCTTTGAGCGGATTACCGATCGCTGGAATATTGATTGGGTTCGCGATCCCCGTTTTGCTCAGACCGACCCCGGGTCCAGACAATGCTGTTATCGCGCTGATCATTCTCGATGGGCTGGTGTGGGTTGCATTAGCAGTAATAGTTGTATTTGCCCTGGTAAAACTCGCGGCAGGGCGGGTGTCGCAATCTTGACCAGGCCGCAAACAACGGGAGTTGGTGGAGTGTTGTGAAGCGGCCAGAATGTCTCTCCGACGGGATTCTGGACGAAGTACACCTACGACCCGCTGAACGATCTGATCACGGTCTCACAAAACGCACAGTCAGGCGGCTCTCCCCAGGCCCGCACCTACACCTACCTATGATTGTGTCAACTGAAATCTGACCTCCGCCCCGGGGCGGGCTTGGTGTCTCGCTTCGTCTTCCTCATAGGATCCGAAGGGCAGTCCGGTGGCGGGTCAAGGCCGCGTAGCGCCCCGCAGGGGCTTGGCCTTGAGGCGCCAGCGGACTGCCCTTACTGAGGGTCCCGGAAGACGAAGCGAGCTTCTACGCGGATCGCCGGGGCACGCGTTTCGGTTTTCGAATCTGCTCGGCGAAGGCCGCGGCGCCGCTGTGCTCCAGCATGCGCCGCTCGCCGGGCGCGGCCGCCGGCAGGGCGGGCAGCGCGGCGGCGGCGTAGACCTGGTCCAGGCCGGGCACCGCGCGAGTGGGCTTTCCGCTACCGTACGCGGCCGCGCGCGGAGTTGTCGGTCGCCACAATCGAATCGGGGGAATTTCGGGAGGCTCCGGGCCACGTTCAGGGCGCGGGTTTTGGAGCCTGGGACTCCGAAGGGAACCTCTACCAGTTGGTATCCGTCCTGCGAACCCATCTTCTGGGTCGTGAACTGAGGCTCCATAACGGGTGAGGTAGAAGCCGACTCGGGCGGGTTTCCGTTTTTGGGACTTGCCCCATTGCGGGACACTCTCCACGAGCCGCTGACCGGCGCTCTGGGAAGCGGAGGAACGGCTCCCCAAGCGCGCGTCCGCCTTCCTCTCACCTTCGCCATGTGCTAGACTAACCGGTTTCAAGGGGTCCCGCGCTCTATGTCTGTTCAGGTTCTTCTGTACGGCAAGCTGTTGGGTATAGAAGAATTCCTGTTTTCGACCGCTTCCGGCGCCGCGAACGATGCCAGCCTGCTGGCCGGCCGCGCGCACTGGATCACCCTCCTCAGCGAGATCCTGCCGCGCGCCCTGCTGGAGGAGTTCGGCCTGGCGCGCGTTCTGCTCGGGTCGAGCGGCGGCGGACAATTCCTGCTCGTGCTGCCCGAGGAGGCCAAGCCCAGGGCCGAAGAGTTCTTCCTGGCGGCCAGCCGCGAAATGGAACAGATGAGCGGCGGCCGCTTGCGCCTGGCTTGCGCCGTCACCGAGAACCTGGGCGATTGGAGCGTGGTCCGCAAGCGTCTGATGGATTGCTTGCAGCGCAAGCTCGGTACAAAGGCCGGCCTGGGGCCTGACGCCTTCGTCCCCTTCGAGCCGGCGCCGCCTCCCGCTAACGACGATTACTTCCTCGGCCTGGCCGAAGGCTTGTGGCAGGCCCAGAGCGTGGGCTGGAATCCGGACGCCCCCGCGCGCATCGTGCTCGGCACTGGAAAGCACACCTGGGGCCTGGCGCCCAACCGCGGCATCGAGGAGATCCCTCTAGCACGCCACGCTGCGCCCAGCGAGGATGGACGCCGGCCCGCCACCCTTCCCACCCTGGCCTCGCGCTCCGATGGCCGCCGCACCTGGGGCGTGCTCCGCGCCGACGTGGACAGCTTCCGCATACGCCTGCGCCGCGCCCAGACCATCGAAGAGCACGTCCGGCTCTCGGTAATGTACAAGCAGTTCTTCGCCGGCGAGCTGGAAGTGTTGTGCTCGCAGCCGGAGTTCTGGCGAAAAGTCACGGTGCTCTACTCCGGCGGCGACGATTTCGCCGTCTACGGCGCCTGGGACGCGCTGATCCCCCTGGCGCGCGAAATGCAGCGGCTGTTCCACCGCTTCACCGAGGAGAATCTCAAAGATTTCCCCGGACCGGAAGGCAAGACCATGTCGGCGGCGCTGACCCTGGCGCCGGAGCCGCGGCGTTCCTCGCTGGCCTGGATCGCGGAGCTGGCGGGCAGCCGCCTGGAGCAGGCCAAGGACATCGACAAGGACTGCATTTCGATCATGGGCCGCGTGCTCGAGTGGCGACACCTGGCCGACGCCGCCGATCTCAAGGACACGCTGGCGCGCATGGTGCCCGAGCTTGGCTCCTCCAGCCAGTTCCTGAGCGAGCTGACGTCGTTCTATCACAAGGGCGGCCAGACCTGGTCGCACGGCGCCGAGCAGCGCTTCGACCGGCCGTGGCGTTTCCAGCGGCGGCTCAACCGCGTGGTGGCCGGGGCCAAGGACCGGGAATTGCAGAAACTCCGCGCCCACCTCGCCAATGAGATGATGGGCAGAGGCGCCGCGCAGGTCAAACTGCGGCCAGCCGGGCTGGTGGCGCTCGAATGGGCAAGACTATTGACCGAGGTCTAACGTATGGCTGATGTTCAGCAGGACCCTAAGAATCGCGAAAGCCGGCCGCCCCGGGAAGGCTCCCGGCCTCCCCGCGAAGGCAGCCGGCCGCCGCGCGAAGGCGGTCCCCGCGAGGGTGGCCGCGGCGATGACCGCCGGGACGACCGCCGGGGAGGCGACCGCGACCGGGGCCGTTTCGAGGGCCCGCCGGAGATCGATGTCGACAAGCTCATCGGCGATCCGCTGTACCTGGACAACCAGGCCCACGGCGTGGTGAGCCGCATGCGCGATATGGACTCCGGAACCAAGAGCCAGCTACGGCGCCTTTACAACGCCGTGCGCCGCGCCTGCCGCGCTCCCGAAAACGAGCGCCAGCAGCAGTTCGTGATGTTGCGCGCGCGCCTGGCCTACACCATCGCCCGCCACTCGCTGCGCAGCCTGGACCCGCTCGAAAAGCTGTTGCTCCAGGTCACGCGCAAGAACGACCAGCGCGGATACCAGCGGTTCCGGGACCTTTTCGAGGCCATCGTCGCCTACAACGAATAGCGAGGAAGCATGAGCGCGCACACTGCGGATACCGAACTGAAACTGATCGGAAAACTGATTCTGGAAGGCGACCTCTATTGCGAGACCGGGCTCCACATCGGTGCCGGAAAAGGCTCGCTTGAAATCGGCGGCGCCGACAACCCCGTGATCAAAGACGCGTTCGGCCGGCCTTACGTGCCCGGCAGCTCGCTGCGCGGCAAGCTGCGCTCGCTGCTCGAACAGTCCTCGGGCGCCGCGGTTCCCGCCGAGCTGGTCTACCTCTCGAAGCGCAAGGGCCAGGAAGTTCGCATCCACCAGAGCGACCGCCCGGACGACGAGATCTGCCTGTTGTTCGGCCGCAACCCGGGACGCATGGAGCGGCTGAGCGGCGACACGCTCGAAAGCTCCACGGCGACGCCGGCGCGCCTCACGGTCTACGACGCTCCGCTCGATCCGGAGAGCATTTCGCCGCAGATGCGCGAAAACCTCGACGACGAGCTGACCGAGGTCAAAGGCGAGAACGCCATCGACCGCATCACCTCGCAGGCCAACCCGCGCACGCTGGAGCGCGTGCCCGCCGGCGCCCGCTTCAAGGTGCGCCTGGTGCTGGACGTTCTGTGCGAGGAGGATAAGCCGCTGGCAGGGAAGCTGGTGGAGGCGCTCCGCCTGCTCGAGGACGACGCCCTGGGCGGAGGAGGCTCGCGCGGCAGCGGCCGCGTCCGCCTCGCCAATCTCAAGCTGATCTGGCGCAACCGCGGCTTCTACTCCGCCGGAGCGGAAGAAACGGAGCTGATCGCCGGCGCCGACCTGGCCGCGTTGCAGCGCATTGTCGCTGCCGACGGCCTAGCCGGCAGGCTCTCCGAGTAGGCCGATGAACCCAGCGTTTGTGGTTCGCTTCCGCCCTTCCGGGCCGTGGCGTATCGGCGTGGATTCGGGCGCGCGCGATCGCGTGGACCGCATCTTTCACAGCGACGCCCTTTTCTCCGCGGTGTCGCAGGCCATGCTGCGTCTGGGCCGCCTGGAAGAGTGGCTGGCGGCAACCGCCACGGCCTCGGGCGAACCCGCCGTCCGCCTCAGTTCGCTGTTCCCATTTCTCGATGAGATCCAGTTCGTCCCGCCGCCGCGCAGCCTGTGGCCGCCGCCGCCCTCGCCCAAGGTGCGCTGGCGCAACGCGCGCTTCGTCCCGCTCTCGCTGGTGCAGGACCTGGTGGCGGAAAAGCCGATCCGTGACAACCGCTGGTTCCTGGATGGCGACTCCGGTTGCCTGCTGCCCTCCGAGCCCGGCGAGCGCTCGGGCCCTTTCCGCGTGGCTCTGAGGTCGCACGCGGCCGTGGACCGCTTGAGCGGTGCCGCGGTCGAGATCCATCGCACCGCCTGCCTCGAGTTCGCTCCCGGCGCCGGGTTGTGGGGCGTGGTGAGTTTCGCGGATGACAGCGCGCAGGCCCGCTGGTCCGGCCCGGTCCAGGCCGCGTTCCGCGTGCTGGCCGATACGGGCTTCGGCGGCGAGCGCTCGCTCGGCTGGGGCCGTTCGGAGCAGCCCGAGTTCGTCGCCGGCGTGCTGCCGGATCTGATCGTGCCCGAGCCGCACGCAGCGCCGCTGCCGCCCGCTCCGCCGGCACAGGCCGCCGTGCACGCGCCGACCGCGCTCGAACTACTCCGCGAGTACACGGCCCCGACGCCCGCCGCGCCCGAACCGGCCGCGCCCCAAATGGCCGGGTTCGCGCACGAACCGGCGCCGGCGGCGCTCGAATTGGCCGAGTTCGCGGCGGAACCGGATTCGCCCGAGCCGGAACCGGCGGAGATCGAACCGGCCGGGTCCGCACCGGCCGAATCCGAGCCGGTCGCGTCCGAGCCAGCCGCTGAGGCCGGGCCGGACCTCGCCTCCGAACCCGCGCCATCGGCCCCCGATGCTCCGCCGCCGGCCCCCGAAACCGCTCCGCGGTCGGTTCCCGAAACCGCGCCATCGCCCGCGCCCAGACCCACCCCGCCGCCCGCACCCAAGCGCGCCGAAACCGGGTACTGGCTGCTCTCGATGTTCAGCCCCGCGCAGGGCGATGCCGTCGATTGGCAGCGCGGCTCCTACACGCTGGCCGAGCGCGGAGGCCGCATCGACAGCCCCGCCCGCGCCGGCGACGCCAAGAAGATCCTGCGCATGGTGGAGGAGGGAAGCGTGCTCTTCGCGCCGGCCGCGCCTCGCGGCGCCGCTCCCGACGTGGCGCCCGACGGCTTCCCGCACCCGGTCTTCCGTTGCGGCTTCGCGCTGGCCGTGGCCATCCCCGTCCGAGGTGATCGATGAAGTACCGGCTGACCTGCCTGACGCCCCTGCTGGTCGGCGACGGCCACAAGCTCTCGCCCATCGACTACATGGTCTGGAAAGACCAGGTCAACGTCCTCGATCAGCGGCGCATTTTCCGCCTGCTCGCCAAGGGCCCGCGCCTGGAGGGCTATCTCCAGCAGCTCAAGCGCGCCGACAAACTGGACTTCGCCTCCTGGGGCGGCTTCGCGCAGAATTTCGCCGATCGCCGCGTTCCGTTCGAGCACTCCTCCGCCGCCGCTTATTGGGAACGCTCGGGCGGCGAGACGCTGCACATCCCGACGTTCTTCTCCGGCCCGGCCGGCCCCTACCTGCCCGGCAGCGCCCTCAAAGGCGCGCTCCGCACCGGCATGTTGTTCTCGCGCTGGCACAGTTCCGCGGCGCCGACCCTCGACCGGCTGTTGGGCGACCGGCTGCCGCGCCATCCCGGCGAAGACGCCGAGGAACAGGCGCTCGGCTCCGGCGGCAACAACTTCATGCGCGCCGTCTCGATCTCCGATTCCACTCCGTTCCCGGTCTCGGTGTTGAAGCTTTACATGCTGCGCGTCTCGACTCTCGTGCGGAAGGGCCCGGAACAATACGAACTGGGCTGGAAGCAGGCGCCGCGCGGAACCGTCCCCGGGTCGAAGCCCGAGCAGAGCACGCCGATGTTCGCCGAGATGGTGGAACCCGGCACGGTGATCGAAGGACTGTGGCGCGAGAACGCGTTCCTGGCGCAGCCCGAGATCGCCCGCATGTTGCACTGGCGCGAGCCGGTGAATGGCGCGCGCCTGTTCGCCGCCGCCAACGATTACGCCGAACGGCTGCTGGCGATCCAGAAGCAGTACGCCGCCTGGACGGGGCTCGGCGCGCTCCAGCACACCCTGGAAGTGCTCGAGCAGTGGCTGGCCCACGTCCGCGAGACGGGCGCCGGCTGCGTGCTCTCGCTAGGCTGGGGCGGCGGCCTGCTTGGCAAGACCGCCTGGCTCGAAACCGGCGACGCGGCCTACCGCGATGTCCTCAAGCAGATCCCGCTGTACGCGCGCGCGGTGGAATCGGGGATGCCGTTCCCGAAGACGCGGCGGATCGTGTTCCTGCAGAACCAGCCGGCGGCGCTGCCGGGCTGGGTGGTGCTGGAAGTCGGGTAGCTACCGCTTCGGCTCTTCGATTTTCACGCCTTCGGGCTTGGCGAACAGCTGCGGGTCGAAGGGAACCTGCGCGTATTCGCCATACCAGAACGTTTCGTGCGTGTTGTCGTGGTTTCGGACCACCGCGACCGGCGCTTCCGGATCTCCAGTGGTGAACAAGACCAACAGCGAGCCGCCGGCGCGGACCACGTAGGCCGTGGTAGCCTTCCCTCGCATCACCGGGCCGGGAGCAGCCGCGGCCGACATCGATCGAAAGTATTCGAGCTCCCGTCCGAATTCGAGCTCCATCAGCGGCTTCCTTACATCCTCGGCCGAGTGGATCTCGTCGCCGGTGACGAATATCGGCATCCGGCAGTTGTAGGGCGGCGTCGGATCGACAATGTGCTGCGCGGTCTTGTCCAGCCGGTTGATCATCCAGATATCGGGCTCGTTGATGATCATCAGGCCGTGAATCCCGTGCTCAAGGTCTGGGTTCTCCTCCACTCGGCAGTACCCCGAGGCCGCCCGGTACATCCGTTTCGGCTGGCCGGCGAAGCTGTCCTTCGGAACTTCCGGACTCTCGAACTTGACCATGAGCTTGGTCATCGTCGCCGGCGCGTCTTCTCCGAAGGCGACAGCACACAGCGCCAACAGCACAGCCGCAGCTGTTTTCATGGGTTGAGTATATCAGCCATCTTCGGTGCCTGCGCGGCAACGCCGGTGTTACTTCTTTGCCGCGAGCTGGGGCTCGGGAACCGCGATTCCAAGCGCCTCCGCGACCCCCCCGGCCATAGGCCGGATCGGCCTTCGTGAAGTGCTCGATCTGCAGCCTGGCGATTTTCTCCGGGATGCCCTTCATATGGCTCGCCAGGTTGCCGATGAGCGCTTTCTTTTCGGCCGGGGTCATAGGGCGGAAGAGGTCGCCGGCCTGGCTGTAATCGTCATTCCCCGCTCTGTGGTCATAGCGGTCCACGTCGCCGGATACCTTGTACGGCAGCTCGCGGTAGCGCGGGTCTTGAACGGGTCCGCCGAAGCTGTTCGGTTCGTAGCTTGGACTGTCGCCGCCGTTTTCGTCGGCGCGCATGAAGCCATCGCGGTTGTAGTTATGCACGGGGCACTGGGGCCGGTTGACCGGGAGCGTCTCGAAATTGACGCCGAGACGGTAGCGATGGGCGTCGGGATAGCTCGAGCAGTGGCTCGCCCACGTTCGCGAGACGGGCAACGGCTGCGTGCTCTCGCTAGGCTGGGGCGGCGACGCGCCCGGAACAGCTCTCTCTTCCGCCGAGACTCAGGCAAGGTCGAAGCGATCAAGGTTCATCACCTTGTTCCACGCAGCCACGAAGTCCTTCACAAACGCCTCCTTCGAGTCGTCACATGCATAGAATTCCGCGGCTGCTCGGAGCTGGGAGTTCGAACCGAAGACAAGGTCGACACGGGTGCCGGTCCACTTGATTTCGCCCGTCGCGCGATCGCGCCCCTCAAATACGCCTTCGGATGTGGAGGAGGCCTGCCACTTCGTATTCATGTCGAGCAGATTGACGAAGAAATCATTCGTCAGCGTCCCGGGCCGGTTGGTGAAGACGCCGTGTTTGGACTGCCCGAAGTTTGCGTTCAGGGCGCGCATGCCGCCGACGAGAACCGTCATCTCGGGGGCAGTCAGCGTCAGCAACTGCGCCCGATCCACCAGCAGCTCCTCCGCCGGCCTTTGGTGTCCGCTACGGAGGTAGTTGCGGAACCCGTCCGAGGTTGGCTCCAGTACGGCGAATGAGTGCACATCGGTCTGCTCCTGCGAGGCATCCGTGCGCCCAGGCGAGAAGGGAACCTTCACGCCGTGCCCGGCCCTTTGCGCAGCTTCCTCGACGGCTGCGCAGCCGCCCAGAACGATCAGGTCGGCAAGCGAGACCTTCTTCCCGCCGGACTGCGCGGCGTTGAAATCGGTCTGGATCGCCTCCAGCTTCCGAAGAACACTGGCCAGTTCGGCCGGCTGGTTGACTTCCCAATCCTTTTGCGGCGCGAGGCGAATGCGTGCCCCGTTGGCGCCGCCGCGCTTGTCGCTGCCGCGGAACGTTGCCGCCGACGCCCAGGCCGTCGTGACCAGTTGGGAGATGGACAGTCCGGATGCGAGGATCTTGGCCTTCAGGGCAGCAATGTCCCGCTCGCCGATCCGTTCATGATCCACAGCGGGAACGGGGTCCTGCCACAGCAGCGGCTGTCGAGGAACGAGCGGGCCAAGGTACCGCGAAACAGGCCCCATATCGCGGTGCGTCAGCTTGAACCAAGCCTTAGCGAACGCGTCGGCGAATGCCTGCGGGTTCTCGTGGAAACGCTTCGAAATCTTCGCGTAGATCGGGTCCACCTTCAGTGCGAGGTCGGTCGTGAACATGATCGGAGCGTGCTTCTTCGACGGATCGTGGGCATCCGGCACGGTGCCCGCCGCGGATGCGTCTTTGGGAGCCCATTGCTGAGCACCGCCGGGGCCCTTCGTGAGTTCCCATTCATAGCCGAACAGGTTGTCGAAGTAGTTGTTGTCCCACTTCACCGGGTCGGTGGTCCATGCGCCCTCCAGCCCGCTGGAGATCGCGTCGGGGCCTTTGCCGCTGCCAAAGGTATTCTTCCAGCCGAAGCCTTGCTCTTCGATGCCGGCAGCCTCGGGTTCGGGACCGACATACTTGGTCGGATCGGCAGCGCCATGGGCTTTGCCGAACGTGTGTCCGCCGGCGATGAGGGCCACCGTCTCCTCGTCATTCATCTCCATGCGGGCGAACGTCTCCCGGATATCCCGTGCCGCGGCGACCGGATCCGGCCTTTGATTGGGCCCTTCCGGATTCACGTAAAT
>Ga0181535_10005643_pt1 | contig 13304 bp, 13 predicted proteins | sample PEATcosm2014_Bin_44_FD_119774 | JGI IMG/M metagenome (GOLD analysis project Ga0181535, IMG submission 119774) | Peatland microbial communities from MTU Mesocosm Facility, Houghton, MI, USA - PEATcosm2014_Bin17_30_metaG | ecosystem: Environmental > Terrestrial > Soil > Wetlands > Peat | place...
GCGATACAATGCCGGCAAATCGGACTGCGGCAACATCGCTGTTCGTGCCTATCACCGGGGCAATCACATCTTTATCGAGGTGGAGGACGACGGCCGCGGCATCGATTATGAGAGGATTCGCACAGCTGCCGCCGAGCTCGAGCTGGTGAACGCCGAGCAGGCAAGCTCGTTCTCGCCAAAGGAACTGCTCGACCTGATGTTCCTCCCGGGCTTCTCGACCGCGCCCCGAAAGACAGAACTGTCTGGACGCGGAGTCGGTCTCGACGTGGTTCGCACCAATCTGGACGCGCTGAACGGCGAGATAGAAATTGAAACGCGGAAGGGAATCGGTACCCGCTTCACGCTCAAGGTACCGCTTACACTGATCATTTCGCAGGCGCTGTTCGTGCGCGTTGGCAAGCACACCTTTGCGTTTCCGTTGGCGTTTGTCGAGGAGATCCGCCGCGTACGTTGCAGTGACATTGAGGAAGTCGGCGGCAAACATCTGGCCAAGGTTCGCGATTCTCTGACCGAAGTGGTGCACCTCGACGCGCAGCTCGGCCTCGAAGCGGTGGAACCGGTGAGCGGTTGGTATCGGATCGTGGTGGTCAACGTTGCCGGTAAACAGGTCGGCATCGTGGTCGAAGAAGTCATTGGGAAAGACGAAATCGTCATCAAGAATCTCGGCGAGTATCTGCGGAACGTGAAAATGTTCCCGGGGGCGACGATTGCTCCCGACGGCAGTCTTATCCTGCTGGTCGATCTCAATCGACTGGTGGTTGGCGAGGCCATCGAGCGCCGTCCGCTGATGACGGCGGCCAACGCTGCGCGAATTTTCCTGCCTGGTGCTATTGCCGTTGCCGCAGGCGAAATTCCTGACGAGGCCATCGATCGTATCGAGAAGGAGAAGCTGGTGTTGCTGGTTGACGATTCCATCAGCGTCCGCAAGTTTGTCGGTCGCATGCTGGAAAAAGCCGGCTATCGGGTGCGGCTCGCCTCTGACGGGCTGGAGGCTTTGGAAATCGTCTCGCAGGGCGGAGTCGACTTGGTGGTGACCGACCTGGAGATGCCGCGGACCAACGGCTACGAGCTGATGCTTCACCTCCGGCAAAATCCGGATACGCGAAGCATTCCCGTCATGGTGGTCACCTCGCGAGCGGGCAGCAAGCACCGTGAGCGCGCCGTGCGCGAGGGTGCCATGGCTTTCATGGTCAAGCCGGTGCAGGAAGAACAACTGGTGGCGCAGGTGAGCGCACTGATCGGCAGTTCAGGGCAGGCGGTTTCATCCAAGCAGTTGGCAGGTATATAGCGGAAATGACTGCGGGATCCAAAATTCGTGTGCTGATTGCGGAAGACTCGTCGTTCATGCGGCGAGTGCTGAAGATGTTGCTGACCAGCGATCCGGAGATCGACGTCGTGGGCGAGGCTCGTGATGGAGTGGAGACCGTGCTGCTCAGCGATTCCCTGAATCCAGACGTGATCACCATGGACATCAACATGCCCAGGCAAAGCGGGTTGGAAGCGACCGAGCAGATCATGGCGACGAGGCCGCGGCCCATCGTGATCGTCAGCTCCGAGGCGCACGACCGGGCCGAGCCGACGTTGCGCGCCCTGGAACTGGGTGCCATCGATTTTGTTGCAAAACCAGCCAACGGCGTGGATCTCGACATGGAGAGCGTTCGCGATGAACTGCTCCGCAAGGTCAAAGTTGCAGCCAAGGTTCGCGTCGTGCGCACTGCCGGGCGTCGTCCGCCGATGGCGGCCTCACCCTCCGCGCCTGCTGTAACTGTTAGCCCGCGTGCTCATGCGGCCCCGGCGCCCGTGCCAGCTCCGGTGCCGGGCAACGGGCTGCGAGGAACGTTGTCGCAAGCGACGGCGCAAAGGTTTCCGGTGGTAGTGATGGCGGCCTCCACCGGCGGTCCGGCTGCCTTGATGAATGTTCTTCCGCAACTGCCGGGGAAATTTCCCGGCGCGATATTGCTGATTCAACACATGCCGGCGAACTTCACCGCACAATTCAGCCGGCAACTGGCGGAAGCCTGCGCCATGCGCGTCAAGGAAGCAGAGGCGGGTGAACTGATGCGCGTCGGAACCATTTATGTCTGTCCCGGCGCCAATCACTTGCGCGTTTCACCGACGGGGCGGCTGCTTCTCGATGAGGGTCCGCGAATCAACGGACACCGCCCCAGCGCCGACCTCACGTTGGAGTCGGTTGCCGAGTATGCGGGGCCGATGGGCATTGCCGTGGTGCTGACCGGTATGGGCAACGACGGCGCCAAGGGCGCTCAGACGCTCAAGGCTGCCGGCGGACATGTGATCGCGCAGGATGAGTTGACCAGCGTCATCTTCGGTATGCCGTCGGAGGCCATTCGAAGCGGCGCCGTACACCAGGTGAAGCCGCTCGGCAGTATCTGTAACGCAATCGAGCAGCAAGTCTCGCTGCTGTCCGGCATGGTGGAGGCGGGTGCATGAGCCGCCGCATCAATCCACCGCACGCCAGGCGGGGCGAGCCGGTTGTGATCTTCCGGCTTGGAGCCTACCGCTTCGTAATCGCATCGGCGGAGGTAGAGGAGATTCGCGATCTGCATCACGGCAACTTACCATCGACAATCGCGGCCCGTGGCAACGGCAAGCCGATTCCGGTGGTTGCTGCGGATCGGATTTTTGGAGTGGAGTCCGCCAAACTGGAGCAGTTGCTGGTGCTGAAAATTCGCCGTGTTGCGGTTGCCATAGACCGGATCGAAGGCATGGCGGAACTTCGCGAAATCGTGACGCTGCCACGCGGATTTCATGGTGAGGAGCGCTCCTGGTATCGAGGGTTGGGGCTAGTGCGCCAGCAGATTATGCCGGTGGTGAATGCGGCGATATTTGTCGAAAGCGTGCCTGCGCTGTCGCCAGTACCCGCGGCGGCAGAGCCGGCAAAGGCGAACTCAGAAACATGACGGACGAAGAAAAATTCGTTATCTTTCCCGCCGGAGAGCTGCATTGCGCCGTGCCGGCGACGTGTGTCACGGAGCTGACTTTGCCTAGTGAGGTGTATAGGTTCCCGCACACTTCGCGTGAAATTCTGGGTGTCATCCTGCGTCGCGGCAAGGTGATTCCGCTGTACGATCTCGCCGGTCTGCTGAAACTGCCGGAGTTTGCTCCGACGCAATATCACCTGATCGCCGTCCATCATACGGCCGAGGGAACGGAACTGGCGGCAATTCCGGTGAGCGGGAAATGCGATCTCGTTACCACAGATGTGCTTCCCGCAAAGTCTTTGGCGCAGGGCGTGGTTGGTGAACTGATATGGGAGAGCAGAACTTACGAGTTGTTGGACCTGGACAAACTGATTTCGGCAGGGAGCACGGAATGAGCGCCCCAGCCCAAGGCATTGCGCAGACTACGGCCAGAATCCTGGTTATCGACAGCAATGTATTCTTCGCCAAGCGCCTGGTGGATGCGCTCAGGAACGAATATTTCGAGGTGATCCATGCCACCCAGGCGGGCTATGCCCTCACCATGTTGGAGTGGTCGCCGCCCGCGTTGATCCTCTGTTCCACCAGTCTCCGCGGGATCGGGGCCTATGATCTGCCGAAGCTGGTGCACGCCGACAAGACGTCGGCGCATATTCCCATCCTCGCCATGGGGGAAGGCGATCGCCAGGCTTTGATGGTCGCGTTCCGTGCTGGTTGCGACGACTACGTGGACCGCCGCGTCGGTCCTGAAAACGTTGCCGCGCACGTGCGCGCCTTCCTGCGCAGCCGCGAAGAAGGCTTTCAGCCGACGCAGATGCTCCACACCTCGGAGACCGCACTCGAGGGCAACCTTACCCATATGGATCTGCCGGGCATCATTCAGATGCTCGGGCACTCGCGGCAGTCAGGGGTGCTCTACGTCAATGCCGGTGCGGTTGACGGCATTATTTTCCTGGCTGGCGGCGACGTCATTCACGCCGAGGCCGGCGAGTGCGTTGGCGACCAGGCCGTGGTTCATATCGTCAAGGCCTGCAATGGCGTCGATCATGGTGTTTACAAGTTTGTTCCCGGAGGCAAGGCTTCCACGCGCACGATTTTGCGTTCGGTGACCGAGCTGATGCTGGAGGCGCTGCGCGAAATCGACGAAGAGCGCGAGCAGCAGGATGAAGAAGGAGGCATTCGCCAATGAGTGCCAATCCGGTAGTTTATTTTATCGATGACAGTGCGACCATGCGCGAGGTGATAAAAATTGCCTTCCGCCGCGAAAACATCGACATCATCGCCTGTCATGACGCCGGCAGTGCCATCGGCATGATGGACGAGACTGCGCCCGATGTCGTCATCTCCGACGTAATCATGCCGGAAAAGGATGGTTACGAGGTCTGCCAGTACATCAAGCAGCATCCTAAGATGGGCCAGACGCCGGTCATTCTCATGTCCGGAGTCGTTAACCGGTCGGTCGCCGAAAAAGCGTTTGCGGTCAAGGCGGACGAACTGATCCGCAAGCCCTTCCAGCCGCAAGATCTGATCGGCCGCGTACGCCATCTGCTCTACAGCAAGTCGTCGGCGAAGCAGGAACTGCCCCTGGCAAGCCCGTTAGCGGCGCAGACAGCCGTGGCCGCTTTGAGCACAATCTTCCAGACGCCGGCCTTGGCTCGCCCGCTGGCAAAACCCTCGCTCGCCGTCATTGCCCGCAACGAGGCTCGCTTGCCCTTGGCCGCTTCGGCCGCTCAGCCCCTCATCGAAGGCGCTGCTGCGGCTCCCAAGCCGCGAGTGCCGCGCCCCCCATTGCCCCAACTCGATGCCGCTAAACTGCGGGTTGAAATCCTGCGGCTGCAAAGCCAGGTCAAAAAGCTCGAAGCTGAGCTGCGCGCCGAACGTGAGTACTCCCACGCGCTGGAAGAACACGTCAAGACCCTGCAAGAAGCGGAATAGAGACCCCGTGGGTTCATCGAGCTGACCGAAGGGACCGCTTCACCGGCCAGCACGGTGCGAAACCGGGACCGCCAGCATCCATGAGAGGGAGATTCAGACAGGAGTGGCTGTGGAGACCGGTTCATCGAGGTTCCAAACCGAGTTTCCCGCCCAACTCGATTCTCAACTGGAAATGCGTGGTGCCCAAGAGTCCTTCTCTTGGGGACCTCAAACCCTCTGGTTTCTTAGCGGACTCGTAGAACTGTTTCTGTATGTTGCGCGTGACGTGAAGGAATACAACCGTCAGATTACTGCGACTATTGCCGCCGCAGCTGCATTGTTGGCTATCTTGGCATGGCGCTATGCCGCCAGGCGTCAGCGGCGCCACATCGTCCTGCTTCCTGTGTCCGGATGGGTCGGCCTCTACCAGGGAGGCGTGTTCCAGTACAGCTTCTCCCCGTCAGCAATGGTCAGGAATCGCATAAGCAAGATTTACGCATTTCATATGCTGTTCTCCATGTTCTTGCTCGTTGTGATAGCTTTTGTTCTCGCATGGGACTCGCTCCGAGGAAACCCAATCAAGGGACATCTCCCGGAGGTAGCGTTTTCGCTCTATCCGCTGGCTTTCGCTCTGTTCGCCTTTGTCGCGGTCTTACGCTCGCATTTTCGGATGGTCTGGTATTGGATCCCAAACGGCAGGGGTAAAACCGACAAGGCAATCGGTTTCAGCCGCGCAGAAAACCGCAAACTCACATTGGATGACTGACTGGCGGTGGGGTCCCACCCCAGCCGCGAGGCTAAGGAAATGCCGAAACCTTCCCGCTCAACCGCCTCACACAGGCAAAGAAACTATCCCTTGGTCCCTGCCCGGCTTATTGTCAAATCCGACAACGCTAATTTGTCCCTACGTTAACCCGAAATACAACGGAAGCAGCGTAGGTTGCATCGGAATGTGAGCTGCTGGAATTCAAGTAGCGCCTGGATTGCCAGAATCGGCAGTGGCATCCGGGGAGCAGGAGCAGGCACTATGGGCCCCATGAGCGATGCACAGCAGAAAGTCCGCGAACTATTCGACGCCCATTTCACGATCAGTGAAATCGTCGAGCGGACAGCACTGGAGATACAGACGGTGGTCAGGCTGTTGAACGCCCCGCGGCCCGTCAAGCAGCGGCCTCGCCCGCTGGAACTTGCCGACACCCGCTTCCCAAGGCTTGGCTGATAACTCACCCAGTAGATATATCCCGACACGTCAGGTTGTCATGGCGAGCGAAGTCGAGCCATCTTTTGTTCTCAAGCACTGAGGGTGTCCCAGCTTCCGTGTCGTGCAGTTCGACGCGGGCATCCGGGTTATCTGATCTGCTAAAGGCCATCATCGAGCATAAGAGGGCCTGAACCTGAGGTAAGCATCCCCCTCAGGCAAAGATGAATTCTTTGGTTTTCAGTTCGCGGATCTGGTCTCGCAGTTTGGCGGCCAATTCGAACTCGAAACGCTTGGCGGCCTCACGCATGTCGCTTTCCAGCTTAGAGATATACACATCTAGTTCATCTTTTGATTTAAAGTCGGGTACGCCTTCAGCCGGCAGAGATATGTCGGCGTAATCGGCTTCGATGATCTGCGCCAGCGCCATGTCGACTGGGCGCACGATGCTCTGAGGCGTAATGCCATTCTCTTCGTTGTAAGCCCGTTGAATTGTCCGGCGGCGCTCGGTTTCGCCGATGGCTTTGCGCATAGAATCCGTCATGCGATCAGCGTAGAGGACGGCCCGGCCCTCGACGTTACGCGCGCAGCGCCCGATGGTTTGAATCAGCGATCCTGCCGAACGCAGAAAGCCTTCCTTGTCGGCATCGAGGATGGCAACGAGGGAAACTTCTGGCAAATCAAGACCTTCGCGCAACAAGTTAATCCCGATCAGCACATCGAACTCGCCCTTGCGCAAATCGCGGATAATCTTGATGCGCTCCAGGGTTTCGATCTCCGAGTGCAGGTAGCGACAGCGCACACCGACCTCGCTATAGTATTCGGCGAGGTCCTCGGACATGCGCTTGGTCAGGGTCGTAACCAGTACCCGCTGGCCTTTGCTAACCCGGTCGCGAATTTCATGCAGCAGGTCGTCGATCTGCCCTTTGACCGGGCGAACCTCGACCTCGGGATCGACCAGACCGGTCGGGCGGATGATCTGTTCGACGACCACTCCTGCCGATTTTGTTAACTCATAAGGCCCTGGAGTTGCAGAGACATAGATCGCTTGGTTAACGCGATTCTCGAACTCTTCAAAAGTCAGCGGACGGTTGTCCAGCGCGCTTGGCAGGCGAAATCCGTACTCGATCAGCGTCTCTTTGCGTGAGCGGTCGCCGTGCCACATGCCATGCAGTTGCGGCACCGTCTGGTGAGACTCGTCGATGAACACCAGGAAGTCGCGGGGAACGTAGTCGAGCAGGGTAGGCGGCGGCTCACCGGGCAGTCTGCCGGTAAAGTGCCGCGAGTAGTTCTCGATGCCGTGGCAGTAGCCCATCTCCTTGATCATCTCCAGGTCGAAGCGCGTGCGCTGGTGAATGCGCTGCGACTCAACGATGCGGCCCTGCTTTTCCAGCTCACTCTCCCACCAGGCAAGCTCCTGAAGAATGGATTCGACCGCGCCTTTCTTTTGCTCCGGCTTCATCACGTAGTGGGTCTTAGGATAGATGGGTAGACGGGCGTACTTTTGTTTAATGGTTCCGAAGAGCGGATCAATTTGAGACAGAGACTCGATTTCGTCTCCCCACAACTCTATGCGGTAGGCGTTGTCGTCGTAGGTGGGAAAGACTTCGATCACGTCGCCGCGCACCCGGAAGGTGCCGCGCTTGAATTCAGTGTCGGTGCGCTCGTAGAGAATCTCGACCAGCTTGCTGGTGATGTCCTGACGCCGGATCTTCTGGCCCTTTTCCAGGAAAAGCAGCATTCCGTAATAGGCTTCCGGCGAACCCAGGCCATAGATGCAGCTCACGGAGGCGACAATGATGCAGTCGCGGCGTTCGAACAACGACTTGGTGGCCGAAAGCCGCAGCTTGTCGAGCTCGTCGTTGACGGTCGCCTCCTTCTCGATGTAGACGTCGCCGGCTGGAATGTAAGCCTCGGGCTGGTAGTAGTCGTAGTAGGAGACAAAATACTCGACCGCGTTGTGCGGAAAGAAGCTCTTGAACTCGTGGTAAAGCTGCGCCGCCAGGGTCTTGTTGTGCGCCAGAATGAGCGCCGGACGGTTGACCTCCTCGATGATCTTGGCCATGGTGAAGGTCTTGCCGGAGCCGGTGACGCCCAGCAACACCTGGTGCTTCTCGCCTTCGAACAGCCCACGTGAGAGCTGCGCAAGCGCAGTTATTTGATCGCCTTGCGGCTGATATTTCGATTCCAGCTTGAACTGCATAAGTCTCCGGCCCAGCCCGCCGGAAGACACACAGAATCGCATCCGGGCGGTTGGGTAACTCTTGATTATAAACGGTTGCAGCGAGGCCGGAGGTCACCGCTTTAGCTCCGATTTCTCTGCTCAAGATCAGCCAAGTGCAATATATTGGACCACGCCTCGGTGGTCGTTTCTCTCAAGCAGCGTCTCCGCGAGCATGATAACGCCGTCTACGTTGCTCTGTGCTTCGTGACATTTGAGGACGACGACAGTGCCTTGGTAAAGGCGTTGAAAGAGGCATACGAGCAAGCGGCGTCACAGGAAATCACGGACGATGACATTCCGTTCTGAGGATTGGCCTGCAGGCGGCCCATTCACCCCGCTTTTGGGCTGACGTGGCGCCAGCCCGCGTAGCGGGCAGAAGATGGTAGCCCCAGGCGTAAGCCTGGGGTAAGGTTGAGGTCTGAAGCGACAGCCCCGGAGGGGCGTAAGAATGGCGCACACCTTTACCAGCCTGCTCACGCACGTCACCTTCTCGACCCACGAACGCGCCCCGTTAATTGTCGACCTGATTCGGGATGATCTGCACGCTTATCTCGGCGGAATTCTGCGCGAACTTCGCGCGACACCTATAGCTATTGGTGGCACCACGGATCACATTCACCTGCTGACGAGGTTGCCCGCCGATCTCGCCGTCGCGGATTGCCTGCGAGTAATCAAGACGAACTCATCCCGTTGGGTGAAGGAGAAATGGCCGGAGCGGCGGTCCTTCGGCTGGCAAGGGGGATACGGTGCATTCAGCGTGAGCGAGTCGAACCGGGCGAACGTGATCCGCTATATACAAGGGCAGGCGCAGCATCATCTGAAGATTTCATTCCAAGATGAATTCCTCGGCTTGTTGCGAAAACACGGAGTGGAGTTCGACGACCGCTATATTTGGCGGTGATTCTTACGCCCGCTACGCGGGCTAGGAGACAGAACGTCACGGTACCCCAGGCTTGCGCCGTGGGGCTAACGTCTTACGCCCGCCACGCGGGCTAGGAGACAGAACGTCACGGTACCCCAGGCTTGCGCCGTGGGGCTAACGTCTTACGCCCGCTACGCGGGCTAGGAGACAGAACGTCACGGTACCCCAGGCTTGCGCCGTGGGGCTAACGTCTTTTGCCCGCTACGCGGGCTTCGGAAAATCAATTCCTCCGGCGGGGAGAGAGGCTTTGTATAATGGGGGCCCTTTTATTTTCTATGTTGGTGATGCCCGGCCCCTTTAGCAATTATGTGCATTTGTTGTCACTCCAAACTTAGGAGAACACAATGAGACGTGTGCAGTGGTGCCGTTGGATGTTGATCGCTATCTTTCTGCTGGGAATCGCCTCAGCGCCGTTGACCCTCACAACTGAAGCGCAGACCCTGCCCGTACTGCAACCGCTTGCCGACAAGCCGGGTCCGGCTCCGGCGGGCCTGAAGACCGGCGCTGCTTTCTACGTTCCCGCCACTCCGGAGACGGTCCGTTGGGGAAAGTTGCCGGAGGCGCAATCAAAGCCGATACTGACGGTGCCGTCCGGCTCGGTGGTGACATTCGATACGGTTTCGCACGAAGGAGTCCTGGAGGATCAGGGCAAAGACCCGGTCAAATATTTCGGTCAGTTCGGCATCAAGCCCGAAGACGTGCTCAAGGATGCGCAGGCGCTGGCGGCATCCAGCATTCCGCATGACTTCTTCAAGGATGGCCCGCACCTCGTGATCGGCCCGGTCGAAGTGGCGGGCGCGCAGCCGGGCGACATTCTCAAGATCGAATTCCTCTCCTTCATTCCGCGGGTGCCCTATGGTGTGATTACCAATCGTCACGGCAAAGGCGCCCTGCCGGGAGAGTTCCCCGAGACTCCCAACCCCGAGCCAAATGCCGGCCCGGCACACCCGGAGCTCTATCACAACATCTCGAAGTTTGTGAGCCTGCAGGGAGCGGGAAAGAAGCTCTTCTGCGTGCTGAAGGACCAGGATGGCCGTTCGCTACGCTTCCCGGCCGGTCCGTTCCAGGGAATTACCGGGCTGACGCCGAATCAGAACGGCTGGCTTGATTCGATACCGCCCGGCGTCTACGGCGGCAACCTCGACATCAAGTACCTCACCGCCGGCTCCACTTTGTATTTGCCGGTACTGGTGCCAGGAGCAGGGTTCTTCATCGCCGATCCGCACTTTGCTCAGGGGAACGGGGAAGTCGCACTGACGGCGGTGGAAGGTTCGCTGCGCACAACCGTAAGGATGACCGTGCTGAAGGTCGGAGAACCGGGTTATCCCAGCAAACAACAACTTAAGACGCCATTTGCTGAGACGTCAGAGTACTGGATTCCGATCGGGCTGGATCCGGATCTGAATGAAGCGATGAAGAAGGCGGTGCGGAACGCGATCGAGTATCTGTCTATCAACCAGGGGCTGGATCGTGCCACTGCCATGGCGTATTTGAGTGCGGCCAGCGACTTCGAGGTCAGCCAGGTGGTGGACAAGACCAAGGGAGTTCACGGGCTCATTCGGAAGTCACAGTTCAAATCCGCGAAGTAGCGGACGTTTTTTCGGTGCCCTCAGTGTTTCACGTATCCCGTCAATCCGGCGTCAAAGGAACGGCGGTCGAGGCGCGGCAGGTTTTTCGCCAGGCGTGCCGGGAACAAGGGGACGTGGCTCACTGTGACCAAGTGTTCGGCGATCGCCCAGACTGATTTCTCCGAGGTCATCCAGTCAAGGTGGTCGAAGCGGGAGAGATTGACCGGGCGCGAATAGCCTCGGAGGGTGCGCTCAGCGCGCAAGTTGTAGTAGCTCTCGAAGTAGCTGAGCGCCAGCTCGCGCAGGCTGCGGTAGATGGGCGCGCGAAAGCGCAGACCGGCAAAGTTGGACTTGGCGATGGCGCCCCAATATCCGTGTTCGCGGAAGACGGCGATGACGTGATCGACATCGCGCACTGCTTCAAGATCGAGGACGAGTGGCGGATAGCCATTGACTCGTAGAGCCGCGGCGGCCAGCACAGCGCCCTCCAGGCAGTGAGCCGTGCGCTCACGCAACGCGCGCCGAGGCGACCAGGCAGTGTCGGCCAAGTGGTAGGACAGGCTGTCGAGGAATCTCTGGATTCCGGCAGGAGTTTTCAACCCGCGCAGGCGACGCAATTCCAGGGGAGCGAAACCGTTGAGATTGGCTTTGGCTGGCACTTGGCTGGTCCTTCCGGGGATTCGGAAACAGGGTAACAAATTGCGCCGGCCCAAGGGGCATTTCCGACGCGTGCAGAACGTTTCTTTAGGGCAGAACGGAAACGGCAGTTCCCTCAGGGGCTAAAGCCCCTCATTCCTGTTGGCCCGGGACGGCGCGGCTGAAGCCGCGCCCCTTCAAAGCGTTACTTTCTCAAAGCGACACTTCCTCAAAGCGAAACTTCTTCAAAGCGCTGCTTCTTCAAAGCGACACTTCCTCAAAGCGCTGCTTCGAAGCGCTACCTCTTGCAAGCGCTACCTGCCCAGAGAAACAGAGGGCCGCATCGTGCGGCCCTCTGGGATCGAAGTTTTCGACGACGCTAACCTGCGCTGGTTTCGGGCTTGGCAATTTCCCACACACCAGTGGCCAAGTACTCGTTGATCGATTTGGCTGCCTGGCGTCCCGCGCCCATGGCCAGAATGACGGTGGCGCCGCCGGTCACGATGTCGCCGCCGGCGAAGACGCCATGTTTGGACGTGCGCGTGGTTACCGGGTCGGTGACGATGTAGCGCCACTTGTTGGTTTTCAGGTCCGGCGTGGTCGACTGGATCAGCGGGTTCGCGGTCGTTCCCACGGCGATGATGGCCAGCGAGACTGGCGTGACAAACTCTGACCCCGGTATCGGAAGCGGGCGCCGCCGTCCGGACGCATCGGGCTCACCGAGTTCCATGCGGATGCACTTCACGGCCGTCAGCCAGCCCTTTTCGTCGCCAATGAGTTCGACGGGATTCACCAGGAACTGGAAGTTAATGCCTTCGTCTTTAGCGTGATGGACTTCTTCCTTGCGGGCGGGCATCTCGACCTCTGTGCGACGATAGAAGATCGAGGCCGTGCGTGCGCCCAGGCGCAGCGAGGTGCGGACGGCGTCCATGGCGGTGTTGCCGCCGCCGAAGACCACCACGTCCTTGTCGCGACAGTTGTAAACCGGCTCATCGAATTCCGGAAACTTGTAGGCTCGCATGAGATTCACGCGGGTCAGGAACTCGTTGGCCGAGTAGACGCCGTTCAGGTGTTCGCCGGGGACGTTCAAGAACTGTGGCAGTCCGGCGCCGGTGCAGACGAAGACGGCATCGTAACCTTCGCCCTTCATCAGCTCGTCAATGGTAACGGTCTTGCCGACGACGACGTTGGTCTCGAACTCGACTCCCATGCGGCGCAGATTATCAACCTCCTGCCTGACGATGGTCTTCGGCAGGCGAAACTCGGGGATGCCGTAGATGAGGACGCCGCCAATCTCATGCAGCGCCTCAAAGACGCGTACCTTGTGGCCTTTCTGGATGAGGTCTCCGGCGCAGCTCAGGCCCGCCGGGCCGCTGCCGACGATGGCGACTTTCTTGCCGGTCGGGGCGGCGATGGGAGGCATTCCCAACTTGCCGGTTTTCTGCTCGTAGTCGGCGACAAAGCGTTCGAGGTAGCCGATGGCGAGCGGGGATTTGCCGCCCTTCTGGCCGAGCAGACAGCCGCCTTCGCACTGGTCTTCCTGCGGACAGACGCGCCCGGTGACGGCGGGCAGCGCATTGTCCTCGCGGATTTTGGCGGCGGCGCCCAGGTAGTCTCCGGCAAGAATGAGGTCCAGGAACTCGTTGACCTTAACTCCCACCGGACAGGTCGAGATGCAGGTCGGGTCCTTGCACTCGATGCAGCGCATGGATTCCTGCTTGGCGCATCCCTCGGGCAGGCCAAGGTTCACTTCCAGAAAATTGTGGCCGCGCTGCGCAGCGTCCTGTTCGGGCATTTGCGCACGCAATATCTTCATGCGGTCGCGAGCGGGAATACGTTTAGACATGGGTCACCTCCGCGCGCGTCTTCTCTTCCAGTTCACGCAGCTTGCAGGATTGACGAA